>Ga0187788_10000360_pt1 | contig 12531 bp, 13 predicted proteins | sample 1015_BV01_MP10_2_FD_133008 | JGI IMG/M metagenome (GOLD analysis project Ga0187788, IMG submission 133008) | Tropical peat soil microbial communities from peatlands in Department of Meta, Colombia - 1015_BV01_MP10_20_MG | ecosystem: Environmental > Terrestrial > Soil > Wetlands > Peat | place...
CCTCGCGACATTCGCGATCATGCCATGAAGCTTTCCGCAGTAGCGTTTGCCGAGCGGCCGGCCTCGGCTGCTAGCCCCCCCAGGCGATAAAGCTCGGATTGCGCAGGCCTGCTTCCGTCTTGCCATAGCGGAGCGGATCGCCGTTCGTGGTGACAACCTTGCCGCCTGCTGCTTCGAGCACGGCCTGACCTGCCGCGGTGTCCCACTCCATGGTGGGTCCAAAGCGAGGGTAGACGTCAGCCTCGCCCCGCGCGATTTCGAGGAATTTGATAGCCGAGCCGGCACCCGAGCGCTTGGCGATCTTGAGCTTGGCAAGGAAGGCCTCGGTCTCGGGGTCGAGATGGGAGAGGCTCACAAGTGCAGTCAGTCCCTCGAGGTCTCCCGCGCGGACCTTGAGCACCTTCTGCTTGAGCGTGCCGAGGTCAGCGCCGGAGGCTTTCGGCGGAAGCTCGGCCTCGATCGCCTCGCCAGCGGCGACGGTCAGGGCGAGAAGCGATCGTGCCGGCGCATAGACTAACCCGAAAATTGTGCGCCCGTGCTCGATCAGCGCGATGTTCACGGTGAAATCGCTCCGCTTCTTGATGAACTCCTTGGTGCCGTCGAGCGGATCGACGAGAAAGAAGCGGTTGCCAAGTTCACCTCCATTCGCCTCCACTGCTTCCTCGGAGACGACGGGAATGTCCGGGGCAAGCCGCCTGAGGCCTGCGAGGATGATCGCCTGTGAGTCCTTGTCGGCGAGCGTTACCGGGCTCGAATCATGCTTGAGCTTTACCTCGGCGGTCCGGCCAAAATGCTCCATGATGGCGGCGCCGGCGCGCGCGGCAATATCGGTGAGACGGGTTGCGGCGTAGGCGAAATCGAATGCCCCACTGCCTACGGTCACTGTTGTATGTATAGGGGATGACAAGGCAGAATACTCGTGAGGGGACGGTGATTCGTTGATTCGGCGGCGCGCCGAGCGTCTTGCCGACCTTCCGGACGGACGCGTCCCTCCTGTAGCAGAAATTCAGACGCGGGCCACGTCCGCTCGAAAGCGGAAGCTAAGGAGACGGTCATGACCGAGCCGACGGCACTCGGCGATCTCGATCTTGCGGCACTCGTTTCGAGCCGCATCTGCCACGATGTGATCAATCCCGTGGCAGCGATCTCGAACGGTCTTGAAATGCTTGCCGAGGAGCCGGATCAGGCGATGCGCGAGGCGGCCATGGACCTAATCCGCAAGAGCGCGGCGCAGGCCTCGGCCAAGCTGCAATTCGCCCGTCTCGCGTTCGGCGCGGCGGGATCCGCCGGAGCCGAGATCGACCTGCGCGACGCCGAGAAGGTCGCGCGCGAGTTCGTGCAGGGAAGCGGCAAGCATCAGCTCGCCTGGCAGGGACCGGCCGTGACCTTGCCCAAGAACAAAGTCAAGCTTCTGCTCAATCTCGCTGCACTCGGGGTGATGGCCCTGCCGCGCGGAGGTGCCATCAGCGTGACGATCGAGGGTACGCCGCCCGCCGTCAACTTCTCGGTCAGGGCTAAAGGCGATGCGGCGCGGCTCACCGAGCAAGTGAGAAGCTTGCTCCTCGGGGGAAACGGCGCGGCGATCGATTCCCACTCGATCCAGCCTTACTACGCAAGCCGCGTGGCGGCGGCTTCCGGCATGACGGTGGCGGCAGGGGCCCGCGACGGAGAGGTCGAGTTCAAGGCCGCCTAAGGCGCACAAATCCGCGCCGGCAAGGTGGAATTCTGGCGCTGGTCAACGGAACGTAAACCAGAGCCGCCGACAATCCCTGCACGTGGCTAGGGGGCTAGGGCACGCGCTGCCGCGCGCGCCCAGGGTGGACCATGGACGAGCTGTTGGGCGAATTCCTTACCGAGACCAACGAAGGTCTCGATCAGCTCGATATCGAGCTCGTCCGCTTCGAGCAGGACCCCAACAATGCCGAGATGCTCAACACCATCTTCCGGTTGGTGCATACGGTCAAAGGCACTTGCGGCTTTCTCGGGTTGACGCGACTCGCCAAGCTCGCGCATGCCGCCGAGACGCTGATGGGGCAGTATCGCGACGGTGCCCCCGTCACTGTCGAGGGCGTCAGCGTCATCCTCAAGAGCATCGATCGGATCAAGCAAATTCTCGAGGGGCTCGAGCGCGACGGCGTCGAGCCGCAGGGCTCCGATGCGGACCTGATCGGCAAGTTGCAAGCGCTCGCGCTCTCCGCGGAGGCGGTGTTCGTGCCGGCAGAAGCCGCCTTCGAGAACGATCGTATATCGGTCCACGCCGCGCTCGACGATCTGGAGCGCGCTTGGCGCGCGGCGCCTGGCCCCGAGGCGGAGCATTTCGAGCTAGCCGAAGCGACTGGAAGCGGCGACGCCAATCCACGGGAGGGCCAGGCCAGGGCGCAGACCGTTCGGGTTTCCGTCGACACGCTCGAGCATTTGATGACGACCGTGAGCGAGCTCGTTCTCACACGCAACCAGTTGCTCGATCTCGTACGCCGCACCGGCGAGAGCGAGTTCAAGTCTCCATTGCAGCGCCTCTCCACCGTCACGGCCGAGTTGCAAGAGGGCATCATGAAGGCGCGGATGCAGCCGATCGCCAATGCCTGGCAGAAATTGCCGCGGCTGGTGCGCGAGCTGTCGCTCGAGCTCGACAAGAAGATCGAGCTCGACATGATCGGCGCGGATACCGAGCTCGACCGGCAGGTACTCGAAATGATCAAGGACCCGCTCACCCACATGATCCGCAACTCGGCCGATCATGGTATCGAATCCCCTGCCGAGCGGGTGAGAACCGGCAAGTCCGAGGTCGGACGGATCAAGCTCAGCGCCTATCAGCAAGGCGGTTATATCGTCATCGAGGTGGCCGACGATGGACGAGGACTCGATGCGGAGCGGATCCGCGCCAAGGCGCACGAGACCGGACTTGCCAGCCTCTCCGAACTCGACCGATTGAACGACAACGATGCCTTCAAATTCATCTTTAGGCCCGGGTTTTCCACCGCCAGGGCGGTGAGCGGCGTCTCTGGCCGCGGCGTCGGCATGGACGTCGTGCGCAACAACATCGAGCTGATCGGCGGAACGGTCGAGCTCAAATCGACCTCGAAAGCCGGCACCACCTTCGTCATCAAGATTCCGCTGACGCTTGCCATCATGGCGGCTCTGATCGTGGAGGCCGGCGGTCATCGGTTCGCTATCCCGCAATTCAGCGTGGTCGAGCTGGTGCGCACGGGCAATACTTCAAGTCATCGGGTCGAGGTGATCAACGACACGGCCGTGCTTCGCCTGCGCGACAAGCTGTTGCCGCTGCTCGATCTCGCGCAGTTGCTAAAGCTCGAAGACGCCACCACGTTCGATCGCATCGCCAATAATGTGCTCACCGTCGTCGTGATTCAGACCGGCGCGCGGCTGTTCGGTGTGCTGGTGGACTGCGTGTTCCGCACCGAGGAGATTGTGGTGAAGCCGATGTCGAGCCTGGTGCGCCACGTCAGCATGTTCTCCGGCAACACCATCTTGGGCGATGGCAGCGTCATCATGATTATCGACCCGAATGCGCTCGGCTCGAGCGTCAGCGCGCTCGATGTGCAGGCGGAAACGGACAAGAGTTCTGCGGTGCCCGCGCGGACCGCGGCTGAAAACAAGACGGCACTGCTCCTGTTTCGCGCCGGCACGCCGTCGCTCAAGGCGGTCCCGCTCTCGCTCATCACTCGGCTGGAAGAGATCGCAATCAGCTCGATCGAGCGCTGCAACGGCGAGGACGTGGTGCAATATCGCGGAGCCTTGATGCCGCTCGTCTATGTCGAGACCGAAGCGGGCAGGCGCGGCGATGATGTGCAGCCTGTTCTGGTGCTTACCGAGGGCGACTTCCATGTCGGGCTCGCCGTCGATGAGATCGTCGATATCGTCGAGGAGCAACTTGCCATCGAACTCGAGGCCGACGCCCCGGGAATTATCGGCGCGGCGATCGTCAAAGGGAAGGCGGTCGAGATGGTCGATGTCTCGCACTATCTCGGCCGTGGTCTCGGTCAGCGCCTCGCCGGCAAGGCCGAGGAGGCGCTGCACGCGGTGCGGCTGCTGCTTGTCGATGACAGCCAATTCTTCCGCAGCATGCTGGCACCGTTGCTTGCGGCAAGGGGCTACGAAGTCACGCTCGCCGGCTCGGCCGAGGAGGCCCTGGCCCTGAAGGACAAGGGGGTGTTCTTCGATCTTATCGTTTCTGATCTCGATATGCCCGGCATGGACGGCATCGCACTCGCGGAGCGCCTCAAGGCCGACCCTGTGTGGGCCAAGACTCCGCTCATCGCGCTCTCCTCCCACTCGAATCCGCGCCTGATCGAGCGGAGCCGCGCGGCGGGCTTTGTGAACTACGTCGGCAAGTTCGACCGGCAGAAATTGATACATGCCATTGAGGATTGTTGCAGGCAGTGGGGGGCGGCCGCATGATGTTGGCGGATCTCGACCAGACCAGCCAAGGCTACGTCACGGTGGAGACGGCGGGCCAGCTCTTCGGCCTTCGGCTGGAGCGCGTGCGCGACGTGTTCGTGCCACGCGGGCTCTCGAAGATACCGCTTGCGCCGCCGGAAGTGGCCGGTCTCCTTAATCTGCGCGGCCGCATCGTCACCGCAATCGATTTGCGGCGAAGACTCGGGCTGCCACCGCGTAGCGATGGATCGGCCCCGATTGCGATCGGCATGGAGGAGAGGGGCGAGCTTTATGGTCTCATCGTCGACCGCGTCGGAGACGTGCTCCGCCTGAAGCGCTCTACCTATGAAGCAAATCCCGTCAATCTCGACGGACAGTGGACGCGAGTTTGCGCCGGCGTTCATCGCCTCGAGCATCAGCTCATGGTCGTGCTCGACGTCGAGAAAGTACTCGATTTTACCCGGTTCGGAGTGACGGTCTGATCGACCTGAGACAAAGAACCTCGCGGAGGACGAAGCGTATGAAACATTGCCTGGTGGTGGACGACAGTGCCGTGATCCGAAAGGTGGCGCGGCGCATCCTTGAGGAACTGCGCTTCTCGTCCTCGGAAGCCGAAAATGGACGCGAGGCGCTCGACCAATGCCGAAGATCGATGCCCGACGCGGTGCTACTCGATTGGAACATGCCGGTCATGGACGGCATCGCTTTTCTCGTGGCGCTGCGCAAGGAGCACGGCGGCGACGAGCCCAAAGTGATCTTCTGCACCACCGAGAACGATGTCGAGCACATCACGCGTGCCATTTCGGCCGGAGCCAACGAGTACATCATGAAGCCCTTCGACCGGGATATCATCGAAGCCAAGTTCCATGAAGTCGGGCTGATCTGAAGCCCCTCATGATCATGAGTTATCAGGACGCGCTTATTTCTCCCGCGGCTCCCGTCGCGGGCGAACTGCCGGTCGGCGAGGCTCCCATCAGGGTGATGATCGTCGACGATTCAGCGGTAGTACGCGGCCTGGTCTCGCGCTGGCTCGACGAGGAGACCGGCATTGAGGTTGTCGCCCGCCACGCGAATGGCAAGCTCGCCGTCGCCGACGTGGCACGGAGCGCACCCGACATCATTCTGCTCGACGTCGAGATGCCGGTGATGGACGGCCTTGAGGCGCTGCCCCTCCTGCTCAAGGCGCGGCCTTCGGCGCGGGTGTTGATGGTGTCAACGCTCACCAAGCGCAACGCGGAGATCAGCTTCAAGGCTTTGGCACTTGGTGCCATCGACTATCTGCCAAAGCCGGATTCCAATTCCGAGCTTACCTTGTCGGCGGACTTCCGTGGCGAGGTGGTCCGCAAGGTGAAGGCTCTTGGCCGGCCACGTTCGCACCGCGCACGTCTCGAGACGGAGGTGCCCGACGTTTGCGGCTATGCCGGTCTCACCCAGGGGCACGCCGGGCTTGGCTTCTCTTACCGGCCCTTCTCACTGGTGCCGCCGCGCGTGATCGCGATTGGGAGCTCGACGGGCGGTCCAGAGGTGCTCGTCAACCTGCTCGGCCTGCTCTCGCCGGCTCTGTCGCGCGTGCCCGTGGTGATCGCCCAACACATGCCGCCCGTCTTCACCGCGATCCTGGCGGAGCGGTTGGCCAAGGCCAGCAGGCACGAGGCGAGAGAAGGCAAGAACGGCGAGCCGGTCAGGCCCGGCACCATCTATGTCGCGCCGGGCGGACATCATATGACGGTCGTGCGTGCCACGAGTCCCGTCTTGCGCATTGGCGACGAGCCGCCGCTGCATTTTTGCCGGCCGGCCGTCGATCCGCTGTTTAGAAGCGTGGCTGCAACGTTCGGTCCAGCATCGCTCGGCATCGTGCTCACCGGCATGGGCCATGACGCTGCCGCCGGCGCGCGCAGTATTGCTGAGGCCGGCGGTAGCGTGATCGCCCAGGACGAAAGCTCGAGCGTGGTGTGGGGAATGCCGGGCGCGGCGGCCGCCGTCGGCGCCTGTTCGGCTCTTTTGCCTCCGGCGGCGATCGCAGAGACGACCGCCAAGCTCGTGCGCGGGGTGCGGCCATGATGGCGCACGAATTCAGTCTGCTGCGCCGGATCTTGAAGGAGCAATCCGGCCTCAATCTCGGCGCCGACAAAGAGGATATGCTGGAGGGGAAACTGAGACCCCTGCTGAAGGAGCTCAAGCTTCCGTCGATCTCCCATCTCATGCTCGCCCTGATAAAGCCGGACGCTCATCTCCTGCGCTTGCGCGTGGCGCAGGCGGTGACCGTGCAGGAGTCCTACTTCTTTCGCGGCAAGACCCCGTTCCAGTATTTCATCGATGCGATGCTGCCGAGGCTGATGGGAAGCCGGCAAGCGTCCCGCAGGATCAGGGTGTGGTGTGCGGCGGCGGCGACAGGGCAGGAGCCTTATTCGCTCGCGATCGAACTTGCCGAGCACGAACGGCAATTTTTGGGTTGGACCGTCGAGATTATCGCCAGCGACTTCGCGGATGAGGCACTGGAGAGAGCACGACAGGGCGTCTACAGCCAATTCGAGGTGCAGAGGGGCCTGCCCATCTCTCTCTTAGTCAAGTATTTCAAAAAGGTCGAAAGAGGCTGGAAATTAACCCCCGATATCCGCGAGAGGGTGACGTTTCGTACCCATAACCTCCTCCAGGATTGCCGAGTCTTCGGCAGGTTCGATGTCATCTTCTGCCGCAACGTGCTGATCTATTTCGACGACGCGACCAAAAGTGCGGTGCTTTCCCGACTTGCCGCCCAGCTCGCTCCCGACGGCTATCTCGTGCTCGGCGCGGCCGAGACGACTACAAACTACAGCAACGAGTTTATGGCGGTGCCGGAAAATCGCCCCGGCGTGTTCTGCTTTACCGCAGCGGCTTCCTTGGCGCGCGCGCGAGAGGAGGCCGACCGGCGCAAACGTGTTGCTCAGGGTCCGGCATCGCTCCAAGAGCCGTCGCGCGGAGAACTCGAGCAGCGTCTTTCTCGGCCAAGCACGCTCTGATTTTCGAACATTCACCGGTTCGATAAACAGTGATGGCCGGGACAGGCCCGGTCATCTCCGCTCTAGCGATTTCGGTGTGGGACGTCAGGCGGCTTCGGATTCGTCTTCCGGATTGCGCAGCACGTAGCCGCGGCCCCAGACGGTCTCGATATAGTGCTTGCCGCCGGTCGCCGCCGCGAGCTTCTTCCTAAGCTTGCAGATGAACACGTCGATGATCTTGAGCTCGGGCTCGTCCATGCCGCCATAGAGATGATTGAGGAACATCTCCTTGGTCAACGTCGTGCCTTTGCGCAGAGAGAGGAGCTCGAGCATCTGATATTCTTTGCCGGTCAGATGCACGCGTTGGCCATTGACGTCGACGGTTTTGGTGTCGAGATTGACCTTGAGCCCTCCGGTTTGGATCACGGACTGAGCATGGCCCTTAGACCGCCGCACGATGGCGTGGATGCGGGCGACGAGCTCGTCCTTGTGGAACGGCTTGGTCATATAGTCGTCGGCGCCGAAGCCCAGGCCCCTGACCTTATCCTCGATACCGGCGAGGCCGGAGAGGATCAGGATCGGGGTCTGAACCTTGCTCACCCTTAAGGTTTTCAGCACCTCGTACCCGCTCATGTCAGGGAGGTTCAGGTCGAGCAGTATAATGTCGTAGTCGTAGATCTTGCCGAGGTCGACGCCCTCTTCGCCTAGGTCCGTCTTATAGACGTTAAAGCCTTCAGACTGCAGCATCAGCTCGATGCTTTGAGCCGTGGCGCTGTCGTCCTCGATCAGAAGAACCCGCATTTCAAATCCCCCGTCATCAGCCAGTTCGGCTTATCCCCTGACCCATAACGCCACACCGATTGGTTAATTCGAATCAACAAATTAACCGTCAATAGTTAACAAAAGCTAAGCCGAACGCGAATTGCTAACCGTCCCTTTTTGGACGGCCTAACCCGCATCGGTTAAATGCCACGCATATGGTTTACTGCCCCTTAAGCCCTGTTGGCGATGATGACACCCGAGGGGCAGGGGGCTTTCGGTCCTAACGTGGTTTCGTCGCGGGTGAGGCGCGAATTGCTGATTCTGTTCAAGCACATGGACGGTATCGCTTGCGCCCAGCCGGGGCCGGAGAGCCGGCCTTCTGGTCCCGCTCGAATGGCGCGTCTCCCGGCCGCGACAAGGTCTGCCCGCGGCATCGTGGGACTGGCATAATTATTGAATTCACCGCTACGGGGTCTGAGTTCGCTCGAGGGTATGAAGACATGAAGTCACGAGATGCAGTGATCCGCTTGAAGCGCTTCGAGGTCGACGAGAAGCGCCGCAAGGTGGCCGAAATCGAGACGATGATCGGCGAATTCAGCCATATGGCGGCCGATCTCGACCGGCAAATCGCGATTGAGCAAGAGCGCGCCGGAATTTCGGACGTCAATCATTATGCCTATCCGACCTTTGCCAAGGCCGCGATCCAGAGGCGTAACAATTTGACCGCCTCCGCCCAGGACCTCGAGGCAAAACTCGCCGCCGCACGCGGGGATCTCGATGAGGCAATCGAGGACCTGAAGAGAATCGAGCTCTTGGAAGAGCGCGACGCCGAGCGGCTTAGGCTCGAGCAAGCCCGCAACCCCCAGCCGGAGCTGGTCGAGATTGGCGCGCATCGCGCGGCGAGCTGAAGCGCTCAGGACGGCCGCCGAGGTAGACGCTAAGTGAGCGAGTGCGGTAGAGGCGTCATGGCCGGGCTTTCCGGCCATTTACGTCTTATAATCCGAAATTCGTGGATGCCCGGCACTCCGGCCGGGCCTGACCACGGGCTTTCGCGGGGACCGGGCGCAATGCCGTCATTCGATATCGTCTCGAAAACCGACCTCGCCGAGGTCGATAACGCGCTCGCCAACATGACGCGCGAAATGAGCCAGCGTTACGACTTCAAGAACTCCCAGTCACGCGTCGAGCGAAATGGTGCCGAGATCACGCTCAACGCCGACGACGAGCTCAAGCTCAAGCAGATGCATGAGCTTTTGCAGGGCCATTTTGCCCGCCGCAAAATCGACGTCGGCGTGATCGACTATAAGCCCATGGAAAAGGCCGCTGGCCAAGCCGTGCGGCAGAAGGCGCTCATTCGCCAGGGCATCGACCGCGATCTCGCTAAGCGTCTCGTAAAGGAAATTAAAGACGGGAAGTTCAAGGTGCAGGTCACGGTCCAGGGCGATGAGCTCAGGGTCTCTGGCAAGAAGCGCGATGATCTGCAGGCGGTGATCCAGCACATCAAGGGGCTCTCGATCGAGTTGCCGCTGCAATATTTGAATTTTCGCGATTGAGCACGCGCGGGTGAGGGAACTGAAAGTGATGAAGTGGGCCCCATTGGCTCTGGGACTGACCGTGGCCACCGTGGTACTCGCGGGGTGCGGCGTCCGCACGGGAGCGCTCTCGCTTGGCGGCGGGATGTTCGGCGGCGGAACGCCCCAAGCGGCCGAGGAGAGCACGGGCTCGGTACCTGTCCCGGCTTCGTCGACGAGCAGGATGTCGATCGCGGCCGCGAAGCCGGTCGATGCCTATGTGATGCTCGGCGGCCGCATCAAGAGCTGCTGGTTCAACGCCGACGCCCCGCTTCTGCCGAACCACGTTTATCGCGCCGATGTCAGCCCCAACGGCGACAAGGTGCAGATCACCGTCCACCAGAAGATTGAATTAGGCCGCGCGGGCATCGAGACCTACGCCATCAATTTCAACGAGCAAGGCAATGCCACGGTGGTGACCACCGAGAATCGCAGCATGCCGCCCCAGCTTGCCGCCAAGATGCAATACGACATCGACCGTTGGAGGCGCGGCGAGACGAATTGCAGCAAAGCGATGCCAAAGGTCACCGCGGCCGCCCAGTCCCACTGAAAGCCTCATCCTTGGGGCGGGTCTTCGGCCCTCCTCAGGCTGAGGGACTCGCTCCTCATGGTGCGGGCAGCCGAAGGCTGCGTCTCGAACCATGAGGCCACGATCCGAAACCAGAAGGTAAAGAGGGCTAGCTTAGCCGCGATAATCCTGAATGCGGGTCGCCCGCAGGCCAGGAAGGCCGTGCTTGTCGATCGAGCGCTGCCAGCTCAGGAATTCGTCGACTGTCAGCGTGTAGCGCTCACAAGCCTCTTCGAGGCTGATCAAACCGCCGCGCACGGCGGCAACGACCTCAGCCTTGCGCCGGATCACCCACCGCTTGGTATCGCGGGGCGGAAGATCGGCGACGGTGAGGGGGCTGCCATCGGGCCCAATCACATATCTGACACGCGGCCTGTAATGCTCGGTCATCGTACTCACAACACTCGCTCGATGAGCCTACGTTGATTGGGACCCTAGCAAGCCGCGTTTAAGATTTGCCTAAGCTGTCAGGTAAAGGAAGCGGCAAGGAAATAGCCAAAACTTGCTGAATTCACAGTGGATTGCTCGCATCCAACCGCTTGGCGCCAAGGCCTTGGCGCGCCTTCCTTGCCTTGCTTAACGGCCACGCGATGCCTATGTTCGAGGCAAAGCTGAGTTGCCAAAGAAAACGGCGCACGGCCGGGGCGGACCGTTTATAGTGTGAAGGGCCCATGACAGTGCCGGGCCGGCGTCATCCGAGAGATTTGAGCCCGTGGCATCGTCGAAGCCCACTATGTTGAACAGCCTGCACCTGTCCGGGAGCCCAGCCAAGACCCGCGTGGTCGTTGCCATGTCGGGAGGCGTGGATTCCTCCGTCGTGGCGGCTCTCCTGAAGCAGGAGGGTTATGATGTCGTGGGCATTACCCTCCAGCTTTACGATCACGGAGAGGCGGTCGGCCGGAAAGGGTCCTGCTGTGCCGGACAAGACATCCAAGATGCCCGCCGCGTGGCCGACAAGCTTAAGATCCCCCATTACGTGCTCGATTACGAAGCGCGCTTCGCCAAGGCGGTGATGGGTGAGTTCGCCGACAGCTATCTTCAGGGCGAGACGCCGGTTCCCTGCATTTCCTGCAACCAAAAGATCAAGTTCCGCGATCTCCTTGAGACGGCCGAAGGGCTCGGGGCTGCGGTGCTCGCCACCGGCCATTATGTCAGGAGCAGGCCTAGCGCTTTTGGATGGGAGCTCTACCGCGCCACCGACAAGGAGCGCGATCAGAGCTATTTCCTGTTCGCGACCACGCCCCAGCAGCTTGCCTTCTTGCGCTTTCCACTCGGCGATCGCCCCAAGGAGGCGACGCGCAGGCTCGCGCGCGATTTTGGGTTAACGGTCGCCGATAAGTCCGACAGCCAGGATATCTGCTTTGTGCCGACCGGGCGCTATACGCAAGTGATCGAGCGCCTGCGCCCGGGCGCCGCCGAGGCCGGCGATATTGTCCATATCGATGGCCGCGTGCTCGGTCGCCATAAGGGCATCATCAACTACACGATCGGCCAGAGGCGCGGGCTCGGCGTTCCTGCGCAGGAGCCGCTCTACGTGCTGAAGCTCGACGCCTCCCGCAGGGAGGTCGTGGTCGGGCCGAAAGAGTGTCTACGCACCCGCCGCATCTTGCTCCGCGACGTCAATTGGCTAGGCGATGAGCCTCTCGAGGCCTTTGTTCAGTCCGGAGATGAAGTGCTGGCGCGTATCCGCTCGAGCGGGGCGCTGCAGCCGGCACGCGTGAGTTTCGAAGATGGCGAGACGATCGTCGATCTCGCCTATGGCGAGGAAGGGGTCTCGCCGGGACAGGCTTGCGTCTTCTATGCCGCAAGCGACGGTGGGGACCGGCTTCTCGGCGGTGGGTGGATCAAGTCCGCCGAAGGAGGAGCATGGTTGGCGAAGGATGGCTTTCGGGCGCTTGCGCAACGCGGCGCCGGAGAGGCAATTGGGGCCGGGTCGCGTTAGGGCCGGATTCGTTCGGTCCTACAACGTTGGAGAGGGTAGCCGTGGCCTCAAGGGCATCTGTGTTGGACGCGAGCGCCGTGCGCCATGCCTATCGCCGCTGGGCGCCGGTCTATGACTTCACTTTCGGCCAGATCGCCGAGGCCGGACGTAAGCATGCGGTCAAGATCATCAACAGCCGCAAGGGACGCGTGCTCGAGGTCGGCGTCGGCACGGGCCTCTCTTTGCCGTGCTACGGCGGCCATCTCACGCTGACCGGCATCGATCTCTCGCCCGAGATGCTCGACAAGGCGCGCGAGAAGGTCGAGCGGCGCG
>Ga0187788_10000361_pt1 | contig 12528 bp, 8 predicted proteins | sample 1015_BV01_MP10_2_FD_133008 | JGI IMG/M metagenome (GOLD analysis project Ga0187788, IMG submission 133008) | Tropical peat soil microbial communities from peatlands in Department of Meta, Colombia - 1015_BV01_MP10_20_MG | ecosystem: Environmental > Terrestrial > Soil > Wetlands > Peat | place...
CTGGCACGCGCCCGGCCACTCCGGTGGTGTCGCGTTCCTGAAGACCCCGGTCGGCACGATGTTCCATGACTTCTTCGGGCAGAACCTGCTGCGCGCCGACGTGTGCAACGCGGTCGAGGAGCTCGGCCAGCTGCTCGACCACACCGGCCCCGTGGCCGATGCCGAGGACAACGCGGCACGGATCTTCTCCGCGGACCACCTGTACTTCGTCACCAACGGGACGTCAACGTCGAACAAGATCGTCTGGAACGCGATGGTCAGCCCCGGCGACGTCGTCGTCGTCGACCGCAACTGCCACAAGTCGGTGCTGCACGCGCTCGTCCTGACCGGCGCCGTCCCCGTCTTCCTCAACCCGACCCGGGATCACGGCGGCCTGATCGGTCCCATCCCCCAGCACGAGTTCTCCTGGGACAGCATCCGAGCCAAGATCGAGGCGAACCCCTTCATCGAGGACAAGGCGGTGACGCCGCGGCTGCTGACCCTGACCCAGAGCACCTACGACGGCATCCTCTACAACGCCGACGCGATCAAGGCCGAGCTGGACGGGCACATCGACGTGCTGCACTTCGACGAGGCGTGGATCCCGCATGCCGGGTTCCACGACTTCTACCGGGGGATGCACGCGATCAGCGCCGACCGGCCGCGCTGCACGCGCTCGATGGTCTTCGCCACCCAGTCGACGCACAAGGTGCTGGCCGGGCTCTCGCAGGCCTCGCAGATCCTGGTCCAGGACGCCGAGCAGACCCGCCTGGACGAGATGGTGTTCAACGAGGCGTTCCTGATGCACACCTCGACCAGCCCGCAGTACGCCATCATCGCCTCCTGCGACGTCGCCGCGGCCATGATGGACGGCGCCGGCGGCCGGGCGCTGGTCGGGGAGTCGCTGACGGAGGCGCTGGAGTTCCGGCGGGCGATGATCCGCATCACCCAGGAGTCGCCCGACACCTGGTGGTTCTCGGTCTGGGGGCCCGACTCCCCGCCCCGGGAGGGCCTGGGCGAGCGATCGGACTGGCAGCTCACCTCGGAGGACACCTGGCACCACTTCGGCGGGATCGCGCCGGGGTTCACGATGCTCGACCCGATCAAGGCCACGGTGGTGACGCCGGGGCTGAAGCCCGGCGGCGGGTTCGAGCCGTGGGGGGTGCCGGCGGCGGTCGTCACGCGCTACCTCGCCGAGCACGGCATCGTCGTGGAGAAGACGGGGATGTACTCCTTCCTCATCATGTTCACGATCGGGGTGACCAAGGGTCGGTGGCACAGCCTGCTCAGCGAGCTGCAGCGATTCAAGGACGCGTACGAGGAGAACCTCGCGCTCTCGCGCGCGATGCCGCGGTTCGCCTCCGACTACCCGGCCTACGCCGGGCTCGGGCTGCACGAGCTGTGCCAGTCCGTGCACGAGGAGTACCGCGAGCACGACGTCGCCCGGCTGACCACCGCGATGTACGTCTGCGACCCGGATCCGGCGATGCTGCCCGCCCAGGCGTGGGCGCAGATGACCCGGCACAACCTCGAGCACGTGCCGATCGACGATCTCGAAGGCCGCACCTCCGCGGTGCTCCTCACGCCGTACCCTCCGGGGATCCCGGTGCTGATCCCCGGGGAGCGCTGCAACGCCACCATCGTCGACTTCCTGCGCTTCGCCCAGCAGTTCAACCAGCGCTACCCGGGGCTGGAGACGCTGATCCATGGGCTGGAGCAGGAACGGGACGGCGCCCGCACCCGGCTGTACGTCAACTGCGTGCGCGAGCAGTGACCTGACCGCCCGCGCCGGCGCGAAGGATCATTGCCTGCGCCTGGCGGTCACGCTGAGGAACTCGAACTCATACCGGCCGGAGTCGTTCGTTCCCGTGTTCTCGGCGCGCAGGAAGTCGAGCAGGTCCCGGTCCAGGGCGGCGATCCGGGAGGGGTCGCCGGCCAGCAGGTCGCGGGTGGCGAGCACCGGGCCGAACGAGGTCCGGTAGATCTGGAAGAGGTCCTCCGGGGGACCGGTGAACTCCAGGAGAAGGGTCCGCGGCTCGCACCGCAGGTCGTCGACGTGGTCACCGAGCAGCCGCTGGACATGGTCGGGGTCCCCCCAGGCGGTGGGCGGCACCGCGCCCGGCGGCGGTGGCGCGTACCTGGCGAGGACGCCGAAGAAGGCGCCGCCGTAGCCGTCGGGGGTCCAGTTCGCCATGGCGATCGTGCCGCCGGGGCGGCACACCCGGCCCAGCTCGGCCGCCGTCCGGGTGTGGTCGGGGGCGAACATGGCTCCGAGGCATGACAGCACCACGTCGAACGAGGCGGTCGGGAACGGCAGGTCCTCGGCATCTGCCTCGACCCAGTCCAGGTCCAGGCCCAGCCCGCGGGCCCGAGTCCGTCCCACCTCCAGCAGCTCGGGCGTCAGGTCGGACGCGGTGACCCGGGCTCCGGCCTCGGCGGCCGGGATCGCCGCGTTCCCGGTGCCGGCCCCCACGTCCAGCACCCGTATGCCTGGAGCGATTCCCGCGGCCGCGACGAGGTCCCGGCCCAGCGGCGCCATCAGTTCGGCGATCCGCGCAAAGGACCCTGGGGCCCACATCCGCCGTGCCCTGACCTTCGGGTCGTCCTCCAGCACGGTGTCCCGGCGTCTCGCGCTCGTCGTGTCGGTCATCTCCTGCCCTCCCGTGCTTCCGGACGGGAGCCCCGCCCGATGTCAACTGCTCCCCGCGCTGTCACTCTGGGTGCGGGCTGAGGCGGGGACAAGTTCGAAGACCGGACCGCCGGGACCCTTGCCTGATCGCGATCACCTCCGGGCCGCAGCAGCGGAGGTCCACAGTCGAGGTCCAAGGCACAGAGGTCCAGAGAATGGACTTCCACCCTGCCGGTCACGGCGGCATGGTGGTGGGGTGAAGGGATACGGCCAGTACTGCCCGATCGCCCTGGCGGCGGAGGTGTTCGCCGAACGGTGGACGCCGATCATCCTGCGCAACCTGATGGTCGGCTGCACGCACTTCGGCGAGATCCTCGAGGGTGCGCCGGGCATGCCGCGCAGCGTGCTGTCCACTCGCCTGCGGCGACTCGAGCGCGACGGCGTCGTCCGCCGCAGCCAGACCGGGCGGTCGACGTCCTACCACCTCACCAGTTGCGGCCGTGAACTGGCGGACGTCTGCCTGACCCTGGGTGTGTGGGGTGCGCGCTGGCGCGAGGCCCTGCCCGAGCATCACGACCCGCACCTGGTGCTGTGGACGACGTCCCGGCTGGTCGACCCGGCGACACTGCCCCGGTCGCGGGTCGTCGTCCGGTTCGACCTCACCGACGGATCGCGCCCGAATCGGTACTGGCTGGTGTGCAGCCGGACCGGGAACGAGGTCTGCGTCCGCTCGCCGGGCTTCGACGAGGACGCGGTCATGACCACCACCGCCTCCTGGCTGCTCCGCTGGCACAGCGGCGCCGTCACGCCGGCCCAGGCCCAGCGCGCCGGGGGCATGACCGTCACCGGCCCCGGCTGGGCGGTACGGGAACTGACCCGGTGGGGGCGACTCAGCCCGTTCGCCGACGTCCGACCGGCTCCCAGGGTCGCGGGCCGACCGCACGTCGAAGCCACCACCGTCGACGGCATCGACCCGATCGGCCCTGCGCCGGGCCTGTAGGGTCGAGGGTGGAGGTGCTCGAGCGGTCGTGCACATGTCGATGTTCCGGCTCCGCGGTGCCGCGGCTGTCGGCGTGGCGATCGTCGTCTCGACGATGTCCGGCTGCGCTGCGAACCGGCCCAGCGTGCCGGAGGCCACGGTGCCCAGCCCCACGCGGACGGCGACGACGAGCCCGTCAGCCACGGCGGTGACCCCCACCGCGGCACCGGGCTCCGGCACCCCACCGTCCGCCACGGCTGCGCCGTCACCTTCCGACGTCCGCTACACCTTTCCGGTGCGGCCGCTGAGCCATGTCTCGTTCGGGCGGACCCATCACGACTACCCCGCGACCGACATCTTCGCCCGCTGCGGCGACACCTTCGTGGCTCCCACCTCCGGCGTCGTGCTCGAGGTCTCCCGGACCGACACCTGGGACCCGGCCCGCGACGACGGCGCCACCAGAGGCGGGCTGTCGGTGTCGCTGCGTGGCGATGACGGCGTCCGGTACTACGGCAGCCACCTCAGGGCGATCGCCCCGGGCGTGCGCACCGGGACGCGGGTCGCCGCCGGCGATCGCCTCGGGGTCGTCGGCCGGACCGGCAACGCCCGTTCCACCCCGTGCCACCTGCACTTCGGGATCAGCCCGCCCTGCCAGGTGACCGGGGACTGGTGGATCCGCCGCGGCGAGGTGTCCCCGTATCCGTACCTCACATCCTGGCGCCACGCCGGGCGGCGCAGCCCGGCGGCCGAGGTCGTTCGGTGGCACGAGGCGCACGGGTGCCCGCGGGCGCCCGCACCGGGCGACGGCTGAGGCGAGGGAGTGTCATGCACATCGTGCGCCTGCTGCTCAACCTCATCTGGCTCGTGCTGGCCGGCATCTGGCTCGCCATCGGGTACGCCCTCGCCGGGATCATCATGGTGATCCCGATCATCACCATCCCCTTCGCGATCGCGTCGTTCCGGCTGGCGGCCTTCGTCATCTGGCCGTTCGGCCGCACGGTCGTCCGCAAGCCGACGGCGGGCGTCGCCTCCGCGGTGGGCAACGTGCTGTGGTTCCTCCTCGCCGGGGTGTGGATCGCGATCGCCCACATCGCGACCTCGGTGCTGCTCGCCCTGACGATCATCGGGATCCCGCTGGCGGTCGCCAACGTCAAGCTCGCCGGCGTGGCGCTGGCCCCGCTCGGCAAGGACATCGTCGACATCCACGACCCGCGGGCGACCTCGGTGTGGTGACACCCACCGGGTTCCCCGCGCTCGTCCCCCTCGCCCCCACGCGAAGTGGGACGTTCTCCGGGCTTCCTCCTCGCGAGTGTGACCTCCGCGGGCTCCCCCCACGCGCCTCCCACTCGCGAGTGCGACGTTTCCGGGCTTCCTCCTCGCGAGTGTGACCCTTGCAGGGCCATTCGGCGCGCCGGGTGGCCGGACGACGTCGCACTCGGCGTCCCGAACCCCGCCAACGTCAAACTCGGCGCCGGGTGGCCGGACTGCGGCGCACTCGGCACCCACGCGCCCCACCGGCCACCCCGGCGGGGAAGGGTCCCGGCGAACCTCGCCGATCGTATGGGGGTGGCCCAGCGGCGCACGCCCCCTTGAACCACCATTTCACCGGCGAGGTTCGGGTCGTCGGCGAGGTGCTCCACATCTGCGTGCACAGCAAAGCATCTCGGCGACGCCGGCTGGGGGTGCTGCACTCCTGCGCGCACTGCAAAGCATCTCGGCGACGCCGGCTGGGGGTGCTGCACTCCGCCGCGCACTGCAAAGCATCTGGCGAGGGGTCGGCAACGGCCCAGGTACCGCCTGGTGCGGCGCTGCCGCACCGTGCAGCAGTGACCCCGCGCCCCACGGAGAGCCGCCGCCCGGGTACGCCAGGTGTCAAGTACTTGCTTGATAAATAATTGACGCCGCACCGGAACCATGCGGTCATGAAACCTCTCAGGAAGTCTCTCCCCCTGGCTCTCGGGCTGGGTGTGCTGCTGGCCCTCGCGACCATGGACGCGGCTCTCGCGGAGGCGGGCAACCTCCCCGGCGGAAGCACGGTCTGCACCGATCAGACCCGCTCCGACAAGGGCGTGGCGCTCTACGGAACGGTCACCCCGATCAACGCGAACGTGACGTGGACGGTGCTGGCAGCGAGTTCGCCGGGCGGCACGGAGACGCAGATCTTCCGGACTACCGGATACAACCTCAGCGTCACCCACGTGCCCGCTCCGGCCGCCGGCACGTTCTACTACCGGACCTGCCTGGCCAACACGACGAAGACCGCAGTGACCGACACCGGCGTCGCGACGGCCGCGGAGGTCGGTGCCACCAACGCGCTCGCCGGTATCGGCCCGACCCGTGCCACGCTGGGTCCGGGCGGCCTGGTCTGCGCCGAGTCGGTGCCGGTCAGCGGGCGGCTGGTGGCCAGCTCGACGGTCGCGGTGCAGTGGCGGGTGCGTGCCTTCAACGGCGACGGCGCGATCCTGCGCCAGCAACAGCCGCTGACCGTGACATCGACCTCGGTCGACCGGGTCGTCGGGCCTGGTCCGTACGCGTCGCTGGACGTGTGCACGACGAACACGTCGTCGAGCACGGCGACGCTCAGCTTCGAGTTCCAGAAGACGTGACCGCCTCGGGTAGGGGGTGCCTGGGCGCGCCCCCTACCCCCGTCACGTCATGACATCCGCGTCCTCGATCATTGCGAGCACCCGCGCGGCCGGACCGTCGAGACCGAGCCCCTCCAGGATGCCGAGTGCCGTGCGCCAGCTGACCCGGGCGGCGTCGGACCGCCCGAGGCCATGCTGCGCGCGGCCGAGGTTGGCCAGTGCACACGCCTCGCCGAAACGGTCGGCCAGGATGCGGAAGATCGTCAGAGCCTCCTCGGCGGACTGCTCCGCCGGGCCGGCCGAGCCGGCCACGGCGTAGACCTCGGCGAGGTTGTTCAGGCTCGCGGCCTCACCGGCTCGGTTGCCCAGCCGGCGGAAGATGGTGATCGCCTCCCGCAGGCAGGTCACGGCCTGCTCGGCGTCGCCGGACCTGGCGTGGACGGGCCCGAGATTCCCCAGGCTGATCGCCTGGCCGTGCCGATCGTGGAGCTCGCGGCGGATCTGCAGGCTCTCCGTGATCGCCGCCACTGCCTCCTCGAGGTTGCCCTGGCTGTCGTGGACCGCGCCGATGCTGCTCAGGCACTCGGCCTCGCCGCGCCGGTCCCCCGTCTCGCGGAAGATCGCAAGACCCTCGCGGAGGGACCGCAGCGCCTCCGGGTAGTTGCCGATCAGCTCGTGGGCGGCGCCGAGGTCCCGGCATGCCTGCGCCACTCCGGGCTCGTCGCCGATCGCGCGGGCCACCCGTCGAGCGGTCTCGTTCACCGATACCAGCTCGTGCCAGTGCCCTCGTACGTGCAGGTAGGCGAAGAGAGCCTGGGCCAGCTGCACCGCGATCGCCGCGCCGTCCCCCGGGATCCGCGAGGCCTGATCGACGGCGGCCAGGAGGTTGGCCCGCTCGGAATCCAGCCAATCGAGGGCCCCGTCGGCATCCGTGAAGTCCAGGTCGGGATCCGGGTCGGGATCCGGGCGGGGATCCGTTGCGGCCATCGCGGGCCGGTGGTCACCGGGACGCAGCAGGCGGAAGGTCTGCCATGCTGCCGCCACGTACCAGCTCAGCATCCGGTCGAGCGCCTCGTTCAGCGCGGACGGGGCATACCGATCGGCAGCCTGCTCGCGGGCGAAGGCCCGCAGCAGATCGTGCAGCCGGTACCGGCCCGGGCCGGCACTGTCCAGCAGCCTGCTGTCGACCAGCCGCTCCAGCAACTGCTCGGCGGCCCGCTCCGTCATGCCGAGCAGGCGCGCCGCAGGGGCCAGGCTGAGCTGGGCGCCCTCCGGCGTGCCCAGCAGCGCGAAGCCGTCCGCCGCCGCGCGGTCGGCGGGGTCGGCTCCGTCCGCGAGGATCTGGTAGCTCGCCTGGAAGCTGGTGCGGGCGTCCACGTCACCGACGTGCAGCTCGTCGAGGATCTGCCGGACGTCGGTCAGCCGGTCCGCGAGCGCACGCACCGGCCAGCTGGGACGGGCGGCCAGCCGGGCCCCGACGATGCGCAGCGCCAGGGGCAGGTGGCCGCAGCGCTCCGCGATGTGCAGAGCGGCCCCGGGGTCGGCCGCCAACCGGCCGGCACCGGCGATCCGGCCGAGCAGCAGCACGGACTCCGCCACGGGTAGGACGTCCAGCGGGACATGGTCCGCGCCGTCCACGGTGACCAGGGACTGCCGGCTGGTGAACAGGGCGCAGCAACCGGAACCGGTCGGCAGCAGCGGCCCGAGCTGGGCGGCGTCCCGGGCGTTGTCCAGCACCACGAGAAGCTCGCGCGAGGAGGTCACGGTCCGGTAGGCGGCGACCGCGTCGGCCAGGCCGGCGACCGGCGTGGTGTCGACGCCGAGGGCGCGCAGGAAGCCGATCAGGACATCCAGCGGGTCCCGCGGCTTCACCCCGACGGTCGCGCCGCGCAGGTCCACGTACAGCTGCCCGCCGGCGAACCGGTCGCGGACCTGATGGGCGAAACGGACGGCGAGCGCCGACTTGCCGACGCCGGCCGGCCCGGCGATGCCGACCAGGGGCACGCCGGTCCTTCCCCCCGTCGCGCTCAGGATGCCCTGCAGCGTGGCGAGCTCGCGTCCACGGCCGACGAACGTGGTCACGTCGGGCGGCAACTGGTGCGGCGGGGTCGGTTCGGTCACCGAAGCGGGTGCCGGCGACGTCCGGGCGGGTGTCGGAGGTGACTGCGCATCCAGGACGGCGTCCGCGGAGAGGATCTGCCGGTGCAGCAGTTGCAGCGGCGGGCTCGGCTCGATGCCGAGGTCGCCGACCAGCCTGTGCCGCAGATCCCGGAAGACCGCAAGGGCGTCAGCCTGGCGGCCGGACCGGTAGAGCGCCAGCATCTGCAGCGCGTGCAGCCGTTCGCGCAACGGCTGCTCAGCCACCGCCGCCGCCAGCGTGGGAACCAGGTCGGCGTGCTCGCCGGTGGCCAGCCGCGCCTCGCTGCAGTCCTCGATCAGGGTCAGGCGGTTCTCACTCAGCCGGCCGCGCTCGGCCTCGACCCACCCGTCGAGGGTCACATCCTCCAGCGGCGGACCTCGCCAGAGCACGAGCGCGCGCTGCCAGCACTGCACCGCCATCGCCAGATCGCCGTCGCGGGCCGCGCGCCGTCCCTGGGCCGACAACGCGTCGAAGACCGACAGATCGAGATCGTCCGCGGCGACGGTCAGCCGGTAGCCGTCCGGACCGGCGAGGAGTTGCGGCGGGCCGTCCCGCCCCGCCAGACCGAGCGCCTGACGAAGCGACGAGGCGTAGGTGCGGAGCGCCGCCATCGCCGACGCCGGCCTGTGTCGTGGCCACAGAGCCTCTGCCAGCCGGTCGGTCCGGACCGGCCGGTTCGCATTCAGGAGCAGTGCGGCCAGCAGGGTCCGCGGCTTGGCCGCGGTCAGGGTGACGAGTCGGCCGTCTCGGGCGCGTGCCTCGAGCGGCCCGAGTACCCGGTAGAGCATCTGCGGCCTCGCAGCGGAGAGCGAACCCTGCCTGAATCCTTACACACCCGTCACGCGCGGCGGCGGGCCTTCGGTCCAGGACGCACGGCGATGCGATCAGGACGCACGGCGATGCCGGGTCGCGCGCCGGCGGCGGAGCGCCGCCGCCGTACCGGCAGCGGCGAGTGCGCCGGGCATCCACAGCCTCGGGTTCGCCACGGCCGGTCGCCGGTACGCGGACATCGGCAGCACGTCGAGGTGGACCGCTGTTGTTCCCGTACCGGATTCGCGGCTGAAGACGACGCGGATCGTGCCCATCCCGTACTCCGACACGTCGACCCGGAACACGTACGGGTCCTTCTCGTCGTCGGGATGCAGCCGGAACCCGCGGTACAGCGCGGGTACCGGGCTCAGACCTCGAAGCCGGAGCCCGCCGCCGCGGACGAACACCTCCACTCCGGCGCCCGTCATGCCCCTGGCCCGCGCGTCGGTCAGCGGACCGGGAAAGGAGTACCAACCGCAGATGTCGCCCCATGTCTCGGGGCGCTGCGGGACGTCGGCGCGGATCCCCTCGACCGGCACGCCGAGCAGGTGATGGAGCAGGCCCGAGACCTCCGCCGGGAGCCAGAACATCGCCCGGCTGGCCCCGTTCGTGAAGGCCATGACGCCGACCCCGTCGTCGGGAGCCACGAAGATCTGGGAGTTGAAGCCGGACAGGATGCCCTGGTGCTCGACCACGGGATGCCCGCCGACGTCGCCGCGGAAGAACCCCAGGCCGATCCCGGGGATCCGGGGGTCCGGCTGGTACTGCGGTTCGAACATGGTGGCCAGCGTCGCGGCCTTGAGCACCGAACCGTGCTCGTTGGTGCCACCGCCGAGGAGCGCCGCGAGGTAGCGGGCCATGTCCCTGGGTGTGGAGTAGATGGAGCCGGCGGGAGCGGTCACCATCTCGTAGTCGCTGACGGCCCTGGCTCCCCCGGAGCGCAGCGCGTACCCGGTCGCGAGCTGGGATCGGACCCGCCCCGACCGCAGCAGGTCGGTGTGGCTCATGCCGAGGGGGTCGAACACGTGCTCGCGCAGGTAGTCGTGGAAGGGCTGCCCGGTCACGTCCTCCACGATCTGGCCGAGCGTCGCGGGGCCGTGGTTGGTGTAGGTGAACCGGGTGCCCGGCTCGGCCTGGATGCGAACTCCCCGCCGGTAGAACTCGGCGAGCGACGGCACGGGCCGGCCCACGGGCACGCTCTCCCCGAACTCCGGCGGCTGCAGCAGGCCGGAGAGGTGCGCCAGCTCGCCGATCCCGGCGGTGTGGGTGAGCAGGTGGCGCACCGTGGCGGGGCGGAAGCCCAGGCTCGCCGGGACCAGCGGGTAGGCCCGCAAGTACCTGTCCGCCGGCGCATCCAGATCCAGCAGCCCCCGCTCCCACAACTGCATCACCGCGATCGCGGTGAACGTCTTGGTGATCGAGGCGATCCGGAACACCGTGTCCTCGGTGACCGGCGTCCTCGACGCGATGTCGGCCACCCCGTGCCCGTGGAACTGCAACGACCCGTCCCGGACCACACCCACCGCCAGACCCACCGCCGCCCAGCGGTTGAGGACCCCATCGACCCAGGCCCGCACCTCCCGCTCATCCACCGGTGACATGGCCCTCTCCGGCAGGTGTCAAGGCCGCTGTCCGGCGGTGCCGCCACGTCGCGCGATGGACGGCGATCGCCGTGGCGCCGGCGACGAGCGCGCCGGTGACCCAGGGCCGCGGATTCGACATCTCGGGCCGCTTCCGGAACGACATCGGAGCAAGACCGAGGCACAGTGCGGTCACCTCGCCGTCCGGCCCTCGGCTGAACACCGCGCGAGAGGTGCCCAACCCGAGCCCGGACAGGTCGATGCGGAAGGTGAACGGGTCGTCCCCGTCGGGGTGCAGGCGAAGGCCGCGGCGCATCGCGGGGATCGGTGTCTGCCCGCGGACCCTGAGGTGACCGCGGCGGACGACGACCTCGACGCCGCCCCCGAGCAGCGCCCTGGGCTGCGGGTCGGTGAGTACGCCGGGACCGAGGGAGTACCAGCCGCAGAGGTCGCGCCAGATCCTCGGGCAGTCCGGGACGTCGGTACGCACGGCATCATCGGGAAGGCCGAGGAGGCAGCGGAGGACCGCGTTCGCCACGGGTACCGGAGCGCCCTGGGCGTCGAACCCTCCGGTGTTGGCGAAGGCGAGCACACCGACCCCGTCGTCGGGGGCCAGCGCCATGTCGGAGAGGAAGCCCTTCCAGATGCCGTCGTGGCCGACAGTCCGATGTCCGCCGATCTCGTCGCGGAAGAACGCCAGGCCCATGCCCGGGATCCGCGGGTCGGGCTGGTACTGCGGTTCGAACATGGTGGCCAGCGTCGCGGGCTTGAGCACCGAACCGTGCTCGTTGGCGCCACCGCCGAGGAGCGCTGCGAGGTAGCGGGCCATGTCCCTGGTGGTCGAGTAGGCGGCTCCGCCTCCCGCCACCACCACCTCGTAGTCGGTGACCTCCCTGACGCCTCCGGAGCGCAGCGCGTATCCGGTCGCCAGGTGAGGCAGCACGCGTCCCGACCGCAGCAGGTCGGTGTGGCTCATCCCGAGGGGGTCGAACACGTGCTCGCGCAGGTAGCGGTGGAAGGGCTGCCCGGTCACGTCCTCCACGATCTGGCCGAGCGTGGCGAACCCGTGGTTCGAGTAGGCCCACTTGCTTCCCGGCTCGCAGTCGACGCGCAGGCCCCCTCGGTAGTACTCGGCGAGCGTCGGGGCCGGCCGGCCCACCCGGACGCCCCAGCCCATCGTGGGCGAGAGCAGGTCGAGGGGATTCCGCACCGAACGCACTCCGGCGGTGTGGGTGAGCAGATGCCGCACGGTGGCGGGCCGGAAGCCCGCGCTCGCCGGGACCAGCGGGTAGGCCCGCAGGCAGTCATCCGCCGGCGCATCTAGATCCAGCAGCCCCCGCTCCCACAACTGCATCACCGCGATCGCGGTGAACGTCTTCGTGATCGAGGCGATCCGGAACACCGTGTCCTCGGTGACCGGCGTCCTCGAGGCGATGTCGGCCACCCCGTGCCCGTGGAAGAACTCCAACGACCCCTCACGCACCACCCCCACCGCCAGACCCACCGCCGCCCAGCGATTCAGGATCCCCCCGATCCTCGCCCGCAACTCCCGCTCGTCCACCCCGGACATGGGCTCCCCTTCCGCCACATGCGGGACGCCGCCACACCGGCCACCGGCGGCCACGCCCTGGAGCCGACAGTGCTCCGATCCCACCGGGAAGGCAGGAGGCGACCGGCCCCTCCAGGCGGGTCCGACGTCCCTGGCCGCGGCCGTGGACGGCGTCGAGGCTGATGGGAAGCCGAGGGGGCGCCGCTGGCGAGGCTGACCGCGGAGGACCAGCTCATGCTGTGGCCGGACGACCTCTGGCCGCAGGAGATCGGGGCCC
>Ga0187788_10000362_pt1 | contig 12509 bp, 12 predicted proteins | sample 1015_BV01_MP10_2_FD_133008 | JGI IMG/M metagenome (GOLD analysis project Ga0187788, IMG submission 133008) | Tropical peat soil microbial communities from peatlands in Department of Meta, Colombia - 1015_BV01_MP10_20_MG | ecosystem: Environmental > Terrestrial > Soil > Wetlands > Peat | place...
ATCCAGGCCTTCGAGCCGCAGCTGGTCGAGGGCAAGGCGATCCAGATCCACCCGCTGGTCTGCACGGCCTTCAACGCCGACTTCGACGGCGACCAGATGGCGGTGCACCTGCCGCTGTCCGCCGAGGCGCAGGCCGAGGCCCGGATCCTGATGCTGTCCAGCAACAACATCCTCAAGCCGGCCGACGGCCGCCCGGTCACCATGCCCACCCAGGACATGGTGATCGGGTTGTTCCACCTCACCTCCGACGCCCCCGGGGCCGAGGGGGAGGGCCGGGTGTTCAGCTCGGTGGCCGAGGCGATCATGGCCTACGACGCCCGGGAGCTCGACCTGCGGGCGACCGTGCGGATCCGGTTCCCGGACGTCGTCCCGCCTGCGGACTGGACGCCGCCGGAGGGCTGGGAGCCGGGTGCGCCGTTCATCCTGGAGACCACCCTGGGCCGCGCGCTGTTCAACGAGACGCTGCCCGCGGACTACGCCTTCGTCAACACCGACGTCGACAAGAAGGTGCTGTCCTCGATCGTCAACGACCTCGCCGAGCGGTACCAGAAGGTCCAGGTCGCCGCCACGCTCGACGCGCTGAAGGAGGCCGGCTTCCACTGGGCCACCCGGTCCGGGACCACGATCTCGATCTCCGACGTCGTCACGCCGGCGAACAAGCAGGAGATCCTGGAGCGCTACGAGGCCAAGGCCGACAAGGTCCAGGGCCAGTACGACCGGGGTCTGATCACCGACGACGAGCGGCGCCAGGAGCTGATCGAGATCTGGACCCAGGCGACGAACGAGGTCGCCAAGGAGATGGAGTCCAACCTGCCCAAGGACAACTCCATCTACCGGATGGTCTCCTCCGGGGCCCGCGGCAACTGGATGCAGATGCGCCAGATCGCGGGGATGCGCGGCCTGGTGGCCAACCCCAAGGGTGAGATCATCCCCCGGCCGATCAAGTCGAACTTCCGCGACGGCCTGTCCGTGCTGGAGTTCTTCATCTCCACCCACGGTGCCCGCAAGGGCCTGGCCGACACCGCCCTGCGCACCGCCGACTCCGGGTACCTGACCCGGCGCCTGGTGGACGTCGCCCAGGACGTGATCGTCCGCGAGGAGGACTGCGGGACCGAGCGTGGCCTGATGATGCGGATCGCCGCCCCGGGCCCGGACGGCACGCTGCGGCGCAGCGACGACGTGGAGACCAGCGTCTACGCCCGGGCGCCCGCCCAGGACATCGTCGTCGACGGTGAGCTGCTGGTGAAGGCCGGGACCGACCTCGGCGACCTGATCATCGGTGAGCTGATCGACCGCGGGGTGACCGAGGTCAAGGTCCGCTCGGTGCTGACCTGCGAGTCCAAGGTAGGCACCTGTGCCCTGTGCTACGGGCGCTCGCTGGCCGCGGGCAAGCTCGTCGACATCGGCGAGGCGGTCGGCATCATCGCCGCCCAGTCGATCGGTGAGCCGGGCACCCAGCTGACCATGCGCACCTTCCACACCGGTGGTGTGGCCGGTGACGACATCACCCACGGCCTGCCGCGCGTCCAGGAGCTCTTCGAGGCGCGTACCCCGAAGGGTGTCGCCCCGATCTCCGAGGCCGCCGGGCGGGTGCGGATCGAGGAGACCGACCGGGCACGCAAGGTCGTGATCACCCCGGACGACGGGTCGGAGGAGATGGCCTACCCGGTGTCCAAGCGGGCCCGGCTGCTGGTCGAGGAGGGCCAGTCGGTCGAGGTGGGCCAGCAGCTGGTGATGGGCGCGGTGGACCCGAAGCAGGTGCTGCGGATCCTGGGCCCGCGGGCGGTGCAGGTGCACCTGGTCGACGAGGTCCAGGAGGTCTACCGCAGCCAGGGTGTGTCGATCCACGACAAGCACATCGAGGTGATCGTCCGCCAGATGCTCAAGCGGGTGACGATCATCGAGTCCGGTGACTCCGAGTTGCTGCCGGGTGAGCTCGTCGAGCGCAGCCGGTTCGAGGAGGAGAACCGCCGGGTGGTCGCGGAGGGCGGCACCCCGGCGTCCGGCCGGCCGGAGCTGATGGGGATCACCAAGGCGTCGCTGGCCACGGATTCGTGGCTGTCCGCGGCGTCCTTCCAGGAGACCACCCGGGTGCTGACCAACGCGGCGATGGAGGGCCGCAGCGACCCGCTGCTCGGCCTGAAGGAGAACGTGATCATCGGCAAGCTGATCCCGGCCGGCACCGGGCTGCCCCGGTACCGCAACATCCGGGTGGAGCCGACCGAGGAGGCGAAGGCCGCGATGTACGCGATGCCGGGCTACGAGGAGGTCGACTACGGCCACTTCGGCACCGGCACCGGCCAGGCGGTCCCGCTGGAGGAGTTCGACCTGGGTCGTTACGACCGCTGAGCGCATGCGAGGCGGGGGCCACCGACCACGGACGGTGGCCCCCGCCTCGTCCAGGGGACGCCCCGCGCTCTCGACACCGCCGGCCGGAGCCTGACGTGCGGCGTCACACCCGTCCCGGATGCCCACGGCGTGACACCGCGGGTGAAGGAGGCCCACGGTGTCACGCCGTGGGCACAGGGTGAGGCGGCCGGGGTGCGCCGGGAATGCCGCGGCGACTTCGCGGCGTTTTGACTGCCGGGACGACGACCGGCTAACCTCGATCTCCGTGCCCGGGCTCCCCGGGCAGTCGCGCATGCTCGCGATGCCGTGATGCGGCAGGTGGGTGCGACGTCCTTTCCGGGTCGACAGGCGCCGGGCCGGGCTGTGGGGAGATCGGCGACACACCCGAGCGCGGGGGGCGGGGAGTCCCCGGTTCCCGGGTCGCGTCACAGCACGACCAGCCCAACCATCAGCCATGTCGAGACAGGACCACGGAGAAGCGGTGCCCACGATCCAGCAGCTGGTCCGCAAGGGCCGCGAGGACAAGGTCGGCAAGACCAAGACGCCTGCGCTCAAGGGGAGCCCGCAGCGGCGGGGCGTGTGCACGCGCGTGTACACGACCACGCCGAAGAAGCCGAACTCGGCCCTGCGCAAGGTCGCCCGGGTCCGGCTGACCAGTGGCATCGAGGTCACGGCGTACATCCCCGGCGTGGGCCACAACCTGCAGGAGCACTCGATGGTGCTGGTGCGTGGTGGCCGCGTGAAGGACCTGCCCGGCGTCCGCTACAAGATCATCCGCGGCTCCCTCGACACCCAGGGCGTGAAGAACCGCAAGCAGGCGCGCAGCCGCTACGGTGCGAAGAAGGAGAAGAGCTGATGCCCCGCAAGGGCCCGGCCCCGAAGCGGCCGCTGATCGTCGACCCGGTCTACGCTTCCCCGCTGGTCACCCAGCTGGTGAACAAGGTGCTCCTGCAGGGCAAGAAGGCGCTGGCCGAGCGGATCGTCTACCAGGCGCTGGAGGGCTGCCGGACGAAGACCGGGACCGACCCGGTGATCACCCTCAAGCGCGCGCTGGACAACGTCAAGCCGACCCTGGAGGTGCGCTCCCGGCGCGTCGGCGGCGCCACCTACCAGGTGCCGGTCGAGGTCCGCGCGGGCCGGTCGACCACCCTGGCGCTGCGCTGGCTGGTCGGCTACTCCCGGCAGCGGCGGGAGAAGACGATGACCGATCGGCTGATGAACGAGATCCTGGACGCGAGCAACGGCCTGGGCGCGGCGGTCAAGCGCCGCGAGGACACCCACAAGATGGCCGAGTCGAACAAGGCATTCGCGCACTACCGCTGGTGAGCGACCCCGGCGGCCCGGCGGGGGCCCGGCGGCTCCCGTCGACCACCTAGCAGACACCCGAGGCGAGGCTGAACTCCCGTGGCACTGGACGTGCTGACCGACCTCAAGAAGGTCCGCAACATCGGCATCATGGCCCACATCGATGCCGGTAAGACCACGACCACTGAGCGGATCCTGTTCTACACCGGTATCAACTACAAGATCGGTGAGGTCCACGACGGCGCGGCCACGATGGACTGGATGGAGCAGGAGCAGGAGCGCGGCATCACGATCACCTCGGCGGCCACGACGTGCTTCTGGGAGGGCAACCAGATCAACATCCTGGACACCCCCGGCCACGTCGACTTCACCGTGGAGGTGGAGCGCTCGCTGCGCGTCCTGGACGGCGCGGTCGCCGTCTTCGACGGCAAGGAGGGGGTCGAGCCGCAGTCGGAGACCGTCTGGCGGCAGGCCGACAAGTACAACGTCCCGCGGATCTGCTTCGTCAACAAGATGGACAAGATGGGCGCGGACTTCTACTTCACGATGCGCACCATCGTCGACCGGCTGGGCGCCAAGCCGCTGGCGATCCAGCTGCCGATCGGGGCCGAGAGCGACTTCATCGGCGTGGTGGACCTGGTCGAGAACCGGGCGCTCACCTGGCGCGGGGAGACCCAGAAGGGTCAGGACTACGCCGTCGAGCCGGTGCCGGCCGACATGGCGGGCACCGTCGAGGAATACCGGCACGTGCTGATCGAGACCGCGGCCGAGTCCGACGAGGCCCTGCTGGAGAAGTACCTCGGCGGCGAGCAGCTCACCCCGGAGGAGATCAAGGGAGCGATCCGGAAGCTGACCATCGCCGGGGAGATCTACCCGGTGCTGTGCGGGTCGGCCTTCAAGAACAAGGGCGTGCAGCCCATGCTGGACGCCGTCATCGACTACCTGCCCTCCCCGCTGGACGTACCGCCGGTCGAGGGCCACGCGATGGGCGACGTGCACAACCACATGATCCGCAAGGCCTCCCTGGCGGAGCCGTTCTCCGCGCTGGCGTTCAAGGTGATGAGCCACCCCTTCTTCGGCCGGCTCACCTACGTGCGGGTCTACTCGGGCAAGGTGCACAGCGGCACCCAGGTGATCAACTCCTCGAAGGGCAAGAAGGAGCGGGTCGGGAAGCTGTTCCAGATGCACGCCAACAAGGAGAACCCGGTCGAGGAGGCGGTGGTCGGGCACATCTACGCGTTCATCGGGCTGAAGGACACCACCACCGGCGACACGCTGTGCGACCCGGCGCACCCGATCGTGCTGGAGTCGATGACCTTCCCGGAGCCGGTCATCTCGGTGGCCATCGAGCCGCGGACCAAGGGCGACCAGGAGAAGCTGTCCGGCGCCATCCAGCGGCTGGCCGAGGAGGACCCGACCTTCCAGGTGCGGCTGGACGAGGAGACCGGCCAGACGATCATCGCCGGAATGGGCGAGCTCCACCTGGACATCCTGGTCGACCGGATGCGCCGGGAGTTCAAGGTCGAGGCCAATGTCGGCAAGCCGCAGGTGGCCTACCGCGAGACGATCCGCAAGCCGGTGCTCAAGCACGAGTACACGCACAAGAAGCAGACCGGCGGCTCGGGCCAGTACGCGAAGGTGCAGATCACCATCGAGCCGCTGCCGGTCGGCGAGGGCACCTTCTACGAGTTCAACAACAAGGTGACCGGCGGGCGGATCCCGCGCGAGTACATCCCCAGCGTCGACGCCGGCATCCAGGACGCGATGCAGGTCGGCGTCCTGGCCGGCTACCCGCTGGTGGGGATCAGGGCGACGCTGCTCGACGGCCAGGCGCACGAGGTCGACTCCTCCGAGATGGCCTTCAAGATCGCCGGGTCGATGGCGCTCAAGGAGGCCGCCCGGCGGGCGGACCCGGCGCTGCTCGAGCCGGTGATGTCGGTCGAGGTGCGCACGCCCGAGGAGTACATGGGTGAGGTGATCGGCGACCTGAACTCCCGCCGGGGCCACATCCAGGCGATGGAGGACGTCAGCGGGGCGAAGGTGGTGCGCGCCCTCGTGCCGCTGTCCGAGATGTTCGGCTACGTGGGCGATCTCCGCAGCAAGACCCAGGGCCGGGCCGTCTACACCATGCAGTTCGACTCCTACGCCGAGGTTCCACGCAACGTGGCGGAGGAGATCATCAAGAAGATCAGGGGCGAGTAGCCCGAGGCCGCAGCACCACGTCAGCGACCGCAGACCAACCCACAGTCCGACAGGAGGACCCCCGTGGCGAAGGCGAAGTTCGAGCGGACTAAGCCGCACGTCAACATCGGCACCATCGGTCATATCGACCACGGCAAGACGACGCTCACCGCGGCGATCACGAGGGTGCTGCACGAGAAGTTCCCGGACCTGAATCCGTTCACCCCGTTCGACCAGATCGACAAGGCGCCGGAGGAGCGGCAGCGCGGCATCACGATCTCGATCGCGCACGTCGAGTACCAGACCGAGGCCAGGCACTACGCCCACGTCGACTGCCCCGGGCACGCCGACTACATCAAGAACATGATCACCGGCGCGGCCCAGATGGACGGCGCGATCCTGGTCGTGGCGGCGACCGACGGTCCGATGCCGCAGACCCGCGAGCACGTGCTGCTGGCCCGCCAGGTCGGCGTCCCCTACATCGTGGTGGCGCTGAACAAGGCCGACATGGTCGACGACGAGGAGATCCTCGAACTCGTCGAGATGGAGGTCCGGGAGCTGCTGTCGAACTACGAGTTCCCCGGCGACGACCTGCCGGTGATCCGGGTCTCGGCGCTGAAGGCGCTCGAGGGCGACGCCGAGTGGAGCGGCAAGCTGATGGAGCTGCTCGACGCGGTGGACAAGTTCATCCCCGAGCCGATCCGGGACGTCGACAAGCCGTTCCTGATGCCGATCGAGGACGTCTTCACGATCACCGGGCGCGGCACCGTGGTGACCGGCAAGGTCGAGCGCGGCACCCTCAAGGTGAACGAGGAGGTCGAGATCGTCGGTATCCGGGACAAGTCCTCGAAGACGACGGTCACCGGCATCGAGATGTTCCGCAAGCTCCTCGACAACGCCCAGGCCGGGGAGAACGTCGGCCTGCTGCTGCGCGGCACCAAGCGCGAGGAGGTCGAGCGCGGCCAGGTCGTGGTCAAGCCCGGCTCGATCACGCCGCACACCGAGTTCGAGGCGAACGTCTACATCCTGTCCAAGGACGAGGGCGGCCGGCACACGCCGTTCTACAACAACTACCGTCCGCAGTTCTACTTCCGGACCACCGACGTCACCGGGGTGGTGCACCTGCCCGAGGGCACCGAGATGGTGATGCCCGGCGACAACACCGCGATGCGGGTGGAGATGATCCAGCCGATCGCGATGGAGGAGGGCCTGCTGTTCGCGATCCGCGAGGGCGGCCGCACCGTCGGCTCGGGCCGGGTCACGAAGATCCTGAAGTGACCACGAGGCCGGCCGGGTCCCACGGACCCGGCCGGCCTCCTGCACGGGGCGCACCAGGCGGCGCCCTGACCCGATTGGTCAAGGTGCGACCGTGTCTGGCACACTGAACAGGTTGTCCGGCCGCGGGGCCCCTGGGGTCGGCGTCGGACGACGTCCACTCCGTCGAGCGGGCACCGGAATGGTGCCGGGGGCGATGATGTGCCCCGACGCGCGACACGCCCGACCTCGGGGGTCGGAACGCCCGGCCACACCGGATCAACGGCAGCACCGGATCAACTGAGAGAGAGCGCAGCGAAGCCATGGCGGGACAGAAGATCCGCATCCGGCTCAAGGCCTACGACCACGAGGTCATCGACAGCTCCGCGCGGAAGATCGTCGACACCGTGGTGCGTACCGGTGCGACCGTGGCCGGCCCGGTGCCGCTGCCGACGGAGAAGAACGTGTTCTGCGTGATCCGTTCCCCGCACAAGTACAAGGACAGCCGCGAGCACTTCGAGATGCGCACGCACAAGCGCCTGATCGACATCATCAACCCCACGCCCAAGACCGTCGACTCGCTGATGCGCCTCGACCTGCCTGCCGGCGTCGACATCGAGATCAAGCTCTGAGGGACGCCGCGGGATGACTGAGCAGACGAGCGAGCACGACGTAGAGCGGCAGGCCGGGCAGGTCCGCGGCCTGCTCGGCGCCAAGCTCGGGATGACGCAGGTCTGGGACGCCGACAACCGGCTGGTCCCGGTGACCGTGGTGCAGGCCGGGCCATGCGTGGTCACCCAGGTGCGCACCCCCGAGGAGGACGGCTACTCGGGCGTGCAGATCGCCTTCGGCGCGATCGACCCGCGCAAGGTGACCAAGCCGCTGGCCGGGCACTTCGCCAAGGCCGGGGTGACCCCGCGGCGGCACCTGGTCGAGATCCGCACCAATGACGCGGTCAGCTACTCCCTCGGCCAGGAGCTGACCGTGGACACCTTCGAGGCGGGCCAGCTGGTCGACGTGGTCGGCCGGACCAAGGGCAAGGGCTTCGCCGGGGTGATGAAGCGGCACGGCTTCGCGGGCCTCGGCGGCTCGCACGGCACCCAGCGCAAGCACCGCTCGCCGGGCTCGATCGGCGCGTGCGCCACCCCCGGCCGGGTCTTCAAGGGTGTGGGGATGGCCGGCCGGATGGGCGGCGTCCGGCAGACCACCCAGAACCTCACCCTGCACGCGGTGGACGCCGAGCGGGGGCTGCTGCTGATCAAGGGCGCCGTCCCCGGTCCGCGCGGCACGGTCGTGCTGGTGCGCACCGCGGCCAAGGGCAGCGGCGCACCGGGCGGGAAGGGAGCCTGAGGATGGCTGAGCGGAAGGCCGCCGCCGGGGAGCCCGCCGGGGGGCGCACGGTCGATGTCGTGGACGCCACCGGCGCCACGGCCGGCACCGTGGAGCTGCCGGCCGAGATCTTCGACGTCCAGACCAACATCCCGCTGATCCACCAGGTGGTCGTCGCGCAACTGGCGGCGGCCCGGCAGGGCACCCACGACACCAAGACCCGGGGTGAGGTCAGCGGCGGGGGACGCAAGCCGTACCGGCAGAAGGGCACCGGCCGGGCCCGCCAGGGGTCGATCCGGGCCCCGCAGTACGCCGGCGGCGGCGTCGTGCACGGTCCCACCCCGCGCGACTACGAGCAGCGGACACCGAAGAAGATGAAGGCCGCCGCGCTGCGCGGTGCGCTGTCCGACCGGGCCCGGCACGGTCGGGTGCGGGTGGTCACGGGTCTGGTCGACGGCGAGGCTCCCTCGACGAAGCAGGCGGCGGCGGCGCTGGCCACGCTCTCGGCGCGGAGGAACCTGCTGGTCGTGGTCGAGCGCTCCGACGAGGTGACCTGGAAGAGCCTGCGCAACATCGCCCGGGTGCACTCGCTGGTCCCGGACCAGCTCAACACCTACGACGTGCTGTGCAGCGACGAGATCGTGTTCACCCAGGGCGCGCTGCAGGCCTTCCTGGCCGGTCCGGCCCGGGGGCGGTCCGCCACGGCGGTCGCCACGGAATCCGAGGAGGCGCTGTGAGCGCGATCGGCGGCATGCACCGCGACCCGCGGGACATCCTGCTGGCACCGGTGGTGTCGGAGAAGAGCTACGGGCTGCTCGAGGAGAACAAGTACACGTTCCTGGTCGACCCGAACGCCAACAAGACCGAGATCAAGATCGCGGTGGAGCGGGTGTTCCGGGTCAAGGTCGCCGCGGTGAACACGGTGAACCGGCCGGGGAAGGCCCGGCGGACGCGGTTCGGCACCGGCCGGCGCAAGGACACCAAGCGGGCGATCGTCACGCTGCGCGAAGGCACGATCGACATCTTCGGCGGACCGGTCGCCTAGGCGGCCGGGCCGACGGCCCACTCGACGCGAGGACTGACTCAGCATGGGAATCCGCAAGTACAAGCCGACGACACCGGGACGCCGCGGCGCCTCGGTCGCCGACTTCGTCGAGGTCACGCGGTCGGAGCCGGAGAAGTCCCTGGTGCGCCCGCTGCCGAGGAAGGGCGGCCGGAACAACTCCGGGCGGGTGACCACGCGGCACCAGGGCGGCGGCCACAAGCGGGCCTACCGGGTGATCGACTTCCGGCGCAGCGACAAGGACGGGGTCTCGGCCAAGGTGGCCGAGATCGAGTACGACCCGAACCGGACCGCCCGGATCGCGCTGCTGCACTATGTGGACGGCGAGAAGCGCTACATCCTCGCGCCCAACCGGCTGCGCCAGGGCGATGTGATCGAGAACGGCCCGAGCGCCGACATCAAGCCGGGCAACAGCCTCCCGCTGCGCAACATCCCGGTGGGCACCGTCGTGCACGCGATCGAGCTGCGTCCCGGCGGCGGGGCGAAGATCGCCCGCTCGGCCGGCGCCTCGGTCCAGCTGGTGGCCAAGGAGGGCCGTTTCGCCCAGCTCCGGCTGCCCTCGGGGGAGATCCGCAACGTCGACGTCCGGTGCCGGGCCACCGTCGGCGAGGTGGGCAACTCCGAGCAGTCGAACATCAACTGGGGGAAGGCCGGGCGGATGCGCTGGAAGGGCAAGCGGCCCTCGGTGCGGGGCGTGGCGATGAACCCGATCGACCACCCGCACGGCGGCGGTGAGGGCAAGACCTCCGGCGGCCGGCACCCGGTCAGCCCCTGGGGCCAGCCCGAGGGCCGTACCCGCCGTGCCCACAAGTCCAGCGACACGCTGATCGTCCGTCGTCGCCGTACCGGCAAGAAGCGCTGATCGGAGCCGGAGACCAATGCCTCGCAGCCTGAAGAAGGGCCCCTTCGTCGATCTCCACCTGGCTCGCAAGGTGGAGATCCAGAACGAGAAGGGCACCAAGAACGTGATCAGGACCTGGTCGCGCCGCTCCATGATCGTGCCCGAGATGCTCGGTCACACGATCGCCGTGCACGACGGCCGCAAGCACGTGCCGGTGTTCGTCACCGAGTCGATGATCGGGCACAAGCTGGGTGAGTTCGCCCCCACCCGCACCTTCCGCGGGCACGAGAAGGACGACCGAAAGGGCCGCCGGCGCTGAGCCGGGCCCACCCGACGACCAGAAGGCAAGGGAAGCGATGGAAGCCAAGGCGCAGGCGCGTTTCGTACGCGTCACGCCCCGCAAGGCCCGCCGGGTGGTGGACCTGATCCGCGGCCGGCAGGCCGCGGAGGCGGTGGCGGTGCTGGAGTTCGCTCCGCAGGCCGCCAGCGAGACGGTGCGCAAGGTCGTCCAGAGCGCGGTCGCCAACGCCCGGGTCAAGGCCGACGTGGCCAAGGAGCCCTTCGACGAGCGGCTGCTGGTCGTGCGGTCCGCCTACGTCGACGAGGGCCCGACCCACAAGCGGTTCCGGCCCCGCGCCCAGGGCCGGGCCTACCGGATCCGCAAGCGCACCAGTCACATCACCGTCGTGGTCGGGCCGCTGGAGGACGGCGAGCCGGGCGCCGGGCAGGTCGAGGCCGCACCCGCCCGGCGCGGCCTGCGGCGCCGGGGTGCGGCGCACGCCGCGGCACCGGCGGCGCCGGCCAAGCAGGCCGCGAAGAAGCAGACCGCCACCAAGCAGGCCGACACCAAGCAGGCCGATACCCAGGAGGCCGCGGCGCCGGCGAAGCCGGCCAAGCGGGACGCGACCAAGCCGGCCACCCAGAACGAGCAGACGGAGCAGGCCGCGACCGGCGAGCAGGCGGAGTCGCCGCAGCGCAGGCCCGCCGCCGAGCGGACGGCAACCAAGCAGGCGCCGCCGGCCGCACCGGCCGAGCCGGGTACGAACGACGAGCCCGGTACGAACGACGAGCCTGGTACGAAGGAGAGGAACCGCTAGTGGGTCAGAAGGTCAACCCGCACGGGTTCCGGCTGGGGATCACCACCGAGCACGCCAGCCGGTGGTTCGCGGACAGCACGAAGGCAGGCCAGCGGTACCGCGACTACGTCAAGGAGGACGTCGCGATCCGCCGGTTGATGACCAAGGGGATGGAACGCGCCGGGATCAGCCGGGTGGAGATCGAGCGCACCCGCGACCGGGTCAGGGTCGACATCCACACCGCGCGTCCCGGGATCGTGATCGGGCGGCGCGGCGCGGAGGCGGACCGGATCCGGGGCGAGCTGGAGAAGCTCACCGGCAAGCAGGTGCAGCTGAACATCCTCGAGGTGAAGAACCCGGAGATCGACGCCCAGCTGGTCGCCCAGGGCATCGCCGAGCAGCTGGCCAGCCGGGTCTCCTTCCGGCGGGCGATGCGCAAGGGCATGCAGTCCTCGCTGCGCGCCGGCGCCCGGGGGATCCGGGTGCAGTGCTCCGGCCGGCTGGGCGGCGCCGAGATGAGCCGCTCGGAGTTCTACCGGGAGGGCCGGGTGCCGCTGCACACGCTGCGGGCCAACATCGACTACGGGTTCTACGAGGCCCGCACCACCTTCGGCCGGATCGGCGTCAAGGTGTGGATCTACAAGGGTGACGTGACCAGCCGCGAGCTCGCCCGCGAGCAGGCGGCTGCGCCGCGCCCGCCCCGCCGGAGCGACGCGCCCGGCGCCCGCCCACCGCGATCCGGACGGCGCCGCGACGCCGAGCGGCCGGGCCAGCGGCCCGCCGCCGCCGGCGTACCCGCGGGTGCCGAGGTGGCCGCTGCGGTGGCGGAGGCCCCGGGCACGGGAACGGAGGCCTGAGCCGTGCTCATCCCACGCCGTGTCAAGCACCGCAAGCAGCACCACCCGCCGCGCTCCGGCGCCGCCTCGGGCGGCACCCAGGTGGCGTTCGGCGAGTGGGGGATCCAGGCGCTCGAGCCCGCCTACGTGACCAACCGGCAGATCGAGTCGGCCCGTATCGCGATCAACCGGCACATCCGCCGCGGCGGCAAGGTCTGGATCAACATCTACCCGGACCGGCCGCTGACCAAGAAGCCGGCCGAGACCCGGATGGG
>Ga0187788_10000363_pt1 | contig 12499 bp, 7 predicted proteins | sample 1015_BV01_MP10_2_FD_133008 | JGI IMG/M metagenome (GOLD analysis project Ga0187788, IMG submission 133008) | Tropical peat soil microbial communities from peatlands in Department of Meta, Colombia - 1015_BV01_MP10_20_MG | ecosystem: Environmental > Terrestrial > Soil > Wetlands > Peat | place...
AAGCCAAACATTCCCCTGTACAGCGTCTGCATCGAGTGCAAGCGCAAAGCGAATGTGTGCATCGCGGTGGCTCGGGGAGTCCCTTGCCTGGGGCCCGTCACCCAAGCTGGATGCGGAGCGCTGTGCCCAGGTTACGATCGTGGCTGCTACGGCTGCTACGGACCCATGGAAACTCCCAATACAAGTTCGCTGATGAATCAGCTCCGCAGTCTGGGACAGGCTGACGATCAGGTGGGCCGTGCTTTCCGTGGATTCAACGCCTGGGCGTGGCAATTCCGCAAGGCCAGCGAGGAGTGCGAGCGGAAATGACGGTACGCTCCACCAAGACGATTCGCGTGGACACCCTCGCCCGTGTAGAAGGCGAGGCAGCCCTGTACATCAAGCTGGCGGGCGAGCGCGTCGCGGATGTGAGACTGAAAATCTACGAGCCCCCGCGGTTTTTCGAGGCCTTGCTGCGCGGCCGCCACTTTTCCGACGCTCCCGACATCACCGCGAGGATCTGCGGGATCTGCCCCGTTGCCTACCAGATGAGTGCGGCTCATGCCATCGAACGAGCCCTGGGTCTGCGGATCGACCCCGCGGTTCGGCGGTTGCGCCGCCTCTTCTGCTGTGGGGAATGGATCGAAAGTCACACCCTGCATCTCTACATGCTGCATGCCCCCGACTTCCTTGGCTACCAGGACGTGATTGCGATGGCTCGAGATCACCGCAACCTGGTCGAACGCGCGCTGCGTTTAAAGAAGATCGGAAACCGGATCGTGACCCTGCTCGGCGGCCGCGAAATTCATCCCATCTCGGCCACGGTTGGCGGCTTTTACAAGGTCCCCAGCCGACAACAGTTGCGCAACCTCGAGGAAGATGTCCAATGGGCGCTGGACGCTTCCATCGAGACGGTGCGGTGGACGGCCGCCCTCCAGTTTCCTGACTTTGAGCAGGACTATGAGTTTGTGGCCCTGCGTCATCCCGATGAGTATCCCTTTAACGAGGGGCGACTCGTCTCCAACCGGGGCTTGGACATTGACGCCGCCGAGTACGCGGACCACTTTGTCGAACAGCAGGTCAGACACTCCAACGCCCTGCACTCGGTGGTGAGGGGCAGAGGGTCATATCTGGTTGGGCCTTTGGCGCGATTCAGCCTGAACTTCGACAAACTGCCGGCCATCGCTCAGGGATTAGCGAACGAAGTGGGTTTGCGGCCGCCGGTCAAAAATCCTTTCCGCAGTATTGTGGTTCGCGCCCTCGAGTTGGTGTTCGCCTGTGCCGAAGCTCTGCGGATCATTGGCGATTATGAGCCTCCGCCCACGCCGCGCGTCGCAGCGCCCAATCGCGGCGGCGTGGGGCAGGCCATCACGGAGGCGCCCCGTGGCATTCTCTATCACCGCTACGCGCTGGATGAAAAAGGGCTGATCCTCGCGGCCAAGATCGTCCCTCCCACCTCGCAGAACCAAAAACGGATTGAGGACGACCTGCGCGAGTACGCGGGGCGACTCGTGGCCTGGCCGCTTGAGGAAGCCACCTGGAAGTGTGAGCAGGCAATTCGCAACTACGACCCTTGTATCTCCTGTGCCACCCACTTTCTCAAGCTCACGCTCGAGCGAGACGACAGAGCCAGAACCTGACCCATGCGGATCATCTGCTGCGGAAATCGCGAGCGAGGGGACGACGCGGCCGGAGTCCTGGTCGGAGAGCGGCTGCGGGATCTGGGTATCGAAGCTCAGACTGTTACGCGCGATGCCTTCTCGCTTATCAAAGCCTGGACTGGCGCCGAGGACGTAGTAGTGGTGGACACCGTCACGACGAATGCCCCCGCCGGCAAAGTGCACGTCTGGAAGAACGCTCAGTTCATCGTTCCACGCCGCCGGACTTCGTCAACCCACGGTTTCGGCGTAGCAGAGGCGATCGAACTGGCCCGCGCCATCGGCTGCCTGCCAGCGCGGCTGCGGCTATACGGAATCGAGGGCAAGAAGTTCGGTTTTGGAAATGAGGTTTCGCCCGAAGTGAGGCATGGAGTCGCGGAAGTTGTTCGGAAGATCGCCGCTGAGGTGAAGATTCCCCAAGGACTTGTGTAATGCTCAGCGGATTCGTTGCCGAGAGGAAACCGGAGTTGCAAGATTCATGCGGTAGTTTCTGGCTGATGGCTGAATGCGGATTGCTTCTGCTGGTGGGCCCGCCAGGATTTGAACCTGAGGCCGTATCGGTACGATTGGAGGCTCTCAATAAGCAGGGAACAGAGGGCCATAATTGCAAAACCAAATCCCCTATGGTGTTCCCTATAGCTCTGCAACGCTTGTATCGGCTTGAAGAAACGTTCCTCGTATCTTCGCTCGAGGAACGCGATCAATTCATTCCTGTTCGCTGATCCTAAGCAAGATTCAACCTCGCTTATCGGCCAGCCAGGAGCAAGCTCTGGTTCGGTTGGCTTCGGTTTTTTCACACCAACATGTTACGCGCACGGGCATGCGCAATAGACTTGCGTCGCGGCACGGGTCGCGGTACGGGTCGGCTTTCCTTCGACCGACTCAACGACTAGCATGCCGCCCACTCCATCCAAGTTGTTGTAAAGTCTTATCGGCCTTGTTCTTTCACGGCGGTAACACGGGTTCAAATCCCGTCGGGACGCCAACAATCTAAATGGCTTAATACTGTCGTGCTTTTTCGTGGGAGTTCCCGATCACGATGAGGTCATGTCTGCGCCGCGGCAGTCTCAGGTGCCGCGTGCAAATGTTCATTCATTCGTCGCACCAGTGCTTTGCGTCGCCAAGCTAGGAAATCGCGGAATGCGTCCACTTCCCACAGCCTCGGATCGGTCGGGATCGCGTGGGAAATCAGTGCTTCGATTCCCCGTTGCTTAATGATCTCTGCCTGCAAACGATTTTTCCAGGGGAGTCTCTTCCGTCCGCAAATACCCGACAGCGGTGATCTTGCTCACAGCAGCCAGGTAACCATTCAGAAGAACATTAGTTGCCGACGAGTCCCGGATTTCACGCCAGACTCCGGCAACTAGGTCGCTTCAACGAGGAGTGCCAGAGTGCCTCCTGCGAAACCAGGCAGATTGCAGGCAGCGCCCGCGAAACCCTGACAAATGGGCATCAGGCCCTGTCCTGATCATGAGGCGTTATGCCAACCCTCCTAAGCACGGGAATCTGTGACTTCACACTTCGGGGTAATTACGTCAATCAGCGCAATCTCCTAGCCAGCAGTGATTCACATTTTGGGCATCGTCAGACGGGCACTGCGAAGAATGCCGGACAATCTCCGCCCGTCGTTGAGTACGAATTGGAGGACGGCACCAGGAATTGCATCTCCGTCAGCGAAGTAGATATCCCGCTGCTCTGCTGCGAGGACTTTGGAAAAGCGAAAGCACATCTGAAGCTAATTCTGGATGCGCGTCACGGAGACCTCAGGGCCGCTGGCGACTTAGCGCTAGCTGTGCGGGCTGGCGAAGTTACAGTTCAAAGGCAGCCGCTCGAGAGTGATTTCGTCGTTCCTTCCACAAGTTGTCAAGCACACTCCGAACAACAGATCAGCCAAAAGGGCTCCATTCTTCTGAAATTGAGCCAGCAAGGCTATCCTGTGCCAGATTTTGTTGTCCTGACTTCGCGTGGATATCTCGATCGGGCGCAGCATCTGGAGGAACATCTCTCGGAGGCCGCGCGGCAACTGGAGACTCTCACCATGCAGAGGCTCGGGGACTCCAGGAACCCCCTGGTATTTGCCATGCGCTGCGCTACCCCCACCTATATTCCCGGGCTCATGGACACCTACCTCAATGTCGGAGCGACAGAGCGCACGTTGCCGAGCCTGGAACATATGTATGGTACAGTCGCGGCGCGCAGGATGTTCCTGAACAATTTGCGGAACCTTTGTCACGCGCTGGACCATGACGAGTACCTTGCCGCCATCAAGAAGTCGGGCTCAGATCTCTCGCCGGATCAGGTCACTCGCCTGATCGAGCAGCTAAGCTCGATCGTTAGAGCTACGGATCAAAGTCTTGTGGATAGTCCAATCGATCAAGCCATATTCTTCGCGAAACTGGCATATAAGGACTTTGAAGACAATCAGGATCTTGTCTTAACCCTCTGTCGTGGAACAGAACACTACCCCAGCCTCATCCTGCAAAAAATGATCTGTAGCGTGCGCCATGAAAGCGCCTACGCCGGTGTCATCTGCAGTCGCGACACCCACACGGGAACAGGAATGGAGCTGCAAACGGCTCACAATATCTTTGGCGAAGAAATGATGACCGGCACGGCCGAGATCCAGGCTACCTCTTTCGGAGATCCCGAAGCGATCAGGAAAACATTCCCCGCTGTATACCACTTCGTTCCTCACCTGCCGGATCTGGAAAGGGAGTTCGAATCGCCAGTCACCATTGAGTTCGCGGTCGAGGCAACAGAACGATACCAACTATTCGCCCTGCTGCAGCTCAACCAGTGCGGAATGTCGGGCCGGGCAGCGATCACTGCGGCGGTCGACATGCATAAGGCGGGCACAATATCCCGACAGCGCGTCTCCGAACTCGTCCGTCCCTACCACCTGAAACAACTCACGAGCGATACCATCGACCAGGATGACTTCAGCTTGCTCACTCCTTTTTGCTCCGGGATTGCGGTCCTGCCAAGGTCAGCGGTTTCGGCGCGCATGTATTTCACAGGGGATGAAGCCTTAAGAGCAAAGGCTCAGGGCGAGAAGGTATGCCTCTGCAAACACACCTTTGTGCCGACCGACACTGTAGTGATGCGGGAGATGGATGCCATCGTAAGCCTGACGTCAGCTGCCGTACATGTCGTCACTATATGCCAGAGCCTGGGTATTCCCGCGCTGCTGAGCCTGGAGAAGAGCGCGGTTCAGCTGAAGCCGGAGGGGGGGTTGTTCAATGCGGCAGGCCAGGAAATCAAGGAGGGAGATTGGATCACGATTTCGTCGCGGCGAAGATCGCTCTACCAGGGACATGCCAAGTACAAACAGGCCCGCCTGCTGCGCTACATGAAGGGTGAGCCTGTCGAGATGGATGAGGGCGAAAAGAGATCTTTTGCTTCGATCGCTTACGCCTACCGCTACTACAAGCAACTGACTCGAGAGCTAGAGATTGACCAGATTTCTACATTAAGTGAAGTCGTAAGGCTCGTGAATTTTGATTTGCGAGGCGAATTGGAGCAAGCCAAACCGCTGGTGAACGCCTGGTTTGATAAAAGCGAGACTCTCTATATGGAGGAGGTGCTCAAAAGCGACATTGGCGACCACTTAGGCCAGAGCAATGTGTTCGAGATGCTCACGCTCGAGAGGAAAATCAGATTCTTCAAACAATCCTTGGTGAAATGCTTGCGCGAACACATTTCAGGATATGAGGCGGGAGCCTTTATGTTGGGGCGCTTTCTGTGCTTGTCGTACCCTGTCACATTCTGGCGATCATTCATTTCTTCGGAAATCGGTCTGCTGGTAAACGAGTGGGTGCTGTTTGAGAAGTACATGCAAATTTTGCACAGTGTGGGCGAAAGGAGGATCCTATTAGCACGCAAGCAGATTCTAAAAGGTGGTCTCGAGGAGCTTACTCTCCATCCCCGCAATGTGCTGGCTCTCATCACGCTGAAACTGAGCGGCAGCAAGCTCGACGAAGTCAGGTGCACGCTGCCCGAATGGGCCGACCCACAATGCAGGGGAGTTCTGGAACTCCTGCAGCAGCCATACCGGATTTTCTACGACTTCAACGCGCCTTGGTCCATTGGCCAGCTCGAGAAAATATGTCGGGAGGAAAACCTTCGTTTACCGAGCCCCGACGACTGCTAGATCCCTCGCCGGCTCCTGCATCCGCTCCTTAATGCCGTACAGATAATCGCGGTCGATTGTTGTTTCCAGTTCGTGAAGTATGTCAGGCAATTCCCGTCCATCTCTGGCTGCTACCAGACGTCCCAGAGCAAGGGACAGCGAAAGCACCGCGTTCATTCCGAGGTTCGCCTTGCGCTGCATGATCTGGGTTTTTTCTTCATCAGTAGCGCTCGGCGTGATCTTGCCACGCTTCATTGCCAGATCCAGCTCCATGAGCAAGAGTTCGCGATCGATATCGGCCAGCGTGCCCAGTGCCGAGATCTTCTGTCCCAGGAAGCGTGGAGCGAGAACTTCAGTGACATTCGCTACCGCATTCAGACAGCCCTTGCCACCGTAGCGTTTGGACCGCACCCAGAGGTTCGCGAGATCGCGGTTCTCCTGGGCGAGGGCCTCCGCTTTGACCTCAGGAACGAAACGGTAAGTCTTCTCCTTCTCTTTATAAACGAAATATTGGGGATATTTTCTCGTGAGTGGCGACGCCTCAATGATGCTGTCAACCAGGTGAATGGCTTCGTCCGTCCCTGCGGAGGTGCCGAGTGGAGTAGCTCCCGAGAATTTCATTCCATTGTCCAGCATCACAACAACTCCCACCGTCGGAATGCCGGCATTGGTCGGTTCCTCGTGAGCGGATATATCCGCAATCACCAGATCGGGGTCGAGTTTCCGCGTGACCTTGGTTCCTTTCTTGGCCATCTCCATGAGGTCGACGACCCGCCCATATTTGACGAGTCGTTCGGTGTTGGCCCCGCCTCCGCATTTCAAGCCCAACGCGCCGACCGCGAAACTGATATCAGCTTCCATTACCTCATTGGGGGACTTGGACCGATGTGAGACCACCAGAGCGAGCCCCTTCTGCTTCGCTACGCGGGTGGCCAGCAAGGTCTCGCTTAAGGTCCCGATCTGGTTGGCCTTGATCAGCGCGGTATTAATCAGACCCTGTTCGGCGCATCGCTGAATGGTAGAATCCTTGGTGGTGACCAGATCGTCTCCGATGATCAGGATTTCCTGATCGAGTGCCTTCATCAATTTCTTCCAGCCTTCGTAATCGTCTTCAGCGAATGGATCTTCCAGTGAGACAATCGGATACTTCTTGACCCAGCGCACAAAGAGATCCACCATCTCGTCCGTAGTCATGACCCTGGGATCTTCGGCTCGCCAGAACAGATACTGGCCCACCGAGTCTTTCTCCCCAGTCTTCTCGCGATAGGCATTACTGAGTTCGCTGGCCGCTGGATCCAAGGCAAGGCATACGTCCCGATCAGGCACGAATCCACACTCCTCGATTGCCTGCACCGCAACCCGCAGCGCTCGTTCTTCGGGGAGGAGATCGCCCTTCTCTTTGGCATAGGAAGCGACGATCCCACCTTCCAAACCGATGCCCACGAAGTTCAGTCCTTCGGTATCCTGGATGATCTGGATTGCCCTACTCTGCAGAAGATTCGTGACCCGCTGTGCCTCGATATAGTCTTTGGCCGTGAGCGGTAGAAACATCAACTCCTGAAAACTTAGATTGCCGCCCATCTCCTCGGTGTGACGTCCGCCCATTATCGAATTACGAAATTCCCAGGGGGCAAACACAATCCGGCCGTCAGGAAGTTCCAGTTCCTGCAAGCGATGCAGGCGGAGCTTGCGCCTCAACTCAGACGGCTTCACAGGACGCATTTCCTGAGTCACTCGGGCCGGTTCAGCGGCCCTGACTTCCGCTGCCTTGGCCGCCGCCTCTTTCTGGCGTTCGCGGAATGCTTTGTACTTGCCGGCGTCGGACAGCAGGAAATCGAAAAGCGCAACTACTCCGATGGTGAAGCAGAGCCTGCCCAGGTAGACGACTGCCGGAAACTTCGCTTGCAGACCAATCAGAATCAGGAGAATGCCCGGGACAAACAGGATTTGGCTGAGCACTTTGCTCGCCCTCGGTCCGGCTGCTGCTACTGCCAGGTTCTGTGTCTTCACACTCGGGTGAAAGCTGCCGGCCTCTTTGTTGACTCCACCAAACCCTCCCCAGGGGATCTTCACAAACATTTCCAGGTACCAGCGCAGTCTGCCCAGCACACGCTGCTTGAGCTTTGCCTGCGCCTGTTCCTCAAGCTCTGGTCGCAGATTGTTCGTGCTGACCGCCGTGAGATAGTGCCCCATCTCGTGGATAGCGATATTCGTGTGCCACGCCGCATACCAGATGATGGAAGAGATCACCACGTCCACGCTGAGAAACATCTGCCGCATGACATCGAACCTCGAGGCCACGGTCGTCGAGATGCTGAGCAATGAGGTCAGGAATGCGGCGTGGAATGAGACCAATTTGTGGTTTGCGATGATCCACCCGCGATCGAGTCCCGGAGTGTCGCTCGGCTTGGGGGCTAATGTGGAAAGGCTCCGCGCAATCACTTGCCCAAGGTGCGTGATTCGTCTGAGGAATCGGGCCTTATAAGTACTGGCGGTCGGGTCGCAAGAATGAATGCTGAAATCTCTTAGCTGACTCATGACGTGCTCCACTGAAAAGACAGGAGTGAGGCAGGACTTTTCAAGTATGCTGGCGCCGGGATGCGCGTGCAATCTGCAGGCTCGCTGCTTTGGGTGAGGTGCACTTTGGGTGAGGTGCACTTTTTGACTCCAGCACGGAATCAACGTGCGTCGTGTAGATTCTCCACTGGGGGTAGGCACGGGTCTGTGACCCTGATCACGTGGACAAGCCCAAGAACTGCGCGAGTTGCAAGTGGTAAAACTCATCCAGCGAAAGAGACGAAGATAAGAGCAGACGAAACCACCGAGGGCCGCCCTCCAAGATAGCCGGCCATTTTCTTTCTCCCGCAACCGAACTGCGGTAATCGACCGGTCTTCAAAGCAGCAAACCCCCGAACCGCGACGTTTGCGCACGCTTCTGTTGGGCCTATGCGTGCCGAAAGTCGAAAAGATTCAAAACCGAATCACGAACGCGGTGCACGAAGTGGTCATAAGAAACGATGGCACATCTGACCTCTTCTGGAATCACATACGCGGCTGCAGGCGCAACCAAAATAGTGCAAACTAATGGGAGCAGGAGTAGTATTCTCCAGCACTTCGGGCGATTCAATCTGGAGTTCCACCCAACGAGGAGGAAGATATGGGATTTCTGACTTGGATCGTGGTGGGTTTGATTGCGGGATGGCTTGCCGGTCAGGTGATGAAGGGCGGGGGCTACGGTGTTCTCGTCGACATCATCCTGGGAATTCTCGGTGGCTTCCTGGGTGGCTGGCTCTTCGGGCTTTTGGGGATTTGGCACGGAGGCGGGATGACAGGCTCCATCATTGTGGCATTTGTGGGGGCAGTGATATTGGTTTGGATCACCCGCTTGATAAAGAAGGCGTAGGCGACGTCGCCATTGCCAACACTATCGCCTACGTCAGTGAGGCCATTGAACCCACATCGATCTTCCTAGTCGCTCTTTCGCAGTCTGTGCGATTCTCGCTGGCATGGCCCTGCGCCCTAGGTGAGCGGTCTGCAGCCTCGTTTTAGCAGGTGTCTCTTCGCCGCGGGCATGTGAGCGCGATACGCTTCGCTCCACGGAAAGACGGCCCTAGGTGGAGGATTAAGCTTTTGTAGACAACTCCGGGTACAAAAGAAACATTCTCGCGCGTTCTCCTCTCGGAGCGTCAGCGGCGGCATACGTGTTGCTTCTCGAGGCAACTGGCGAGAGAGACCAGAGAGAAGCGTGATGAACACCACTACTACTCGATCGCCATCGATTAGAGTCCCGCCTGCCATAGGTACCGCGGAAGGGCGCCGCCTGCTTGAGACCCAGGGAAAACTTCTCTGGCGTCGCTGGGGGCCTTATGTCAGCGAACGTTCCTGGGGGACGGTTCGGGAAGACTACAGTTCGAACGGAGCAGCCTGGGATTTCCTTACCCATGACGCAGCCCGGAGCAAGGCTTACCGCTGGGGCGAAGATGGCATGGCCGCGATCTGTGACCGCTATCAGCTTCTGGTGTTCAGCCTCGCTTTATGGAATGGCAAAGATCCGATTCTGAAAGAGCGAGCCTTCGGCCTGACGCCCGGCGAGGGCAATCATGGCGAAGACGTAAAAGAATATTACTTTTACCTCGATAACACGCCAACACATTCCTACATGAAGTATCTCTACAAGTACCCGCACACGAGATACCCTTACGATTGGCTGGTGGACGAGAACCGGAAGCGCGGCGGACAGGGGTTCGAATTCGAACTTCTGGACACCGGCATATTCAACGAAGATCGTTATTTTGACGTATTTGTCGAATACGGCAAGGCGTCGGCCGAGGATATTTGCATACGCATCGAAGCCGTGAATCGTGGACCGGAGGCCCCCCCTTTGCACTTGCTTCCGCATCTTTGGTTCCGCAACACCTGGGCGTGGACAGATCCTCGCGGCACAAGGCCCACAATCGCCGAGGGACCCGGGACGGAGGGAGCGATCAGCCTGGTCGCCGATGACGCTAACGAGGAGAGCCTCGCCAATCTACCATTCAACTACAAACTTGGTAAGCGGTATCTCTACGCGCAAGCGGAGGGGCAAATCCTCTTCACGGACAATGAGACAAATACAGAGCGATTCTCTGGTGTTACGAGCGCAAACCAATATTTCAAAGACGCCTTCCACCGCATGATTGTGAACGGCGAGCGGAATACGGTGAATCCGAACCGCACCGGAACGAAAGCTTGCCTTCACTACACCTACACGGTTCCGGCACATGGCTCAGTCGTCCTACGTTTGCGGCTCGCGCCGAAGCTCCTCGATGCCCCGCTGCAGGATGTCGATCGGATCATCGCGCAACGCCGTACGGAAGCGGATGAATTCTATGCCTCCATTCACCCACCCAAGGCAACGGAAGACGAAAAGCGCGTGCAGCGCCAGGCATTCGCTGGGCTGCTTTGGACGAAACAGGTTTATATATTCGATGTCAACGCATGGCTTGAAGGGGATAACCCCAAGGTTCCGCCACCCCCCTCGCGAATGGGGATTCGAAACAAGCGTTGGCGGCACCTCAACTCCATGCGCGTGCTATCAATGCCCGATAAATGGGAGTACCCATGGTTCGCCTCCTGGGACCTTGCCTTCCATACAGTGCCTTTCGCCCTGATCGATCCCGAGTTCGCCAAGGAGCAGCTATTTCTGTTGCTGTTCGAACAATTCCAGCATCCCAGTGGCCAGATCCCCGCGTACGAATGGGAGTTCTCCGACCTGAACCCTCCGGTGCACGCCTGGGCTGTCTGGCGCGTGTACAACATGGACAAGGCACGGACCGGCACAGGAGACCGCGAATTCCTTGAAAAGTGCTTCCATAAGTTGCTCATTAATTTCGCCTGGTGGGTCAACAAGGTTGACGGTGAGGGTAACAACGTCTTCGAAGGTGGCTTCCTCGGCTTGGACAACATCACCGTAATTGACCGCAGCGAGCAGCTCCCGGGCGGCGCGGTCCTCGAACAATCCGATGCTACCGGTTGGATGGGCATGTTCTGCCTCAACCTGATGCGCATCGCCTTGGAGCTCGCTGGTGAAAACAAAGCCTATGAGAGTCTCGCCCTGAAGTTCTTCGAGCATTACATCTACATCGGAGCGGCCATGAAGAATATGGGCGGACAAAAGTATTCGCTCTGGGATGAAAACGATGGATTCTTCTACGACGTACTCCGCTATCCCGACGGGAGCTTCGATAAATTCCGGGTTCGCTCCCTAGTTGGCATTATCCCGCTTTACGCTGCGGAAACCCTGAAGCTCGAAGATATTGAGGTTTTCCCGCAGTTTAGGACCAATTTTCTATGGTTTGTGAAGAATCGCCGCCAGCTCACCGAATGCTGCTGTCACTACATCGAACGAAAGCAACAATACGAACTCACGATTGTGGACCAACACCAACTGCGGCGTCTGCTTCAGCGGCTTCTCAGCCAGGAGGAATTCCTGTCCGATTTTGGTATCCGCAGCTTGTCTAAGTACCACGAGCAGCGTCCCTTCATTTTTGGACAGAACGAAGTGCGCTACGATCCCGCGGAGTCCAACAATAAGATCAAAGGCGGCAATTCGAACTGGCGCGGACCCGTCTGGTTCCCCACGACATTTCTCATCATCGAATCGCTGCGCACGCTCGGCGCGGGTTATGGTGACGATTTCAAGCTGAGCATTAGAGGTGACTCGACTTGCGCCCAGAATCTATTCCAGATTGCGAGCGAAATCGCTAACCGCATGATCCGGATCTTTACCCGCAATGAGCAGGGAAAGCGGCCAGTCTACGGCGGAACAACAAAGTTCCAGGAGGACCCGTACTGGAAAGACCTGATTCTGTTTTACGAGTTTTACCACGGTGATAACGGCGCGGGCTTGGGAGCGTCACACCAGACCGGCTGGAGTGCGCTGGTAGCGGCCCTGATCGAAGACTGGAGGCAGTGAGCAAGAGGTGACTATGCTGAAGTTTGCACACTGGAGCATTCGCTACAAGCTGCTGTCTCTTCTCCTCTTGCTTGCAGTGATAACGCTTGCGGTAACGGGAACGATCGCATACATCAAGAACGTGACCGCCGCGCAGGAAAATGTGTTTAACCAGCTTACTGGAGTGACGCGCTCCAAACGGTCACAGATCGAGTCGTACTATCGGACCATACATAGCCACGTTGAGACCCTCAGTGACGACCGGATGTTCATTGATGCCATGCGGGAGTTCCGCGACGC
>Ga0187788_10000365_pt1 | contig 12471 bp, 15 predicted proteins | sample 1015_BV01_MP10_2_FD_133008 | JGI IMG/M metagenome (GOLD analysis project Ga0187788, IMG submission 133008) | Tropical peat soil microbial communities from peatlands in Department of Meta, Colombia - 1015_BV01_MP10_20_MG | ecosystem: Environmental > Terrestrial > Soil > Wetlands > Peat | place...
ATCTGCCAAAGCGGTGAGACCTGTGAGCACCCTTTTTGTCCGGAACACAACCCACAGCCTGATCTCTGGGAAGGACATGAACTGTGACTCGGGGCACGCCAAAAGTGGTCTCAATAGGAGCCGGTGTGGACGTCCAGGATCGCCATCGCTGCATTCTTGACGACCGGCTGCCAGGACTCCTTCTCGACGCGCTCACGCCAGTGGAGACAGCCGTTCTCAGCGCGGTTAGCGGAGTGCCTTACTGCACCATCCGAACAATCGTGAACGTTGATGAGATCCGCAAACGCGAGATCTGCGCCGCTGTGCAGGCTGTGGTAACGAAGCACCGGGAGGTCTTCGCGGAATACCACGGCGTCTTGGAATTCATTGTGCCGTTCATGGCAGTCACTGCAAGCCAAGCGGACTGTTTCCTTATCCTTGCCGACGCATCGCGGAACGAGTCGGCAATGTCTGCGGAACCTTGCTCGCCAAGAAAGGCGCTAATTATTGCCCTCATTGTTCTTGGGCCCCTCGCACTCTTCGGTCTTGTTCTCTTTTCCAAGTGGAGGAACAGGTAATGCCAGTCAAAACCTACACTGTGCGGGTCCCAGCGGGCACACCAGACATTAACAGCGAGCAGGTGGCCGCGTGGCTGGATACGCAGTCTTCTTCTAACGAGCTACTGGCGTCGGACCCGGGTGCTGGCGAGCGCACGCTACGTCTCTCGCTCGATCATAACAAGGTCAAAGGCGGCGCACAGGCAGTGGGTGAAGTTGAGGCAGTTTTCTTGCGTCGCCTGATCGCGACGAACGTGCGTGTGCCTGAAGGGCCGAGCAAGTCTGAGGCTGAGGTTAAGCCGAAGCTGCCGGTATTGAAGGGCACGTTGCGCCTCCAACCTGAGCAAGTGATGCCGCTAGTTCGCCTCTTCGAAGCAGGCCAGTCCTTAATCATTCGGCGTGCGCTACAGACGCCGGAGGCGGTACACGAAGCGGCATTCAGCGAAGGAGAGCGCGAACTGCTGGCCACGGGCACGGCCGAAGTAATCAACCGGCGGGCCCCGGCGCGGCTAGTTCAGAACATCGACATTGTAGGGCTCGCGGTCACGATCGTGGCGATTGAAGCTCGCAAGATTGAGGCCGTCCAGGCAGTGGCCGAGCTTAAGCGGCAATCACAGCGGCAGTCGCCACAATCATCGCAATCGTTGCCTTCACAACCGGTTGTGGAGATGAAGTGATGGATTATCTGCCTTTCTTCAGTCCGCAGCCGAAGTCGCAGTCGCAGAAAATCGTGCGACCCGCCGTGGCATTCACACCCGCATCAACTGCGCTCCTGCTCAAGGCAATGGTCACCTTTTTCGCTGCCGCAGGGGCATGGTGGCTACTTCGTTCAAGGGCGGAGAGCGAAACGCTTGAGCCTGAAAAGGCTGAGGCGAGTGCCGATGACTATTCACTGTGGAAGCCTGAGCCATGACAACTGAGGTCCAAAATCGCATAGTCGGCATCATCGGGCGCAAGGGGAGCGGCAAGAGCACCTACGTCCACTGTTTGCTGCGCCATTGCCCGTGCTTTCTGGTGTTTGACGTAATGGGCGAGCATGTCAACGAAAACACCAATCGCTTGGAATCTCCTGCACAACTGGAACGCTTTCTCAAGTGGTCTCGCCAGCAGCCCACTTTTGCTGGCATCTATGTGCCTTCCGGCGACCTTGGAGAAGAGATTGAAGAGGCCTCGCGGCTCGTCTATGCCCGCGGCGAGCTGTGCTTGGTTTGCGAGGAGGTGCCACTCTACACGCAAGCGGGCTATATGCCGCCTTTGTTCGGGAAGCTCATTCGCACCGGCCGCCACCGCCAGATCGACATCGCTTGGACAGCGCAGCGTGCGGCCGAGGTGCCGAAGACGCTGACCGCGTTGACTGATGTGTGGGTTTTGTTCAGTCAGACCGAGCCACGCGACCTATCGGCGCTGGCCGATCGCTGCGGTAGTGATGTGGCGGACCGCGTATCAGAGCTTGGGCTACACGATCATTTCGTTTGGGACGCGATCTCTCACGACGAGATGGAGAGCTCACCACGGCTACTGAAGCGATGAATATGTCTCGAATCCCCTCAAACAGGTTTCGCTGGCATTCTGACCGCAGGGCTTGTGGATACTTGGCCGTTTCATGTGGACGCAACGCAAGGGTGAAAACATGGAACCTTGAGACTCAAGGCTGAGACGGCATGAAACATGGTTACAACCAGCTGAAGGTCAAGGCGCTCGCAGCTTTCGAGAACCGTGGCTGGCTGCGGCCTGGGGAGTGGGGTGTCCTGGTTGGGATGTACAGCACGAGCGATGCCGCAACCTATATTCGTCGTCATCTCTACCACTGGAGGTTGGTGGATCGCTCACTCGATAGAAGAGGCCTTCTTCTTTATAGATTGAACTGCAAAGGAGTACAGCGTCTCGCCTGGCTCCGTGGGCACCTGAGATGAGGACCGTTCCACAGATCGCCGAGGCTGTCCAACCTCAAGGTGTAGTCGCGCTCTACGGCGGCGAGGTGCTGCTGACCTTCGACGCCAAGACACACCGCTACGTGGTCACTGACCATGGTCGCACCTTCCCCGTGCCCTCAGTGACCACCATCCTGAGCGTGGTGGACAAAAGCGGACCTTTAACACAGTGGGCAGCAAACTGCGCGATCGATTGCTTACGCGAGAAGATCCAGCCGGGACAGACCTATGACGAGATCGCGCTGGAGGGAATCTTCCAGGATGCACGCTTCAATTTCCGCCGCATAAACCGGGAGGCACGGTCTATTGGTAGCGTGGTGCACAACTGGATCGAGCGCTATCTGAAAGCGGCAGCAGGTGAAGTACCTCCACCATTTCCCCTCAACCAGCAGGCACGTCGCTGCTGCGAAGCGGCGATGGCCTGGATTCGCGAGCGCGAATTCCAACCCCTTGCCGTCGAGCTGAAGCTCTACAGCCGGCGCTATCGCTACGCGGGCACTATGGACTCAGCCGTGGGTGGTGTGGCCATGGTCAGCGGACATCGCTCTGTCGTGGACTGGAAAACCAGTGGTGGAATCTACCCGGAATACCGCCTCCAGACTGCGGCCTACGCGCAGGCCTACGAGCAGATGACCGGCGAGCCTATCGAGGAGCGGTGGGTCGTGCGCCTGGGTAAAGATGATGGCGCTTTCGAGGCTGTGTGTTTCCCACATAGTCAGCAGACTGCTGATCTGCGTGCCTTCCTCGCAGCGTTTAGGCTCTACCAGCGCTTGTGGCAGCTCAGAAAAGGAGGCCAACATTGACGCAGAACTTTCCAAGGGCATGGAAATGCCGCTGTTCAACCTGTGGCGAAGAGATTGCCAACGTCACTCATGAACGCGCATTGGAGTGGCTGGCACAACATATTCAGCTCCGGCCGGAGCACTCCGTTAGTTTGCATTCGAGCGTCCTGTTTCCACATAAGACCTATAGCAAGTGCATTTGCGGTCACGCCCGGCCCTGGCACCAGAGAATACGCCCGGAAATGAGCTGGAGTAACGTCAGGTGCCGTCACCATACTGGTTGTTCCTGCACGGCCTTCCAACCTGCACCGTCACCACCACGAAAATGCACCGTTGCTGATCCAGAGGAGGATTGCTGGTGATGCGCGTTGCGCTCTACGCTCGTGTCTCCACCGCCGACAAGGGCCAGGACCCGGAGTTGCAATTGCGCGAGTTGCGCGCGCGGACTGAAGTGAGCGGTTGGGAGATCGCTGGCGAGTACGTGGACAAGGGCGTGAGTGGCGCGAAAGAGCGCAGGCCGGAACTCGATCGCCTGATGCGCGACGCGAATCGTGGGCTGTTTCAGGCTATCGCTGTGTGGAGGCTAGACCGTTTTGGGCGCTCCCTACGCCATCTGGTGAACGCGCTCGCTGAACTAGAAGCGCGCGGAATTATATTTATCAGTCTGCGCGATAACATCGATCTCTCCACGCCTGCTGGACGGCTGATGTTCCAGATCATCGGCGCCATGGCAGAATTCGAGCGCGCACTGACTGCTGAGCGAGTGCGCGCCGGTGTGGCCCTCGCTCGTCTCCGCGGCAAGCACATTGGGCGCCCACGTGTGTCCGTGGATAGAGACAGAGTGGTTGAGCTACGCCGTCAAGGCTGGTCGTGGCCGGAGATCGCCCGCGAAATGGGTGTAGGTGTAGGAACGGTTTACCGGGCGTGCATCACGCCACCGTGCAGCACCCGCCGCACCGCGGCTGACTCTGCTCAGGCCGATTCAGGAAGTAGGCTTGCTTAATCGATACGGCTGATCTAAAAGTCACACTATCCAACGTTTTTGCTAGGCCTGCACCTATGAAGCTTGAGCGATCAAATGTCGAGTTTCCCATCTGGCGCAAGAAAGTTGACAAGTCGTTATTCCACTACAACGGCACAACGATCCCAGAGTGGGCTTGCAAAATGTGGGGCATAAACGCGATGTACGGCGATGTGACAAGCAAGGCTGATCCGAAATCCGAAGCCAAGGCCACATACAAGGGTAGGATTTATCCCGCATGGATCACGGCGGCAAAGCAAGGTCGCAGCAGCCCAGCGTTTCGACTTTGGTATGACGCGGCGTTGTCCCTCGAACTGAAGCGCACTTTCCTGATGAGCTACATGCGAGCTCTTGAGGGAATGCTTGATAGAACAGCGGATGCCGAAGAGTCCATCCCATTTTGGGAGTTCTTGGACATCGAGTTCGACAACAAAAATCGCGTGTTTCGATTCACTAGTTATTACACCCAGCAGCCGAGTTTTCCGCGCCTATTCTCCCGCCTTGTTGGGTCACCCGCCCTCCAGAAGGTCGAAGATGCATTAGAAGGCACACACGAAGGAAGAATTTATAAACAGGACTGGAAGGCACGCCGCGAAGTCGAACTGGAGTTAGGTGCCAAAAACGTGATCTACACGTTAATCGATACGAAAGCGAAGCTCATTTATGTTGGTGAGGCAGGGGACATGGTGAAACGGTTGATGCAGCCGCATCCATCTATACCCGATTGGGACTACTTTCGTTACAACGTCCTACCTGACTGCCTGTCCAGATACAGGGTAGATATAGAGCGGATGATGATCAGGGACGTCGCTGCTATCTGCCAAAACAAACGCGGCTGTGAATGGCGCGACATAAGTGGGTATCAATTAGCGAATGACAAAGTAGACAAATAGGCACGGAGCCGCTGGCATACCACGCGACAAGGCGCAACCGACGTTAGAGGATGGGCAACCTAGATCAGTCCTCATCAAGACCGAGGGCGAAGCGAAGTTTCTCTCGCGCTACCGCGTCCACGAGGGCCACGTCAAGCTGCTCTGCAAAAAACTTTCTCCCGTAAACGCCCGGGGGCGTGGCGGCGAAGGTGACAAATGATCTGAGCAACCGCCTGACGAGGACTCGTAAATCTTCAATCCTAGCCAGATACTGCTGGTGTTTTTCCTTCAGCTGCCCGCCATGGACAAGTCTGCTTCTTGTATCGTAGAAGCCCTTCACCAACCGCAGCAATTCAGCCCGCTTATCGTCGTTATTGGCAAGGAGGGACGCGACTCGAAATGCTAGTTTGAATGAGATCTCCGTTTCATTTCCCAAAAGAGCCTCGAGAGCGGTTATGGAGTCAAGCAATTGCGAATCCGCTGACGAAGGCCAGCGATCATAGGTTGCCATGAATGCCCGGAGAGCTACTGCAAGGTTCCCAGGGGACCTGCCATATCCTTCTTGCTCAAGTTGTGCGAGTTCTCGGTAGATCTTCGGAAACAAGTGCGCCGATTTCTCGGACCATACAAACTGGGAACCAATGGCAGGAATCGAAACGCCTACGGCCTGAAGACCGCCAATCCCGAAGTTGAAGCGAGCTGCGCGAATCATCCACATCCTGCCGATACTGACTGAACCTGCGTCCGCAAGACGCAATGCTCCCACCGCTCTCAGAGCCTTTGTAAATACCATTCCCGACTCCAGAGTGATGACATTATCAGGATTTTTTGCAACTGAGTGCTCGGCTACCAAAACGAAGGAACTCGCTCCGAGACCACTCCAATCTTCGGAAAGTCTTTCCAAAATCGGAGAAACAAAGCCCAGGGAGGCGAGATCATCGAAATCTCGTCCTTTGATTACAATTCCATCACCCAGGTCTAACTGCGGGCTCTCACACTTGAAGTATCTGACGTTAGCAAGTCCTCGGGTCACCCATTGCGGGTCCTGGATTTCCGCTGTGAAATCCTCCCACAAGGACTCGAATGCGGCCTCTTCGTATCTGACGTTGTCAACGCGAGCAAAGTATTGGTAGATAAATTGTAGTGTGGCCCGGGTAACTTCTTGGGCGCCAATGTGCGTTACGAAATTAGGGGCCGAGATGATGGACTGCGACGCTTGTGCAAATGAAGGCAACGACGTAATCAGTGCATCGCGTGATGGGTCGAAGAAAGCGGTCCCACGTAGTCTTGCGAGCGGCATGCCGTTCGTAGTGGCCTTTAAAACTGTTTCTTCGACAAGAACGCGAAATGCGACTTTTGCGGCCATGAATTGCCAGCTTACTTTGATAGACCCAGCGATGTGAATCGCGTCACGATCTTCCACAAGCACTTGATTTTGGAATTGGTGTCTGCAAAACGTGAGTGCCCAAATCACGGGGTCAGCTAAAAACAAGTCTAGATGACATCAGTTACCACAAGCCAACTCAGATCAAACCGAATTGTAAACAAGTTGATCTGTGCGTAAGCACGCAGACTAGGCTGCAGTTCATACTGTTCGGCAAGGCGATCTAGTGTTTGCAAAGAAATACGCACTGACTCCCTCGACCGGCCCTTGCGCAGCACCCGCTGATTCGATCACATCACGGGCGAGCACATCCAACCATCTGAAATTGCCCCTTTCGTACAATTCGCCCTCCGTGCGTGACTGGAGGCGAACAAGTAGTGGAGGCTCCTCAACGCTCTCGGGATTAGGATTGGCCGCTCCCTGTGCGCCTGGCACCTGGTAGTACCAGGCTTCGTGCCCCGCAAGTACTGCAGCAGAAGGAAATGTCGAATTCTCCACAACTGTTCGGCGCTTTGTGTGCGAGAAGAGAGCCAAGTTGGTGTGAAAGGCGGCAGCCGCGTAGGCAACGTGGGCGCGGCCCTTTGTTTTCTCGGCAAGGATTTCCAGAAGGCGCTGCTGATGTTCCGTCACACGAAAGGCCCATAGCGGCGCGTTAATTGTTGTAATGCTTCCCAAAGATCGGGGCTTTTTTTTGCAATAGAAAGGCCGCTTTGCCTGGAGGAATAGGTTCAGCCTGAATCTTGGCAGCTGTGCTCGGGGACGCGCAGGTCCAAAGAAATAGGGCCAATCGTAGTAGGCAAGGGCTGCCCCCTTAAGCGGGTCCTTGTAACCGAGCGTTTGCCAGAGTGCGGCGTGGCTGAGAAACAAGCCTCGGTCGAAGCCGAGCGTGTTTTCTAGCACCTGACCGGGAGTGAATATGTCTGTGTTGCCACGCTCAAGCTGATTGTAGAGTGGTGCTTCGTAGGATTTTTCTTCGAATTCGGCTGGGATCACGATGCTTTTGCTTTGCTGATGCTCCTCCGGGTGACAGCCCTCAATCGTTCTTCCTGAACAAATTGAGTCCGTACCACGGCTGAGTTTGATTGCACAGGCGGCAAATCGTGCATTGTCAAATTCTAAGCGCTATTTGTCCAGTCCTAAAAGGTATGAGACAGCGCACTCTCGACGTGCTGCTCGAACCGCCTGCTTCGCTTCTATCCCTGCCTTCGCCATGGCTGCTCCCGCCAGGCCCGCTAAGTGCAGGAGATTCACCCACGACACATCTCCAAATATGTGCAATCCCGCAGAACCGGCCAAGTAGCTCAACGCACCCACCGTAAGATTGCCAAAAAGCTTCTCATAAATACTATCTAGGCGATTCCTAAACTCTCGAGCCGCTGGAATTATGTCAGCGACCATGATTTCGTTGATCGTACTCCTATAATCGCTCTTTTCATCGACCGCCCCTTGCTTGACCTGTAGTACAGCTAGATGTTCCAAGAATGCCTCTCTCGCAGTCTCGGTTTCCTTTCGGTAATCAATGACATCCTTGAAAGTCAACTGCTCTAAGAGACCGGCGGGGACAAGCTCGTCAAATATAGTGAAGCTCAAGTCGATCAGTTGAATTTTGGAACCTGAATTCTCCAAGGCGTGGGCTGCCCTGGCATATTTTGCACCCAGCAGATCTTGGTAAGGAGAAGCATCGGCCAGCGGAATTATCCCTTCATGCTGGCTGACGTTAATAGCAAAGTTGATCATTGCTGAGCACGCCAGAGCCTGAGTCACGAGACTTTTGGCACATTCTTGTTCATTCCTGTGGCTGAAATGATCAACTCTGTCATCGGCGAAGAGATCCATGGGCTTGGAGTACTGGCCCAGGACGATGTTAAGATCAACGCTCGAGACCCGCCGTACAACCTCATCTTGGTTAAGCCCATCGCTATAGTTCCCTGGAGGAACCTGATGGTTGCGAAACACGAGCGACTTTTCGAGCCCCTTCTGAAATCGCCTCAGGAACTCCAGGTCGTTTACATCGCTCTGCACTTGCTCTAAGAATTCACCTAGGACCGGTCCATCGCGGGGGGAGTGCACGTAGAGAGGCACTCCGTTTTCACGGAATGACTTCTCGTAATTACGCAAAGGCGAGGTGATCGCTACTGTGCCAAACTTGCCAAACGTGAAGGATGGCCTGTCTATGAAATGAAGCTCGTCAAAGAGAAGGATCGCCCTCTTAAGAGTCGCATCGTCTGCGACCATGCTTGGGTAGTAGAAGACATTGACCTTGTCGCGCAAGACTCAACTATTCTATCGTCGGCCTGCTAGTGCAATAGTACCCCACTGCACCAATTCCAAAATCAAGTGGTTGTGGAAAGCTGCGATAGAGCAATTCTCACATCGAGAAATCAACGACTTCTGGCCCGGGATTCAGCAAGGTTTTTGGAAGGCACCCGATTCTTGATTTTGAAAGCAGGATTGTGAGTGCAATCGCCTGGTTACGACAGTTTGGATTTCTACTGAAAGTACCGTTGGAAAAAACCGGTGCATCAGCAAGACCAGGTGTGTCGGCCACCGATCCCGATTCCACCTACGCCATTAAGGGCGCCACGACGTACTTCTCGCCGAGGCAAAGTCTTGGTTGAGCACAGGTGCATCGCATGAGTCAGCCACTGATCAATGAGCCGGAAGGCAGTTCGGCGTTTACACAGTCGCGAGGAGTTGGCGGAGAACGGGAGCTGGGAGCATTGATTCTTCTACAAGGTCCTTCAGCTCTTTCGCGAGTTGGAACATCTCGTCCGGTGCTTGCGAGCAGTGCCAACCAGCGCCAATTTCGCCAAATCTGGAGGACATGAGTGCGCGAAAGAAGCTGGTCACGACGAATCGCGGAAGTACATCGAAGAGGACTACACTGTGGGGAACGATGCGGCGGCCCGTTGCGCGAAGCACAGCGAGCGTCTCACGCATCGCATCTGCGAGCATTCCCATATCCTCCCGGGAACGAGCCAGGTCGTAAGTATCGCAGCCGTGCTTGAGAACGAGCATTGCGAGAGGGGCTACCATGGCAGCGTGGGTGACCAGCCAGTCGGGCATGTCCGCAATCGCCTTGGCCTTGAGGCCGGCGCGGTTGAGGATGCTGACCAGCCTGGTCAGCCTTTCTGTGATCGCACCATTTGCTTCTCCAAATGGGGTCCCAAGGCCCCTCCCTCGCATCGCCCGGATTAGGCTGCCCTCGCGCCTGCCCCCGGCGAAGACAAAGCCCAGCATCACGCGTTTCGCGCCGAGCGCCACAATCCACTCATCAGGGCCCGAAGCGGTGTTAACCATGAATACGACCGACTGCGACTGGTTTTGAGTGAGAACGGGCAAAAGATCCCGTACCTGATTCTTGCGCACGACGACGAGTACGTATTCATAGATGTCTTCAGACGCCAGTCGGTCCACGACCGGCACCTGCGTCACCGTGCGCGTGCCTTTGAGCGGGTCCTCTACTTCGATACCCCTCTTCTGCAGTTCTTCGAGCCGCTTCCCACGGGCAAGAACCGTGACATCGTAGCCAGCCCTATGCAGCGCCGCAGCACAGACGGAGCCATTGACTCCTGCTCCAATTACGAGGATTCGGAGCCCGTCGGGCTTCATGGGCTCTCCTTGCTTCGAATCGCGTTTTGCTCGAAATTCTACAACTCGCCAAGTTGCTTGGATCTATATCGGCGGTAAATGGAATTGCGACTCGCAGCGAGTGTGCTACCTAGCTGTTGCAAAATCTCTACCACACTTATAACCGGGTAAATGAGTGTAAACGCCTGTGGCTGTTGAAAAAGTCTTTTGAGCGGCTTTCTGGCGTGAAATCAGATGACCAGAAATGTATCGGAAATCGAGAAAGCCGTTTATAGGGCATTCTGGCGCGATGCGATTTCTGCTGCTGGGGGCTGAAAAGAGTTTTTCAACAGCCACGCCTGATAGCGTCAATTGACGTTAACTTCCGGTTTGCCCGTCAATCTGACCAGGCGGGGCAGCTGAATCCCAAGACGATCCAAGCGAGCACATCCGATTCTCAACCTTCAGTTACCTCAGACCGAAGGTCGTCCGCAGGAAGTCCTTCACCGCTTGCGTAGCCGCGTTCAGCGCCGCGGAATTATAGGCGATATGCGGACCCAGTTCGACACACGGGTCGGCGTAAGTGAACGGCTCCTTCGTCTCCGCATTGATGATGCGTCCTGGCGACACTTCCTCGAGCGTGCAGCGACGTGTGGTTTGCCACGTCGGAAAAGCGACCGGCGCTTCCTTGAGGAGTGGATTATCGAATACGTGCTGCGCGTCTGGATATTCCGTGAGCTGCACATCCCTCCCGGCTTTGCGCAGTCGCTCGACGTACGTTCGGCAGGGGGCAACCGGGGTATAGTCGTCGGCTGTCCCGTGGAACAGGCGGATGGGCTTGTTGCTAACTGCCTCGTCGTCAAGGTAGCGGGTGTTGCAGGGCGTGTAAAACACCAGATAAGCGGCAAAGTTGCGGCTTTCCGACGCATACATTTCTTGAAAGCGCGTCAGGCTAGAATAGAGCGCGACCTGCGCCCCGCGTGAGAAGCCCATAACTGCGACGCGCTTGGGGTCGACACGGGGGTGCGAACCAAGGAGAGCCAGCGCTCGGTAAACGTCGATGATCGCTGATAACCGACCAAGTTTCGTTTGATCGGCGGTCGTGTTCTCGATGCCGCGCCCGGTAAAATCATCGATAGTGAATGTCGCGATGCCGATGTCATTCAATTGCTGCTGCCAATAATCGACGTTGCCGCCGATGCCGACCGACCCGTGCACTAGAATGACCGCAGGCAGCCGGTCTGTCCCTGATCGTGGGATGCGCAAGACTCCGGCGACGGTCGCTGGCTTGCCATCTTTGGCCCCGGTCAAGAACTGCTGATCGGTCAGCGTCATCGTCTGAATGGGATGCACTTCAGTCCGTGCAACTTGAGCATTGCTGCTCTGAGTGCAGAACCCGGCAAAAAATAAGCAGGCAGAGATTAGGAGATTGAGTCCTAAGATTCCAGATCGAATGCGCATAATGGATTCCTTCCGGCAAATAGGTTGCTCACCAAAAGGGCGACAATATCACAAGCGTAGACTCTGCCGATAGCGTACCCGTGTGCGGTCCACTTGGCGGGCCGTACATGCGGTTGCCCGGTTTCTTCCCTTTCATCGGCGGACCCGTCGATGGTCGGCAATGCGGAAACTGCGGTGTTGAATGTTAGTTGGCGATAAATCGCGATTACACCAACTATGCCCGGTTAAGCACGCCTCCTCCGGAGTCGATGACTGATAACGCCTGATTTCGTCAACAACGGCCCAAAAAGAGCGTGCTACGCTAACGATGTGAACGAACGGCGAGTCATCGCGGCTTTCCTGGTCGCTCCCCTTATAGTCCCCATCGTCTTCTCTGTGTCCGAACTGCTGCCGTTTCGCGTGGGCGATTATTTGAGGACCCTGATCGCGATGGCGATCTACGTCTTACCTGCAGCTTACTTGTTTGAGATTCTGCTAGGCATTCCTGCTTGGATTATTTTCCGTGTCTGCCGTCTCCGTTCCGTAGTGGCGTTCGCGATCGGCGGTGCGGTGATTGGGTTGCTTGTGGACGTCATAATGAAAATGCTATCGAAGACATTAGGAAAATGGAATCTAGACGACATGCTCTACGTGTGTGCGGCTTTGGGTTCGGCCCTGCTCTTCCGTGTAGTCGTGTTCCCCGCGACTACGGCTCAGAACCCGTAGCGCGGTCAGTCAGTTGGCGTAACATCGCCATTACACCAATTATGCCGAGTCCTGCACACTTTCTGGGTCAATGAGTGATAACGCCTGTTATCAACAACCAAGGATGGCGCGATCCGAAGCCCAGCTACTTCGCCGGTGCAGGAATTTCGACTTTCGTCCCCAACCCTGCATACAAATAGTTCTCTCCGTACGCCTTCTTCAGTCGCGCA
>Ga0187788_10000366_pt1 | contig 12461 bp, 10 predicted proteins | sample 1015_BV01_MP10_2_FD_133008 | JGI IMG/M metagenome (GOLD analysis project Ga0187788, IMG submission 133008) | Tropical peat soil microbial communities from peatlands in Department of Meta, Colombia - 1015_BV01_MP10_20_MG | ecosystem: Environmental > Terrestrial > Soil > Wetlands > Peat | place...
CAACGAGAGCGGCAAGGTCGTCTTCGAGCAGCGTGACGTCGAGGTGCCGGCCTTCTGGAGCCAGCTCGCCACGAACGTCGTCGTCAGCAAGTACTTCCGCGGCCACGTCGGCACGCCGGACCGCGAGCACAGCGTCAGGCAGCTCATCGACCGGGTCGTGACCAGCATCGCCGCCTGGGCCGAGACCCAGCGCTACTTCGCGACCGATGAGGACCTGCGGGCCTTCCAGGCCGAGCTGACCCACCTGCTGGTCCACCAGAAGATGGCCTTCAACTCGCCGGTCTGGTTCAACGTCGGGATCGAGCAGAAGCCACAGTGCTCGGCCTGCTTCATCAACTCGGTCCAGGACTCGATGGCCAGCATCATGGACCTGGCCAAGACCGAGGCGATGCTGTTCAAGTTCGGCTCCGGTGCCGGCAGCAACCTCTCCCCCATCCGCTCGAGCCGGGAGAAGATGTCGGGTGGTGGGACGGCCTCGGGCCCGGTCAGCTTCATGAAGGGCTACGACGCCTTCGCCGGGGTGGTCAAGTCGGGCGGCAAGACCCGCCGGGCGGCCAAGATGGTCATCCTCGACGCCGATCACCCGGACATCCTCGACTTCATCGACTCGAAGATGCTCGAGGAGAGGAAGGCCTGGGCGCTCATCGAGCAGGGTTACGACCCCAGCTTCACCGGGGAGGCCTACGGTTCGGTCTTCTTCCAGAACGCCAACCACAGCGTTCGGGTGACCGACGCGTTCATGCAGGCCGTCGTCGACGACAAGGACTGGACGACCCACGCCGTCGTCGACGGCAAGCCGATGGGCACCTACAAGGCGAAGGACATCTTCCGGCGCATGGCCGAGGCCGCCCATCTCTGCGGTGACCCCGGGATCCAGTACGACACCACCATCAACGACTGGCACACGAGCGCGAGCACGGACCGGATCTACGCCTCCAACCCGTGCTCCGAGTACATGTTCCTCAACGACACCGCCTGCTTCGCCCCCGAGACGCGGATCAGCACCCCGGACGGGTTGCGAACGGTCGAGGAGCTGTACCGCGCCCAGGAGCGCGGCCAGACCGTTCTGGTGACCACGGACCTGCTGGGCGAGTACGACCACCGTCGGGTCGCCGCTCACCGACCGGCGCTGGTGACCCTGGTCGGGGAGCGTCACGTCTACCGGCTCACGCTCCGTGACGGCCGCTCGATCCGGGCCACCGGGGACCACCGCTTCCTGACCGACGAGGGTGCCTGGAAGCGGGTCGACGAGCTGCGCCCCGGGGTCGACCGGGTCGAGGTCCGCGAGTCAGGGGCCACCGTCGCCTTCGAGTCGCCCGCCGCGGACGTCCGTCGCTGGCAGGTCCTCGGCTGGATGAGCGCCGACGGCGTGGTCACCGGGGCCGTCGCCGCCATGGCCTTCGCCCCGACCGAGCTGGCCTCCGCCGAGACCATGACCGAGGAGCTCAACCTGCTCCTGTCCGAGGCCCGCGCGGGCGAGGAGACCGTCGCCAACGTCGAGCGCAACCTTCTCGGCATGGCCTCGGCGCCGGAGGACGGGGCGGCCGCCACCGCTGTGTCCGCCGGCAGCCGCGCCAACGTCTCGATCGCCTCCGGCGGGACCATCCGCGTCACCGCCGAATCCGCTGCGCTGGTGCGGCTGCTCGAGGACCGCTACGGGCTGCGGGTCGCGACCACCGGATCCGCCGCTCAGGATGTCCCCAGCGAGATCCATCGCGTCGCCGATGACCTCAGGGTCGCCTATCTCCAGGGCCTCTTCTCGGCCGACGGCTGCGTCCGGATCGCCGGCGGTGCGCTCGGCCCGGAGGTCACCCTGGCCTCGAGCTCGCCCGACCTCGTCCGGTCGGTCCAGCTCCTCCTGTCGGACCTGGGCATCGCCAGCCGGATCGCCTGGACGACCGCGACCGACCCGACCGGTCCCGACCCGGAGACGCGGCTCCACGTCTACGGCGAGGCCGCTCGACGGTTCCTCGCCCTGGTCGGGCTGCCCCTGGCGCCCGAGGAGCAGGCCAAGGCCGGAGCGATCCTGGCCCACCCGTTCGCTCGCGGCCTGACCAACCCGCGCGCCACGACCGTCGAGTCGATCATCCCGGCAGGTGTCGAGACCGTCTACGACGTGACCGAGCCGGTCACCCACTCGCTGGTCGCCGAGGGGCTGATCGCCCACAACTGCAACCTGGCCAGCCTCAACCTGATGAAGTTCGTTCGCGAGGACGGCGAGTTCGACGTCGAGGCCTACCGCTACGCCGCCAAGCTGACCATCACCGCCCAGGAGATCCTGGTCGACAACGCGTCCTACCCGACTCCCAAGATCGAGGAGAACTCGCACCGCTTCCGGCCGCTCGGGCTCGGCTACGCCAACCTCGGGGCGCTGCTGATGAGCCGGGGCCTGGCCTACGACTCCCAGGCTGGTCGCGACTACGCCGCCACCCTGACCGCGATCATGCACGGCGAGGCGTACCGCCAGAGCGCGGTCATCGCTCGAGACCACGGCGGCCCGTTCAGCGAGTACAAGAAGAACGAGAAGCCGTTCTTGCGCGTCATCGCCAAGCACCGCGCTGCCGCGTACGCGATCCCGCAGGAGGGTGTCCCGGCCGACCTGCTCGAGGCGTCTCGTCGGGTGTTCGACGAGGCCCTCGAGCTGGGCCGGGAATCCGGCTACCGGAATGCCCAGGTGACCGTCCTGGCGCCGACCGGGACCATCGCCTTCATGATGGATTGCGACACCACCGGGATCGAGCCGGACATCGCCCTGATCAAGTACAAAAAGCTCGTCGGCGAGGGCTTCCTCAAGATCGTCAACCAGACCGTCCCGGCAGCCCTCAAGCGACTCGGCTACGCGCCCGACCAGGTCGAGGACATCCTGGCCTACGTCAACGACCGGGAGACGATCGAGGGCGCTCCCCACCTCAAGCCCGAGCACCTGCCCGTGTTCGACTGCGCCTTCAAGCCGGTCAACGGCGAGCGGTCCATCCACTACATGGGCCACGTCCGGATGATGGCGGCCGTCCAGCCGTTCCTGTCCGGGGCCATCAGCAAGACCGTCAACATGCCCGAGGCCGCCACCGCCGAGGACATCGAGCAGGTCTACCTCGAGGGTTGGAAGCTCGGCCTCAAGGCCATCGCCATCTATCGCGACGGTTCGAAGCGGAGCCAGCCGCTGAGCACCGGTAAGAAGACTTCTGACGAGGGGGCCGACGCCGGGGCCGTCGCCGAGCTACGGGCACAGCTCGCGACGGCCCAGGCGGAGGCCACCAAGCCGCACCGGCATCGCCTGCCTGCCGAGCGCCAGGCGCTCACCCACAAGTTCGAGATCGCCGGCCACGAGGGCTACATCACCGTCGGGCTCTATCCGGACGGCCAGCCCGGTGAGATCTTCCTCAAGATGGCCAAGGAGGGGTCCACGGTCTCGGGCCTGATGGACACCTTCGCGACCTCGGTCAGCATGGCGCTCCAGTACGGCGTGCCCCTGCGCGACCTGGTCAACAAGTTCGCCCATGTCCGGTTCGAACCGTCCGGCTTCACCGGCAACCCGGAGATCCCGATCGCCAAGTCGATCGTGGACTACATCTTCCGCTGGCTGGGCAGCCGGTTCCTGCCCGCCGACGAGAAGGCTCAGATCGGGCTGATCGACCGCGGTGCGGTCGTGGACTCGCCCACACCGAGCTCGTTCGGTGGCGGCTCCGGCGGCGGCTCCTCCCCGTCGCCGACCGCCCCGAACGCCGAAGAAGGCATCTCGGCCATCGACGAGGCGACCGCCGAGCCGCCGGGCGACCGACCGAGCGCGACCGCCGTCGCGGCCGAGCCGTCGGCGGCCGGACCGTCGACCGGATCCGCGGCGCCGACCGCGAGGGCCGAGCTCCCGGTGGTCGGCTCGAGCGGCCATGCCGAGCCGGCTGGCGGCAAGGCCAACGGCAACGGCAACGGGCACGCCTTGAGCGCGATCACCGCCTCGCTCGGCACCACCAAGGTGGCCTTCACGGTCCAGGAAGACGCCCCGTCCTGCGCCGAATGCGGCTCGATCATGGTCCGCAATGGCTCCTGCTACAAGTGCCTCAACTGCGGTTCGACGAGCGGCTGCAGCTGACCATGTTCCGTGGTCCCCAGGACCGCGGTCGCCGACCGGAAGCCGGGCCACGCGCCCGGCTTCGTCGTTGGCGGCGGCGAAGGGCCTACTGGCTGGTCCGCTGAGGCCGGATGCGTCTTGCCAGCGGTCGACGGCGGACGAGAATCCGGGTAAGGCACGCAGCGGCGGGGCCGGAGGCGCAGCCATGGCCACGAAGACGAGCACGAAGTCGGCGACACGCGCGACACGGAAGACGGCCGTGAGCACCGGGGCGGACGGACGACGCGCTCGGCGGGCGAGATCCGCCGGCTCGGCGCTTCCGCGCGTGAGCCAGCCCGGGCGGATCCCGATCAAGAGCTGGGCGCCCGAGCTCGAGGAGTCGGCGCTGCGCCAGGCGACGAACCTGTCCAACCTGCCGTTCGCCCTGCAGCACGTCGCGCTGATGCCGGACACCCACACCGGCTATGGGATGCCGATCGGCGGGGTCCTGCTGGCCGACCGGGCGGTCGTCCCGTACGCGATCGGGGTCGATATCGGCTGCGGGGTCGCCCTGGTGGAGACCGACCTGACGGTCGAGACCCTGCGGCCGGCCGAGCTGGAGGCCGTCCTCGAGCGGATCGCGGCCGGCGTGCCGGTCGGGATGCGCTCGCAGCCCCACCGCGTCGACCAGGCCCGGGCGGAGGCCGAGATCGGGCTCGAGCCGCCCCCCTCCATCGACCCGGCCTGGCTGGACCACGGGATCGACCAGCTCGGGACGCTCGGCTCGGGGAACCACTTCCTGGAGCTGCAGCGGGACCCCGAGGGCCGCGTCTACGTGATGCTCCACTCAGGCTCGCGCAGCCTGGGCAAGGCCATCTGCGACGCATTCCACCGCAAGGCCGGCGCGCTCGATGCACGACGCGGGCTGGAGCTGCCCGACCGCGAGCTGGCCTATCTGCCCGACGACACCGACGAGCATCACGCCTACTGGGCGGCGATGACCTACGCCCTCCGCTTCGCGGTGGTCAACCGGAGCCGGATGCTCGACGTCGTCGAGCGCGCGTTCGGCCTCGCGACCCGTATCGGCCGCTTCGAGCGGGTCGTGGACATCCACCACAACTATGCCGCCTGGGAGCGCCATCTCGGCCGGGACGGGATCGTCCATCGCAAGGGGGCCGTGCGGGCGAGGGCCGGCGAGACTGTGCTCATCCCGGGCTCGATGGGGACCGCGTCGTACGTCGGCGAAGGGCTGGGTCATCCCGACGCCTTCGAGACCTGCGAGCACGGGGCCGGTCGAGCGATGAGCCGGCATGCGGCCCGGCGGGTGAAGTCGTCTCGCGAGGTCTACGACGAGATGGCCACGCTGGGCGTCTCGCTCCACTGCGGCGATCCGCGCCTGGTCGCCGAGGAGGCGGCCTTCGCCTACAAGGACATCGAGTCGGTCATGGCTCTCTCGGCGGACCTTGTCCGACCGACGAAGCGGCTGACGCCGCTCGGCGTCGTGAAGGGCTGATCGCCCGATCGTCCTCCGGTCTCAGCCACGAGCCAACTCGTTGCGGGCGGCGGCCTCGGCGACCTTGGCGATGCGCGCCGCGCGGGTCTCCGAGCGCCGGGCGACCGCGACCCAGCCCAGCATCATCTTGCGGGAGGAGGGCGGGAACGCCGCGAAGTTGACGGCCGCCGGCGGATGACGGTCGAGGGCCGCCGCGAGGTCGTCCGGGACCTCCAGCCGCTCGACGGGATCCAGGACCTCCCACGATCCGTTCGACTTCGCTCGCTCGACGGCGGCCAGCCCGGCAGGCGCCATCCGACCTTCGTGGATCAGCCGCTCGACGCGGGCCTTGTTCGTCGCAGCCCACACGCTGCGCGGCTTCCGAGGGGCGAAGTAGAGCTTCCCCCGCTCGTCGTCCACGCGGCCGCCCTGGCTGTCGACCCAGCCGTAGCAGAGGGCCTCCTCGATGGCCGCCTCGTATTCCAGCCCGACCCGGCTGGACCGCGCCCGCCAGGTCACCAGCCAGGCGCCTCGCGCAGTGGCGTGATTGGCCTCCAGCCAGGCGTGCCACGTGGCCCGATCGTCGGCATGGACATACGGTGCCTCGTGGAGACTGGACATGACCCGAGTCTAGCCGTGGAGCGGCGCCGAGGGCGCGACGGCCGGTTCGCCAGGATCCATGCCGACGATGACGAGCCCGAAGCCGATCTCCGTGGAGGAGTGGTCCGAGCCGTCTCCACGCTCGCCGGATTGCAACCCACGTGGCGCAACGTCAGACGACGCCCACCGCCTAGCAGCCAGGGTGGTGTGAGGCGTGGGGCGATCGTGGTCCGCGCGGGAGACCGACCGGCACGGGGTCTCTCGGTCGCTTTGTACCACGGGCATTGCTGGACGGCGATGAAGCCCACGCCGTGGGGCTGCGGACGAGCCTGATCCAGCCGCGGTCGAACGGGGTCAACAGCCTCCGCAGGGTCGACTCGGCGAGCGCGTCGCTCGTATCGCCCGGCGCGATGTCGTTCATCCGGATGAACGCATCCCGAAGCAGCGTCCACCGGGCTGCCCCGAGGAGCAGGATCTCCCGCCGGGCCGACTCCTCAGCTGGCCAGCACGAGCCCGATGGGGATGCCGGCCGCGACGTCGATGGCGACGTTGCCGAACAGCAGGCCGATCACCGCGGCGAGGGCGATGCCGATGGCCAGGCCGTACTCACGCAGCACCCGCGCGAGCCGTGGCGGGAATCGGGGTCGCCACCGGTCCATGTCACGACATACGCCGCTCGAGGCGCCGAGGTTCTGCCGACCCGGGCGATGATGTTCGGGCCGATGCGAGCGGTGGCGGCCAGCCGGGATGAAGAAGCTCCGCCTAGGCCCAGTCGCCGATGCCCGAGACGGTCTCGACGTCGATCCGGATGACGAACCCGGGCGGCGGGTTCGGCATGGCCGGGAACCGGACACCGGGGCCCAGGTACGTGTGGGCGAGCCGCTGGAGGAGCTCCGGCGCCCCGCCCTCGGTCACCCGGGCGCGGCCTCGAAGGACGAGGTAGTGATCCAGCCCGTAGGCGTTCCGGCCGGGCGCCTGGAACGACAGGGCGATCCGCGGGTCGCGCCGGAGGTTGCGCAGCTTGGGCTGGTCACCCAGCGTCCCGATCACGACCTCGTCATCCTCCACGCCCACCCAGGCCATCGACACCTGCGGGCTCCCATCGGCGCCGAGGGTCACGACGTGGGCCAGCGGTCCGGTCGCCAGGAAGGCGAGGATCGATCGGGGCAGAGCCGGCATGCCACCATGCTAGGCAGCTCGAGCACTGGCTGTCGCCATGGCGCGGCGATCCCGGGCCCGACGGATGGACAGCCTCGCGATGATGGGGCGACGCACCTGGATCGGGGGGTCGGAGGGTCGGGATGGAGACGATCGCGGTCGTCCTGAGCGTGGGACGCGACCACGTCACCGAGTTCGAGGAGGGCTTCCGGGCCGACGAGCTGCCGATCTGGCACGACTTCGTCGGACGCGGGGTGATGCTCAGGGCGTCGCTGTCGCGCCTCGACATCTCCTCGCACCCCGTCGACGGCGCGGTCCAGTACCTCGTCGTGGTCGACTTCGCCACCGGCGAGGGCCACCACGAGCACGACAACGACCCGCGCTTCGCGGCCTGGAACGCCCGAGCCGACGCATACCAGCTAGCCGACGGCAAGGCCTTCGGTGGCGAGACCATCCTGCGGGTGGGTGGCTGACGGCCGGTCGACCGAGCTCGCGTCGGCAGGCACGAGGAAGCGGAAGGAGTCGTCGCGGTGGCCCAGTTCGACATGCCGCTGGCGGAGATGCGGTCATACAGGCCCGAGCTGCCGGTCCCCGAGGACCTGGACCGGTTCTGGGCGGCGACCCTGGCCGAAGCCCGCGCGCACGATCTCGCGGCGACCTTCACCCCGATCGACAGCGGACTCACCGTGGTCGACGCGTTCGACGTCACCTACGCCGGCTTCGGCGGATCGCCGGTCCGGGCCTGGCTCCATCTGCCCGCCGGCCGACGCGGTCGACTGCCGGCGGTGGTCGAGTTCGTCGGCTACGGCGGGGGCCGGGGCCTGCCCCACGAGCGGGTGCTCTGGGCGGCCGCCGGCTACGCCCAGCTGATCATGGACACCCGCGGCCAGGGCTCCGAGTGGCGGGTCGGCGACACCGCCGATCCGGACGGCTCAGGCGAGCCGGCCTTCCCCGGCTACATGACGCGGGGCATCCTCGACCCGACGACCTACTACTACCGACGGGTCTTCACGGACGCGGTCCGGGCTGTCGAGGCCGTCCGCGCCCACGAGGCGATCGACCCGGCTCGAGTCGCGGTGACTGGACGCAGCCAGGGTGGCGGGCTCAGCCTGGCCGTGGCCGGGCTGGTGGACGGGCTCGTGGGGGTCGCGCCCGACGTGCCCTTCCTGTGCGACTTCCCAAGGGCGGTGACCCTGATCGACGAGGACCCCTACGCGGAGATCGCCCGGTACCTCAGGGCTCATCGCGATCACGTCAATCGGGCGCTGCGGACCCTGTCCTACTTCGACGGGGCGATCCTCGGCCGCCGGGCGACCGCGCCGACCCTCTTCTCGGTCGGGCTGATGGACGTGGTCTGCCCGCCGTCGACCGTCTACGCGGCCTTCAACCACTACGGCGGGCCGAAGGAGATCCGGGAGTACCCGTTCAACGATCACGAGGGCGGTGGACCCTTCCACGAGGTCGCGACGCTGCGCTGGCTGGCCGAGCGGTTCGGCGCCTGACCCCCGAGAGGCCGCGAGTGACGTCCCGGTCCGGCGTCGGCGGCACGACGACGCCGACCGCCGCGGTCGGCGTCAGCTCCCCAATCCCGCGCTGGCGACGCGAACCTGGCGAACGGCCTCGGCCACCCCGCCGGTCCAGGCCTCGCCGTGGCCCGGGAGGACGTAGGTCGCGCCGATCCCCTCGAGCCGGCCGAGCGACTCGAGGGCCTGGGCCGGGTCGGCGGTGAACGGGGCGATCCGCGGCCCGGTGTCGCCGGTGGTGACCGCCAGCGTCGCGAGGGCGTCGCCCACGAACAGAGCGTCGAGAGCCGGCGCATGGAGCGCCGCGCTGCCGGGCGTGTGACCCGGCACCAGGATGACCCGTGGCGTGCCCGGAACATCCAGGGTCGCCTTGTCGCCGAACGTCGCGACCTCGACCAGCTTGGGGATCCGGAACCCGCCCTTCCGCAGCGTGTACCACAGGAACTCGACGAGCGGCCGCAGTCGGGTCGGGCCCAGTCCCTTGGCCGGGTTGGGGACCTCGCCCCGCGCCAGGGCGGCATCCAGCTCATGCACCCGGACCGGGACGCCCCGATCGCGCCGGATCCGCTCGGCGAAGCCGATGTGGTCCGTGTGACCGTGGGTCAGGACCACCGACCGGACGTCGGCCAGCGCCCGCCCCATCGCGGCCAGCTCGGCCGGGAGATCGCCGTAGTAGCCGGGGACGCCGGCATCGATGATCGTTACCGCCCCCGCCTCCTGGACCAGGTAGGCGTTGATCATCCCGTGTCCGAGCCGTCGGATCCCGGTCGCGATCTCCATCGGTACCTCCTCAGCCGGTCTCGGCCGCCGGCTCCTCGGGTCGCGTGACGTCGGCGACCGCCGCGCCAAGGTAGCGGACCAGGTCGTCCGGGGCGAGGTGGACGTTCAGCCCCCGAGCCCCGCCACCGATGGCCACGACCGGATGACCCAGGATCGACGCGTCGGCCACGACCGGCCAGGCATGGGTCGCCCCGAATGGGGTGATGGTGTAGCGCTCGTAGCCGGTCGCGGCGAGCGCCTCGTCGGCGTCGGGGAGCGACAGCCGGCTGACCCCCAAGTAGGCCCGCAGCCTGGGCCAGTCGAACCGGCGACCCGCCGGCACCAGGACGAACACGTAGTCATCCTCGCCGCGTCGGACGACGATCGTCCGGAGGAGCGCCCCGAGCTCGATGCCCTGGAGCGCGGCGCTCTCCTCGGCGCTGCCGGCGGGCTCGGTCCGGACGACCCGATAGGGCACGTCGACGCCGGCGAGGGTTGGAACGGTGGAGGAGTCGTCCATCCGGGCGATGGTAGCGTCGCGATGGAGGCAAGTCCTCCTGGGTGTCGAAGCCGCTGCGGCTCGCCCGAGATCTGGTGCCGACGCAGTGAGGATCAGCGGGCCGACGCGGCCGGGTCGGTCACTCCCAGCGGAACAGCTTCGCGGCCGCGACCAAGCCGACAACGGCGAACATGGCCACGAGGGCCAGCTCGCCCGCGCTCGAGCCGGACAGGAACCACGGGCCCTGGAGGAGTGCCGTGACATGGGTTACCGGGTTCATGTCGCTGATCGCCCGCATCGTGTCCGGCATCGCCGAACGGGGCGGTCCGCCGCCGGAAAGGAGGTAGCCGGCGAAGAACAGGAGGAGCCCGATCCCCTGGGCGACCCGGCTGTTCGGGAGGACGGCCCCGACCACGAGGCCCAGTCCGACGAGTCCGAACGTCCCGACGACGACCCCGGCGACGACCCCCAGCGGCTCCATCGGCGCCGCGAGTCGGCCGTCGAAGGCGCCGGCAAGGAGCAGGACGGCCGCGCCGAGCGCAGCGATGGCGAGCCCGACCGCGATCTGCGAGCCGAAGATCGCCCAGACCGAGACGCCCGACGCACGGAAGCGCCGCAGGACGCCCCGCTCGCGATAGGCCGCCAGCTCGACCGGCACGCCGACGAAGCCGACCGCCGCGAGGACCATCCCGAGCGCGGCTGGCACGTAGTAGGTCGTGCTGTTCGGGGCGCCGGCGTAAGGCGTTCCGGTGAAGATGGCGGCCATGATGACCAGGATGATCAGCGGGAAGGCCAAGGCGAAGAAGAGCGCGAAGGGCTCGCGCACGAACAGCTTCGTCTCGACCCAGGAGAGCCGTCGAAGCACGGTCATCGTCAGCCCTCCACCGGGGCGCCGGTCAGGGTGAGGAAGGCATCCTCGAGGGTCGGCCGCTCGGGCCGCAGGTCGAGCGGGGCGAGACCGTGCTCGAGGAGCGCCGCCCCGACGTGGACCAAGAGCGGGCCGGTACCGGTCACCGCGACCCGCCCGTTCGTGCGTTCGACCGCGCCGACGCCGGGGACATGGGCGAGCCAGTCGAGGTCGGCCCGGTCGGTGCTGAACAGGACCCGCCCATCGCCGGACGCCGCCGAGACGATCCCGGCCGGGGTGTCCATGGCGATGACCCGCCCGTGGTCGACGATCGCCAGCCGGTCGCACAGCCGCTCGGCCTCCTCCATGAAGTGGGTCACGAGGACGATCGTCGTGCCGCGCTGGTGGATCTGCTCGATGAGCTCCCAGGCGATCCGGCGAGCCGCTGGATCGAGGCCGGTCGTCATCTCGTCGAGGAAGACGAGCTCCGGGTCGTTGACCAGGGCGAGGGCGACGAGCAGCCGCTGGCGCTGCCCGCCCGACAGGCTCCCGAAGGCCGCGTTCCGCTTGTCGGCCAGGCCCCACTGCTCCATGACCAACCGCCAGTCGGGACCACCGCGGACCAGTGCCGCGAACAGTTCGAGCGCCTCGCCCACTCGCATCCGGTCAGGCAGCCCGGACTCCTGGAGCTGGCTGCCGATCCGGGCCCGGAGCGCCTTGGCGTCGACGACTGGATCGAGGTCGAGGACCCTCAGCGACCCGCCCTCCGGGCGACGCAGGCCCTGGAGACACTCGACGGTGGTCGTCTTGCCCGCCCCGTTGCGACCGAGCAACCCGAAGATCTCGCCGCGCCGGACATCGAAGCTCACGTCCTCGACGGCGACGACATCCCCGTACGACTTCCTGAGGTGCTCGACGGTGATGACGCTGTCGGCCCTGTCGGCCACCATGGCCGTCGCCCTCCCCGCGAATCGAGTCACGTTAGGTGTCGCTCTGTCGCGGGGGCAAGGGCCGAACGTCAGGATCCGTGCCGGTCGAGCCCACCGGCTGCTCGGGAGCCGCCGACCCTCAAGCCGATGTCGATCCCGGGTGCACGGACGCAGGAGCGTGAGGCGAGGCGTCAGGGGCCGAACGGACCTTCCGAGCGGGCGGATGCCGATCCGACCTTGGCCCGCGGCCCTCGACCCTCCTCAAGCCCGAGCGCGCTCCCGGTCCCGCAGGATCCGCTGGGCCGCCAGCTTGCCCGGAGCGCCCATCACGCAGCCACCCGGGTGGGTCCCGGAGCCGCACTGGTAGTAGCCGTCGATCGGCGTCCGGTACTGCGACCAGCCCGGCGCGGGCCGGAAGAAGAACATCTGGGGGGCGAGGAACTCGCCGGCGAAGATGTTGCCCTCGGACAGCCCGACGGTCCGCTCGATGTCGAGCGGGGTACGGACCTCGCGCTGGAGGACAAGGTCGCCGAAGCCCGGGAAGAACGATTCGAGGGTGGCCTGGACAGTGTCACCGAGGCGCTCTTTCTCGGTGTCCCAGTCGCTGTC
>Ga0187788_10000367_pt1 | contig 12430 bp, 7 predicted proteins | sample 1015_BV01_MP10_2_FD_133008 | JGI IMG/M metagenome (GOLD analysis project Ga0187788, IMG submission 133008) | Tropical peat soil microbial communities from peatlands in Department of Meta, Colombia - 1015_BV01_MP10_20_MG | ecosystem: Environmental > Terrestrial > Soil > Wetlands > Peat | place...
CGCGCGCCTCCCACTCCTCCAGTTCGGCCACCTCGCCCGGACTCAACTCCCGGACTCCGGCGATCCACCACGACTGTCTGATCATGAGATGATTGCTTAGTGTTGCGGGGGCGCGACAGCGAACTCGACGTTGTGGTTGACCGGCTCAACGTTGGCCGCGCGGTTGCGCTCGTCGGCGAGGCGGGCATCGGTAAGACGTCGCTGCTCCGGTCCGCTGCTTCTTCGACTGGCCGGCCCGTCTGCGAGGGTGGTGCTTTCGCCACCCTTTCGTGGATGCCCTATCTCCCCATCTCACGTGCGATCGGCAGACAGATTGCCGAGGGCGATTGCGGGTGGGTTGCTCGGGAGGTGGCAGAAGTCGTCGGTGCCGGCGTCCTCCTGCTGGATGATTATCACTGGGCCGACCAGGTCACCCGTCGCCTCGTACCTCTCCTTACCGGACGCCTGCGCATACTGATTGCCGTCAGGCTGCGTGACCCCGCGGCGCCACATGTGCTGTCGGAACTTGCCGAGATTGCGGTCGACGTCCTGCCCTTGGGGCCCCTTCCGGACGACGCAGCGGCAGCTCTTGCTCGAGAAGCAGATCCCGGCCTCGCAGGGCAGCGACTCGAACGGGTTGTCCAGCAAGCCGGCGGCAATCCGTTGCTCATCCAGGAGCTCGCCGCAACGGGGAAGCCGTCTGTCAGTCTCCAGATGGCTGTCGCCGCACAGATGCGCCAGCTCACAGGGCCAGTGCGAGACGCCTTCGCCGTCCTCGCCGCCGTCGGTCACCCATTGGCTGCCACCCGGCTCGGCGAGGCCGCCCAACTGCTGGCCGCGGCCGGCCTGGTCCGGATCAAAGACGGCAAGTGCGAGTTTCGGCACCCGCTCCTCGGGGGAGTCCTTGCTGTCCGGGCTCGATGCACGGGAGGCAGTTGCGGCGCACCTGCGCGCTGTGGATCTGGTGGATGACCCTGGGGAGAGAGCCCGCCATCTGTGGCGGGCCGGGCGCCTTGCTGAGGCGCGGGATCAGGCGCTGGCAGCGGCCGGGACGGTGACGCGGCCGGGGGACCGAGCCGCGCATCTGGAACTGGCTGCGGTTTGCTCCACCGGGTCTGATGCCGACGCTCTCCGGTTGCAGGCCGCCCATGCGTTGGCCGGTGCAAATTCGGAGGCCGCAGCCGAGCGCCTCCTCCTCCCGATCGATGATGGGAGTGCCGCCACCCGGTCGCAGGTGATGCTTCTGCGGTCCCAGACCCGGTTGGTACAAGGGGACGGCGCAGGAGCTCAATCGGCTCTGGATGAGGCTGTGGCGTCTACTTGCGAGGCGCGGGATTGGAACAACGCGGCGGTTGCCACCCGCGACTACGGCTCCGGCCCGTTCGGTGAGACCGGCTTCGTACCGTACACGCGAGCCGATGTCCGTGCACAGATCCGCCTCAGGATCGCTCAGGTGCGACTGACCATGTGGGTGCTGGGTGAGTACGAGCGCGCCGTTGATCTGGCCACGCATACGCTGTGCATGGCCCTGGAGCACGGGGTTGAGGTGCCCGCGGGCCACTACATCCTCGGTACGGCTCTGGTCAGCGCGGGAAGACCTGGTTATCGGGAGCTGCTCCAACGGGCCATGGATCTGGCCCGTCAGGACCACGATCACGACATCGAAATGCGCGCGGCCTACAACCTCGCCGGTGGGCTGAACCAGGACGGTGATCGCGTTTCGGCCTGCCGCCTCGCTGGGGACATGGCAAGCCGCGCGGCTGGCTTGGGGTTGCGCTACTGGGAGCGCTCTTTTGCGGCTGCGGAGGCGCTTTTCCATGTGCTGGACGCCCGCTATGCGGAGGCTCTGGAGCGCGCCGACCACCTGCTGGATCTGGAACTCGAGCCGTACGACCGACACCAGTTGTGGGAGACCAGAGCCTCGGCTCTGATGCACATGGGTCTTCTCCAGGACGCCCGGAACCAGGTCGATCAGGCGCTGGCCGAAGCTGTGCCGGGTGGCGAGCGCGACGCGAATCTTCGCTGTCTGGCATCAGAGCTGGACCTATGGAGTGGGCGCCCCCGAGAGGCCGATAGAGGAGTGCACGACCTGCTCACCCGACCACGATCGGCGGACGACTGGTACGAGCCCTTCGCGCTGCTGACCCAGGCCCGGGCACTCGCCGAACGGCGGCTCCTCCCGAACCCGATGCCGAGCACCCCGCCAATTCCGGTGTACCAGGCGATCCCGATCGAAGTCGAGGCCCACCGCCTTCGCATCGGCGGTGCTCCCCGTGCCGCAGCCGAGGCGTTCGACTGCGCTGCCGATGCCTGGGAAACACACAATCTGCGCGAAGCCCTGTACTGCACATGGCGGGCCGGCGAGGAGTTACGAGTGGCCGGAGAAACTGCTCTCGCCACCGCCAGGTTCGAGCTGGTGGAAGCTGAGGCGATCCAGCGCGACATTTCCTGGCTGCTCGCGCAGGTACAACGGTCGATCCGGATGACGGGCCAGCGTCGCTCCGCCCCTCGGACGGCGCCCGGTCCCTTCGGTCTCAGCGCCCGCCAGAGTGAGATCACGGCCATGATCTGCCGGGGCCTCACGGACCGGGAAATCGCAGGGCAACTCGGGTTGGCCAGCAGAACTGTGGAAACCCAGGTGGCGAATGCGCTCGCAAGGCTCGGAGCCAGGTCACGCGCCCAGGCCGTCGACCTCTTCTCATCTCACTCCCCGCAAGCTGACCGGTCGCCGCTGCGCGCAGGGCAGCGGCGACAGGCGAGCGCGCGGACGTCGTGGACGCGACCAGCGGCGCTGCGCCGGCAGGAACGAGCGCCCAGCGCGGCGGGCCACTTGAGCAGCAGCGAGAGACCGCTGGTGGTCGTCGAAAGCGATAGCGGCCGGTACAAGAGCGCCCGGGCCGACCTGGAGCGAGGGGGATGGCGCGTCGTCGAGGAGTTCCCGCCGCCCGAGATGGCAAGCGACGTTCGCAGCCTCCGCGGCGTGGTCTGTGCTGGGACGGTGACGACGTCGCAGGAGGCGGCCGCCGCTCTCCTCGCCGCGATCGGCGGGGCTGGCCTACTTGTCGCTGCGAACGCCGAACGGGACATCATCGACCGCCTCTGCGAGGACCTGCGCCGGCTCGGACCTGTCCAGCACATGACCGAGGTCTTCGCCGCCCCGCATCGCTCGGCCCTGACGGACGAGCAACAGGCGCTGCTCCGGCTTCTCGCCCAAGGGCTGAACCTTGGTGAGGCTGCCAAACGCCTGGCGATCTCGCGCCGCACCGCGGATCGTCGACTGGCCGCCGCCCGTCGCCACTTCGGCGTGGCGACCACTGCAGCCGCGCTGCACGCGGCCAGTCGCGACCATATCTGGTAAGAGATCAGTTCAGAATGGCTCGGCGTGTCGGATTGTTTGACCGCGCAACGTCTTTAACGATGCGGGCATGGACGAACGGGTCTTGACTGATGAGTTGTGGGCGCGGCTGGAGTCGCTGATCCCGGCCGCCACCTGCGTGCGCTGAAAGGGGGACCAGGTGGGGCCGAGCCCGGTCCGATCATGCGGCTCGCGAGGGCGAAGGAAACCTACGAGCTGCGCTGGCGGGAGAACCTCCGCGCCGAGGACGGTGCGGTCACCCGGATCCGGCGCACCGCACCGGGCGGGCACTCCAAGGCGGCGGCCTACGCGCGGGCGGAGAAGGTCTGGCGCAACCTGGACCGCTCCGGCGGCTACCACGGCACCCCACCCATCGCCGCCCTCCCCACAGCGCCCACGGTCCGCACGCTGCAGCAGGTCGCCCAGCTGTGGCTGGCCCAGCACCCCGGCAAGCCCGCCACCGTCGAGGGCTACGAGGCGATGATGCGGGTCGGGATCTGGCCCCAGCTGACCTGGACCGACCCCCGCACCGGCCGCACCCGCCGGGTCCAACTGGGGACCATGCCGATCGAGGACATCCGGGCCGCCGACATCAACACCTGGATCACCGCCCTGTCTGCGAAACCCGACGCCCGCCGCAAAGGGGAGACCGTCCCGGTCTCCCCCGCCACCGTGCACGCCCACCTGCGGGTATTGAAGGCGTCCCTGAACTGGGCCGTCGCCCACGGCTACCTCGAGGCCAACCCGGCCGCCCACGCCACCGTGACCGTGCACGGCACCCGGACCCCCGAGTGGTTCCGCACCCCCGAGGACTTCTGGACCACCCTCGACCACATCGACACCGCCCACGACGGCGCCCTGCACGACGCGTTCGTCGCCGCCGCCTACCTCGGGCTGCGCGTGAACGAGCTCGCCGCCCTCCAGGTCAGCGACGTCGACCTTCGCGGCAAGCGAGTGCACATCCGGCACAACTTCGACAAGAAGCGCCGCCCCTCCACCGTCAAGTCCGAGGAGAGCGAGACCTGGATGCCGCTGCACCCAGAAGCCGAAACCGCCCTCCGCCACGCCCTGGACCAGGCCCCCGGCACGCCACCCGAGGAACTGGCCTTCCGCGGCCCCCGCGGCGGCATCATCACCTCCACGTTGATCAACGACGCCCTCACTGCGGGCTGCACAGCAGCCCGGCTGGGCTACCGGGTCACCGCCCACGGTCTACGTCACTCCTTCGCCAACTGGCTGAAGACCGCCGGCGTGCCCACCCGCGACATCCAGGAAGCCCTCCGCCACCGCGACCAACGCACCACCGCCGCGTACCTGCACACCAGTGACGGGGAGAAGACACGCGCCATCAACCTCCTCCCATCACGGCAGTAAAGATCTGGAGGCACGCATCTGCCCTGACCGAGCGGTCCCGGGTCAGGCCCTACCCCGGGCTTAACGGGAGGCCCTGCGAGTCAGGGAACCACGGCTGGACCTCCAAGCTCGTGAGCATGACGAGTCGCTCGCCCGGCTCGTCGGAACCGCGCACGCAACAGGCTGTCGCCGACGTTGAGCGCTTCCTCTGGGATGTGCATACCGGAGCCCAGAAGGGTCCGTGTGCTCTCGTGAGCCAGTCATCGCCCAGCCGGGCCACAAGCTGGTCGACCCGCTCCCCGTCCAGGCCGGGCATCCTGCAACGCCCGATCGTCGGTACGGGTGATCCAGGCACCGGGCACTGACGACCCTGACACGGCAGAATTGGGGGTTTGCGTCCCGTCTCGCCCTGCCGGAAGAGCCGCCCCTTCGGGACCAAAGACTCTTTGCGGGCATGCTGGCCGTGGGCAGACTCGCATTCGGCGTCGCGCCGAACATGGACGCCGCGAATCCCGATGCAGGGGAAGAGTCCAGGCGGTGACCAGAGGCAGGTCCGTGACCCCGCCTGTCCCCGTATGCGAGGTGATCCCACCGTGACCGACACCCGGCGCCCTCTCGCCGCGGCCGCCAGCACCTCCGGGCTGGGCAGGTACGTCGCCGTGCTGCAAGGCATCCGGCCGTACGACCGGGCGCTGCTGCCTCGCGACATCGTCGCCGGGATCACCCTCGCCGCGCTCGCGATCCCTGAGGTGATGGGCTACACCAAGATCGCCGGAACTCCGGTGATAACCGGGCTCTACACCATCCTGCTGCCCGCGGTCGCGTTCGCCGTGCTCGGGTCCTCGCGCCATCTGGTGGTCGGCGGCGACTCGGCGACGGCCGCGATCCTCTACGCGGGCATCGCCGGGCTGGGCGTCGCCGGGCTGCAGCCTGGGACGAACCAGTGGTTGGCCTACGCCAGCCTGGCAGCGCTGATCACCGGCGGTCTGCTCGTGCTCGCCCGGGTGGCCCGGCTGGGGTTCCTGGCCGATTTCATCTCCCGCACGGTGCTGGTCGGCTTTCTCACCGGCGTCGGCATCCAGGTGGCGCTCGGTCAGCTGGCCGGCATGCTCGGTGTCCCCTCACCACATGTGGCCGTCGACCAGGTGAGCGGCACGGTCATCAAGTTCTGGGACACCCTCAAGGAGATCCCCGACGCCTCGCTGACCACGCTCGCGGTCTCCCTGGCCGTGATCGCCACGCTGGTGGTGTTCGAGAGGTGGGTCAAGGCCATCCCGGGCGGACTGGTGGCCGTCGTGGGAGCCATCGCCGTGAGCTGGGCGGCCGACCTCCAGTCACACGGGGTGTCGGTGCTCGGGCCGGTGCCCAGCGGGCTGCCGTCGATCGGCCTCCCATCCGGCGTCGGCTGGGACGAGGTCGTGCCGCTGCTCGCCGCGTCGGTGTCGATGTTCCTGGTCATCCTCGCCCAGAGCGCGGCGACCTCGCGGGCCTACGCCGTGAAGTATCAGGACCGCTTCGTCGAAAACAACGACCTGGTCGGGCTCAGCCTCGCCAACATCGCCGCCGGACTGAGCAGCACCTTCGTGGTCAACGGCAGCCCGACCAAGACCGAGATGGCCGACCAGGCGAAGGCCAAGACCCAGTTCGCCATGCTGACCATGGCGGGGACCGTCGCCATCGTGCTGCTCTTCTTGACCAAGCCGCTGCAGTACATGCCGAACGCGGTCCTGTCGGCAGTGGTGTTCGTGATCGGCCTCAAGCTGGTCGACATCGCCAACATGCGTGGCATCTGGCGACTGCGCCGGGACGAGTTCTGGATCGCCGCGGCGACTGCGGTCGTGGTCGTGGGGGTCGGTGTGGAGCAGGGCATCATCCTGGCGATCGTGCTCTCCCTGCTCGACCATGTGAGGCGCCACTACAACCCGCACGACCGGGTCATCGTCCGCGACGAACAAGGCCGCCTGGACGCCGTCCCGGCACGGCCGGGCGCGAGCACCGAGCCGGGCCTGGTGGTCTACCGGCCCGGGGTGGGGCTGTTCTACGCCAACGCCGCGCGCTTCACCGAGGAGGCGCTCGCCCTGGTCGACATCGCGGATCCCCCGCGGTGGTTCGTCCTGTTCGCCGACGCCGTCGACGACGTCGACTTCACCGGCGGCAACACGCTCGTCGAGCTGGCCGAGCAGATGTCCAAGCGCGGGATCGTCTTCGCCGTCGCCGGGGCCAACGACGAGGTACGCCCGGAGATCGACCGCTTCGGGCTCACCCCGGCCATCGGTCCCGAACACGTCTATGCCACCCTCGACGATGCCGTCGCGGCGTTCCACGCCTCCTGAGCACGCGCCGGTCCGGCCGGTCCGTCGGGCAACTGCGCGCGGGTCATCGTCCCCCACCTCTGCTGTGCAGCTTGGCGGATGGTGCCGAGTCGGCTGGCGATGTCGGCCCAGGCGTCTGCCCAGACCGCCAGGGCCCAGAACAAGTACATGGGCCGCCAGAGCACCGACACCGGCGCGGCTGACATCCTTGACGCGCTCGCCTTAGACGTCGTCCACCGCATCTGGCCCAGAAGCGACCCGGCCGTTGGCGCGTCCGGCGGGTCCTCCTGGGCGTGTCCCGTCTGCCTCGAGGTCGTGCAGCCGGGCATCGACCTCGCGTTGGGCCAGGATCGGCACGTACGCCTGCACGGGCGCCGAACGGTAGGAGTCGAACGCCTGCCCCACCAACCGCTCGATCGTGGCCCGGGCGAACAGCGGATGCCGCCGCATCAGCACATCCACCACCCCGGCCTTGTGTCTGTCGCCGGCACGCATGCGTCACCCCCAAGCCCCACGAGCGCAAGCTCCCGAGCTTGCGCAGGACTTCCTCGAATCTCGCTGTCTGGGCCAGATCTCTAGGCCCTCATCCACCGTCGAGGACCATCCCATCTCGTGCCGGGACCACGTCCATACTCCCGATGGGATGATCCCTGGTCGATGCGGTGATGATCACGAGTGTGGCTTCCGGGAATCGGCCATCAGCCCGCGGCAGTCCACGCAGGTGCCGCCTGGGAAGACGCAGGTCCCTACCGGCTTCTACGAGTTGCAGGCGCAAGAGTTGCGGCGGGTGATATCCAGACAGAGCAGGGACATGGACGCCGGCACAACCTGGTGTGTGCCGGTGTGCCCCTGGACGGACCTCTCAGCGGATCACCAGGGCCCCTTCACCCGTCGAGGAGGCCGAGGTCGCGCGCCCTGGCGACCGCCCCGCTCCGGGAAGAGACCTTCAGCTTGTGGTAGATCGAAATCGCTTCCACCTTGACGGTGGACTTTGATAGTGACATCTCCTCGCCGATCTCCGGGAACGACAGATGGGTGGCGAGCATCGGCAGCAGACGGAGCTCGGCGTCGGTGAGTGCCGAGGCCCCGAGAACCGCCGGATCGTGCTGCTGCGAAAGCTGGCTCCGGAGCTTCTGGGCCTCGTCGGCGAGGGTGCCGAGGCCGGGACGGTGCCTGAGCACGTCATTGATTTCCCGCATGAGCGTTCTGGCACCGGCCAGGTCGGCAAGCGCGATGTAGACGCGGGCGAGTTCAATCCGGGTCTGGACCGCCACGTGTGGGAGCGCGTAAGTCAGCAAGTGCCGGTGGCGCTGAGCACCGGTGAGTTCTTGGCGTGTGGTAGCGATGTCTCCTCGGTGCATGGCTGCACGGGCGTGTACAGCGCAGACGAGCGACGTCGCGTAACCCTCCTCGATCCCGGCCTGCTGCATAGCGGCGCGGGCTTGCCCGGCGAGGACCTCGGCGGAGTCCCAGTCGCCGCGTGTCACCGCCACCAGTGACCGTTCGCACTGCGCGGCCGCGGCATGCTCGGGCGTGCCAGCTTGCTGCCCGATGCTCACCGCGTCTTCAAGAGAGGCATCGCCACCGTCGAGGTCACCGCAGAAGATGCGTGCGATCCCCTGCAGCAGCGCAGGCAGTGGCGTCACGAAACTTCCCGCAGTGAACCTCGCCCTGGCCTCGTCGGCGTCGGCGAGCATCCGCTCCACCCCGCGACGGCACAGCGCCGCCCGGATCAGGGCGGTCCACGCCTCAGCGGCAGGGTCATCAGGCCGGGACGGGTCGTGCTGCCAGCGATCGACCACATCAGCCCACCGCTCGGCCTCGGCCGGCCGCCCCGTCAAAGCCGCCACGAATGAGGCCAGCACTGCGACCATCGGGCGTCTCTCGATCCCGCCGCGCTCCTCCAGCCATCGGAACCACCGCTGGAGGGTGGCCGTCCGGCCCTGCCGGTAGGCCGGTACCGTCAGTTGCTCCACCAAGCGGGCCACCGCATCGACGTCCCCGACTGCGATGAAGTAGTCCAGCGCCTGCTCAGGCAGGCCGTTCGACAGGCACCAGCTGGCGGCGCGGCGCCGCAGCACAGGAATCAGATCAGGTTCGAGACGGTGCAGCTCTGCCAGCAGCATGTCGCGCAACAGCTGGTGATAGCGGTACCACTCCCCGTGCGGATCAAGCGGCATCAGCAGGAGGTTCGACCGTGCGAGATCGGCCAGGATCTCTGCCGATCCGTGTGAGTCGAGCACCGCCTCGCACAACGGATCGCACATCCGCTCCAGTACAGCCACACGGGTCAGAAACACGCGCTGCCGGGCGGAGATCCGCGACAGAAACTCTGACTCCATGTACTCCCTGACGGGTCCGTCGCCGCCGGAGGAGACCGCCGCCGTCTCGACCGGGCCGCCATTCTTGAGGTAGAGGGCTGCGAGATACAGTCCGGCGGGCCATCCCTCCGTCCGCTGGTGCAGATTGGTTACGTCGTCCTCACCAAGAGTGATGCCGAGGTTGCGGAGCACCGACGCCGCCTCCTGGCGGGTCAGCAACAAATCCCTGGGCCCGATTTCAAGGATCTTGCCCTCGGCGCGCAGCCGCGCGGTGCGCAGCGGCGGCCGGGCCCGGCCGGCCAGCACCAGCCGCGACCCGTCGGGTACGTGGTCGGCCAGCCTCGCCACTGCATCCCGGCATTGCCGGTCGTGCAGCACGTGCACATCGTCGAGGACGAGAGCCACGGGCGAGGCCATCGACAAGAACGCCGAGCCGAGCCGGGGGACGACCGAGCCGGGCACAGAGCTGCCAGGGGAGGCGAGTGCGTCGAACACCCGCTCCCCGATGGACTCGACCGCGTCAAGGGCTTCCGCGACATGGGTGAGCAGAACCCGCGGATCGTTATCCGGCTCCTCCAATGACACCCATGCAACAGCCAGGCCGTTGCCCTCGACCCACTGCGACAGCAGCGTCGTCTTCCCGTAACCAGCCGGCGCGGCCACGGAGACGATCGGACACCAATCTCCCTGCATCAGCTGTTGAGTCAGGCGCAAACGATCGATGATGCCAGGCCGCGCCACATGAGGGCGCAGCCTTGTCGCGATAAGGCCGGATGCCGGCTGGTGCGCGCGGCGCTTCCGACCGCTCCGCTGTAACACGTCGCTCATGGCCACGCTCCGTCGATGCCCCAGACGGACTGCCGCCTCATAGTCTGTCAAGGCCGTGGATCGGTCAAGCGCAACGGGTGGGGGCATTCAGCATCCCTACACCGCGGCATCAGGGAGTTCACTACCCGTCGGATGGCGGCTGCCGGGGGTTACCCGACAGCTCCGATCGGAACCATCAGGCGCCGAGGAGGCCGAGGTCGCGCGCACGCGCTACTGCCTGGCTGCGTGACGACGTACCCAGCTTGCGGTAGATCGACATCGCCTCTGACTTGACGGTGTGACGGGAGAGGAAGACCTCCTCGGCGATCTCCGGGAACGATAGGTGGGTGGCGAGCATCGGCAGCAGGCGGAGCTCGGCATCGGACAGGGCGAACTCCCCGAGGGCGATGAAGGAGTGGTCCTGCGAGAGCTGGGCCCGGAGCTCTTGGGCCTCGCCGGCCAGGGCACCGAGGCCTGGCCGGCGCGTGAGGAGCTTGTCGATCTCCCGCATGAGCATCTTGGCACCGGCCAGGTCGGCGAGGCCGATGCAGACGCGGATCAGCTCCATCCGGGCCTGTACGGCCAAGTGGGGGAGCGCGTAGGTCAGTAGCGGCTGCAGACGCTGAGCAGAGGCGAGCTCCCGGCGAGCCGTCACGATGTCCCCCCGGTGCAGGGCTATGCGGGCCTGCACCGCGCAGACCACGACCATCGCGAAATTTGTTTCGATTCCGGCCTGGCGCACAGCCGCGCCTGCCCGCTTGGCAAGGATTTCGGCTCGGCTCCATTCGCTGCGCGCCATCGCCACCAGCGATCGTTCGCAAAGTGCGATCGCGAGGACCTCGTGCGCGTGGGTCTTCTCCGCGACGCCGACCGCATCCTCGAGGGACGCGTCGCCACCGTCGAGGTCACCGGAAAGGATCCGCGCGATCCCTTGCAGGAGGGTGGGCTTCGCGGTTACGAAGCCGACAGCTGCGAACCTGCGCACCGCCTCATCCGCGTCGGCACGCATCTGCCCGATACCGTGCCGGCAGAGCATGGCCCGCAGTACGGAGGCCCACGCCTCCGTGGCAGGGTCAGCGGGCCGGGCGGGGTTCTCCTGCTGCCACCGGTCGACCGCGTCGGCCCACCGCTCGGCCTCCACCGGCTGTCCCATGCACGCGGACAATAGAGCGGCCAGCACCACGACCATCGGGTCAACATCGATCCCGCCCCGCTCGTCCAGCCATCGCAACCAGCGCTGGAGAGCACGGATCCTGGATCGCCGGTAGGCCGCTACCCAGAGGCTGCCCACCAGGTGGGCGGATGTCTCGACGTCCCCGGCTGCGATCGCGTACTCCAGGGCTTCCTCGGGCAGGTCATTCTGCGCGCACCAGTCCGCGGCGCGGCGTCGCAGGACAGGGATCAGTTCGGGCGCCTGGCGTTTCAGCTCGGCAAGGAGCATGTCGCGGAACAGATGGTGGTAGCGGTACCACGTCCATCCGCGGTCCGGCACCAGCAGCAGGTTCGACTCTGCTAGCTGCGCGAGGGTTGCGGTGGAGTCCCGCCGCTGGAGCACCACATCGCACAGCGGCCCGCACAGGCGTTCCAGCACTGCTGTCCGGGTCAAGAACAGCCGCTCCTGCCGGGAGACCCGTGCCAGGAACTCCGACTCCATGTACTCGCTCACGAAGGGGTTGCCGCCGCCGAAGGAGACCGCCGCGCTCTCGGGCGGGCCGCCCTCCCGGAGGTGAAGCGCCGCCAGATACAGGCCGGCCGCCCATCCCTCAGCCCGCCGGTGCAGTTCCGCCACGTCGTCCTCGCTGACCCTCGCGCCGGCGTTGCGCAGCAGCGATGCCGCCTCTTCGCGGCTCAGCGCCAGGTCGCCGCGGCCGATCTCCAAGATCTTTCCTTCGGCGCGCAAGCGGGCGATATGCAGTGGCGGCTCGGTCCGGCCGGCAAGCACCAGCTGGGAGCCACTCGGCACATGATCGGCCAGCACCGATACCGCGGCCTGGCATTCGGCGTTGTCCAACTCGTGCACGTCATCCAGGACGAGTACCACCGGCGACGACATCAACGAGAAAGCCGATCCGAGCCTGGGCAGCACCGCGCCGGGCACCGAGCTTGCGGGGGACGCGAGCGTATCGAACACCTCCTCATCGATCGGTCCGACCGCATGGAGTGCCACCGCGACATAGGTGAGCAGGACCTTCGGATCGTTATCTCGTTCGTCGAGCGACACCCACGCGAAGGGCCGACCGCCGCTCGCCGCCCACTGCGACAGCAGCGTTGTCTTCCCATACCCGGCCGGCGCGACCACCGAG
>Ga0187788_10000368_pt1 | contig 12415 bp, 6 predicted proteins | sample 1015_BV01_MP10_2_FD_133008 | JGI IMG/M metagenome (GOLD analysis project Ga0187788, IMG submission 133008) | Tropical peat soil microbial communities from peatlands in Department of Meta, Colombia - 1015_BV01_MP10_20_MG | ecosystem: Environmental > Terrestrial > Soil > Wetlands > Peat | place...
CCCATGGCCACCGTTTCGCTATTTTTCCACCCCGTCTTTCGTGACGGAGCATTCACAGCCAACGATCCCGAGGTTCGCGCCTACGCCCTGCAGAAGACCATGCGCGCCATGGACCTGGGTGCCGAGTTGGGAGCAAAAATCTTCGTGCTCTGGGGAGGCCGCGAGGGCACCGAGACCGACGCCTGCCGCCGCGCCGACGAGGCCGTCAAGCGCCTCCGCGAAGCCGTGAACTACCTCTGCGAATACAACCTGGCCCAGGGTTACGGATACAAGTTCGCTCTGGAGGCCAAACCCAACGAGCCGCGCGGCGATATTTATATGCCCACCACCGGCCACTACCTGGGCTTCATTCCCACTCTTGATCACCCCGAGATGGTGGGCGTCAATCCCGAAGTTGCCCATGAGCACATGGCCGGGCTCAATTTCATGCATGGCGTGGCCCAGGCATGGGAGGCCGGCAAGCTCTTCCACATCGACCTGAACGACCAGATGCCTGGACGCTACGACCAGGATTTCCGCTTCGCTGCGGCCAATCCCAAGGCCGCCTTCTGGCTGGTGAAGTTTCTCGAGGATGTAGGATATGCCGGCTCGCGGCATTTCGATGCCCACGCCTATCGCACCGAAGACTACCAGGGAGTTAAGGACTTCGCCGCCGGCTGCATGCGCACCTATCTCATCCTCAAAGACAAGGCAGTGCGTTGGAATGCGGACCCTGAAATCCAGGCCATCCTGTGCGATCTGGCCAGGCCCTCGGATGGCGCGCCCCGGCCGGCCGGTTACTCCAAAACGGGAGCCGCCTCCTTGCTGGCGCATGTTTTCGACAAGAACGCGATGCTCAACAAGCGCCTGCCCTACGAGCGTCTCGATCAGCTCACGATAGAGATTCTGTTGGGCGTCCGCTGAGACACAACTATGGCTTGCCTCCATCCGCTTCCGGCAGTCGAAGGCACCGCGAGCTCTGTTAAATTGTCGTCCTCATCGCCAACGAAAGGCTCTGCCACTTGCTGATCACGATCGCACTTGCCCAGCCCACTCGCCTGGTTCGCCTTTCGGCGGTGGATGTCATCATCATCGCTTTCTACTTCGCCCTGGTCCTGACCATCGGCCTGTATCTGAAAGGCCGCTCCCGCACCGGGGATGACTTCTTCATGGCCGGCCGGGAGATGACCGCCTGGATCGCCGGACTTAGTTTTCTCTCCGCCAACCTGGGTTCGCTGGAACTGATGGGCTGGGCCGCGGCCGCCTATCAGTACGGAATCCTCGCCACCCACTGGTATTGGATCGGCGCCATTCCCGCCATGCTCTTTCTGGCGCTGGTCATGATGCCTTTCTATTACATCTCCAGGACGCACTCCGTTCCCGGCTACCTGAAGCTGCGTTTCGGAGAGCCCTCGCGCGCCCTGTCGGCGATTTCCTTCGCCTTCATGACCGTGCTGATGAGCGGCATCAACATGTACTCCATGGCCCTGGTCATGAAGGTGGTGCTGGGATGGGACATTCATTTTTCCATCTGGGTGTCGTCGCTCACCGTCGCCATCTACGTGGCTCTCGGCGGCTTGCGATCCGCCATCTTCAACGAGGTCCTGCAATTTGTCCTGATCTGGGCAGGGGCGCTGCTGGTCCCTATCCTCGGGCTGGTAGAGACCGGCAGCTGGTCAAATCTGAAGGCGCAGATCGCGAACAACGCATCCGCCGAATACACCCACCTGTGGTCCACGCTCGGCGACTTCACGCACAATCCCATGGGCATCAACTGGGTGGGCATCGTCTTTGGCCTCTGCTTTGTCATCTCCTTTGGCTACTGGACCACCGATTTCCTGGTGGTGCAGCGCGTGCTTGCGGCAAGGGACCTGCGTTCCGCCAAGATGGCCCCCATCATCGGCGCAGCCTTCAAGATGATGGTGCCCTTCATCGTCATCCTCCCTGGCCTGCTGGGGCTGGCCGTGCTCCCCGTCAAGTTGACCGGCGAATCCTCCGCCCTGGCTTCCGGCGGGCACAGCTACAACGAAGTGTTGCCGCTGATGCTGGCGCGATACTGCGGCCCGGGCCTGCTGGGACTCGGCATCACCGCCTTGATTGCCGGATTCATGTCGGGCATGGCGGGCAACGTCAGCGCTTTTACCACCGTCTGGACCTACGACATCTACCGCGCCCTCATCAACCGCCGCGCCAGCGATTCCCACTACGTGCGCATGGGCCGCTGGTGCACCATCCTCGGCGTGCTGGTCAGCGTGGGCACCGCCTACCTGGTCATGCAGTTCGCCAGCATCATGGACTACGTGCAGGCGCTCTTCAGCTTCTTCATCGCGCCCCTCTACGGAACCGTGATCCTGGGGATGTTGTGGAAGCGAGCCTCTCCCGCCGGTGGTTTCTGGGGATTACTGGCAGGGACTCTGTCTTCCATCGCCATGTGGGGCTGGGTGCGGGCGGACCCGGACGCGCTCAGCTACATCGCGCTCTCCAGCGCAGCCAAGCCGATGGCGGAAAACATGTTTCGCGCCCTGTGGTCGTGGATCATCTGCGTAGCCGTCACCGTAATCGTCAGCTACGCTACCCGGCCCAAGCCCGACTCCGAGTTGACGGGCCTGGTCTATGGAGTCACGGCCCTGCCCCACGAACCCGACGTGCCGCTCTATGAGCGCCCCGCGTTCTGGGCTGCGGTCGTCGGCATCGTTTTCGTAGTGCTTAATCTTGTGTTCTGGTAAACGAGGAGCTCTATGCACGAAGGCGGGATCTCTATCTGGTTCTTCATCGGGATTTCCTTGCTGGTGAACGGCGCGCTCATCTTGGGAGCCGGCGTTTACGAGGTTATTTCTCCCCCGGCGCAGAGGGTCGTGCTATTTCAGCTCCATGCCAACCTCTGGTGGGGCGCGCTGCTGGTGGCGCTCGGCTTGTTCTATACCCTCCACTTTCGTCCGGGCCGGGAGAACAAGCAGCAGTCTCGGGGAACGGCTTAAAGGATCTTCGCCTAAGCAGCTTCAGGCGCCTGCGGTTTCTATGAAGCACGTTTTCCTCTTCGCCATGGTTCTCGCCGCTCCGTTTCTCGCTGCCGAATCCGGCATCGATGCCTGGTTGCGCTACGCCCCTGTAGCCGACGACGCCCTGCCGCGCTACGCCTCTCTGCCCGCCTCCGCGGTTGTGCTGGGCAACTCCGTCGTGCTCACGACCGCCCAGAAGGAGCTGATCCGCGGGCTTCGAGGAATGCTGGCAAGGACCGTGCGCGCGGATACCGCACTACCCGCTGAGAGCGCCATGGTTCTGGGAACTCTGCGGCAGTTGCGTGCTATCGAACCCAGTTTCACTGTGGAGGCCGAACTGCCTCCCGATGGATTCTGGCTGGTCTCCCGCCAGCTTCACCGCCAGCCATGCCTCATTGTCGCCGCGGAAAACGATCGCGGGGTGCTCTACGGCGTCTTTGCTCTGCTTGCAAAGATCGCGCGCCGCGAAGACGTGAACCACCTGGACGAGACCCAGCGTCCCTTCGCCCCCATCCGCTGGGTGAATCAATGGGACAATGTGAACGGCTCCATCGAGCGCGGCTACGGCGGTGGTTCCATCTTCTTCGAGAATGGCGCCGTGCGCTCCGACCTTTCGCGGGCCGCCGAATTTGCCCGCCTCCTGGCTTCCGTAGGCATCAACGGCTGCACCATAAACAACGTCAACGCCAATCCCACGTTGCTCGACCCCGGCTTCATCCCGCAGTTGGCTCGCATCGCGGAAGCATTCCGCCCCTGGGGCGTGCGCTTTGCTGTCGCCATCGACCTCTCTAGCCCCAAGGTGATCGGCGGCCTGGATACCTTCGACCCGGTTGATCCCCGCGTCGCCGCCTGGTGGCAGGCGAAGTTTGACGAAATTTACCGCCAGATTCCCGACTTCGCCGGCGTGGTAGTAAAAGCTGATTCCGAAGGGCGTCTCGGCCCCGCCGAGTACGACCGCACGCCCGCCGATGGAGCCAATGTCGTAGCTCGCGCGCTTAAGCCCCATGGTGGGCTGGTCTTCTACCGCGCTTTTGTTTACAACCACCACCTCGACTGGCGCAATCCCAAGAACGATCGCGCCCGGGCTGCCTACGACATCTTTCACCCTCTGGACGGCAAGTTCGACGACAACGTCGTCATTCAGATCAAGTATGGTCCTATCGATTTTCAGGTGCGGGAGCCGGTTTCGCCCTTGTTTGGCGGGCTCGAGCAGACGAACCAGGCCATCGAGCTGCAGATTGCGCAGGAATACACCGGCCAGCAGCGCCACCTCTGCTTTTGGGTTCCCATGTGGAAAGAAGTCCTCGACTTTGACCTGCGCGTGAACGGCCGCGCCACTCCGGTCAAAAACATCGTCAGCGGTCGCAGTTTCCACCGCCCCACCGGAGGATTCGTGGGTGTCTCCAATGTCGGCATGGATGCCAACTGGCTGGGCAGTCAGCTGGCGATGGCCAATCTCTACGGATTCGGGCGCCTGGCCTGGAATCCCGATCTCTCTGCTGGCTCGATCTCCGGCGAATGGACGCGCCTCACGTTTGGCAACGATCCTCTTGTGGTCGAAACCGTATCTCACCTGCTGCTGGTTTCCTGGCGCACCTACGAGAGCTACACCGGAGTTTTCGGTTTGCAGACTCTGACCGACATTCTGGGAAGCCACTACGGTCCTGCTCCTGAATCGCAGGAGCGCAATGGCTGGGGCCAGTGGATTCGCGCCGAGCATGACGCCGTGGGCATGGACCGCACCGTCTCAACCGGTACGGGTTTCGTTGGCCAATACCCGCCCGAGGTCCAGAACCAATACGAGCTGGCGGCCAATACCCCCGACGATCTGCTCCTTTTCTTCCATCACCTGCCGTACACCTACACGCTGCATTCCGGGAAGACGGTGATTCAGTCCATCTACGATTCTCACTACGCCGGGGCGGAACAGGCGCAGAATTTCGTGAGGCAGTGGAAGAATCTGAATCGCCACATCGACGACCAACGCTACGCCGAAGTTCTCTCGCAGCTCGACTATCAGGCCGGACACGCCATCGTCTGGCGCGATGCCATCAACGACTGGTTCCATCAGCTCTCCGGAATTGCGGACACGGAGAATCGTGTTGGCCATCATCCGGGCCGCATCGAAGCAGAAGCCATGCAGCTTAAGGGGTACGTTCCCCTTGAGGTGACTCCCTGGGAAAGCGCTTCCGGAGGCAGAGCGGTGGAGTGCCCGCCGCCCGCATCCTCCTGCGCTGCGACCTTCCAATTCCACGGCGCACCCGGCTGGTACGAACTGGATATTCAATACTTCGACCAGCGCCTTGGAGTATCACGCTATCGCGTCCTCATCGGAGATCAACTGGTAGACGAGTGGTCGGCCGATCTTCGCTTGCCCGCGATCATACCCAACGGCGACTCCTCAACACGAAGACGCATCCCCGGAGTCGCGCTGCGCCCGGGTGATCAGATCACCATTGAAGGCATCCCCGACCGAGGGGAACGCGCAGTGGTGGACTATGTCGAGATCCGGACGTCTGCTGACGAGGCGATCAAGGGAAGGGAATAGCGCAGAGCGCTGGTCAGCCTGCTCATCGCACTTTCATCGCTGCCACCCTGAGACCCAACACCAGGATTGCCAGACTAAGCAATCGTTCCCAAAACAGGATGGTTCGCGGTGAAGTCGCGGTCTTGATCGCTAACTCCTTGCTTGCGAATACCCCGTGTTGCCGCAGCCAGTCCAGGAAGCCTAAGGAATGAGAGGAGCGCAATGGCAGTCACTGCCCGAGCGGGCAGGAGAACAAATTGTCGCTTGACAAGCGTACAAAAGCGTACATATAGTTCGCGCCACGAATTAATAGAGAGAGTAGCGCGCAAGATTCGGTGGCCACATCCGGCCGCAAGCCAGGGAAAGACTAGGGCGCAGCGTGAACTCGCGCGCAGGTTGGCGCTTATAGTTCAAGCTGCGAATTAAATGCGCCGCATCGACTTCACCAACACGCAAGTCGCCTCCAGCGAAACCGCTCGCGACATCAACCGCGGCGTTCTCCTCAACCTCATCCGCCGCCGCCAGCCTATTTCCCGCGCCGACTTGGCCCGCGTCTCCGGATTGCAGCGCAGCACCGTTTCCCTCATCACCGAACAGCTCATCCGCGAGCGCTGGGTGGTGTACGGGCCCACCGGGCGCCTTCCCCGCGGACGCCGGCCCACTTTCCTGCGCCTCAATAACCGCCGGGCCATCTTGGTGGCGGACCTGCGCCCCGCGCAGACCACCGTCGGCGTAGCCGATGTCAACGGCCGCTTCCTCTCGCAAGAAGCCATGCCCACGCCCGCCGATCCCCAAGCCACCGCCGAACAGCTCGCCGCTCGCATTCATCACCAGATGCAGGCCCATCCCGATCTGGTGTACGAGGGCGTCGGCATCAGCCTGCCCGGCCGCTTTGACGAAGCCACCCAGCGCGTCGTCTTCGCCCCCAATCTCAAGTGGCCGGACTTCGACTTCAAGCGTGCCGTCGAGCAAGCCACGGGCATGCGCGTCGAGTTGGAGAACGCCGCCAACGCCTGCGTGCTCGCCGAGGTCTGGTTTGGACACGTGGAAAAGGTTCGCGACCTGGTGCTGGTCACCATTTCCGAGGGCATCGGCACCGGCATTTTCGTCAACGGCCAGCTGGCTCGCGGCCTGCACGGCATGGCAGGGGAATTCGGCCATGTGCCCCTGGATGTGGACGGCCCGGCGTGTGCCTGTGGCGGTCGCGGATGCTGGGAAGTGTACGCCTCCAATCGCGCCGCGCTGCGCTATTACCACGAAGCCAGCACCGCGTCCGACGATTTCAGTTTTCAGGACCTTATGGCGCTGGCCGAGGGCGGCGATGCCCTCGCGGTGAAAGCCCTCGATCGCATGGCCCACGCCATCGGCCGCGGTATGCGCATGATCGTCGCCGGCCTGGCGCCGGAAGAAATCGTGCTGGTCGGCGAATTTACCCGCCAGTGGCACCGCTTTGGTCCCGTCATCGAGGCCGAGGTCGCTGCCGGAGCCCTCGTAGGCAGGCCTCCCCGCGTGCGCCCCGCGGAAGGCAATATGGCCCGCTTGCGCGGCTCCGTTGCGCTGGTTCTGCAAAAACACTTTGCCCCGTCCGCACGTGCGGAGGACACCAAATCTGCCGTCGCACGACGAGCTTAGGTCACCATTGTCCAGGTCACCGTTTCACAGCCAGGGTGGATGTGAAGTCAGCTCAGATTCAATCCGAAGGAGGCGTTCCCATGCTGCGACAGGGTCAGCTGCGGAGAACGGTTGCAACCACTAGCACTCGTCAACGCTTTGTCTTTGCTTGTTCCATCCTGGTCTTGGTTCTGTGGATGACGTCCACTGCAGCACTGGCGCAGGTGCTCTACGGATCACTCACCGGAAATGTGAGCGACGCCTCCGGCGCCTCGGTGGCCAACGCCAAGGTCGAAGCCCTCAACCAGGCGACAGGTGTGTCTCGCGACACCACCTCCGACCCCAGCGGCATCTACCGCTTTGTCGATCTGCAACCCGGTCTCTACAAGATCACCATTTCCGCGCCCAGCTTCGCCGTCCTGATCAATGAGAACGTGCGTATCGCTGCCAACACCGTGCACCGCCTGGACGCGCAACTCAAGGTAGCGGCGCAGGAACAAAGCGTTACCGTGACGGGTGAAGCTCCCCTTCTGCAGACCGACAAGGCCGATGTACATTCCGAGATCACCGGCCAGCAAATTCAGAGTCTGCCGACCTTCGGGACGCAGGGACGCAATTTCCAATCTCTGTTGCGCATCATCCCCGGCGTGGGCCTGACTGCCGAGACCAATTCTCTCGCCGGCAACCCGCAGCGCGCCATCAACGCCAATGTCAACGGCCAGTCCAACCAGACGGTCAATACTCGCATCGACGGCGCTCAGGACTTGTACCCCTGGCTGCCGGCCAACGTCGCCTACGTGCCCCCGGCTGACGCCATCGCCTCGGTCAACGTCGTCACCAACTCCTACGACGCCGAGCAGGGCATGGCTGGCGGAGCCGCCGTCAACGTACAGATCAAGTCCGGAACCAATTCGCTGCACGGCAGCGTGCATGAGTACCACACCGACCAGAACTTCGCCGCGCGCAATTACTTCCAGACCGACGAGACGATTTTCCCGCACAAGAACAGAAACAATCAGAACCAGTTCGGCGGTACACTCGGCGGCCCCATCCTGAAGGACAGGCTGTTCTTCTTCGTCGACTACGAGCGCACGACGCAGCGGCAAAAGGCCGGACCCGATGTGCGCACTCTGCCCACTGCGCAGATGGCGCAGGGCGACTTCCGTAACCTCCCCGGAAATCCCATTATCTACGACCCCACCACGGGCAATACGCATGGCGCCGGCAAACAGCAGATCTCCTGCAATGGCGTGCTCAACGTGATCTGTCCGAACCGCATCGACCCCGCGGCGACGCAGATGATCCAGCTCCTGCAACCCTCGATCGACCAGGTCTTCTCCACCGCTAACGGCCTCAACAACTTCTCCGGAAGCGGAACCGCGGAGTTCAACCGCGACAACTTCGATGTCAAGATCAACTACGTTCCCGGACAGAAATCGACGGTCTTCGGGCGCTACAGCTTCTCCAAGAGCCTGGTGTTTGATCCTCCTCTATTGGGAGACGCGGGTGGTGACGCCACCGCTGGCGGACAACTGGGTGAAGCCCCCGGCCTCATTCAGAGTGTCGGCCTGGGCGCTACCTATGCGTTTTCTCCCACGATGTTGCTTGACTGGAACTTCGGCTTCACCCGCCAACGCCTCGGCGCGACTTTCGATCTTGGCACACCCAAGGGTCTCGATCTGCTGAAAATTCCTGGCACTAACGGCGCCGGAGCGCCCGGAGACCTGACGCTTTACAACGGTCTGCCTTCCTTCCAGTTCGGCCCGAACCAGGGCACCAGCACCCAGGTGGGGCCCAACCTCGGCAACCCCAATACCGGCAACCCCTTTCTGTTCCGCGATCAGCAGTTTGTTACGGGCGCGAACCTCAACTGGATTAAAGGAAAACACAATTTGCGCGGCGGAATCGAGTGGAACCACGCTCAGATTAACCACTTCCAGCCGCAGGGCGCCGCCTTCCAGACGCCCCGTGGCACCTTCCAGTTCAACGGCAACGTCACCTCTCAGCAGGGCACTACCCCCACCTGGTTCAACGCTTGGGCCGATTTCCTGCTCGGACTGCCCAGCGCGACTGGCAAGGCTTTCCAGCTCTTCAACCCGATTGCTCTGCGCTGGTCGCAGTGGGCGTGGTACGTGCGCGACCAATGGCAGCTGTCTCCCAAGCTGACTTTGACTCTGGGCGCTCGCTGGGAGTTTTACCCCTTTGGGTATAGCGATAATGGAAAGGGCCTTCGCTGGTTCAATCCCGCGACCGGCAATGTCCTGATCGGCGGGTACGGCAATGTGCCTCAAGACGACGGCATCGACGTCGGCCACGGCCAGCTGCTGCCGCGCGTGGGCGCCGCCTACCGCCTCAGTTCCTCCACCGTCGTCCGCGCCGGCTATGGCATGAGCGCCGACCCCAACAACTGGCGCTACTTCCGTAACGCCTATCCCTCGGTGTTCATCATCACCAACCAGCCGGCGAATACCGCCGACTTCATTCCTGCCGCCAGCCTCACCGGCCTTAACGCAACCGGCCTGGGCGGCGGAAGCTACGCCGTCCCAACGGGCGTTGTGCTGGCGCCCCTTCCTGACCTCAGCAGCGGTGTCGTCCCACTGCCCACCAATGTGGGTACCACCACCATCCCCAACCCCTTCCACCGCGGCTACATCAACTCCTTCAACTTCACGGTTCAGCAGGAGTTTGAGGGCTTCGTGCTGGAGATTGGCTACGTCGGCGCTCGCGCCATTCGGCCGCTGGTCAACATGAACATCAACGCCTCGCCGCCGGGAACCGGCAGCGCCGGCGGGCTCATCAGCACCTCTCTGGGCAAGAACTACACCGGCACCATCAATGCCGAGACTCCCTTCAAGAACAACTATTACGATTCCATGCAGACCAGGGTGACGCGCCGCTTCAGCAACGGCTCCATGGGCGGTCTTTCCTGGACGTGGTCGAAGGCCACCGACTATCAGGGCAACGAAGAGCTCAGCGCCCTGAAGTTCCCCTATCCAACTTATTGGGACAAGAACCGCGCCGTCGCCGATTTTGACCGTAACCACAACGTCAAAATCTACGGCACCGTGATTCCGCCCTTCGGCAAGGGACAGCCGTGGGCGCAGAGCGGTTGGGCCAGTCGCATCCTTGGTGGCTGGCAGCTGAATCCGGTTATCAGCTACCTCACCGGACTGCCCTTCACCGTGACCGCCGGCGGCAACCTTGCCGCCAATGGTTCCACACAGACTGCCGATCTCGTCGGCGCCTATAACGGGATTCACGGTCAGCCTCTGCGCACAGGCCAGACTTGTGCCCAGAACAACCTCAGTTGTCACTTCTTCGACCCCAGCGCCTTCGCCGCCCCGCTGATCACCGGCGCGGCCAACGCTCATTTTGGCAACAGCGGCCGCAACGAGTTCCGCGGTCCGTCCTACTTCGAGATGGACCTGAGCATCGCTCGTGAGTTCAGACTCACCGAGCGCTTCGGTTTGCAGCTGCGCGCCGAGGCCTTCAGTTTGACCAACACGCCCCATTTCGCCAACCCGAACGTCTCCTGCCCGGGGAATGCGGCCGTCCCCGGTCCGGTCGCGGGCAGCGGGCAGTTGTGCAGTACGGGCAGCAACAACAACTTCGGCGTGATCACCTCTACCCTCCAGCCCGGCGGCTTCTTCGGTCCGGACCCGGGAAGCCGGACCATCTGGCTGGCGGCGCGTGTGACGTTCTGATTGAGGCGTTGCCCACGGCATGCGAGAACACGCTGCGCGTAGCCCTGGGCAGCGCAAGCTTTCGGTCCTGTCCTCCTGGAAGCGGGACAGGTCGTGGGCAGGATCCTGCTAAGTCCTAGGCTACCCCTGCCGTAGCGGGATCCTGCTTTTTCCTTCGCGCGCAGATCAACTCCGAGCTGGCGACGGGAGGACAGCATTCCGTAATCGGCCTCTTCTAGAATCGGCATTCCTCATGGGACATCCTGCGCTGGACCTGAATTCCCGAACCGCAGTCGTTGTCGGCGCCACCTCTGGCATCGGCCTTACCCTCGCCAAGGGCTTGGCGCAGGCTGGCGCTAACGTCGTGCCGACCGGACGCCGCCGCGATCTGGTCGAGGCGGTCGCCTGCGAAATCAGGAAGATGGGCCGCGGGTCGCTGGCCATGGCTGCCGATGTCTGTGATCGCTCCAGCCTCGAAGCTCTTGCTCAGGCCGCCCTGAAGGAGTTCGGCCAGATCCACATCCTGGTCAACTCCGCCGGCATCACCGAGCGCCGCCCCATCCTGGAGGTGAGCGATGCTGAGTGGAACCGCATCATCGACGTCAACCTTAGCGGCACCTTTCGCGCCTGCCAGGTTTTTGGCCGGCACATGGTCGAGCGCCGCTTCGGCCGCATCATTAATGTCGCCTCCCTCAGCTCATTTGTCGCCTTCTCTGAGGTCGCCGCCTACGCCGCCAGCAAGGCGGCGGTGGCTTCCTTGACGCGCTCGCTCGCCGTGGAATGGGCGCGCTACGATATCTCTGTCAACGCGATTGCCCCCGGTGTGTTTCCCACGGATCTCAACGCCGCGTTGCTCAACGGTACTCCGCGGGGACAGGAAGCGCTGCTGCGTACTCCCATGGGTCGCTTCGGAAAACTGGAAGAACTGGTCGGGGCCGCGGTCTTTCTCGCCTCTGACGCCGCCAGCTTCATGACGGGGCAGATACTGACGGTGGATGGCGGGTTCCTGGCCAGCGGTATGAATCAGTGATTCAAGCGGTCTCGGCTCTGGCTGACTGCTGACGGCTCAGCTCTACGGAGGATCACCATTTACGTTCTTGGCATCGATGTCGGTACCGGTGGAACGCGCGCCGTGGTAGTGGATCGCTCCGGGGTCGTCGCTGGCGCAGCTATCGGCGAGCACGAACCCTTTGCCTCTCCCCAGCATGGGTGGGCAGAGCAGGACCCCCAGGATTGGTGGCGGGCGTGCGGCGTCGCCGTTCCCCAGGCCATGCGCAGTGCGGGAGTCGCCGCCGCCCAGATCAGCGCTGTGGGCTTTTCCGGTCAGATGCACGGCGCGGTTCTGCTCGATGCCGCCGACCACGTTCTGCGGCCCGCGCTCATCTGGTGCGATCAGCGAACCGCCGCCGAGTGTGCCGAACTGAACTCCGAGTTGGGAGAGCAGCGCATCATCGAACTCACCTCGAATCCTGCCCTCACCAACTTCACCTTGACCAAGCTGCTATGGGTTCGCAATCACGAGCCCCAGATCTGGCAGCGCTTCCGCCGTTTTCTCCTGCCCAAGGATTATGTTCGTCTCTGCCTGAGCGGCGAGCACGCCATCGATGTCGCCGACG
>Ga0187788_10000369_pt1 | contig 12391 bp, 10 predicted proteins | sample 1015_BV01_MP10_2_FD_133008 | JGI IMG/M metagenome (GOLD analysis project Ga0187788, IMG submission 133008) | Tropical peat soil microbial communities from peatlands in Department of Meta, Colombia - 1015_BV01_MP10_20_MG | ecosystem: Environmental > Terrestrial > Soil > Wetlands > Peat | place...
CATCAAGCGTGGCTGGGCGACGTAATTGCCGTTGTCGTAGTCAGGATCATTGCGGACAATTTCCAGCATCATTCTTTGCAACATCCAGCTGCGGCTGGCCATGGCAGTCGGCTGCGAAGCCATTGGCACCAGCGCATCCATGTAACCCGGATATTTTTCGCCCCAGAGCCAGGCATTCATGCCGCCCATTGAGTTGCCAATAATTAACCGCACGTGAGAGATGCCCATGCCTTCGGAGAGCAGCCTGTATTGGGCATCGACCATGTCGGCATAGTTGTATTTTGGGAATTTCGTTTTGAGCCCATCCGACGGCTTGGCGCTTTTGCCATGGCCAAGGGCATCCGGAATGACGACATAATATTTTGCGGCGTCGAGCGGTTGGCCAGGACCGAATAACTCACCCGCGAAGGCCGGAGCGAGCATGCTGGCGGCAGACCCACTACTGCCGTGAAGGACCAAAACCGGTATTCCGGACGGATTGCCTATTGTCAGGTAATGGAGCTTGAGCTCTCGCATCACCTCGCCGGTATGAAACTTGAAGTCGCGCGCGATCCAGTCGCTCTCCTTGGGCGCAGGATAATCCCCCGCTATCGCGGTGCCGGATAGCAGCACCAACGCGAGCGCGGCGATTGCTCTGAGAATCGTCATGACGTCCCCCTTTTTGGTTCAGTCGTTTGGCCTTTTGACCTGCTTTGCCTCCCTCGTCAGACAGACAAGCAACCAGCGTGGCCTGGCCAGCAGCAGCCGCTCCCGTCTAACGAGCAGCCTCCGGCGGCGGTCATTCAGACCGGCAGAGCCAACGATTCAGATTGCAAGCTAGGCGGAGCGTTGAGTCACCGCTGTGATGGGCATCACAAAATCCGCGAATAACAGGGGGACCGCACCCTGCGGTTCTCTCGAACCAAATCGCGGTCCTTCTAGTTATCCGGAGGAATGTTGTCCTCGTAAAAACAGAGAGACCGCCTTACGGCGGTCTCTCGATTTCAGACAGTCTCTTTTGACGGCAATTAGCCTCTGACCCGCAAGACAGGCTTCGCCGCTGCGAACCCGACGAGGCCGCCAAGTTCAGCCAGGGTCGCGTTCGAGAGTTTGCCAGTGCGGCAAGCTTCGCCGTATGCCCTCGTGAACGCCGACTGGTCGGCCGATGGATGCTTGTCCAGATACGCATAGGCCAGCGTCGCAACTTGGTACGTCGCTTTGTTGTCCGGGCACATCGCCTGGGCCACAAAGGCCAACGGCAGCAGGAACGGACAGGCGGAGGCTGCCCAATAGGCTTCAGTAATGGTCAGCTGACGCCGTTTCTTCTTGTCCTGGTTGCTGCCCGCAATCGCGGTGCCAACCATGAGAGACGCAGCCGAGGCGATCCCACAACCCACAGCCCACTGACCGGTGGTATTTGTATGTTGTGTTTGATGCGGCGGCGGCGTCTTCTTGTGATGATGGTAGTACCTCCAGTAACCCTCGCCAGCGGAACTTGCGCTGAGAGGCATCACCGCCAAAGCGGCGGCGAGTATTCCCAACATGATTTTACGCATACGTGAACTCCCCACAATTTCACAACACTGCCTTCCGTGCTGTGATGGATACCGCGGGGCGTTTCGAAAAAAGCGAAGTACGCATCCGCGTAAGGCGGAGTCCCTATAGCGCGCACAATTGCAGCTAGGATTTTAATCGCTAAGTAACCTGAGCAAGTAACCTGAGCAAGTAACCTCACCGAGTAACGTTAAGGTCGGGACGCTAACGCGTGCCGTTCGCCAGCATCACAAGGAGGACAGCGAGCAGCGATCTACCGATGCTGTCCTTCGGATCGCACGGGTAACCTCACTAAGAACCTGACGGGTAACGTTAAGTGCCGTCCCTCGATGGGGAGCGCTCGGACAATTGCGCGCTGTCGACATTGGCGCTTTCCCGCCGGGTATCATGCACAGCGCCTAAGAAATTTTTGGATTTGGAGTCGGTTGTTCGCACGTGACCGCGGAGCGGGACACCACGTGGGCGCGGGGCCACCGGTTGTGGCTGCCGATGACCCCGCTAAGCGACGGTTCGAATAGGGACGGACCGTCACCTAATTGGAAATTATATTCGCGAAGGCGATTCGGGAGACGCCAATTCGATCGGTATCGTGATCAAACAAGGTTAAAGTCAGCGCGTCGGCCGTAGCGCTGGGCCACAGGACTATAGAGCGCTGACAATCCTGACGTAACGATCTGGATCCTGTTTATTCAGTTCGTTCATGGCCTTTAGCAACGCTTCCTCGCCGCCGGCTTTGTAAGTGCGCATAAGCGAACTTATCTCCGCCCAATCAGCGTCCGTCAGCCCAGAAATATCGGCTGGATTGGTGTCTGCTTGTTCCGCCAAGTGCGTTGCTCGCAAATCCCGTCGCTAAAGTCGTATCCGTAGTGCATGTCGTCTGTAACGATACTTCGAGCGGTGGCTGTAATTTCATTCCCTCGGATATTGTCTTTCGATATTCGAAAGCCACAAGTAAAACGCTGTTAGGAGTGCCGCAGCCAAAAGTAAGGGCATGATGACCGGAGCTTGAAGCAACGCGTCGGCCAGGTTTGCCATGTGGCCTCTTTCAATTTTTGCAATGCTTGCCGTCGAGTAGACTTCACCACGGCTGTCTGAGTTTAAGACGAATGATAGCGGCAGGGCGTGCCAATTTCCCTCTCTGAGAAAAATAATAGTTTGCCACCCAACAATCAAAACCGCGCAAAAGATGGTCAATACATTTGCAAGCAACGCCGTCATTCTTGCAAATCGAATGAGACGAAGAGATGCCGACATCGGCGCGCCCCTGACCGACCCGCTAGTCAAGGGAACTTTTATAAATTGTTGAAGCTGATTCGGCCACCTGAACCGAACCAGCCCCTTGAAAATGCAAATTCACTGACTCCTGCAATTTTTATCGAGAACGCGCGCACTTGCCGAGAGCAAGGACCAGCAAAGCGCGATGGTCGGGGCCATAATGTTAAAGGCCTCGTTTGGCAGGCCTGCTCGTCGACAAGACGGACGCTGGCGGCAATATCCGCAGGCGAAATGCTAACACTCGCAGTCAAGAGCCTGGGACTCATGGGGAACGCGACGGCCGAAGAAATAACGCTCGCAGCAAGCAAGCGTCTCTACCAACCGCCGGCTGTGCAACGATTGCTACACGCCGCCCGCTTGCGCGAGGGGGAAATCGATGTCCATTGAGCGACAGAACATAGATTTGGTCGACTTAGCATGGTTGGCTCCTCTCAATCGTGGGGGCCTTAACAGCACCCACTTTCACGGCACTCACGTGCCGGTGGAGGAGCCGTCCACAGCATCAATAGTGGACACCGCCATTTGAGACGTCATCTACGCCACCATTACCTGCTTATTTTGCGTGGGATACTAAAATTGACTACGGTTTTTTTTAATAACCGCGGTGCAGCGCAATCCTCTGGAGTGCCAACTCGATCCCAGAGGTCACTGCTCGGGGGGCGTACGCACATCAAGCGGCAGAAGCCTCACGCCTGACGCTCGTGCCGCAGCCTGTCCCGGGTCAAAATCCAGCAGATCATTTGACTTACACCGGATTTGATTGTCGCGACTAGGCCGCAGTAGCGTCGTGTGCCACCACCGCAATGTTGGAAGCGAGGACGGCTTTTTCCGATAGGAACGTCTGTTCAAATTCCGAGGCTGGCATCGGCCGGCCGAAATAGTACCCTTGGCCTTCGTCACATCCTTTGCTCTGCAGCAGATCGGCAGCGTGACGGTCCTCAATGCCTTCCGCAATAACCGATAGTCCGAGCAGCTTACCCAAGCCTATGGTGGCGCCGACAATCGCCATATCATCCGAATTCGACTGCAGTTTACCCACGAAGGACTTGTCAATTTTCAGCCTATCAAGCGGAAATTTTTTCAAAGAGGTCAGACTAGCGTATCCGGTCCCGAAGTCATCGAAGGCGATACGGACTCCAAGATTTCGAATCAAACGAAATATCTCCAGCGCCCTTTCATCATCTTCCAACAAGATGCCCTCCGTCACCTCCAGTTCGAGCAGCGAGGGCGAAAAGCCAGTACTCCTCAGAACTGACGCAACGGTCGCCGCAAGGTCGCCTAAATGAAATTGAGACGGTGAAAGATTGACGCTGAGCCGAACGTCATGCCCGTTTCGTTGCCACGCGCGACCCTGCCGGCAGGCGGTTTCCATAACCCAAAGCGCGATGCCATCTGAGATCATCGACGCATTCACGGCCGGCATGAAATCATTCGGCAAGACGAGCCCATTGGGGTGCCGCCAACGAATCAGCGCTTCTGCACCCACTAATTTTCCGTCTTTTAGATTGACCTGTGGTTGATAATAAAGCTCGAATTCATCTTTTTCTACGGCCCGCCCTAGGTCGGCCTCCAGCAACAATCGAGATTCAAGTTTGTCCCTGATCGCGCGCTCAAAGACAACATAGCCGCCTCGCCCAGCCGCCTTTGCATGATACAGGGCGAGATCGGCATTGCCGAGAAGCCCGTCCACCGTGCCACAGTCTTTTGGATAAACCGCGATTCCAATACTGACGTTTACGCGAAGTTGGCGTGCACCGACTGCAAAGGGCGTTTGGCTGAATGCAAGAGACATCCGTTTTGAAAGTTCTTTTGCGCGTTCGATAGCGTCAGTTCCGTCGATCACCACAGCAAATTCATCGCCACCTAATCTGGCGACCGGGCCCGCGCCTTCAACCAGATCAGTTAGTCGCGCGGCTACGCCACGAAGGAGTTGGTCGCCGCAAGCGTGGCCCAGCGTGTCGTTGATCTGCTTGAATTTGTCGAGGTCTATCATTAGCAATGCAACCTCACGCTTCTCTGCTATTGCCCCGGCAAGTGTCCCATTCAATCGCTGGTGCAATTTGTTACGATTGGCGAGACCCGTAAGTGTGTCATGCTCCGCCAAGTACCGTATTCGTTCCGCTTCACGTTTTCGCACCGATATATCGCGCATTACGGCGCCGTACTGGGAGCCATCGACCCCTTGCCATTCAGAGAAACAGGCTTCGAGCGGAAATGCTTCACCATTTTTTCTGCGTCCCGTAAGCTCCATGACCTTGCCGCCCGGTGCGTGGAGCGCTCCGAGCGGCATTTCAAGAGTGGAAAACCGAACGCCATCGCTCGAGGCGCAGATCCTGTCGATAGACTCGCCGATCATTTCGGCCGGCTCGTAGCCGAAAATCGCCATGGCCCCAGGGTTCCAAACCGTGATCAACCCATTCCGGTCGGTGCAAACCAGACCATCACCAAGCGACATAGCGATGCGCTGAAAACGCCTGTCCGCAATACTCACCAGCAAGCCGCGGAAATCGACCTCATCGATGGCTAGGGCGACCAGATAGGCGGCAATAGCGGTATGCCAGAGTGAGGTATTGAGGACAATCGGCAGCCTCGCCTGCAAAACAATGGCGCTCAGTTCGATCGCAATCGCTAAGCCGACCAGAACTGCAATCCGGGTTCGAGCGGAAACGCGGCGCCACAGCGCACCCATAAGCAACATGACAACGCCAAGACCACCCAGCGTTACGATGCTGGAAGAGCTGTGCAATGCGCGGTTTTGCAGAATCGACTCGGCGGCGAGTGCCTGCAGCGTTGCGCCAGGAACGACATGGCCATTCGGGACATTAAACCGATCACCAAGCTCAATCGCTGTTGCGCCTATAATAATCTTTCTATGCCTAAGTCTATTCAGCGTAGCGAGATCGCCGCGCAATACGTCCACATACGAAACCGTCGGCAGAGAATCCGCATCGATGCTGAAATCGATCTGAAAGGGCCGTTCTTTGCTGTTGAAATTGCCCCCCAACAGCGCGCCAACGGACGGTAGAAACTTTCCATTGAGTGTTTCCCCGTACGAATAGTGACGCACCATACCGTCCGGCTCGATCGCAACGTTCGCAGTTGCAGACCACGCATGTTCGCCAAATTGTGGCGACGGGCGGTTCACGTAGATTGTCTTTCCATTGACACTATTACGCAGGGATTGCTTGAACGCGGGCAGCACCACCAATCCCTCAGCTCTTTGCAGAGCATCGACAAAAGCCTGGTCAGACGCTGGATCCGATGGGGAACTGAAGTCGACGTCGAATACGATGTCGCTGGCTTCCGCGCTTATTAGCTTGTCGAGTAGTTCGGCATGAAGCCGTCGTGGCCAAGGCCATACTCCAATATTCTCGATCGAAGGAGAATCAATCGCTACCAAGACAACGCAGCCGCTCGCCGCGCGAGGACTCCGGCTGAACCGTACATCGTTCAGCATGTTTTGCAGCCCGTTGTGCGTTCCCATCAGCAGGACGAATGCGAGCACGCATGAAACGAAAATATGCGATTGGAACCGTTTTAGGCCCCGGCTCCAAATAACTTTTACTAGCTTTGAAAACATCATCATTCCGCGTCGTGACTGTAACCGCAAATGGTCACTTTTAATTCTATTTCTGCTTTTTCAGACGCCGTACAGCACTGACACCGCAGGAAACGATAAAAACAATGCCGACAATCAAACCGATACGCATAGAATCATCGTCAGGTTTGGACGAGTCATCGTTGCTGACGCCTTGACGCAGGGCAGCGACGTTGGAGGCGCCCTTGTTAAGAGAGTCGCCTTCGCTCAACAGTGACGCGACGCGAGCCTGCTGCTCGCCCGGCGCACTGTCCGCGGTCGAATGATCCTCTATCGAGTTCTGTGCAGAAGACACCTGAGAGGTCTGTTCGGAGGATCTCATTGATAATGACAATCGCAAGTTTGGCTTGGCAGCGCTCTTGCCCAGCGAAGCAAGGATCCGCTGTTCATTTTGGGGGTTATCGGCGTCCGCGCGACGCTCTGGCCAATTTGTCTCAGGGATCGGGTGTGCCAGTGATGGCCGGGGCATACCCTGCTGGATGGAGCCCAAAGTACCCGAGCCACTCAAGGAAAGTCCCGACCGTTGTGCTGAGACTTTCGCAGTTTGTCCGGGCTCAACGAGCGCGTACTGGCCGGACCTGAGATCCGACACCTCAACCTGGCCCCGAAGCACGTCAACATAACTGTTATTCTTGTCGATGGTGACACGAAACCGCGTGCCCTTCACTAAAGCAGCGAGTAACGGAGTCTCGACCTCGAAATGCCTGACGTTACGCTTATCCACCTGGAGGACGATCGAACCCGCCCTTTGGATAATAGTCGTCAGCAACCCTTTTTTCGTCTCGCTAGGGATTTCGATGGCTGAGTTTGGCGAGATGAATATGTACTCCTCGCCGTGCACCAGAAGGACCCGGCCGTTTTGGCCAGTTTGGATAGAGTCGCCAGGCTTTAAGATCCTCGAGTGCGACAGCGAAGCGTGCTGGACTCCTCCAACAGTCACCCAAACATTGCCGAACGCGTTGTTAACATACCAAGCATCACTCTCGTCGCCCGCGATTGCGGCGCTGCCCATACAAAATATAACAAACACCGTCAGCAGGAACGGAGCACAAAGGCATCTCATCCGGTCATACATGGACGCCTCGTTTTCGTTTTAAGCGTCTAGGTCGATTCAAAAGCGCGTTCATAATCACTGATGAAAACGCTACTTAAAAAGTGTCAACGATTTTATTAGAGCATCTCACCGAAACGGATCATCGAATAAATGTTTTGTTGAGGATAAGCCCCTGGAAGGGGCTGGAAGCGACTCGTGGATGTCCGTCGGGAGCGCAGCCAATGTCCGCTTTGTTGCGGGGTCAACCGGTCGACACACAACACCAGCGGCTGGGTGCTCCTAAGGGCTTACGTGACCGCTTGTTTTGCTGACGCGCTGCTTTATTCGGATGACGGTCCTATCGGGGAGCTTACCTTCATCTGCGGTGAAAAGGGCAACCCGTTCACCAAGGAATCTTTTGGCAATGCGTTTCGCGAGGCGTGCCGAGAATCTGGCGTGTATAAATCTGCACACGGAGTTCGCAAGATCGGCGCGACACGCGCGGCGAACAACGGAGCAACCGTGGCCGCGCTCGACGCAATATTTGGTTGGGTCGGCGGTCGCATGGCCTCGCTTTACACGCGCTCGGCAGATCGCGCGCGCCTCGCAAGACAAGCGATCAGCAAACTGGCGAACAATGACCGAACATCTATCGCCGCACCTGGTGATAAGGTGCGGCGCCCAGCGCTGAAAAATTAGCAAAATCATTTGCTTATTTTTCGAGTGGTGGGGGAGGCAGGACTCGAACCTGCGAAGGCATAGCCAGCGGATTTACAGTCCGCCCCCTTTGCCGCTCGGGACACTCCCCCGAAGCCGTCGCACCGTATTGATCTCGAAAGACAATCGGCTCCGCCCGCCGGCCGGTCGGGATTTGGAGGTTTTATGGGGAGCTACCCCCATTAAGTCAATGGAGGCTATTCCGTCGGCGGCGGATCAGTTAAGGCACCCGCAAGCCTTGGCCCGCGTCACGTCAAGTTGGGCCGTGTAGCATGGACGAGACTGATGAAGTTACGACAGCCTACCGGCCGGCCCCGCCCCGGTGCGAAACCGGGTGCCACACGCGAGCAGATCGAGCGGCGTGAGCGGTTCGAGCGTGCCCGCCGCGAGAGCTTACGCGGCGACGCCGACGGTCCGGTCGTGATGTATGGCTGGCACACAGTGACGACCGCTCTGCAAAACCCGGCGCGACAACTTCGCAAACTACTCGCCACCGAGAACGCTGCGCGGCGAATGTCCGACGAAGATATTTCACCTCGCATAACGCCCGAGATCGTGCGGCCATCGGCAATCGCCGAGCGGCTCTTGCCCGACGCCGTGCATCAGGGCCTCTATCTCGAAGCCGATCCTTTGCCCTCGCCTGCCATTGAGGAATTGCCAGCGCGTGGCGTGGTGTTGGTGCTTGATCAGATTACCGACCCACACAATGTCGGCGCAATTTTTCGCTCGGCTTCCGCCTTCGCTGCTGCGGCGATTGTGACCACACAGCGACATAGCCCTGAGGCGACGGGAGCGCTGGCGAAGGCCGCATCAGGCGCGTTGGAATATGTGCCACTGATCAATGTGCAGAATCTCGCGCGAGCCCTCGCCGTGCTCAAGCAACGCGGCTTTCTGGTCATTGGGCTTGATAGCAGTGGCGATGCTGATTTCGCTGATCTCGCGTTGCGCGCTCCGCTCGCATTGGTACTCGGCGCCGAAGGCAAGGGTTTGCGGCAGCTGACCAAAGCAACCTGCGATCATGTTGCCCGTATCGATTTGCCCGGCGAAATAAAAAGCCTCAACGTCTCCAATGCGGCTGCCCTTGCGCTGTACATTGCGAGCCGACGCTTAAGCAGGTGAACTGCAAACGCTATTGCTGGTACGGTGAGTCTGGAGCATAGCCGCCCGTGGGGGCCGGTTCAGGAGCGAACACCGACGAGACCGACCAGAAACGGTAGTAATCCTCGTTTTTCGAAGGGCGGTGCGCAGTTATGTGCTCAAGTCGTCCGACTTTCGGTCGCCGGCCCGTCTTCGGGAAGTAGTATCGATTTTGCCACGGCGCGTACCACCACGCGCGGACAATAACGCCGGGCTCAGAATCCCAAACTATCAGCGGTTCGATGCGCGCGCCAAATGGCGAGTTAACTCCATAGCCCTCACCGACGCTGCGACCGGGGGAAAAATCCGCGGCATTCGCTGCTACGGCACTCATAGCGCCGAATAAGAGAGCAATAGGAACGCGCCTGTGCATTTGATCAGCTCCAAATCGTAACAAATAAGCCAGCAGTTTATACGAAGCCTTTAGAGCGCCATGTTCAATCGCCAGGTAATATTAATCATTCCGTGGACCCGAGGGGCGACTGGTACCTGCACCTCAATTCCACGGCAAATGCAGCATTTATTCAGTTAACCGCAATGCCTTATCGCCGACCTCACGCAGCCAATCCGCAGAAACGGCAAAGCTTTCGCCAACGCTACGACGAACTCGAAGCACGCCGGGCCGAGCTGTCAACGCGATTGCACTTACTCGGAGAAAGCGCGCAGCTTCATCCGGCTTACAAGCGCGCGCTCAAGCTACTGAACGACATTTATCGCAGGGAAAAATTGCCGCAGCGTCTGGCTGTATTGCAGGCAGCAGCCTGGCTCATCGACGTTTTAGAAAAGGTCCTCAGCTCCTCATAAACCACTGTAATTTACGATCTTTACGGCGTCTGCGATCTTATTCACCTGTGAAATCTGAGGTTTAAAAAGTCGATTACGACTTTAGGCGTAAGACCTCAGCAGCACAGACGCGCTATAGTGTGCGGCGTATTTCTCATTTGGGGCAGTCTTACGCGATCATGTGGGAGACCGTCCCCAACAAGAAATCTAATCAAGAAACCGCCAAATAGGGACAACGCACATGGCAACGGTAACGCAGGCCGCAGCACGATCTGGCGGCATGTCGAGGGACGAAAAATTCGTCATCTTCGCATCTTCGCTCGGCACGATCTTCGAATGGTATGACTTCTATCTATACGCAGTGCTGGCGCCGTTCTTCGCCGCGCTGTTCTTTCCGACTGAAAATGCCACGGCAGCATTGCTGTCCGCGTTCGCCACCTACGCCGCGGGATTCCTCGTGCGCCCGTTTGGCGCCGTTATCTTCGGCCGCATCGGTGACCTGGTTGGCCGTAAATACACCTTCCTCGTCACCATCATGGTGATGGGCAGCGCCACCTTCCTGGTCGGCGTGCTGCCGACCTACAGTTCCATTGGCTGGTTGGCGCCAATCCTGCTCGTCATGCTTCGTCTGCTGCAAGGCCTGGCGCTTGGCGGCGAATACGGCGGAGCAGCGACCTATGTGGCCGAACATGCGCGTCCGCATGAACGCGGCTACGCCACCAGCTATATCCAGACAACTGCCACGCTCGGTCTGCTTCTGGCCCTCATCCTCATCGCGCTGTGCCGCGGCAACATGGTCGCCAAGGACTTCGCCGAGTGGGGCTGGCGTATCCCGTTCCTCATCTCGGTTATCTTGCTGATATTCTCAGTCTACATCCGGCTCAAGCTGAACGAGACGCCGATCTTCCAGAAAATGGTGGAGGAAGGAAAAGGCTCGAAGGCTCCGTTGACCGAGAGCTTCTTTCACTACCCGAACAACAAGTACGTACTGCTCGCCTTGCTTGGCGCCACCGCCGGTCAAGGCGTGGTCTGGTACACGGGGCAATTCTACGCGTTGTTCTTCCTGCTGATCACGCTGAGGGTCGACTATATCACGGCTTACCAATTGATCGGTCTGTCGCTGGTCATCGGGACGCCGTTCTTCATCGTGTTCGGCTGGCTGTCAGACCGCATCGGCCGGCTCAAGATCATCTTGGCGGGTTGCGCCATCGCGGCGATCACCTATTTCCCGCTGTTCCAGGGCCTGACGCACTATGCCAATCCGGATCTGGAGGCTTTTGCCGCCAAGAACCCGATCACGGTGTCGGCCGATCAATCGACCTGCCAACTCCACGTCTTTGTGGGTCCATGGTCGAAATTCTCCGATTGCGACCGCGCCCAGGACTTCCTGACCAAGTCGGGCTTGTCGTTCACGACCGTCAGCACGCCCGGATCGAAGTCGGTCGATCTTGATATCGCCGGCACCAAGGTTCAGGGCTGGGACAATGCCAAGTGGACGGCGGCGCTCGCGGCCAAGAACTTCCCGAAGGCGGCTGATCCGAAAAAGATCAATTGGTTCATGGTCGAATTGATCCTGGTTATCATGGTGATCTACGTGACCATGGTTTACGGGCCGATCGCGGCGTTCCTGGTCGAGATGTTCCCAACCAAGATCCGCTATACATCGATGTCGCTGCCCTATCACATCGGCAATGGCTGGTTCGGCGGGATGCTGCCATTGCTGGCAACCGCGGTGGTCGCGGCGACCGGCAATATCTACAACGGTCTGTGGTATCCGATTGGCGTCTCGGTGATGACGCTGGTTATCGGTCTGATATTCCTGCGCGATACCAGGGGCGTCGATATCAGGACCGGTTCTGGTGTTGCGATCCAGAAGGGCTGATCGATAAACGGCCGGCGGGACGCGAATTGACCGCCGGCTTGTTCTCAGCAGGGCGCTCCGCACCTCCGGTGCGGGGCGTTTTTATGATGAAAGCCCATCGATATCCGTTCGCACTGCCGCTTGTGGTAAACCAGCGACGCTGATAGCTGTCCTTTCGAGCCGGGTTAGCTCAGCGGTAGAGCAGCGGTTTTGTAAACCGTTGGTCGGGGGTTCAATTCCCTCACCCGGCACCGGAATCAGGCGATGCCCATCCGCAAAAATATCCCGAAAGTCGCGGTCCCCTGGGGCTTGAGGACCTTGTTCGCAGCTTAAAGACTGTGGCACACTATAGCGTTGGTAATACTTCGGAGATCTAGCATGCCTCAGGGCACCGTAAAGTGGTTCAATCCGACGAAGGGCTATGGCTTCATCCAGCCCCAAGAAGGCGGGAAGG
>Ga0187788_10000370_pt1 | contig 12389 bp, 15 predicted proteins | sample 1015_BV01_MP10_2_FD_133008 | JGI IMG/M metagenome (GOLD analysis project Ga0187788, IMG submission 133008) | Tropical peat soil microbial communities from peatlands in Department of Meta, Colombia - 1015_BV01_MP10_20_MG | ecosystem: Environmental > Terrestrial > Soil > Wetlands > Peat | place...
AGGATAAGGGCAATGCCGGGCGGTCGCCAACCATTGGACCTGCAGGGTTCCGGAAAGGAACTGCTCAGCTTCGGCCGGATGGTTCGAGGTCTGCCACAGCGGCAGCCTATCTCAAGGTGAGGTTGTGCGCGCCAAAGGTCAGAAATGCGGCGGTCGAGGCGGCCTGGGGCAGCCACCACAGTCGGCGATACAGCGGCCGGTTGCTGCGCATCATTTTGTGGCCGAGGTAATCCATGGCCGTCGGCCACAACTGCAGGGCGGGATAAATCGCTGCCGAGTGAGCAAACGGCTTCAGGGTGGGATTCAGTTCCTGCCCGCCGCTCTGGATAGCCTGCCGGGTGGACCAGGCGTCGAACCCTGCGGCGCCGTGCTGCACCGCCATCAACGAATACCAGATTCGCTTGTTGTGCGCCGACGGCTCTTCGAGCGGCTTGGACGTGACGAACTGGTTCGAGTTCGCGGCCATCTCCACGGGCGCAGGGTTGACGGCGGCGGACGAAACCGCACCCGGGGCTATGGGCAGCACAGAACTCGGGGCCGCGCCTTTTGCCAGCAGGCTTCCGCCCGCGTTGTCCAGGCTGCTGCTGAACGGGCTGCCGGCCGAGGATGCGTCGGTGGCATTTGACGCCGACTGCTCGGAAGGAGCCGAAACTTGCGCTAGGGAGCTGATGGCCAGCAGCAGCAGAATCCACGCGATGCGCATTAGTACATGTCCCCTGGGCCAGAGTACCACCATGAACCTTCGGCACTCCAACAAATCGCGGCCAGGAATCAAAACTGTCGTAACCGCCACGACTGCGGCCGAAAGCTTAAGGCACACTCCGCAAGCGCAAGCCAGGCTCCACTGTAAGTAATTGATTAAGCTATATTTAACATCTCAACAGGAAGGGTGGAGTGCAGGAACTTGCACACGATGTGAAGCCATTTCGCTAATTGGAATCCCGACGCCAGCCCGCACGACAACGGCGAGGGGGTGCTTGTGATTCTGCTGTGGACGGCGTCGCTGAAGAGTCGTGGAATTGGGAGTGGCTGAGGAACCCCGCGCCAGAGAACAGAGTCGGGCGTCGATCAGCCCTGGCTGATGTATGCCCGCATCATGTGGACCTCGCCTTCTTTCTCCACCAGGTCGTGGAGCAGGAGGTCGCGCAGGGAAATCAGCCCCTTCAACTTCTTGCCATCGCAGACGGGCAGGTGCCGGAAGTTGTGCTCCTTCATCAGCCGCATGCAGTTGCTCAGTGTCTCGTTCGGCGAGACCACGCATGGGTCCTTGGTCATGACCTCTTCCACCCGCGTCGTCTTCGGGTTGCGGCCCTCGCTCACCACGCGCTTCATCAGGTCGCGCTCGGAGAAGATCCCCACCAACTCGTGCGCCCGCACTACCGCTACGGCGCCCACGTTCTTTTCCGCCATGTAGCGCGCGGCGTCCAGTACCGTGATGCTCGACTCGATGGAATACGTGTCCCGATCCTTGACCAGCTCGTAGATGGCTTTCATCTGCCTGTGCCTCCCCAATTGTCCAGAGACGAGTGGCCTGGGACCTGCCACTCCCCCACGCCGGCGGAGTATATGCCTGTTCTGGGATGAGCGAAAGCCCCGGAGGACCTGCAGCGGGGAGCCGCCCCGCCGGGCGGCTTTCTTTTGCCATCTGCTTTCCGCGAACCTTCTCTTTTCGCAAGCAAGGAACCGCGCGCGGAACCCTTGCGTACTTCCGCGCACGAGGCTCGCCTTGGCAACCAAATGGTCGTTCCTGCCTCAGGCCGCTGCCACTGCGTCGCTGTGGCTCGCCCTGTTGCTTCCCCTGCTGGCGTGGGCGCTGTGGACCAGTCGGCTGCGCCCGGACAGACGATTGCTTCAGTTCGCAGCGCTCGTCTACCTAGATCTGGTGTGCGTTATGGTCCCGCGCTCCGCTGTCTTCCAGCGCTTGGACTGGAATTGGCAGGGAAAGATCCTGGAAGTGCTTTGGGTGGTAGTTCTCGCAGCGGTTCCGGGTTACGGGTTGGGCCGGCTGGGGATTCGGGGGAGATCTGCGCCGCGCTCCCTCCTGCCCATGATGCTGGCAACGGCGGTGGGGACCGGCTACGGCATGCTTCTGTGGTCCAAGGGGATGCGGATGCCGGCCGATCGCGAGACCCTGCTTTTCGAGCTGACCATGCCGGGCATAGCCGAAGAATTGGTTTTTCGTGGCGTCTTTCAGTCTCTCCTAAACGAGGTCTTTCATTGGCCTTGGAAGGTTCGGGCGACCCGCTTTGGGTGGGGTGGGTTGCTGACACTAGCTCTGTTCGTCATCGGCCACGGCTTCATCTTTGACCGCAGGCTTCACCTTCAAACCAGCTTGTTCGGGGCGGCTTTCGCGTTGATCCCCGGCGCTCTTCTGGGATGGCTGCGCGAACGCACCGAAAGCGTCTGGCCGTGCATCCTGGTGCACAACGTGATTGACGGCGTGCCGCTGATCGCGAGTGCTGCTTCCCGGATGACCCGGTTCATTGATCTGGCGCCCGCCCTTCACTTTGGTTCTGATCCAAAACGGAGCACGTTGCCGTCGGGATCCTGCACATGCATTTCGAGCGCCCAGGGATAGTTGGTTGGGGAAAGGCGGATGGTCACTCCGCGAGCCTTGTACTCCTCGTGGAGCCGCTCGACGTCTTCAACACCGATCCAGAGCCAGGCCCCACCGCGGCCCTGATCGCGACTGAGGTAAATCCCAGCCCGGTCACGCGAAACGCGAGTGAAATCGTCGTTGCCCCAACCGGCCTTCTCAAAACCCAGCAGATTCACGTAGAAGTAGAGGCTGGCTTGCATGTCTTCAACACGCAGAATCGGCTCGCTGCCTTCAAACCGGACACGGGCCGGGCCCTTGTCCTCCATACGATTCTTCCCATCGGCCGTGAACGCAGGCGCGACCGCACGGTAGCGTGGCGCGGAGGTGCGCCTGCTGGCCGCGCTCAGCTTCCCGCCACCATGGTGACGCTGTCCACGTGCAGCGCCTCTCCTTTAACGCTGCCCTTCACGTTTACATGGTGGCCGATGTGATCTCTTAAGGCGTCGGGGTTATCGACGCTCAGGATTTTTCTATCCTGGTCGGTGACAAACACCATCTTCTCGCCCGCCTCGATGCACTTCCTGGCGCAGGCCTCTTTGCCCGGACCGGCGTTCTTGGCGCACTTGGCATCGGTCACCCAGCCGGTCATGGAGGCGTCCGCGGCAAAGGCCGTCGAGCTCAGCGCTGCCATCAGGCAGAGCACAGCCAATCCGACCACCAGCTTTTTCATCTATCTCCTCCTATTTCGCGAGTGTTTTTCCCTGGGTTCCGACTTTTACCTCCCACCCGGTCGAAACGCAACAGGAATCCTCTTCCCGGGGATAAAGCGCCAAGGGGTGCCTTCGCCGGGAGGGAACGAGTTGAAGCTCCCTGTCTGCATGCCGATTTTTGTGCTGGATGCCGCTGATGAGTGCAGGCGCTACTTCTTCGCCGCGCTGACTGGCGGCTTCTGCGCCGGGGACGGTGGGGGCAGAAGGAAGATCACCTCTCCCGGCTTGGCGTAGCGCAACTGTTCGCGGGCCTCGCGCTCGATCGCCTGCGGATCGTGCTTCAGCTTCTCTACCTGCCGGGTGAGGGCCTGATTTTCTTTCTGGAGCGAGCCGACTTCCCCCTCCAGCTGACCGTATTCCGCTTTCTTATTCTCGTAGATCACCATGCCATTGGCGCCCCAGATGACGTGGAATGCCATCCAGGCTGCCAACAGGCCCACTCCCGCAGTCGCCAGCTGCCGCCGCCGGCGGTAGAAGCCCGCGGCAAGAGACTGGACGCGTTGCCACTGCTCCCATGCCGCGATCATCCGCTGTAGTTTTTCCGCCATCCGGCCTGTCATCGGGAGCCAGCTACGAGTCGAAGATCCACTGCTTCGCCGTCTCGCTCAGTTTTTTCAGGTCGCCGGGGCTTCGGGCTTCCGTATACACCCTGACCACCGGCTCCGTGCCTGAGAGGCGGTAGCAGACCCAGGAACCGTCTTCGAAAATCGCCTTGAATCCATCGGTGCGCACGATCTGTTGCACCTTGTGGCCCGACAATTCTCGCGGCTCCGACCGCAACTTGGTAGTGAACTTCTCTTTCACTTCAGGGGTCAAGCGGAAGTTCTCCCGCATGGGATAAAAGGAACCAACTTTGGCAAATACTTCGCGCAGCTGCTGCCCCAGGCTCTGCTTGCGGCTGGCGATCAACTCACAGGTCAGCAAGCCGGCGAGCACCCCATCCTTCTCGGGAACGTGGTGGCGGATGGACAGGCCCGCGCTCTCCTCCCCGCCAATCGCGATTTTGTCCTGATCGATCAGCTCGCCGATGTATTTGAAACCCACCGGGGTCTCGTACAGCTGCACATGGTGGCGCGCGGCCAGGGAGTTCACCAGGTTGGTGGTAGCCACGGACTTGGCCACCCCATTCTTCCATCCCCGGCTCTCCACGAGGTAGTCGAACAGGAGAGCGATGATGTAGTTGGGCTGCACGAAGGCGCCATCTTCATCCACGATGCCGAAACGATCGGCGTCGCCATCGGTCGCGATGCCCACCCGGGCGCCGGTCTCGCGCATCTTGGCGCGCAGGTCGCTCAGCAGGTGGTCGTCGGGCTCGGGAGCATGCCCGCCGAAAAGTACGTCCCGCCGGTCGTGCACGGTGGCGCATTCGATCCCCTGCTCCCGCAGGAGTTGATCCGAGTAACCGCGCGCCGATCCCCACAGGGGATCAAACGCAATTTTCATCCCCGATTTGCGGATCAACTGGAAGTTCACGATCTCCGCCAGCCGCGCCTGGTAGGCCGGCTTGGGATCGATCTTCTCCACCTTCGGGCTGCGCGGGACCGCTCCGGGGGGAGGCGCACCTGGCTGGGGGTCTTCGGCCGGGATCGCCGCTTCTATTTTTTGCGTGACACTGGGCAGCGCCGGGGCTCCGTCCGAGGTGGAGAACTTGATGCCGTTGTATTCCGGGGGATTGTGCGAGGCGGTGAAGTTGATGGCACCGTCGGCCTTCAAGCGGATCACTTCGTGGGAAACCGCCGGGGTTGGCGCCGGCTCCGCGATCAGCTGCGGGGTTACGCCATGCTCGGCGAGCAGGTCGGCGGCCAGCGCCGTCAACTGCTCTCCCAGGAACCGCGGGTCACGGCCAACAATCACCCTCGCACCCGCAGGTTTCACCGAGGTCACATATTTTGCGATTCCCGTGACCGCCCGCCGGACGTTGCTGAAGGTGAATTCCTCAGCCACCACCGCCCGCCAGCCGGATGTGCCGAAGCTGATAGTGACTGCCATGGCTGGTTCTCCACAGGGAGGGATCTTCGCATCCGGAAAGGCTTTGCTCGAGCCCCAAAAAGGCGCAAGAATTGTAAACGATGACTGACAAGAGAGTGTTGCTGTCCACCGCCGGAAGCGAACCCGAAGCGGCCGCCATCGCGCAGGCTCTGGTCGAGAGGAAGCTTGCCGCCTGCGTCAATATCGTGGGCCCGATCCGCTCCGTGTATCGCTGGAAGGGCGACGTGGAAAACGCCGCCGAATTCTTGCTGATCATAAAGACCACGGCGCAGCTCTTTGAGCGCGTGCAACACACCATTCGCGAGCTGCACTCCTACGAGCTGCCGGAATGCATCCAGCTCCCCATCGAAGCCGGCAGCATCGCATATCTGGAGTGGATCGGCGACTCCGTTCTCAGCGGCTCTTAGTCACCAGGACAACCCGATGTGTGGTTCGTTCGCGCCTTGCGGTCAGCGGCCTTTTCGTCCCTGCAGATTCAGCCGCCAGTAATCGAGTTTACGGCTGCCGCCTTTCACCAGGGCATCCAGGAATTCTTCCTTATGGCGGTCGGGCAGACGCGGCAGATGCCGATGAAAGACGACCGCAGCGAGGTACTGGCGATAAGCCTCGTCAGAGGGCAATTCGAGCGGTGCCGGCTCGAGCCAAGCCTTAACGTCTACGAACCCGGCAGCGAGCATGCGGTGTTCGGTAGTCTCTGCATCCGGGTATTCCCACGGCTCCTCCCAGCCCTGAAAGAATGGCCGGATTTGCGGCGAGGCCATGAACTCAGCCGCCAATTCCCGAAGCCGGGCCAAGTTAGCACCGCCGCCGCACTGCGCTTCCAGCCACCCCCCGCTCCTGAGGGCGCGAAACAGGCCCTGGAACAGTGCTTTATGGTCTTTGACCCAATGGAAGGCGGCGGTGCTGAAGATGCCGTCGAAGTCCTCGTCAAACGGAAGCCGCGCCAGGTCTGCCTGGGCGAAACGCACCCGCTTGCGATAGCGAGGCTTGAGAGACTGCCGCGCGCTTTCGAGCATGTTCAACGACAGATCCACGGCTGTGACCTGGCCGCGCGGCAGCCGCTCCAGCAACTCCGCGGTCAGGCGGCCGGAGCCGCAGCCTGCATCCATCACGTGCTCGTCGCCGCGCAGCTCCAGGCGGTCAACAACGCGCTTGCCCCACTCGAACTGCGGATTCGAGATCCGGCGGTAGAGCTCCGCGTTCCACTCGGCTGAATTCACCTGTGCTCTATATCGCCGCCAGCGCCTGGTCCAGGTCCCGGATGATGTCGTCCACGTCCTCAATGCCCACCGAAATCCGCACCATGCCATCGGTCAACCCAATCTGCCTGCGGCCCTTCTCGCCCAGCGCGGCGTGGGTCATGGTGGCGGGGTGGGAAATCAGCGTCTCTACCCCTCCGAGGGACTCGCCCAGCGAACATACCGGGCCGACGCGCTTCAGCATCCTTTTGGCGTTTCCCAGCGATCCGGTTTCGAAGGTGATGAGCGAGCCGAATCCCGACATCTGGCGCTTTGCCAGCTCGTGCTGCGGATGCTCCGGCAGGCCGGGATAGAAGACCTGCTTCACCTTTTTGTGCCCTGCAAGAAAATCGGCCACCTGCACGCCATTTTCATTGTGCTGCTGCATGCGTACGGCCAGCGTCTTCACTCCCCGCAACACCAGCCAGCACTCGAAAGGCGAGAGAATCGCTCCCGCGGACTTCTGGATGAACGCCAGCAGCTCCGCCTGCTCCTTTTTGGTGCAGACCACGACTCCGCCCAGCCCGTCGCTGTGGCCGTTCAGAAACTTCGTGGTCGAGTGCACCACCATGTCGGCGCCGTGCTCGATGGGCCGCTGAAAATAGGGTGACATGAAGGTGTTGTCCACCACGAGCTCCACCCCTTTGCGGCGCGTCGCCTTGGCAATCGCCGCCAGGTCGCTGATCGACATAAGCGGATTGGTCGGGGTCTCGACGTACACATATCGGGTGCTCTTGCGGATCGCGCTCTCCACCTGCGCAACCTGGGAAGTGTCCACGTAGGTGAATTCCAGCCCGTAATTGCTCAGAATCTGGTTGAACAAGCGCGGCACCCCGCCATAAACATTGTGCGAGCACACCAGGTGGTCGCCCTTCTTCATCATAGTGCACAGTGCATTGACCGCCGCCATTCCGCTCGAGAACACGCGCGCCGCCATTCCGCGCTCCAGCGCCGCCAGGCAGTCCTGCAGCCGATCCCGTGTAGGATTGGTAACGCGGGCGTATTCATACCCCAGCCTGGGCTTGCCCAGTTCTTCCTGCACATAGGTGGAAGTGGCGTAGATCGGGGGGCTCACGGCTCCAGTCATGGCGTCGGGCTCGGAGCCCACGTGAATTGCCGTAGTGGCGAAACCAATTTCCTGATGCTTGTCTTTTGACATTCGTTTTCTCACTCGCAGAGAAAGGGAAGCGTGAGGGTAGCCGGACAATTCAATAGGTTTCGAAAATGTTCTTGGAAAGATAGCGCTCGGCGGAATCAGGAATCACCGTAGCGACGCGCTTTCCCGGCCCCAGGCGGCGCGCCACTTGCATGGCGGCGAAGACGTTGGCCCCGCCGCTGGACCCAGCCAGCACGCCTTCCATGCGCGCCAACTGGCGCACCGTCTCGAAGCCGTCGGGATCTTTCACCATGATGATCTCGTCGGCCAGGGTGCCATCGTAGGTCTTGGGGATGAAGCTCACGCCGATGCCCTCAATCTTGTGATCCCCGGGAGGCCCTCCTGCCAGTATCGAACCCTGCGTCTCGACTGCGACCCCCAGGGCCTCGGGCAGGCGTTCCTTGACGTAACGCACGACGCCGGTAAAAGTCCCGCCGGTACCCACACCCAGCACGATGGCGTCGATGCGCCCCTGCATCTGCTCGAAGATCTCACGTCCGGTGGTCTCGTAGTGGTAGTCGGGATTGGAGGGATTTTCAAACTGCAGCGGCAGAAAAGAATTGGGGATCTTGGCGGCCAGATCGCGGGCGCGCTTGATGGCGCCCTGCATGCCTTCATCGTCGGGCGTGCGGATCACCTCCGCGCCCAGCGCCTGCATCAGCAGCACCTTCTCCTTGGAGAATTTCTGGGGGACGCAGAGAATGACGCGATAGCCGCGATTCACGCCGATCAGCGCCAGCCCGATCCCGGTGTTCCCCGCCGTGGCCTCGATGATGGTAGAACCCTGGCGCAACGCCCCACTGGCCTCGGCATTGCGGATCATGCCAATGGCAGCGCGGTCCTTGATGCTGCACCCGGGATTCAAATATTCGAGCTTGGCGTAAACATCAGCGGCACTCGGAGGAGGGATTCGGCGCAGGTGCAGCAGCGGCGTCTCGCCGACAAGTTCCGTGACGCTTTCGGCGACGCGCAGGCGGGTCGCTTCCGCAATGTTCATGTTCACCCTACAGGGTACGGTAGCTGTTCAGCACCGTCAATTGGAGAGGAGGCGGCTTGTTGTGAGCGCCGCAGGGTGCTGAAGCGGCTGGTACCGACGAGGAAGGGATCGCAAGCTTGCATGCCGGATTTTAGATATCATCTTTCCTCGGCTGACGCTTGGGAGTGTCTATCCGCCACGTGCTGGGAGAAGTACTCATTCATGCGGCGCTCGGCGTCGAGCGGGTCGGCAAGATAGCGCTGCGCAAAACCCACACCGCAGATCGGACACTTCCCTCTGACGATACTGCCCCGAAACGTTTCCACCACCACCAACTGCGCTTTGCCCATCACGGCCCCATTTGGGGGTTGAGCCAGGGAACTGCTCGGCGCCATCCATTCCCCAGAATAGGCCGCCTATTGTTGTGCTGTGCTTCACTCTGATCTGTGATGAGGGTCACACGAGTCGGGTCGTCCGCGGCCGGGGCCACTGCCGGCTTTGTCCAACGGTTCATCGCCAGGGCGCGGCGCGAGATCCAAGCAGCCAATTGCTGGCTTGACCTGGGAGGTGGCTGAGCGGAGAATCTGCCCATTGGCCCCGATTATTGCCTGGCATGGGGTCTTGCCAGACTGGAACCTCTCATCTTTCGTGAAATTCTCCCCTGGCTGTTTCGGTGCGCCATTTCTGTCGATTGCGTGAGCGGGCGGCCACCGGCTGCTGCGAAGCCCAATGAGCCGCGGTCTTGGAGGTCGGCCGCATTCCGAGTGCGCCAGAGCGGCCTATGAAGTTGAGGAGGCGCCGAGAAAATCTTATCCGCTGGCAGCCCAGGTTTAACTGAATGGAGGCTGACATGACTGTTGCTGGTCTTCGTGGATATCTGCTGACTGCGGCCCTTCTCGCCCTGCCGTGGATGGCCGCCGCCGATGTGATCACGGAGTGGAATGAGCGTGCTGTGGCCAGCAGCCTTGCCGCCAAACAACTGCCCTTCGTTGGCACCCGCACGCTGGCTATCGTCCACACTGCCATGTTCGACGCCGTCAACTCCATCGCAGGTCGCTATGCGCCTTATCGGGCAAAAGTGTCTGCTGCTGCCGGCGCTTCTCAAGAAGCTGCCGCCGTGGCTGCGGCCCACGCGACCCTGGTTGAAGTCTTTCCCGATCAGAAAGTCACCCTGGACTCCGCCTACGCCGCCGCGCTGGCAAAAATTCCCGACGGCGCCGGAAAGACGGAGGGTATCGCGGTAGGGGAAAAGGTGGCGGCCCAGGCTATTTCGCAGCGTGCCTCCGATGGAAGCGCAGCGCCCAATACCTATCGGCCCGTCACCTCACCCGGGGTGTATATCACCACGACTCTGCCCATCGGATCGCAGTGGGGCAGCGTGACCCCTTGGCTGATGGAGCGTGGCTCACAGTTCCGGCCGGGGCCGCCGCCTTCGCTGACCAGCGCAGAATGGGCCCGCGACTGCAACGAAATCAAGGATATCGGCGGAAAAAAGAGCACACTACGCAGCGCCGAGCAAACCGACATCGCGCGCTTCTGGGTGATCACCGGTCCTGCCAGCTGGGATCCTATCGCACGCCAACTGGCCGATGTTCCCACCCGAAGCCTGATTGAAAACGCGCGTCTGTTTGCGCTGGTGGAAACCGCCGCTGCCGACGCTTACATCGCCGTATTTGACGCCAAGTACACCTATAACTTCTGGCGACCGATCACGGCCATTCGCAATGGGGACCTTGGCGGCAATCCGGCTGTGACCCGGGTAGCGGATTGGGAGCCGGTAATTGACACTCCTCTGCACCCCGAATATCCCTGCGCCCATTGCATCACCTCGGCGGCGGCAGGAACGGTTCTCGAAGCCGAATTTGGCCGCGGAGCTGTCCCCACACTCACGATGACCAGCACGAGCGCGCCCGGCGTGGTGCGCAAGTGGGGCACGATCAAGGAATGGATGGATGAAGTCTCCATGGCCCGCATCTACGGTGGAATTCACTATCGCAACTCGATGCTGGTGGGTCAGGAGATGGGCAGGAAGATCGGCGCGCTGGCGGTCCAGAACTATTTGAGGCCGGCGCACTAAGCTGGCCGCCGCAGTCGGAGACGGCCCTTCCGAACTGTCCGCCGCGAATCGCCAACCGGCAACGACCCTTCCCCTTTTGGTTTGCCTTCCTTTCGCCGAAAGCGCTTGGGATATCCACACACGAATCCTGGCTCGATCCCCTATTCAAGCTGCTATGGTCGAAGTCGATGTTGGAAATAGGAAGTGCGGAATGGCGACGCAAAGCAGTAGCTCCGGCCTGGGAGGTTCGCAGGGGCGTCGCGCAAAGGTATTGATGATGCCCCACGTCGAGCTTCCGCAGCCACCACCCAGCCCGCGCAGCCCTGATCCAAGAATCTGGAGCCGGCGCAGAAGCCGCCGCGCACCGTTCGCGCTCCCCGGAAGCGGTTGGGTGAAGCAGAGGCTTCGTCCACATTGGAAGGCAGGATTAGTGATTACGATTTTCTGGCTGGCGCTCTCCTGGCTGTCGCTGCGAGTGGTGTTGGGGAAGCTCTAACTGCGCCTGGGGCTCCAGCTGACCGAATGTATCCTCCTGATGGTGAAGTAATGCTTGAAATGGCGGTGGAAACCTCCACCGCCACTTTTCTTTGCGAACCGCTGACTTGCGGAACTGGCGCCGCTCGGCCCTCCGCCCACGCCATAGGTCGGCCGTTCCGTCAATCTGATGAATCTCGCATCACTCAGTCTCCAAGACCGCCCTCCCGTGAAAATTTCATCAGCCCAAGGTGCTCGTGGATCACGGCTTGATGAAGAATTCATCACCCTGCAAAGTGAGCCCAATCACAGCCCCCCATTCAGCTTTTGTTGACACTCGTAGACGAAGAGTGCGCTGAGCACCGGTCCGAACTCCAAGGCCCCATCAGCTAGCCATGAGCCAGGCGCCGGCCGCCCAGACGATCTCGATCTAGCCCGTAATACGGGAAGGAGAGCATCTTCTATGAAACTCGCAAAGCTCACGATCGTGGTTCTGGCGATCGCGTTGGCCCTGTTCCTCATGTTGCCCAACCTGTCCTGGGCAGAAGATGGCGCAGCCGTGTACAAGACAAAGTGCGCCGCCTGCCATGGCCCGGCTGGGGAAGGCAAAGTCGGCCCGGCAGTAAAAGGCACCAAGCTCACCGAGCCGCAGATTGTTGACCTGCTGACCAAGGGCGAGGCCGGCAAGAAGGCCCCGCACGCTAAGGCCGTCAATGGCGTCACCGAGGATCAGGCGAAGGCTGCGGCTGCCTTCGTCAAGGGGCTTAAGTAATCCGCCCGGCGGCCGGCCTCCTGGCGGCCGCTCCTGGAACCGGGGTACGCGTGACGAACGCCGCCGAGTTCGGTGCGGATCATCCAGCTAGCTTGGCGATCCTGGAGGGTCTCCGGGCTCTGGTTCCAGGGACAGGAATATTCATCCTCGGGCGTTTGAGGTCTCCCCAGAGGCCCGGGGAACCTTTCTTCTTTGCCGACACCCCGGGTCGTCCCCGGCAGATCTCTTTCTTTTCCTCGGTTAGAAGCGCCCTTTTGCAGCCCGTCTGGGGCTTCGCTGTGGTTGGTGCTCCCATTTCAAAGAGGCTTCCATGAGCAAGGCACTCCTCTACGACGCCACCCAATGCATCGGGTGCAAACAGTGCGAGGCGGCCTGCGCCGAGCACAACCGGCTGCGCTACGACGAAGGTGTGGCCTCCG
>Ga0187788_10000371_pt1 | contig 12387 bp, 10 predicted proteins | sample 1015_BV01_MP10_2_FD_133008 | JGI IMG/M metagenome (GOLD analysis project Ga0187788, IMG submission 133008) | Tropical peat soil microbial communities from peatlands in Department of Meta, Colombia - 1015_BV01_MP10_20_MG | ecosystem: Environmental > Terrestrial > Soil > Wetlands > Peat | place...
CGCCGGGGTGGAAGGTTCCGGCGTACTCCAGGCCGTCCGGCCCCAGGGCCAGAACCATGACCTGCGACGGCTCATGCTCACCTCGACAGCGACTCGGTAGGCGGCACGGGCTTGCGGACCCGAGCCGGCGGCTTCCGACCCGGGCTGGGAGCGTGGTGTAACCAGAAAGATACTCGTCGCTGCGCTCCGTGACAGCGGTTAAGCGATTCCTCACCGCCGTCCCCGGCGTGTCCGGAGGCGCTAAGCGGGGAAGCATCGAGACCTCAGCGCGGCTCACCGCACCGCCAATCGCCGGCACACCGAGTGCTCACCGCCGCCTCGCAGGCTCGTCAACGGTCGGCCGCCGCGGCCGGCATCCGGATGCGAGGAGGGCGAACCATGGCGGAGCCAGAGAGGGGCATGAAGTACCCGTCGAGGTGTTGGCCGGGCGACGGGGACTTCGAGAAGGGGGCCGTCGAGCTGCGTCTCCCGCCGGAGACGTCGCTGAAGGCCTACTGGCACGCGGAGCTGCTGGACAGCTACGGCGTCCCGCCGGGCACGATCATCTCCGTCGCCGACCCGTTCGAGGTCCGGTTCCGGGTCGAGCTGATCGGCGACCTGTGGCACTGCATCCACGGCGACTGGTGCTTCGACCTGGGCTTCACCGCGATCGGCGACGGGACCAACTTCGACCTGTCGGACAAGCTGCCGCCGGGCGCGCTCGATCTGAAGGACTGGGAGGGCTGCGCGACGCTGTGCATCGAGGTCAGGTACACCGTCCCGGCGGGGACCATCCCGGCCGAGGCGTGCGGCACCCTGTACGAGGTCGGTGCCAAGTTCTCGCTGCACTGCTGCAAGCGCGAGCGCCCGATCCTCGTCGGGTACCAGGCGCTGGAGGAGCGGGAGTTCTACTGACCGGAACCCGGTGACCGGCTCCGAGCGGTCGGGGCCGGTCACCGCCCGCCGACCCGCTCCGCCCGCACGCCTCTCCGGCGCGGCGCGGTCCGGGCGGAGCGCCGCACCTCACACCAGCCGAGGAGCATCGATGGCCGGCGAACTGTCGTCCGTGCCGGGCTTGAAGGCCAAGCACCTCGTCGTGCTGACCGGCCCGCTGCACATCACCACCGCACGGGATCTGGCGCGCGCGGACCGGAGGGCGGTCCGGGCCGCGATGCGCCGGCTGCGGCCCGTGCCGACGCTCGAGGAGATCGCGACCTGGCAGGATCACGCACGCGACCTGGCCGAGGCCCCCTCCGAACCGGCGCGCGGCGGCACCGGGTGGGAGCAGGTCGCCGCCTTCGTGGTCAGCTTCGAACTGCGCGAGGAGGACGGCGGGGCGCAGCGCCGCCTGGTCGTGGAGCAGGTCGAGCAGTCACCACCGGAACCGCGCGAGGAATGGCCGGCCTGGCGGTGCGATGCCGCCTGCACCTGGATGCTGGACCGGCTGGGGGGCGCCGGTGCCGGCGCCGCGATCGCCCCGCAGGCCGGCGAACCGGGCGGTCACGTCACCGATGCCGCGCAGCCCGCTGCGCAGCCCGCTGCCGGGCCCGCCGCCGGCTCCCGGCCGGCGATCTCGGTCGCGGCTCTGGAGTGGGTGTCGCCGTCCGGCCGGGCGGACCGGCTGGACGTCGACACCCCTGCCCTCGACGTCCGCCCCGGAGCCCGCCTGCGGCTGACCGCCGAGACCGCGGGCGAGGTTCCCCTGCAGGTCGCCCTGCGCGTGCGCCGCCCGGGCCGGCCGTCCGCCAGCCCGAACCCGCCGGTGGCCGCCCGTTCCGGCGAGGCGGTCGACATCGCCCTGGACGGCGTTCCCCCCGGCGAGCACGCCGGGGTCCTCGCGGTCTGGTCCCCGGGAGGCGCGGCGGCGCCGCTCGTCGTCCCGCTGCCTCTGCTCCGGGTGGCGGAGACGGCCTGACCTCGGTCCGGACAGCTCCTATGGTGGCGGGGTGGCGACGTCCAGGACCCTGGAGGTGGCCGGGCGCGAGGTGACCGTCACCAACCCGGACAAGATCGTCTTTCCGGACGGCGGCCACACCAAGCTGGACCTCGTGCGGTACTACCTGGCCGTGGCGGAGGGTGCGCTGCGCGGCGTCCGGGGCCGGCCGATGATCCTCAAGCGGTTCTCCAAGGGGATCGGGGTGGAGGCGTTCTTCCAGAAGCGCGCCCCCGCCGGACGGCCGGACTGGATCGAGGTTGCCGAGCTGCGCTACGCCTCGGGGACCTCGGCCGAGGAGGTCGTCGTCCGGGACGCCGCCGGCCTGGCATGGGTGGTGAACCTCGGCTGCATCGACCTCAACCCGCACCCGGTGCAGGCCGAGGACCTCGATCACCCCGACGAGCTGCGGATCGACCTGGACCCGGTGCCGGGCGTCGACTGGGGTCAGATCGTGGAGGTCGCCCTGGTCGCCAGGGAGGTGCTGGAGGACCACGGCCTGACCGCCTGGCCCAAGACCTCGGGCTCGCGGGGGTTCCACATCTATACGCGGATCGAGCCGCGGTGGTCCTTCCGCGACGTGCGGATGGCGGCCGAGACGGTGGCCCGCGAGGTGGAGAACCGTGCCCCGGACCTGGCCACCAGCAGGTGGTGGAAGGAGGAGCGGCAGGGGGTTTTCGTCGACTTCAACCAGAACGCCAAGGACCGCACGGTGGCCTCGGCCTACTCGGTGCGACCGACGCCGGACGCGCGGGTCTCCACCCCGTTGACCTGGGCCGAGGTGCCGGGATGCCGCCCGGAGGGGTTCGTCCTGCCGGCCGTCCTCGAGCGGTGGGCCGCGGTCGGGGATCCCTGGGCCGGGATGGAGGACTCGCCCGGGTCGCTGGACGCCCTGCTCGACCTGGCGCGACGACTGGGGCCGGCCGAGAGGCCGCCGAAGGGGACCGGGCGGCGTCAGATCCAGATGCCGCTGATCGAGGTCGCGCGGGCGAAGACCCGCGAGGAGGCGATGGCCGGGCTGGAGCGGTGGCGGGCGCGGCACGTGGGCGTGGCCGCCCACCTGCAGGCCGCCGACGTCCTGGTCGACGGGATGCGGGGCCGCAGTTCGGTGTGGTACCGGATCCGGATCAACCTCCAGCACGTGCCGGACGCCGAACGGCCGGCGCAGGAACCCCTCGAGGTCGACTACAACCCATGGGCGAACGCCCCGTGGACCCGCGGCGACGGCTGACCCGACGCCGGGAGATCACCGTTTCGGGGGTGGCTGGGTGATCTCCCGACGTGGTCGGCGCGTCCCACGTGCGGTTGTCGGGAGATCACCCGAGTTCGGCGTGATCTCCCGGCGTGGTCGGCGCGTCCCACGTGCGGCGGTCGGGAGATCGGCATGTACCGGCCGTGATCATGGCTGAAAGGGCCGTTTCAGCGTCGAGAACTGACCTTCTGGCCATGATCACGGGGGTGGCTGGGTGATCTCCCGACGTGGTCGGCGCGTCCCACGTGCGGTTGTCGGGAGATCACCGCGGGGTTCGGGAGATCACTCGGGCCCGGCCGTGGTGCAGATGTGCGGGCACCGCAAAGCGTTTGCGGTGGGGCACCCGCGGCGTCTCCCCAACGCCGTCCCGTCAGCCCCAGTTCTTGATGTAGCGCTCGATCGTCTCGCGCATGAAGATGCTGGACTCCCGCGCCCGCTCCTCCCAGCCGAACACGCACACGGTCATGATCCCGTCGAACCTCAGCCGGCCGAGCGTGCCGAAGAACTCCTCCCAGTTCACCTCGCCCTGACCGATGTCGAGGTGCTGGTGCACCCTCGCGGTCGAGCCCGGCGGGTTGACGATGTAGCGCAGCCCGGATGAGCCGCGATGGTCGAAGGAGTCCGCCACGTGCAGGTGGGTCAGCAGGCTCCCGGCGTACTCCATCACCCCCGTGATGTCCCCGCCCATGTGGAAGGTGTGCGGCGCGCAGTAGAGGAAGCTGACCAGCGGCGAGTCGATCCCGCGCACCATGTCCACGGCGGTCCGGCCGTCCTCGACGAAGTCGTCGGGGTGCGGCTCCAGGCGCAGCTCCATGCCCTCGCGCTCGAAGATCGGCAGCAGTTCCTCCATCGAGCGCCAGAACCGGGCCTCGCTCAGGCTCGCCGCCTCCGGCCGCCCGTTGAACTCCGAGTTCATCACGCGGCAGTCCAGGTCCACGGTCAGCTGGATGGCGCGCTTCCAGTACCGCACCGCCGCCTGGCGCTCGTCCTCGTCGGGACCGGACCAGCGGTACAGCGGCAGGTGGGTGGCGATCTGGACGCCGGCCGCGTCGAGCGCGGACTTGAACGCCCGGACCACGTCGCGGTCGGCCCGCGGATGCAGGAAGAAGGGGGTGAAGTCCTCCCGCGGCGACAGCTCGATGTACTGGTAGCCGAGATCGGCCACCAGCCCGGGCAGCTCGAGCAGGGGGGTGCTGCGGAACATGTACGGGTCGAGCGCGAGCTTCACGGCGATCCTCTCTGGGGCGTGTCCTGCGTGCGGTCCTCAGCCGTTGGCGGCGTACAGGGCCGGCTTCTCGGGTAGCTGGACAGTGGTGCGCCGGCCGGAACGCCGGGCCTCGACCGCGGCGTCGGAGACGACGGCCGCGGCGTACCCGTCCCACGAGTTCGGGCCGTACTCGCCCCCAGCTCGCACCGCGTCGACCCATTCCTGCAACTCGATGTCGTAGGCCCGGCTGAAGCGCTCCCGCCAGTCGGCCGGGACCCGGTTGGTGACGCCCCCGTTGAGCCGGATCGTCACCGGGCTCGCCTCACCCAGGGCCGCCGTTCCGTTCTCGCCGACCACCTCACCGCGGATGTCGTAGCCGTAGCGGATGTTCACCGACACCTCGACGTCGACGATGATCCCGCTGTCCATCTCCAGGATGAGGATCATCGGGTCCTGCAGTTCCCCGCCGTTGCGGCTGCGGCGCGGGTGCAGGACGGTCGTGGCGACGATCTCCTCGTCGAACAGCCAGCGCACCATGTCGATCTCGTGCACCGCGGTGTCCGTGATCGCCGAGTCGGCCTCGTAGTAGCCGGGCACGCTCGGGTTGCGGTGCGTGCAGTGCATCATCAGCGGGGCCCCGATCGAACCCTCCTGGACCACCGCCTTCAACGCCCGGTACGCCGCGTCGTACCGGCGCATGTAGCCGACCTGGACCAGCCGGCGGCCGGCCGCGACCTCGGCATCGAGGATCCGCACGCAGGCCTCCTGGGTGGTGGCCAGCGGCTTCTCGCAGAAGACCGGCTTGCCCGCCTCGATGCAGGCAAGCACGTACTCCTCGTGCGTGCCGCCCCACGAGGCGACCAGGACGGCGTCCACCTCGTTGTCCTTGACCAGGTCATGCCCGGAGGGAGAGACGCGCGCGGAGACCTGACCGGCCACCGCCTCCGCGTGGGGCAGGTCGACGTCGCTCACCGCGACGACGTCTGCCCCGGACAGCACCGTTGACAGCCTCCGGATGTGGTCCTGGCCGATCATGCCGACCCCGATCACGCCGACCCGCACGCTCATCCCTGCACTCCTGCCCTCTCCGGCCGGCGCGGCCGGCCCTGCTGCACGACTGGTGACGTCGCGGCCGCCCGCGACCCTCGCCCGCGACCTCTAGCCCCCGATCCCGACGCCGCGCAGGTAGTGGAAGGTGCGCCGCGCGATGGGTTCGGGGACGTCGAAGCCGACCGGGTACATGTCCTGCTCGACGATCACGAAGGTCTCGGTCCCGCGGTCGAGCAGTGCCTCCGCCACCGACGGGATGTCCGGGACTCCGCTGGGCGGCTCGCAGCTGGCGCCCATCCGGACCGCCTTGCCGAAGGCCATGTCCTCCTGCTTGGCGCGCTCGACGATCGCCGCGTCCATCTGCTTGATGTGGATGTAGCCGATCCGGTCGGGGCAGTCGCGGATCAGCGCGACACTGTCCCCACCGCCGTAGGCGTAGTGCCCGGTGTCCAGGCACAGCGACACGTACCGCGGGTCGGTGTCGTCGAGGAACCGCTCCACCTCCTCGGGGGTCTCGATGTGGGCGTCGGCGTGGTGGTGCACCTGGAGGGTGAGCCCGTACTCCTCGGCCACGATCTTCCCGAGCTGGTCGGCCGAGCGGACCAGTGTCCGCCACGCGTCGTCGTCCAGCTCGGCCGGCTCGGTGTACGCGCCGGTCTTGTCGTCCCGGTATCCCGGCACGAGCACGAACACCAGGTGCCGCGCATCCAGGGCGCTGGTCAGCTCGGCGACCTTGCGGGTCTTGGCCACGATGGCCGGGAAGTCACCGGATCGGTGCAGCCCGCTCTGCCCGTGCATGGTGCCGCCGGCCACGCGCAGGCCGCGCGTGGCCAGCTCGTCACCCAGCCGGTGGGGATCCGTGGGGAGGTACCCGTACGGGCCGAGTTCCAGCCACTCGTAGCCCACCCCGGACAGCTCGTCGAGGAACCGCTCCCAGGGGGTCTGCAACGGGTCGGCGGCGAACCAGACCCCCCAGGAGTCCGGGCAGCTGCCCAGCAGGAGCGGGGAGGCACCAGGGGCTTGCGTCACTGGCCACCACCCGGCGTCTCGGAGCCGATGCCGAGCTCGTGCACCTCTGCCTCGAGCACGTGCGCCGCCTCGGCCGCCGCGCCGCCGCCCTGCTGCAGCTCGTGGCTGAGCTCCTCGAGCTCGGCGCCGCCGGCCATCAGTCCGGTGAGCTCCTCGCGGGTGACCTCGTTCTTCTTGTAGTACCCGATGCTGCGGCCGCGCTTGAGCAGCATGAAACGGTCACCCACCGGGAAGGCGTGGTGCGGGTTGTGGGTGATGAAGATGACCCCGAGCCCGCGCTCCCGGGCGTTGATGATGTAGCGGAGCACGACACCGGACTGCTTGACCCCGAGCGCCGCGGTCGGCTCGTCGAGGATGAGCACCTTGGCGCCGAAGTGCACCGCCCGGGAGATCGCCACACACTGCCGCTCGCCGCCGGACAGGGTGCCGATCGGCTGGTCGACGTCGCGCAGGTCGATGCCCATGTCGAGCATGTCCTGCTTGGTGGTCGCCTTCATCTGTTCGATGTCCAGGCGCAGCCCCTTGCGGATCTCGTTGCCGAGGAAGAAGTTCCGCCAGACCGGCATCAGCGGCACCACCGCGAGGTCCTGGTACACGGTGGCGATGCCGTGGTCCAGCGCCTCCCGTGGCGAGTTGAACCGGACGGGCTGGCCCTCGACCTCGTAGGTGCCCTCGTCGTGCTGGTGCAGCCCTGCAATGATCTTGATGAGCGTGGACTTGCCGGCGCCGTTGTCGCCGAGCACGCAGGTGACCTCCGACCCGCTGACCTCCAGGTTGATGCCCGACAGGGCGATGATGTTGCCGTAGTGCTTCCCGGCTTCGGTCAGCCGCACCAGCGGCGCACCGTTGCCCCTCTGCGGGGTCTCCAGTTCCGGACCGGTGGTTGTCATCGCATGGCCTCCGCCCGCTTGCGCACCCAGTTGTTGAGCAGGATGGCGCCGAGCAGCAGCGCGCCGAGGAAGAAGTAGAACCAGTCGGGGTTCCACCCGGCGTAGACGATGCCCTGGTTGGTCATCCCGAAGATGAAGGCCCCGATCGCGGCGCCGATCACCGAACCGTAGCCGCCGGTGAGCAGGCACCCGCCGACCACGGCCGCGACGATGTAGATGAACTCGTTGCCGAGGCCGATGCCGGACTGCACGGTGTTGAACGCGAACAGGATGTGCATGCCGGTGAACCAGCACATCAGGCCGACCGCCATGAACAGGCCGATCTTCACCCAGTTCACCGGGACGCCCACGGCCCGGGAGCTCGGGGCCGAGCCGCCGACCGCGAAGATCCAGTTGCCCCAGTGCGTCCGGAGCAGGATCCAGGTGGCCACGGCGACGAACAGGATCCACCAGAGCAGCGTGATCTGGATCGTCACGCCCCCGACCGTGAACGTGGAGGCGAAGACCTTCTTGGCCGAGTTGAAGCCCTGGATGTTCGAGACGTCGTTGGTCCCGACGTTGCCGGTGATCAGTTTGGTCACGGCGAGGTTGAGGCCGCGGATCATGAAGAACGTGCCCAGGGTCACCAGGAAGCTGGGGATGCCGGTCTTCACCACGAGGTACCCGTTGATGAACCCGATGGCCAGCGCGACCACCAGGGCGACGAAGACCCCGACCCACATGTTCGCGCTGAACTGCCAGCTGAACATCGATGCGACCAGGGCCGCGCTGGTCACCGCGACGCCTGCCGACAGGTCGAACTCCCCCCCGATCATCAGCAGCGCCACGGCGACCGCCGGGATGCCGTAGGTGGAGCTGACATAGAGGATCGTCGACAGCGAGTCGAGGTCGCGGAACGGCGGGGCGACGATGAAGAAGACGACGTAGATGACGATCGCGCCGAGCAGCGCGCCCACCTCGGGCCGGGTGAGCAGCCGGGACAGCAGGGATCTCTGGACGACCCGCTCGTCCCGGGCCGGTGGCTTGACGCCGACGTCCAGGGTCTGACTCATGAAGACCTCCGGGTCTTGGGGCCAGTGGGGGTCGCCCGCGGTGGGCGACCCCCACTGCTGCGGCTACCGGGTGCCGGCGGCCGCGAACGGGGCGATTTGGTCGATGTTCGACTTGTCGACGAGGAAGGGACCGGTCAGCGTGGGCAGGCCACCGCCGAGGATGTTGCCGTTGGCCTTGTACAGCCACAGCGAGTCGATCGCCATGTAGCCCTGCAGGAACGGCTGCTGGTCGATCGCCCACTGCAGCTCACCGGACTGGATCTTCGGCGGGATCTGCGGGTTGAAGTCGAACGTCCCGAGCTTGGCCGAGCTGCCGGCGTCCTTGATCGAGTCGATCGCGGTGAGCGCGATCGGCGCGCCGAGCGTGACGATGAAGTCGATGCTGGGGTCCTGCTTGAGCTTGGCCGCGATCGTCGTGCGCACCGACGGCAGGTCCGAGCCGTTGACGTAGATCTTGTCGTACTTGCCGGCGAAGGTGGACTTGACGCCGTCGCACCGGGCCTCCAGCTGGACCTGGCCCTGGAACTGCACGACGCACAGGACGTGCTTGGCGCCGTCATCGGAGGCGCGCTTGCCGCCGGTCTGACCGGCGAGGCTCTCGTCCGAGCCGAAGTAGGACATCGCGCCGGTCTTCGCGTAGTCGCCGATCCCGGCGTTGAAGGCGACCACCGGGATGCCGGCCGCGATCGCCGCCTGGATGGCCTTGGTGAGGGCCGGCGGGTCCGGAATGGTCACGGCGATGCCGTCGACCTTGCTGTCGATCGCGGACTGGATCAGCGTCGCCTGCTTGCTCGAGGTCGGGTCGGAGGAGTACTTGAAGGTGACGTTGTCCTTGGCCGAGGCGGCCTCCGCGCCCTTGCGGATGATGTCCCAGAACGTGTCGCCCGGAGCGCCGTGGGTGACCATCGCGATGGTGATCTGTGGCGTGTTGGCCTTGCCCGCGGCCGCGGGCGCGTTGCTCTCCTCGGCGGACTTGCCCCCCGTGCTGCTGCATGCACTTGCCGTGACAGCCAGCCCGGCCACCACTGCGGCGACCAGAGCCCGCTTGCCCAATCTGGACATCTGAGTCCCTTTCTTCGTGCGGTAGGGCTCTCGGCCGTTCCGAGAAGCTCCGTCAAGCTGTGCGGCCCGGCGGGCCGGTGGTGCCAGAACCTCCCCTCCTGAGCTGGCGCCGCTCGACGTGCAACGGCACAGCGTTGATGGACTGCTGCTACACGGCGGTCGGGAAATGCATGTGCGTCGCGTGGTCCTCCGGGGTCTCCAGGCGCGGCCAGCGGGTCGTGATGACCTTGCCCCGGGTGTAGAACTTGATCCCCTCGGGCCCGTGGATGTGCTTGTCGCCGAACAGGGAGGCCTTCCAGCCGCCGAAGGAGTAGAAGGCCATCGGCACCGGCACCGGTACGTTGATCCCGACCATGCCGGCCGCGACGTCGCGCTGGAACTTCCGCGACACCGGGCCGCTGTTGGTGAAGATCGCGGTGCCGTTGCCGAACGGCCCGGCGTTGATCAGCTGGATGCCCTCGTCCAGGGTGTCCACCCGTACCACGCACAGCACCGGGCCGAAGATCTCGTCGGTGTAGACCTCCATCTCGGGCGTGACCCGGTCGAACAGGGTCGGGCCGACGAAGAAGCCGTCCTCGTGCCCCTCGACGGTGATCCCCCGCCCGTCGACGACGAGCTCGGCGCCGGCCTTCTCGCCCGAGGTGATGTAGCCGACGATCCGGTCCCGGGCCTGGGCCGTGACCACCGGTCCCATCTCGCTGCGCGGGTCGCTGGCCGGCCCGACCCGGGTCTCGATCGCCTTCTGCCGGAGCATCGCCACCAGCGGGTCGGCCACCTCGCCGACCGCCACCGCCACCGAGATCGCCATGCACCGCTCGCCGGCCGACCCGAACGCCGCGGCGGTCAGGTGGTTGGCCGCGAAGTCCAGGTCGGCGTCCGGCATCACGATCGCGTGGTTCTTCGCCCCGCCGAGCGCCTGGACCCGCTTGTCGTTGGCGGTTCCGCGCTGGAACACGTACTTCGCGATCGGGGTGGAGCCGACGAAGGACACCGCGGCGACCAGCGGGTGGTCCAGCAACCCGTCGACGGCGGCCTTGTCCCCGTGCACCACGTTGAACACCCCGTCCGGCAGGCCGGCGTCGGCGTACAGCTGGGCCACGAAGTTGGAGGCCGACGGGTCGCGCTCGCTCGGCTTGAGCACGAAGGAGTTGCCGCACGCGATCGCCATCGGGTGCATCCACATCGGCACCATCACCGGGAAGTTGAACGGTGTGATCCCGGCGCAGACCCCGAGCGGCTGCCGGAACGAGTGCGAGTCCACGTCGGTGGAGACCTGGTCGGAGTACTCGCCCTTGAGCAGCTGCGGCAGGCCGCAGGCGTACTCGGCGACCTCCATGCCGCGCACGATCTCTCCCTTGGCATCGTCGACCACCTTGCCGTGCTCGGCGGCGACGATCTTGGCCAGCTCGTCGATGTGTTCCTCGACGAGGTTGCGGAAGGCGAACATGACCCGCGCCCGGCGGGTCAGCGACACGTCGCGCCACTTCTCGAAACCCTTGTGCGCCGCCAGGACCGCGGCATCGACGTCGGCCGGCTCGGCGAGCACGACCTCGGCCTGCTGCTCGCCGGTGGCCGGGTTCCACACCGGCGCCCGCCGGGTGGAGGCGCCGGAGGTCTCCACGCCGCCGATCCAGTGCTCGATGGTGGGCATCCGTCCTGCCTTTCCTGTGCCGAGGATTCGATCCGGCGGACCGCCTCCCGGGTCAGAGGTAGAGCCGCTGGTGGGCCTTGTGCGCCTCGTAGACCGACCGCGCTCCGCGGGTGGACTCCAGCCTGGCCACCTCGGAGACCGGCACGTCCCACCACGACTCGGAGGAGGGCACCGGCGCCAGCGGGTCGGTCTCGACGTAGACCACGGTGAGCCGCTCGGCCTCGAGGGCCTTGCCGAAGGCCTCGCGGAACTCGCCGATGGTGTGGGTGCGCAGCACGTCCGCGCCCAGGCTCTCGGCATTGGCCGCCAGGTCGATCGGCAGGTAGCCGCCGTCGAGCATCCCGGTCTGCGGGTTGCGGAACCGGTAGCGGGTGCCGAACCGCTGCGAGCCGAGGCTCTCCGACAGGGAGCCGATCGAGGAGAACCCGTGGTTGTCCACCAGGACCAGGACCAGCTTGATCCCCTCGGACACGGCCGTGACGATCTCCTGAGCCAGCATCAGGTACGACCCGTCACCGACCAGCGCGATCACCTCGCGGTCCGGGGCGGCCATCTTGATGCCCAGCGCGCCGGCGATCTCGTAGCCCATGCACGAGTAGCCGTACTCCACGTGGTACTGCTTGGCGTCCCGCGCCCGCCACAGCATCTGGAGGTCCCCGGGCAGGCTGCCGGCGGCCTGGACCAGGACGTCGCGCGGCCCGCACAGCTCGTTCACCGCGCCGATCACCTCGGTCTGCGCCGGCAGCGGCTGGTGGTCGAGGTGGAAGGCGCGCTCGACCGCTTCCGACCAGCGCTGGGTGGCCGCCCGGTAGGAGGAGACGTAGTCCTCACCGACCCGGTAGCCCTCGAGCACGCCGAGCAGGGCGTCAAGGCCCTCGCGGGCGTCGGCGACCAGGCTGACCCCGGCGTGCTTCGCGGCGTCGAACGCGGTGACGTTGATGTTGACGAACCGCACGGCGGGGTTGCGGAAGGCGGTGCGGGAGGCGGTGGTGAAGTCGCTGTACCGGGTGCCGACGCCGATCACCACGTCCGCGTCCCGGGCCAGCGCGTTGGCGACCGGGGAGCCGGTCGACCCCACCCCGCCGACCGCGCAGGGGTGGTCCCACAGCACGCCGCCCTTGCCCGCCTGGGTGTCGGAGACCGGGATGCCGGTGGTCTCGGCGAGGCGGCGCAGCGCGTCGGCCGCCTCGGAGTAGAGCACCCCGCCGCCGCAGACGATCATGGGTTTGGCGGCCGCGCGGACGGCGGCGGCCGCCCGGGCCAGCGCGGCGGGCTCGGGCAC
>Ga0187788_10000372_pt1 | contig 12368 bp, 10 predicted proteins | sample 1015_BV01_MP10_2_FD_133008 | JGI IMG/M metagenome (GOLD analysis project Ga0187788, IMG submission 133008) | Tropical peat soil microbial communities from peatlands in Department of Meta, Colombia - 1015_BV01_MP10_20_MG | ecosystem: Environmental > Terrestrial > Soil > Wetlands > Peat | place...
AGCGGTAACGTCCTGGTCATCCTGGAATCCGCAGCACACCCTGATCTACACCTACACCCAAGTGCAGGTGACGCAGAATCTCAAAGGTAGCTCCCAGACCATCACCGTAAAGCAACTCGGCGGCACCGTCGGGGGCGTAACCCAGAAAGTAGCCGGCGTGCGGCAATTCCAGACCGGCGAACGGGCCCTGCTATTCCTGCGCCTCAGCGATGCAGGCGACGGGACCCGTGTGGTCGTCGGCCTGATGCAGGGTAATTTCCGCATCGCGCGCTCCTCCACCGGAGAAATGGTCGCCGGCAACGGTGTGAGCGGTGTTCACAGCCTGCAACAGGGCAAAGTCGAACACTTTGCCGGATCTTCCATGCGACTGGCCGACCTGGAGTCAATGGTCAGGGGAGCAGTGACGAAATGAACCTGCGATTGGGAATCCTTGGTGGCGGGCCGCTGTGCGCCCTGCTCGTTCTGTTAACCGCAAGCAGCTTTGCGGCTCAGCCTCAGTTGACCTGTCCCGGCAACGGCACCTGCTCCTTCCCGCAGCCCGACCAGTGGCCCACCACCAGCATTGCCTGGAGTCTGAACCCCGACACCTCCAAGAACAATATCGCGAATGGACTCAACTTTCGCGCCGTGCTGACCAGTTCCTTCGCCACCTGGTCCGGCGCTCCCAACGTTGCTGTTCAGATTACCCAAGGTGCGGACTGCACCACCTGCTCGGAGAGCAACAACCCGCTGAACCTGAACTTCATCTGCTTTGCCTGCAGCGACACTCAGGACTTCACCAAGGATTCTGAGACCCTCGGCGTCACCATCACCACCACCCAGTCTGCTCCCGGAACGTTCGCCCAGATCACCAACGCGTTCATTCTATTCAACCCCGCCGATTGCTTCACCGATGTCAATGGCGGCAGCTGTCCCAATGGCGCAACCGGATTTAACCAGATCCCGCTTCAGGTCGTGGCCACTCACGAAATCGGACACTTCCTGGGCCTGGACCACTCGGCGGTGGTACGCGCTGTGATGTTTGTCTCCGCCAGCGACATCACTACTCTCAGTTACGACGACGTTGCCGGCATCTCCTTCCTTTATCCCAAAGCGACCCTCGATGTTCCCACCACGACCCTCTCGGGCACGGTCCGCCTCAATGCCAGCGGTGTCTATGGCGCTCACGTCTTTGCCGATTCGAGCACCACTGCTCAGCCCTTCAGCGCCTTCGGCAGCGTTCGCAAGACTCCCATCGGGACCTACACCATTCCCGGCGGAACCTACACCATTCGCGGCCTCCCCGCTGATACCTACGTGGTAACCGCCGAACCAGTGGATTTGCCGGTGCAGGACTCCGACCTGGGGCTGCATGACGCTTATGGCCAGGCGGTGCAAACCAACTTCACCACCCGTTGGCATTGAGCAGACCTGTCTGAGCAATCGGGCTAGTTGAGGTGCGGTTGCGGCGTGTTGGCGGCGTGTTGGCAGTGCGTTCGCAGTCGCATGTCGCATGCAGAGGGCCATTTCACAGCTTTGGCCAGCAATTCCTGCTTTTGGCAGAAAAAAAATTCTCCCAAAAACTGCATCAACAGTGTTGCTAAATGTCGCGGCCTTGGCTTAGGATGAGTTTAGGACGTACGCCTTACGTCTGTACACCATTAGTACCTAGCCGTCTCTTTCCGTTACGTTTCGGCCCGTTTCCCCATCTGCTGGAGCGAGTTTGGATACGCTCCGGTTCTCGCTCGGAGAGTCCCGCATGGCGTGGTACGCATACTGCATCGCAGAGCAGCAAGCCTTTCTTGCCCGAGCGCGCGCCCGGCGTCCATTTTCCATCGAGGGTTTGCGGGGCATCAACGATTCCCCGATACTCGGCTATCCCAGCGGTGAGTTCGCAGTTGTCGTCAGCCCCCACCTTGAGACCGGCACGCTCGACCAGAAGGCTGCCTTAGACCATGCCCGGGTCGTGGCCGAGTGCTTCCGCCAAACCACCGTTTTGCCGTTCCGCTTTGGCACGGTATTCGACACCGACGACGCCCTGCGCCGGGCGGTTCGCGCCAACCGCAAGGCCTTCATGGAGAGCGTCAATCACCTGCGGGGCAAGTCGGAGATGCACCTTAAGCTGGTGGTGCGCGATGGCAGCCTTCGCGATCTCACCGATTCCGAAATTCCTGCGGCCGTCGGCAGCGCCTACCTCTCCCATCTGCGGGAGCGTGCTGCCCTGCAGCGCGACCGCCAGAGCAAGGCCAAGTCGCTCTCCGTCCAGGTGCACAAGTTGTTCGCACCGCTGGCGGAGGAAATCAGTTGCAAGAAGGTTGATTCCGGCGGGCTGCTTATCGATATCGCCCACTTGATCGAGACCAACTCGATTGAGAAGTACCACAACCGCTATGCCAGCGCGACCCGGCAGCTGAAGAACTGCGAACTGGTCATGAGCGGCCCCTGGCCCCCGTATCACTTTATGCCGGGCAAAAAGGTCCGGCCCGCCTGATTCCTGGGTGAAGCGGCATCGTGGGTCCACAGTTCGACCGCTGTGGACCTTGCGTTGCCCCTTCCGCTTTCCAACCCAAGCGATTCGCGTTCCCGATTCCCCCTGCGAGAGCGGGGCGGAGTTGACGCTTGCTCTCGCTGCGGCTTATGATTTTCGTTTGCCTAAACCCTTGTAGGCCGGAGTAAGCAGCCGGCGGTGGTTAGATTCTCAATGGAAAAGAAGCGGCTCGAACAGTTCAAGAAGCGGCTCGAGGAACGGCAACTCGAGTTGCGCAGACAGGTCTCCAACCGTCAGCAGGACGGTCGCAACCAGGGCGAAGATGTGGCCCAGGACATTGCCGACAAGGCTGCCAGCTCCTACAACAAGGAATTTCTCTTCACCCAAAGCACCAACGAGCGCCAGCTCCTGGGCATGGTTGAAAGCGCTCTGACTCGCATCCGCGAAGGCAGCTTCGGGGAATGCGTTTCCTGCGGCAAGGAAATCAACGCCAAGCGCCTGGAAGCCGTGCCCTGGACCCGATACTGCATCGAGTGCCAGGAGAAGCTGGAGCGCGGGCAGCTCGAAGAAGTCGTCCCCTAGGCCGCGCGTCCAGCCTGGTGCTCGTCCCACCCCGCATCCCATTGTCGGCCGTCCGAGACTGAGGTAGAGTTTCGTGCCGCTCTGGAGGCAACCGTGTCCGAACCCGCAAAAGAGATGACGATGAGGGTCCTCTTCCTGGTGGGCCGCATCCTGTTGGGTGGCTTCTTCCTGGGAGCGGGAGTGAACCACTTCATTCATCACTCCGCCATGGCCCACATGGTGGCGGCAGCTGGCTATCCGTTTGCCGAGCTGGCGGTAATCGGCTCCGGCACTCTCATCTTCCTGGGCGGAACCAGCATTCTGCTGGGCGCGTGGCCACGAATCGGCGCCTGGCTGATCGTTATCTTCCTGGTGTTCGTCACCCCCTTGGTCAACAACTTCTGGGCGGATACCAACAACCCCCAGCAATTCGCCGACGACCTGAACAACTTCACCAAAAATGTGGGATTGCTCGGCGGAGTCATGATGTCGCTGTTTATCCAGCAACCCTGGCCCTACAGCATTGACGAGCTGCGGGCCCGGGGACGGACAACCATCCCCGTCGAGAGCGAGTACATTCGCATCTTTCGCCAGCGCTAGCCGGCGTCGTGATCACCACGCGAACTCGCAAGGAGGAAAAATCATGACCGCTCAAAGCCAACACAAATGCGCGTACTCGGAATGCAAATGCATGGTCGCAGCTCAGGAAAACTATTGCAGCGACTACTGCTCCGACGCTGACGACGCACAGGAAACCGAAATTCAATGCGACTGCAAGCATCCGCCTTGCGCTCTAGACTGACGGCTCAAGAAAGCGTTAGCATCGCGCGAGCGGCCATGCTCGTTTGTGGAGGAAGAGAGTGCTTGCCAAAAAGCTTGTAACGTCAGGGTTCGCGATCGTGCTGCTGTGGTCGATCCTCGCTGCGGTCTGCGCCGCTCAGGCTCCCACCCCGGAGCCTGTTACCGACCAGGAAACCGAGCTCGGTCTGGCGATGTACAACGAGCTCAAGAAAGGGGAGATCGTCGAATCCTCCCCTCTCTACGACAGCCTGAAGCCGGTGGCTGAGGCCATTACCCGCACCGCCCAGTCCCGCTATCCCCATCCCTTCAAGTTCTTCCTGGTGCACGAGACCCAGCCCAATGCCTTCGCCACTCCGGGAGGCAACGTCTATGTCGTCGATTCGCTCTTGTATTTTGTGAAGAACACCGAGCAGCTCGCCGGAACTCTGTGTCACGAGGTCTCCCACACCATTCATCGCGACAGCATCACGCTGATGGAGAAGGAGAAGAAAATTGAGAGACACGAGATAGAGGCGGCCATCCTGCTGGGGCCAACCCGCGCCCACATTCTCGCTATCGCCCTGGTCGGCAAGCTGCACTCACTGGGCCACTCCCGCGATGCCGAATCGAAAGCCGACGTGACCGGCTCCGACATCTGCGCCCAGGCCGGCTACAACCCCTGGGGCCTGATTTGGCTGTTCCAGGACTTTCAGAATGCCAACATTGCGCAACTGCCCCAACTTCTTTCCGACCATCCCGCCGACAACACGCGGATTCGCACCCTGGAGAATCATTTCCGGGAAAACCCATCCACCTTCTCCAAGTTCAGCTCGGATCCGAAATCCGCCACTCCGTTTACCGCGCCCAAGAACGCTCCAGAGCAGTTCTTGCATGCCGACACCAAGAGCGCCAAGTGAAAAAGCGGACCGCGGCCGAAGCTCTTACTCCATTTCCGCGACTCTCGTCGCAAAGAGGTTCCTGATGCGCGGAAGTCGTCTGCCGGGATGCGCGACTCGCAGCACGCGGCGCGCTGTCACTCATTGCGCGCGCTCGTCCATCCTGCTGGTGCTCCTTGCAGCCTCCGCCTATCCCCAAAGCGCGGACAAACTGCAGACCTTTTTTCGGCAGAACATCGGGTTGAAAGACGCGGAGATCGCCGCAATCGATCAAGGCAAAGCAGTTGCCAAGGTGCTTGAATCTCCCAAGCCATCCCAGGTCTTCGTCTTCGGCGCCGTATTCATCAAGGCCCAGCCCAGCGCGTACGTGCAGTTGGCCACCGATCTCGACAAGCTCAAGTCGTTTCCCAACTACCTCGTCATCCAGCGCTTCTCAACTCCCCCCGTGCTCTCCGATCTCAACGGCTTTGGCATCGACACGGATGACCTCGACGACTTGAAGGATTGCAAGCCCGGCAATTGCGAAGTGCAGCTGCCGGCGGAAAACATCGAAGAATTCCGGAGGAAGATTGACTGGTCCGGCGCCGACCCGCTCAGCCAGGTCAACACACTGGCCCGCAAGATGGCTCTGGAGGCGCTCGCGGCCTATCAGCAAGGGGGAAACGCCGCCCTGGGAAGCTACCGCGACAAGAAGGTCCCGGCGCAGGTGAGCGAGCAGTTCCGCGACCTGCTGTCCCGATCCACGGTCCTGCCCGCGGAGTTGCCGGCGTTCTACTCCTATCTTCTCGATTACCCCAAGGCTTCCCTTCCCGGCAGTTCCTCGGTCTTCTACTGGGAGAAGGTTAAGTTCGGGCTCAAGCCCACGCTTCGTATCAACCAGCAGATCAGCGCGCATCTGACCACCGGAGAGAAACCCATCGAAGTGATTGCGATCAAGCAGCTCTACTCCAACCACTATTTCCAGACGGCGCTCGACCTGTATTTTTGCATTCCCCGGGCGACGCCGCCCGGGTTCTACCTGGTCACCTTGAAAGGCTCGGAACAGGCGGGATTGACCGGCCCCAAGGGCAGCATGGTGAGGAAGGTGGCTGTCGACAAAACCCGCTCGTCGCTGGAAAAGTCCCTCCAGGCCATCAAGGCGCAACTTGAGACGTGAGGCGGGGATTCGCGGGGCTACGTTCCCAACAGCAAACGCTCGAGCGTGGGTCCGAGGACTAATGCCGGGAGAAAACTCAGCGCCCCGACGATAATCAGGCTCGCGGTCAGCAGAATGCCAAAGACCAGAGAGTCGGTCGGAAGCGTTCCGGAGGATGTCGGCGTGCTTTGCTGTCGGGCGAACAAGCCCGCCAGTCCCAGAGCCGGGATCGCCAAGCCAAATCGACCCACGGTCATAGCCACTGAGGTTGTCAGGTTATAGAAGAGCGTATTGGCATCGAGGCCCGCAAAGTTCTGGCCGTTATTCGCGAAACACGATGTGTACGCAAACAGGATCTCGCTGAAACCGTGGGGGCCGCTGTTGGTGACCAGGCCTGCCAGTCCGGCCCTGGTGCTCACCGCGATGGCCGTCAGTGGCAGAATCAGCAAAGGAGCAGCCAGCGTGTACAGCATGATCATCTTGGTTTCAGCCTGCGTGATTTTTTTGCCCAGATACTCCGGGGTGCGGCCAATCATCAGCCCGGCAAGAAACACCGCGATGGCCGCCGCCATCACCATGCTGTAGAGGCCAGTGCCCAGGCCGCCAAAAACAACCTCCCCCAGCAGCATGTTCGCCAGCAGCACCAGCCCGCCGAGCGACGTGTAGCTATCGTGCATGGAGTTGTACGATCCCGTGGCGGTGTTGGAGGTCACGGCCGCCGTCAGCGCCGAGTCGCCAATCCCAAAGCGCACCTCCTTGCCCTCCATGTTGCCAGCGGACCGGGAGGAAGCATTGAGCGCAGCGCCGAGGCCTGGATTGACTCGTCGCTCGAAGCGGTACACGGAGATCAGGCCGGCGCTGAACAGCACCAGCATAACCAGGAACAGGACCCAGCCTTGCCGCGGTCGAGCGGTCATTCGCCCGAAGGTGTTGGTCAGGGCTGCCGGGAGAAGCACAATCGATAACAATTCCAGGAAGTTGGCCAGGGGTGTGGGATTCTCATAGGGATGAGCTCCGTTGGCGTTGAAGAAGCCGCCCCCATTGGTCCCCAGATTCTTGATGATTTCCAGCGCGGCTACAGGGCCTTGCGGTATGACCTGCGTGTTTTTCTCCAGAGTGGTGGCCACGGCGTAGTTGTGGGAGTTCATCGGTACGCCCTGCCACACCAGCAGAGCGGCTCCCAGCAAGGCGCCCGGCAGCAGGATCCAAAGCAGACCACGGGTTAGGTCAACCCAGAAGTTGCCCAAGGTTTCGGATCGCTGCCGGACAAGACCGCGGATGAAGGCGATTCCTACCGCCAGCCCGGCGGCGCCGGCAACGAAATTCTGCGCGCACAAACCCACCATCTGGCTGAAGTAGCTCATCGTGTTCTCGCCGGCGTAGGCCTGCCAGGTCGTAGTGGTTGCGAAGCTGACGGCGGTGTTCAAAGCCAGGTGTGGTGTAAGCCGGGTGGTCAGGTACTCGCCGAAATACCACGGAAGGAAACGCTGGAGTCTCAGGATGAAGTACAGAAGCACTTCACAGGTCAAGCTGAAGAGCACAAAGCAGGTGGCGTATTCCTTCCACGCCATTTCCTGTTCCGGATCGACCCGTGCAACGCGATAGATGAACCGCTCGATCGCCCCACATGGCCAGTCCAGAAACGTTCGCTTCCGGGAGAAGACGCGCGCCATGTATCCACCGAGCGGCTTCACCAGCACGGTGACAGTCCCTACAAACAACGCGTATTCAAGCCATGTAAAGGGGTTCAATCCCGTATCCAGTCACTCGTATTCGATGAAAGAAGGCGTAAAGGCTCAATAAGAGATTCGCAAAGAGTTCGTAAGTCCCGCATTGGTCTTTATGGTTTCCTTAGGAACCTTTTATCCAAATTTCACGCCTCGCCGTATTCAATGAAATGGACGAGAAGGATTGGATCTCACATCCGAGGATGTGCGGACTCCCGGAGAAGGGCGAATGACGATTGTCCTCTGCGCGATCTGCCTCACCGCGGTGGTTTTCTTCACTATCGCCTTCGTTGGCTTTTCCCGAAGCAGCAGGAGACGAGTTGCCGGGCGCGTCGTGCAGCTTCAGAGCAAGCCCCGCGTCGCCGACCGCTTGGCCGCAAGGCAATTTACGATTCACGTAATCAACGAACGCCAAGTGCCGGCAGGCAGCCGACGAGCCCGGTGATTCACGCCAGCAGGCCTCAGGGGAGCCCCTTCGATCGCGCGGCGCAACGCCGATCTGGCTGAAGCGTTTCCAGCTAGCGCCGCCGGCCGCCTCCCATTCTGGCGCCACCCGTTCTTGGGCTGTAACTGCGCGCGGAGCTAAAGTTGCTTGTACGTTGCGCGCCCTGGGTGCGCATTTGCTGTTGGTTTTGGAGCGTGGGCTGCGGCCGGTCAACGGACTGCCAACCACTGCCGCTGTTCGACGCCCAATTGCCGCTGTCGCGGTTGTAGCGGTACACGGTACCATCTTTGCCAGCATAGACATTGTTTTTCCCGGCCGCGATACCGGCACCGGTATTGGTGTTGTAGACAAAGCCGCCGCGCCCGGCGGCACCCTGTCCGCTGTAAATATTGCCCACGTAACCTGCTCCGCCACCGGCGACGATCCCGGTGTTCGGATTGTAGGTGGCGCCGCCGCGATAGCCGGCAGTGTTGCCGGTGTAGATGTTGGTGTTGGCGCCGCGTCCCGCGACCGTGGTTCTTCCGGTCTGGGTGTTGTAGTAGGCGCCGCGCGTGGCCGCCCCGTAGTTGCCGGTGTAAGGATTGGCCCAGGCGGCGCCGGTGCGGGAATACGCAGTGTTGCCCCAAACGCCGTACACATTGGCGACCGCAGCTCCCCCCCACGCGCCCCATCCATAATATGGATACCAGCAGCACCCGTAGTAGCCCATCGGCCCCCACCACGGGTAGTACCAAGGATAGTAGGCATATCCATAGCCGAAGCCGAAGCTCCAGCCGGTGTCGGTGTCGTAAGTGAATCCCGCTCCGACACCGTAGGTGTAAGGCCAGCCATACCACACCGTGGAACTGATGTAAGGCGGGTAGTACCATCCGGTCCCGTAAACCACGGTCCGGGTGCTGGCCGAGACCACCGTGCCGTAATATCCGGGGGTATAGCCAACGTACACCACGTCCGGGGTCGAGTCGTACACCCTTACGTATGTGACGTAGTACAAGGGAGAGCTGGGAGGAATGTCATAGATCTCCGCCGGAACCGTATCGGCCACGCGCCATGGTCCTTGAGGAGTAGGTCCCTTAAACCACACTCCCGCCTCCACGCAGTAGTAATTGTGGTCGGACACCTTGATGACGGCAGCGCTGGTGTTCTTGGCGTAGGTCATCGAGGTGCCCTCGATGGGCACAAAGGTTGCTTCGCCGTCATATTGGACTGTGAGCTTAGCCTCTGAGCGCGTGATGGTCGCGGTTTGGGGAATCGAGTTGGCGATCAGTCCCTCTTTTGCCTGCGGCGTACCAGGCACCGATGCCAGCACGCTGGCCTTGGGGCTGTTCACGGGAATCCTGGCGAAGTCTGAGGGCAAGTCCGCCCCGACAAAGGTCCAGGGCCCGGCCAACGAAGCAGCTTGGAACCAGCGGCCGGAGACAAGCACGTAGTACTGACCGGCAAGGCGAAACAAATTTCCGTTCGTGTTCTCCACGTATTCCAGGCCAGTGCCCGAAATCAGCTTGAATTGCGGCTCGCCCTTGGTCTCAATCAGCTCGGCAGGACCGAAGGCAACATACACAACTGGAATGGGCGCCTCTTTTCCTGCCTCCTTCAGCGACGGTTTCTGTTCGCCTTCAAGGGTCTGCGCGGGAGTATGGCTGACCACATATTCTTCAGCTTTTTTCATGTCGTCGGGCAGCTTCTTTGCATAGATCCAGGGTCCTTCCAGATCCTTGGCTTGCAGCCACCAGTCCTGCACGCGCAGGTAATAGTTCTTCTTGTCGTTCTCGAAAAGAACAATGGCCCGGGTATTAATGACCCGCTGCAGTTTCGTCCCGTCGATATCGCGCAACTGCGGCATACCGTCGATCAGCACCAACAGCGAAGGCTTGGGAGCAAAGATCAGTTTGGGAGGATCGTTGTGGACCTCCACTCCTTTGACCGGCGCGTCGTCGGTTTCCAGCGCGGCCTGCAGCCGGTCGAGGGATATTGTCCTGGTGGCGCCCGGCAGCTTCTTTCCCAGAAGGTCAGCCAACTCAGCCTCCTTGTCGGCTGCGACCGGGAACTTCACCTTGGTGATGTGAGCCTGGTCGAGCGTCACCAACCGATTGACCTTGTCCACCTCCGTTAGCGCCTGAAACCAAACCACGCCGTACTTCGAGGCACCGTCCTTTCCAGCCTTGAACTCAACGGCAGCATACAGATCGATGCGGTTTCCATCCCACTTATCCACCTGCGGCTGGTAAACCAGGAATTTGTCGCTATTGCTGGTGAAGGTGCGGGGCCAGCTGCGCTCAGACGGGGGATTGCTCTGCGCTTTCGCCTTTTGCGCGCTGGGTGCATCGGGCAACGTCTGCTGCGCACCTACTGAAATCAGGAGAAGTCCAACGAGCGTCGCCAGGATGAGGGAACGGGAAAGATTTGTGCGCTGAGCACACCTCTGTTTTCGCAAGGTTGAGGCCTCCAACTGCGCGCTGAGGCTATCTGTTGGGAATGTTAGAGGGCCCTGCCTGAGTCTTGCACTGGCAGAAGTGACAGTGGGCGCGATGCTTCACACCCCATAGATCCCCCGCTATCGCGAAAGCTCGCATATCCAATTGACTTCCCAGGTCTTCCCACCATTGGGCGAGAAGGACTGTTCCATCCGCGCAGAGCTGGGAGAGAGGTTGAGCCAGACGTAGCGCACCAGGATGGCCCGGCCTTTGAAGTCTTCCTGGTCGAAAAACTCTCCGCGATTGCCGGTAAACTGGCCAACCATCGGAGGGAGGCCGAGAGTCCCGTTATCGACATCGACGAGATAGATGCTCCACTGATGCGATGTGGGGTTGTAGAGGCGGAGCGTCTGCGCCTTGATGCGGAGTTTCTTGTCGGTGCTAGTGACATCGAATTCTTCGAAGTTTGCGTTGCTGTCGAGGAGTTTCTTGTGGTTCGAGATACCATCGTACTCGACCCAGATATTGGAGTTGTTCAGACGGTCGGGAAGGCGGCGGACGTGAGCTTTCCAGTTGCCGATGAGGAAGTCAAAGTCGTGAGAACCATCGCGTTGAGGAAGGTTGGCGGGATTAGAAGTGGTTTGGGCGTGAAAGGGCGCAGCGATTATCCCGCTGAGGATAAGTAGCGAGAGGAACACGAGCTTGCTGACTCTCATAACCGTTCATCCTTTCCAACACGAGGGTGACGGCGCAATCGGCGACCGCTGCCTGCTTCTCCGTGGAGGTGGTTCATGATTCCTGGCAATGAAGAGCACCAGAAGTCTTGGCGGCATTCTTCCTGGCACTACGCGTGCGACTTTGAGCGGGGGCACGCTCAAGACGCTATGTCTCCCATCCCCTCCCCCGTTTGACGGGTAAGAGAGAGAAAGGTAGGTAGTTCCTAGTTATGTCCCGGTTTACCCGATCCGTTCGATCGAATTGGGCCTTAATCTCGGTGTTGTTTGGCCTGGCTCTGGTCGCGTTGATTTGGAACATGGACTTGTCACACAAAGCGCAACGGGCCATTGGTGTCACGGGGCAGTGGTGGGCGGTCTTCTCATTGCGTTCGCACGGCTCTGGAATGGATTATGGTTCTGGGCTATGCTGGCTGCCTTCCTGGGGGTCCATGCCGTTGTCTGGTGGATAATCTTGAATATATTGCTGGCGGGCACTCAGCAGATGTTCTTGGGGTTTCAGATTGCTGCGGGAGTCGGAGAGCTATGGCTGATGAATCTTGCGATTGTCGCAGTTGAAAAACGAATCAGACGCAGGGCCGCTGGATGACGCCCGACCCGGCGGGCATGGCAGCGGTCGATCCCGGCAATCCCCAGAGCTGGAATCGGTATGCTTATGTGTTGAACAATCCGATGTCATATGTAGATGCAAGTGGTTTGTCATGTGAGGACCCACATGATGGGAGTAAGTGTGTCCTACAAGTCACTGACACTCCTCTACCTGGCGTGACCCTACCTACTCCGAGTGGTTTCCCAGGCAGTTCCGGAATCAAGGACAACACTAATCCAGCCCCGAATCCGGAGAAGGGTTGCAAGTACAACGGCGGCCCCTGCCCCCACGGCAAAGATGCCGCCGCTGGAAAGGACGTACCCCTGACTCAGGATGCAATTGCAGTGTTTTCTCAGGTCGGTAGAACTGCTCCCCAAGTGGTTCACCCTTGCACGATTGCTGGGTTCTATGCAATTTCTGGGGGTGGTGTTGCTATTGCATCGCAAACAGCAACCGGGGCGGCGGCCATCCCGGAATTGTCAGACAGTATCTTCAGCCTCATGGTGCGAACTGTACCGCCTGCCGTGCCGTATGTACGGCGGGCGGAGAAACTGCTTGGGAGAGCCATTGTAGCTGGCACCGCTGCCATCAAAGCCGGCTGCGATGGGCTTGGAAACTGA
>Ga0187788_10000373_pt1 | contig 12354 bp, 9 predicted proteins | sample 1015_BV01_MP10_2_FD_133008 | JGI IMG/M metagenome (GOLD analysis project Ga0187788, IMG submission 133008) | Tropical peat soil microbial communities from peatlands in Department of Meta, Colombia - 1015_BV01_MP10_20_MG | ecosystem: Environmental > Terrestrial > Soil > Wetlands > Peat | place...
GCCGTAAACCTGCTTGTTGAACTCGTCGACTTTTTGCGAGTAGTTCATGGAGCAGAACTTCGGTCCGCACATGGAGCAGAACTTGGCCTCTTTGTAGTAATCGTCGGAGAGGGTCTCATCGTGCATGGAGCGGGCGGTTTCGGGGTCGAGCGACAGCGCAAACTGCTTCTCCCAGTCGAACTTGTAGCGTGCGTAGCTGAGGGCGTCGTCGCGGTCTCGCGCTCCCGGACGGTGCCGGGCAACATCTGCCGCATGGGCTGCGATCTTGTAGGCGATGATTCCGTCCTTCACGTCCTTGTCGTTAGGGAGTCCCAGGTGCTCTTTCGGAGTCACGTAGCAGAGCATCGCCGCACCATGCCAGCCGATCATGGCCGCCCCAATCGCCGACGTGATGTGGTCGTAGCCGGGGGCGATGTCAGTCACCAGCGGTCCCAGGGTGTAGAACGGAGCCTCGAAGCAGAGCTCCATTTCTTTGTCCACTTGCTCCTTGATCTTGTCCATCGGAACATGCCCGGGGCCCTCGATCATGACCTGGACGTCATGGTTCCATGCGATCCTCGTCAATTCGCCCAGCGTAGCCAATTCCGCGAATTGCGCCTCGTCGCTGGCGTCAGCCAGGCAGCCCGGGCGCAGTCCGTCGCCCAGCGAGAAGCTCACGTCATACTTTTTGAAGATCTTGCAGATCTCCTCAAAGCACTCGTACAGGAAGTTCTGCTTGTGATGATGCGCCATCCACTGCGCCAGGATCGCGCCGCCGCGGCTTACGATCCCGGTGATCCGCTTCGATACCAAGGGCAGGTACTGGATCAGCACGCCGGCGTGAATGGTCATGTAATCCACGCCCTGCGCCGCCTGTTCTTCGATCACCTCGAGCATGATGCCGGCCGTCAGGTCCTCGACCCGCTTCACTCGCGCGATCGCTTCGTAAATCGGCACCGTCCCGATCGGCACCGGGGAGTGCCGCAGAATCGCCTCCCGGATTTCGTGGATGTCTCCGCCCGTGGAGAGATCCATCACTGTGTCCGCGCCATAGTGGACCGCGGTGTGCAGCTTCTTGAGTTCCTCCGCAATGTTCGACGTCACGGCGGAATTCCCGATGTTCGCGTTGATCTTGCACAGGGTGGCCACGCCGATCCCCATCGGCTCCAGTTCCGGATGGTTGATGTTGGCTGGAATGATCAGTCGGCCGCGCGCCACTTCATCCCGCACTAGTTCCGGCGCGATCTTCTCGCGCTCGGCCACGTACACCATCTCTTCAGTTACCAGCCCCTGGCGGGCGTAGTGCATCTGCGAGAAATTGCCGTCCTGGTTCCTGGCTTTTCGCTGTGCAAGCCATTCCGCGCGGGGTGTGGGAACCTGAGAATTTCCGTTGTTGCCGCTGCCGTGGGAGCCGTTCGGAGACGTGCCGTTCGTCGTCGGGGTCATGGACTGCGCAACCTCTTTCCTATCGATGATGCGTTGATTATACGCTGCAGGGGCGGACTATCGGACCCCGGCGCATCAGCCGCGTTCCCAGATTTTCTCCCCGACTCCCGCGGAGGGGATTGTTTTCTCGCGAAAGAACCCGCCGCCCGTTCACCTTCTGGCGCCTTGCCCGTCTAACAACGCTGCACCTACAATCCTCTGTCCATCCGCGAGGTGAATGTGCAAAGTCTCCGCAAGCTCTGCTCTTTGGCTCTAATCATTGTTTGCGCTGCTGCCGCGCTGGCCCAGTCTTCTGCCAAAAACGCACTTGGGTTGGGCTTCAGCATTGACGTCATCGACAAGATAACAGATCCGTGCGTCGACTTTTACCAACATGCCTGCGGAAACTGGCTGAAGAACTCCGAGATTCCCGCCGACCAGACCGAATGGATCAGCTTCACGGAGCTTTACGAGCGGAACCTGGTGACCCTGCGCGGCATTCTCGAGAAGGCGGCTGCGGGCGGCGTCTCACGCAGTCCTGTCGAGCAAAAGATCGGCGACTATTACGGCGCCTGCATGGACGAGAAGGCCGCCGACGCCAAGAGACTCGATCCGCTCAAGCCCGAACTGGCTCGGGTCGCCTCGGCTTCCGACAAAGCCGCGCTCATCGACATCATCGCCCATTCGCACTTGATCGGCGCCAACGCGCTCTTCGGCTTCTATTCGGGTCCCGATCTCCACAACGCCGAGCAGGTCATCGCTTACATCGACCAGGGCGGACTTACCCTTCCCGATCGCGACTACTACATCAAGGACGACGACAAACACAAGGAGATGCGCCAGCACTTCACCGAGTATGCGACACAGATGTTTGCGCTGGCCGGGCAAGGTTCCGAAAAGGCCGCGGAATCGGCGCAGACGGTTTTGCGAATCGAAACCGCCCTGGCCACGGCCGAAATGGACCGCACGCTTCGCCGTGATCCCAAGAATCGCGACCACAAGATGAAACGCGACGAAGCCGTCGCGGTGGCCCCGAATTTTCTCTTGAATCGCTACTTCGACGAGGTCAAGGCTCCTTCGTTTTCCGAGCTGAACGTTTCCAATCCCGAGTTCTTTACGCAAATCAACGCGGTCATCGAGAAAGAGTCGCTCGACGCCTTGAAGACCTATGTCACCTGGCACCTGCTCGACTCCACCGCTCCCTGGCTCTCGAAGCCGTTCGTGGACGCGAACTTCAAGATGCAGCAGCAGCTCACCGGGCAGTCCGAGATTCAGCCCCGCTGGAAACGTTGTGTCGACGCCACTGATGGCGCACTCGGCGAGGCCCTCGGCCAGAAGTACGTCGAGCTCACCTTTGGAGCCGACGGCAAGGCGCGCATGCTCAAGATGGTCGACGCGCTCGAGGCGGCTCTCGAGGACGACATCCGCACTCTCCCCTGGATGACCGATGAAACCAAGAAACAGGCCAGGATCAAGCTCGCTGCCATTCGCAACAAGATCGGCTACCCGGACGTGTGGCGCGACTACACGGTCTTGAAGATCGAGCCGGGCGACCTGATCGGGAATTTCCTGCGCGCCAACGAATTCGAGTCCAATCGCCAGATCGCCAAGATCGGCAAGCCGCTCGACCGCAAGGAGTGGGGCATGACTCCACCTACCGTGAACGCCTACTACAACGGTTCGCGCAACGAAATCGTGTTTCCGGCCGGCATCCTGCAGCCTCCGTTTTTCGACAAGCAAATGGATGACGCCGTGAACCTGGGCGGCATCGGAGTCGTCATCGGACACGAACTCACGCACGGCTTCGACGACCAGGGCCGCAAGTTCGACCCGCAAGGAAACCTGCGCGACTGGTGGACGGAGCAGGATGGGAAAGAGTTTGAAAAACGCGCCAGCTGCATCGCGAACGAATACGGCAACTTTGTCGCGATTGACGACCTGAAGCTGAATGGCAGGTTGACACTAGGCGAAAACACCGCCGACAACGGCGGCGCGCGGATTGCATTCAATGCCCTGCAAAAGATGATTGCCGAGGACAAGACGGGAAAGGCTGGCGAGAAAATTGACGGCTACACGCCGGAGCAACGTTTCTTCCTGGGCTTTGGACGTGTCTGGTGTGAAAAGCGCCGCCCCGAGTTCTCGCGGATGCTGGTCACAGTCGATCCCCATTCTCCTGGCAAATACCGCATCAACGGAGTCGTCCAGAATATGCCTGAGTTTCAAAAGACGTGGGGATGCAAGGCAGGGCAACCGATGGTGGCCAAGAATGCGTGCCGGGTTTGGTAGGAAGGGTCTTTAATCCTTCCGCTGTAGTTCTTTGAATCCCTTGCGCCGCTGTTCACTATAGCGGTGCAGTGAGTCCATGATGATCGGATAGCCCTCAGCAGCAGGCCGAATCTCATCAACTTCGACCGCTTTGCCTTCGAGCTGCTTATAGTCCTGAAAGAACCGTCGCAACATCAAGAGGCGATGCTGCGGCATCTCGTTCGCCTCGTGGTAGCTGTTGAATTCCGGGTCCTCGGTGGCCACTGCGATGATCTTGTGGTCTTTCTTTCCCGAGTCGATCATCGTCATCAATCCGATCGCCCGCGCGTGAATGATGGTCAGCGGCACGGCGGTCTCCTGACACAGAACCAGCACATCGAGCGGATCGTCGTCTTCCGCCAGCGTCTGCGGAATGAACCCGTAGTTCGCCGGGTAGTACACGGCCGAATACAGAATGCGATCGAGCTTGATCAGCCCGCTGGTCTTGTCGAGTTCATACTTCACACTGGAGCCGAACGGGATCTCGATGACCGTGCTGAACTCGGCGGGTAGCTTGTCGCCCGGGGTCACGTCGTGCCAGGGATGGATCATGAACCTTTTTCACTTCGCGGGAAAATCGCGGCCATTCTAACAGTGGGGCATTATGGTCTTCCCGCACTTGTTAATTTCCTGCTTATTATCAATGATTTACAGTAGCGCCTGCCCGCTGTCGGAGCCCCCTTTGTGTCTTGACCCGGCTGCAACTGACGGGTAGAGTTTGATTCAATAGGCTTTGGGGTTTCCTATGTCCAGCGAGACCAGTAAGTATCTGAAATTCGGTAGCGCGACCGTGCTGATCCTGCTCATGCTCGGGTACCTTGCCTACACCGGTGTGCAGGAAAGCAAGAGCTACTACGTGACTATCAAAGAGCTTCATGGCATGGGGGACGGTGCGTATACCAAGCGCCTCCGTGTCGCCGGTAATGTCCAGCCTGGCTCCATCAAGCGCAGCGGGACTCACGTGGACTTCATCCTGGTGGAGCAGGACTTGAGCTTGCCTGTCAGCTACGCGGGAACCGAGCCGCCACCTGACACGTTTAAAGACAATTCACAGGCGCTCGCCGAAGGCAGCTTCGGCAAGGATGGCGTGTTCCACGCGAAGGCCCTGCAAGCCAAGTGCGCTTCCAAGTACGCGCCTGCCAAACCTGGAGATCCGGCATCAGGAACTCCCAACACGGAACCACCCAAGAGTATGACCAGCACTCAAAGCTCCAAGGGTGTGACTCTCTAACACGCGGTTGGCTTCTTCGACGAAACCAATTCGACTGTGAGCGATCCCAAAGCGGCGGACGTCCAAGCTGAGCCCATCATCGCCGTAAACAATCTCATTAAGCAGTTTGGCCGCTTCGCCGCCCTGCGCGGTGTCTCTGCTGAGTTTGCCGCGGCCCGCTTCTACGGCATCCTCGGCGACAACGGAGCGGGCAAAACCACCATGCTCCGTATCTTTGCGGGACTCACCACCCCCACTCGCGGCGATATCAAGATTCTCGGCAGCGCCAGCCCGCGTCAGGTTTGTCACGAGTTCGGCTACATGGCCCATCCGTCGCTGCTCTACGAAGAGATGAGTGGCATGGAGAACTTGCGCTACTTCTCCCGACTCTACGGCCTCCGGGACGACGCACGCTGCGCCAGGATCATCGCGGCCGTAGGCCTGGATCCGGAACTTCAGCGTCCGGTAGGTCAATATTCGCAGGGCATGCGTCAGAGAATCTCGCTCGCCCGGGCTCTCTTGAACGATCCCAAACTCCTGCTGCTCGACGAGCCTTTCTCCAACGTCGATATCCGCTCCGCCCGCGAAATGGTCAAGTTGCTCGCTCACATGCGCGACACGGGCAAGACCATCTTCGTGGTCACGCACCAGGCTTCGCTGCTGGCAGGCGCCGCCGACGAGTTCATCTGGATGCAGAACGGCCAGATCATCAACCGCACTCCCGACCTGAAATACATGGAGACGGCATGAGTTCGCCGCTCTCGGGCATCGCGCTAGCCACACTGGCAAAAGACATTCGCCTGGAATGGCGCTCCAAAGACGCCATCAACTCCATGCTGTTTTTCGCGCTGCTGGTCGTCGTGGTATTCAGCTTCTCGTTCGACCCGCTCGCCGAGGAATCGCGCCAGATCGCGGGAGGCCTGATCTGGGTAGCGTTCTTGTTTGCCTCCGTGGTCGCTCTGAACCAGACCTGGGCGCGCGAACTGCGCAACCAGGTGCTTGATGCCTACCGCGTGTCGCCCGCTCCCGCCAATTCCTTGTTCCTCGCCAAGGCCATCGGGAATTTCCTCTTCGTCATCGTGCTCGAAGCCGTGATGACTCCGTTGTTCGTGGTTTTTTACAAACTGCGCGTCCTCGGACCGGCCTGGCAATTGATTCCCGTCGCGCTGCTGGGCACATGGGCGATCGTGGTGAACGGCACATTTTTCGCGGCCATGTCCCTGCGCACCCGCAGCCGCGAGATCATGCTGCCCCTACTACTATTCCCCATCACCATCCCGGCGCTGGTATCGATGGTAGAAGCCACCACCATCATTCTCGTAGGTGATCCCGCCACCTCGGCCAAGTTCTGGATCGTGTTGCTAGCCACCTACGATGTGGTGTTTACTACTGGTTGTCTGGCCCTATTTGAAACGGTGCTGCACGCGGAATGAAAAAAGTCTTTCCCATCCTCGCCCTGCTGACCGCCATCTTTCTTAGCTATGCGCTTTACGACGCCCTGATTGTCGCTCCTCGCGAGCAGACCATGGGCGACGTGCAACGCATCTTCTACTATCACGTGCCCTCGGCCTGGACCGCGTTCCTGCTGTTCTTCCTTAATTTTCTGGCTTCCCTGCAATACCTGGTGCGCAGAAACCCCGGCACCGACAAAGTGGCCAACTGGCTCCTGATCACTATTGCCGCTTTGAGCTGTGTGGCCGCAGCGGTGATTGGCTTCGTTCCCAGCCTCAAGAGCGCGCTGCCGGAAAGCATACAACTGTCCTCGATCGCGACCACCGGCCCGATCATCGCTGGGTTTTACTTCCTCGTGCGCAGGCTCTTCTCCCTCGAAGGGGTGGATGCCCTAGCCGTTACTACTGCCGAAGTGGGTGTCGTCTTTTGCACAGTGGTCCTGGTCACCGGGCCTCTTTGGGCGCGGCCGGTATGGGGCATCTGGTGGACGTGGGACGTCCGTCTCACCTCGACACTGGTCTTGTGGCTGATTTACGTGAGTTACTTGGTCCTGCGGCGATTTTCTTCCAGCGGGCAAACGCCAGTTTTGGCGGCGGCACTGGCGGTTTTCGGAGCCCTCGATGTACCCCTGGTCTATTTCTCCATCTGGATTTTCCGTACCCAGCATCCACAGCCCGTCATCGGAGGCGGCGGCTCGATCGATCCCCGCATGCTGCACGTGCTCCTCATCAACTGGCTGGCGTTCCTCTGCTTCGCTGGGTTGGTTTGCTGGTCGCGATATCGGCTGGAGTTGCTAAAGCGTCAGGTCGAAGAAACCCAGGCCCTGGAAGCCCTGCTCGAACCAAGGAGCGCCGTGCGATGAACTTCCTCTATGCTGCCTATGCCGCTACTTGGGCCATCCACATCGGCTATCTGATCACCGTTGCCCGCCGCTACGCTCGCCTCAAACGCGAAATCGACGACATGAGCCGGAAGGATAGCTAGGCGCACCTCTAGAAAACGCCTGTGCACTGTTAGTCTCCATCGCGGATGATTGAGGCAGGCGGGTGAAGACTGACCATCGGAGACTACTCTACCTCTGCATCTTCAACTGCGGCAGGCTCGGCGTCGCCATGAAATCCAGGCTGGGACTTGCTCGCAGGAACTCGTACTCCTCGATCATAGCGGCAATTCCTACCCGCGATGAAGGCAGAGGACTCTCCACTCGAATTACCCGCGCGGCGAACCGCACCCGCACCGGGTCGGTGAGGGTTACATGCGGGGGAAAGGTCAACGTCACATCGATGCGCGATCCGGCATCCACCGGCCGATCCAGATAGAAAAACACACCACGCGCACTTACGTTCTGGGTTTCGGTCGCTAACTCCGAGGTGCCCTCCCCGGCAATTCGGATCGTCGCCGGGAGCCGCATATCGAAACGTCGCATGGAACGGCGGTCTGAACTTTCTTGCAGCATGGAGCGCGCTTTCTCCGTCTGGGATTTCGAACCCCTGCAGTCCCGGCGGCTGGGACTGCCACTACTCCGGAACCCGAGCCACTTCCGGTGTCTTTCGCTTTTTCTGACGGCGTGAAGCTAATTTACTTAGGAATCAGCAGTTTGCAACAGCAAAAACTTGCAGGAACTGAATCGGTAAACTCGCGACGCCGGCAAATATTGGCTGCCCAGCAGGGGAGGGATTGAGGGGAAGGAATCAGCGCAAATGCGCCAACTCTCCTGGTCGAGCAATCAATTTGCCAAGCCCGCTGTCAATTTGGAGGAGCGAGCCTCGCGGTTTGTCCCACTCCCCTCGGCAGGGTCTTCTCGCGTCTCCTACTGTCTTCGCAGAATTCCAGACAGCGCGGCATCTTTAGAATCCGGAACCCGCATCTCACTTCGCTTGAGCGGAGTATTCGGTGCAAGTCGGCTTGACACTGCTATCCGCTGGATGTTTAAGTAGTTATTTATTTTTTCACCCGAAGATGGAGACTGTAGCTGCCGCTTCGCACGCCACGAGGCCGCAAGCGTTTTTGTGCCATTCTTCAATCCCTCTCCACCTGATTTGAATACGTCGGAGGAGCTCGTGAGACTGAATCGCCGTGAGTTGGGTACGGGTCTGTTGCGGCGCTGCCTTTTGCCCGTATCGCTCGTGCTGGTGGCTATTGCGGCCACTTTTCTTTTCCTGGGTGCTCGCGTCGGCAAGACCGCGACCGCTACCTCCTCCGCTCTGGCTCCCACCGGAAAGCAGCTCACGCACCCCGTCCCTCCCATGTTGGCAAGCTTTGGGCATCTACCGCTAAGCTTTGAGCCGAACCGCGGACAGACCGATCCACGCGTTCACTTCATCGCCCGGGGCAGCGGTTATGGCCTGTTCTTGACGGTAAAAGAAGCCGTCCTGGCCCTCGCCCGCCCTGACGCCCCCAACTCCGTGGTTCGCATGAAGCTCTCCGGCGCAAACTCCCACGCTCAGGTCGAGGGCAGGGAACTGCTTCCCGGCAAGAGCAACTACTACATCGGCAACAACCCTTCCCGGTGGCAGGTCGGCATCCCGCAATACGCCCGCGTGCGCTACTCGCAGGTCTATCCCGGCATTGATCTGGTGTACTACGGCAGCCAAGGGCAGCTGGAATACGATTTCGAGATCGCGCCCGGGGCAGACCCTCGCCAGGTCCAACTCGCCTTCGCGGGTTCGCACAAGCTCGAACTGCAATCTGGTGACCTCAAAATAACCACCGCGGGGGGTGAGGTCCGCCTGCAGGCGCCTCGCGTTTATCAGGAAATCGCCGGAAGCCGGCAATCGGTGGCCGCGAAGTTCGCTCAGCTCGCGGCGGACAAGGTCGGCTTTGAACTGGGCGATTACGACCATTCCCAGCGACTCGTCATCGACCCGGTACTGACCTACTCCACGTATCTTGGCGGCACCGGAACTGAGTTCTTGCCTTCGATCGCGGTCGATTCCGCTCCGAACATCTACCTCACTGGGGCCACGACTTCGACGGATTTCCCCCTGTCGTCAAGCCCTTATCAAGGAACGTTGAATGGGACTTCGAATGTCTTCGTGACCAAGTTGGATCCCACCGGCAGCACCCTGCTGTTCTCAACGTACCTGGGCGGAAGCGGCATGGACACGAGCGCTGGTATCGCAGCCGATGCGGCCGGCAACGCTTATCTTGCCGGCACCACCACGTCCAGCGATTTTCCCAATAAGAATGCGTTCCAGACCGCGCCCGTGTCTCCCGGCAACCCGCACGCGTTTGTCAGTGAGCTGACCGCGAGCGGCACGCTGCAGTATTCCACCTACCTCTCGGGCCATGGCACCGACACCGTCAAGGGTATGACGCTCGACAACAAGGGTTTCGTCTACGTCATTGGAATCACCGACTCGACGGATTTCCCGTTGGCCCCGGTCGCGGGAACATTCCAGTCGACGCTGCAGGGCGCCAATGCCTTCTTCATCAGCAAGCTTGCACCCAACACTTCCGGCGCGAACAGCCTCGTCTTCTCCACCTATTTCGGAGGCGGCAATCCCGCGAACGGCACGGTCAGCGGAGGCGCCATCGCGGTCGACAACAACGCCAACGGTTCCAACATCTATTTCACCGGGGGCACGACCTACATCTACACCGGTCAAAATGCGCAAACCGACTTCCCCATCAAGAATGCCTTCCAGTTCTGCCTGGGAAATCCCGGTAGCACTTCGACCACGACTTGCTCCACTAGCGTGACCGAGCCCGACGCCTTCGTGGCGAAGCTGAACCCCGGCACAAACACCGGCGCCCAGTTGCTGTACTGCACCTATCTCGGCGGCTCGCACACCGACATCGGACAAGGCATTGGCCTGGACGCCTCCGGCAATGCTTACGTCACAGGTTCCACGAATTCTAGCGACCACCCGGCGGTGAGCGGTGCCATCGCGCCCTATCAGGCGAGTTTGAAAGGTGGTACGGATGCTTTTGTGGCCAAGGTGAACAATCCTGCTACCGGAACGGGATCGACAAGTGTTCTGTTGACCTACTTCAGCTACCTGGGCGGGTCTGATGATGACGTCGGCAATGCCATGGCAGTGGATAACGTCCAGGGCGCCCGGGTGATCGGCACCACCAAGTCCACGGATTTCCCCGTGACTGCGACCAACGCCGTACAGGCCGCCCTTAAAGGGACACAGGACGCCTTCGTCGCGCGCCTCGATACCACCTCGGGCGGTAACAGCTCGACCAGTCAGTTTGTGACCTATCTCGGCGGATCGGGTGTCGACACTGGCACGGGTATCGCCATCGACAGCGACAGCAACACCCTGGTGACCGGCGAAACGCAGTCTGCCGATTTCACCACGGTGAATCCGTTTCAGGCTGCCCTCAAGGGAACTCAGGATATCTTCGCTGCCCGGCTAGGGCCGAATGTGAACTTCGACGTGCAGGCTCCCAACCTGGCGGGAAACACCGTGAATGCCGGGAATCAGGTCAGCTATACCTACCAGATCACCAACAACGGAGACACGACGTCGAACGTTCTCTTCATCGACAATCTCTCCGGGGGCAGCGGCAGTGCGCCAGTCACATTTGTCTCAGCCTCCGCAGCCGGAGGAAGTTGCTCCAGCACTCCCACCGACAACAAGATTCTCTGCAATCTGGGCACGATCAACGGTGGTCAGAAAACGAGCGTGACCATCAACCTGACCCCCACCGGAGCAGGTACGATCGCCAACAGTGGAACCATTCAGGTCGGTTCCTACGCCAAGACCGGGGTTGCCGGTGCGGTGACTGTAAATGCCTTTAAATTGACCGCACTGCAGGCCAGCAACACGGTCGTGGCCGGCAATCCCGCCACCTACGCGATCCAAGTCACTCCCCAGCCTGTCTACACGGCATCGATTTCGATTAACTGCAACTCCGGACTGCCCGGCGGCGGCACCACTTGCAAGCCCTCCACAACCCCGGTCACCTTGCAGAACTCGAGCCCTTCCACGGTCACTCTGGTGATCAGCACCGTGGCCCGAGTTACTACTAATGCCAGCGTCCGGCCCCTGCGAAATTTCTTCCTCGCTGCCGGCCTGCCTTTGGCCGCCTTTGCATTCTTCGGGATGGGAACTCGGCGCCGGGGCCGGCGTTGGCTCGGCGGTCTTGCTTTTCTCGCCGTCGCCACCTTGCTCCTGCTGCAGCCCGCTTGCAGCGGACACAGTTCTTCCTCCACGACAACGGGGACTCCTGCGGGCACCTATACCGTCAACGTGGTGGGTACTTCGGGATCGTTCTCTCAGACCATTCCCATCACGCTGGTGGTGCAGTAGCAGAACCCGAGCGCGAATTCCCTGCGAAGGTCGAGAGGGGCCGCTCCGGATCGCTTCCACTGGGACGTTGTTTCGCGGATCGTCCACCTCTGCATGTGGAGACAGGAACACGATGAGGTTTCGTGTGCGCGGTTCTAGAGGTTTCCCTGTATTGTCGGAATGAGCGGGGCGCAATAATGTGGTTGTCAGACGAAGTGGCGCAGGCCCCGCTCCAGCGGAAATTTGAACGGGAGTTCCTTTGAAGCGGGGCCTTAATTTTTTCCGCCGGCAACGTTCACGCGGTGATCAGCGATTCCAGAGCGATCCGGTTTGAAACCACCAGGGTGGCCCCTTCCTGCTCGATCAGATGTTGTTTCTTGAATCCGGCCATCAGGCGTGTGACCGTCTCGCGCGAGGTGCCGATCATCTGCCCGATTTCTTCGTGCGTGAGCGGAACCTTCATCCGGTTCGGTACGGAACTGCCCACTCGCTCATCCATCCATCCCACCAGTAAACGGGCCAGCTTCTCGCTGGCCGAGCCGGAGAGCATCAAGGTGCGAATCTCGCGGCAGGTTACGTTGTAGTCGCGGCTGAGGGCCTGCGTAACCCAGAGCGCAAATTCTCCATGGGCGCGCATCATGCGCACCACATCGCTGTGCCGGATGAAGGTGACGTCACAGGGTTGCTGCGCCTCTGCTGTAGCCTCGTAGTCGCGGCCTCCTACGGTCGAAGCCACTCCCA
>Ga0187788_10000374_pt1 | contig 12340 bp, 18 predicted proteins | sample 1015_BV01_MP10_2_FD_133008 | JGI IMG/M metagenome (GOLD analysis project Ga0187788, IMG submission 133008) | Tropical peat soil microbial communities from peatlands in Department of Meta, Colombia - 1015_BV01_MP10_20_MG | ecosystem: Environmental > Terrestrial > Soil > Wetlands > Peat | place...
CGCTAACAACGAGGGCAATAAATTAGCGGTAAAGCCTTATGGCAGCTTGTCATACTCTCGTTGAAAGGCCTCATCCAAAATCCGGTCGATTCCCGGCTCGAGCGATCGAGCGCCGCAAAAATCGCAAACACCGACCGTTATCATCACGCGGCAATGGACATAACCCTTTTTGCTCCATTGATGAAACTTCATCTCTTCCATGGAGTCGGAGCTGATGAGGCGCCCCTTCTTGCAAGAATCACAAACGTTGAATTCGTCTTCGGCTGCCATTGCTCATTCCCCGGAGCCGTGGCCCATGCCAAGCTAATCTGCATGATTACTTTTGAGAGGATGTGTGAACTACTTCACACACCAAGGCTTGAGGCCCTCGCATTGGTATAACCGTGGGCGCAATCAATGTGAGGATCATTCTATGGATCATATGTCCAGCGACCAGAATGAAGAAAACCTCCTCATGTACGAAATTTCCGATGACGTGCTGGAGGCCGCCGCCTGCATAGGGGATGAAAAAGCCAACAAGTTCACCCAGTGGGTCTGTACTGCTCTGTATTTTTGCCCTGGCCCTTAGCGGATACGATTTACGCCGGCGAAGCGCATTGCCTGTGAGGCCGGAGCGAAATAGTGTTTTTCTGCCAGCGCCCAACTTTGTCCCGTTCAGCCCACTGGTCTTACAAGAGGACGGGCGCTCGTGGGCGCGTCAGGCCGCGTCACCAATTGCGATACTGCAGGAAACGCTCGATCTGGCGCTCGGATTCGTCGATGAATTTGGCGCCGTCGCCGCCAAGAAATTTGACGATCTCGCGCTCGGCGCAGCGCATGTTTGCGTCCTTGATGGCAGCGGCCACATGGTGCAATAGATTGCTTACGCCCTTTTCGACCAGCGCGACGGCGCGCGGGGCAACAGTGGATTGAACGCAAGCCATAGGAGCCTCCATATCACCCGCAAAGGATGTAAACCAACTGGACGTTATCTGACGCGTCATGTGATTACACGTAATACTATTTTTGATTTGCATCGCGCCTTGATCTTTCTGCGTTCCTCTAGCATTACCCAAGGATGCGTACCCCGATTGTTCTCGCCAAGTTCTCTGTGCGGGTAATCAAAGCAGGACGTAGAGACCCCAGAGCGCAGAAAACAAACAGAAGTGCGAATGACATTACAGCAAGTAATGCCGCATACTCGAGCGTGAGCATGATCTCCTCCGTTGAGTTTCTAACGCGCGGCGGCGGTAAACAACGAGCGGACACCCGGCCCGCAAGCAAAATGATTATTCCCGAGCACGGACAAGGGCGTATTGCGGTAAATCAAAAAATGGTCCGCAAAGAAGCTACGTAACTTTCCTTAGATCAAACATTTGATCTGACTCAAAGCGAAAGGTAGCCCATATGCTTACTAGGTCGCCATGGCAACCGTCGACGAGCTTTGGCAGATGGCGACCGACCTCTACGCGCGGGGGCAATCATCTAATGATCCGTCAATGAAACAACTGCTCATGAGAGCGGCCTACGGCTATCTTAAACAGGCAGAAGAAACGCGACGCGGCCGTATGGTCATACAGGCCGAGTTTCCAAAACTCGACAGGAGGATCGGGTAGGCACTAGAGGGCGGACATTCGGGAGCGGGCAATGGCCATCTATATGATCGGGTATGATTTGCACCCTTCGAAAGAAGAAAATTACGATAAGCTTTTTACAGCACTTGAAGCGGTTGGAAGTGGCTACTGGGATTGCCTCGACTCGACATGGCTCGTCATCGCGGAAAAAACGCCAGTCCAAATAAGGGACGAACTCAAACAGTACCTTAGGGATGACGACCGCCTTCTTGTCATGCGCTATGGAGAGGCCGCCGCGTGGCTTGGATTCAAGGATGAGTGCCAGACTTGGCTCGAAGACAAACTTTGAGGTCGCCACAGGCCGCAAAGCAATCAGTGCGTTTTTCGCCTGAGCGAGCGCGCGTCAAGAGCTTGTCCAGGCTCCCACAACGGCAATTACTTGCCAATTCAAAGCCTTGATCGAAATGCGTCCGCGCTGAGAGTCTCTTTCGAGTTGATCCAGCGCAAAGCACGCGTGCATTTTCGATGATCGACTTGTTCGCTAAAATGGCTAGGTCGCCACAATGCACATTCCCCATGCACTGCTGGATGAGTTTCCCGGCGAAGCGCTATTCATCGAGCGCCTGATAAAAAGTAATTATGCGTTTGAGCAACTTGCGACCCACTACGATGAGGTCAATCGGCAGATCTATCGCATCGAAACGGAAGAAGAGCCCACCACCGATGAGGTGCTCGAAAGACTTAAGAAGCAGCGCCTAAAACTCAAAGACGACATAGCAACCCTCCTGATGAAGCTGGAACGCCGAATGTAGGCCCCCGAGCGGATTGGCTTGTTCGGCTAGTTCAAACGGGCGAAATAGGAGAGCAGATCGCGCTAAACGTCGGCGAGAGCCAGGCCAGCTATCAATTGGCTGCAGTAGATGGCGGTGACTGCCGCTGCTGAAGTGTCAGCTAAGTACCTTTCATGGTTCCCAAAGCGGGCTCACGTTGTTGTCTATCGGTCTACTGTTAAGCGTGTCCGCCTTCGGGCAATAGTCGGCATTGCTGGATTTTGGCCTGGGACGGTACCTCGGGCATTCTCGCCTTACGCATCCGGTGCCGAACCTTCTCGGTGCAGAGTTGGGCGCGGTAGACTATCGTACCGTAGCGGTAATGAGCTATTATGGCACCGGCATGAATACGGTTTCGCTTGGCGTGCCAGCGGTTGTTCAGTCGTGGCTTTATTTCAATCGTTAAGTATTGGTCTGCTTCTTGATGGAGAAGCGGAATGCATAAATGGGGCAGACTCGGATTTGTAGGATTGACGCTCAGCCTCGCCATTGCTGGCAGGCAAAACGCTTCTGCATTAACCAAAGAAGGCGCCCTGGAAAATTGCCGCGCGACGGTGGGTCACCCAATTGTCCAAGCATGCATGAGAGGTGGCGGCGGAAGTCGTGAAGCATGCCGGGAACGGGCTTCACCGAAAGTCCGGGCTTGCGTAATTGCCGCCCTCAACGCGGCCAATGGACGGGCCAACGTGCCCATCGCGGTGCCCAAAGAACAAGGCCCGAGCGACGCAGTCGCCGACCAGGCCGAGGCACTTCCAAGTATTTTCGTCGCGCCGCCTCGTACTATTACCGATATCACCGCGATTTTGGACAGCGAGAAACCAGACGCTGCGCAAATCGCCAAATTGCACACTGAAGCGGACGCGGCAGTTCCTGCCAATGTATCACGCGCAGAACTCGTACAATTTTACTATCAGCGCGGAAATGCGCGGGCGCAATTGGGGCGCCTAGCTGACGCAATTGTAGATGCAGATCGTGCTCTTGAGGTGGCACGCGGTGCCGTTGACGCCAATCAGTTAGGTCGACTGGAGCAGTTCGCCGCCATTCAATATAAATTTGCCGGTGACCCAAAACATGCCCTTGAAATATTTCAGCGTCAGCTCAGTGATACGGATACGAAAGGTGCGCGTGGCTATATGTTCGGCGCGCAGCGACAAATATCGGATATGCTCATTAAGATGGGAGATCTGGCGCAAGCGGAAGCTTATTTGCGTCGTAATCTCAGTCTTATTCAGGAGGCGAGAACGAGCGGTCTACCCGGCTGGCGAAGCTCTTATGCCGTGAGAGGTCAGTCCTGGGAGGCCGATGTCGAGCATCATCGTGCGATTATTTTCGAGGCGCGCGGAGAATTCGGTGCAGCTGAAAAATCTTACCGCTTGGCTGAGCAACGCCGGCGCGCATCAATCAAGGGTATTCTGAGCAGCCCAAATCCGCCACCGGTATCCCAACTGCTTCATGCGGCCGATTCAATGGTTGTCGGCCAAGCGCGGATGAAGGCAAAGCAGGGTCGCCTCGCCGAGGCAGAAGCCGATGCGCGCCGCGCACTGCTTGCCCGCCTAAAGGATCAAGGAAAATACAATTCCGCGACACCATTTTTTATCGTGGGGCTCGCCGATTGCTTGGTCGAGCAGGGCCGTTATGCCGAGGCCGAAAAACTCGTACGCATAGCACTCGAGATCAATCGAGTGATCGGCGTTGCCGACGACTCGCAGACGGTCGTCAGCGAGATGACGTTTCTTGCCTCGATTTTAAGCTTTCAAAACAAGCGAAAAGAAACAGCAGAGCTGTACGATGAGATCGATAAGGCGATGGCTAATTGGGATCCACAGCGCCGCCAGCCGTTCGATTTGAATGGCTCGCGTATTTACGCGCTGTATGCTTCGGGCCAGATCGATAGAGGCATCGCAACGGCTCAAGCCTTGGTGAAACGCAACACGACCCGCTTCGGAGAAAAGTTTTACGACACGGCTCTTGCGCGGGGCATATTGGCCATCGGTTATATGAGGGCCAAGCGCGACGCTGAGGCCGAACGTGAATTCCGTACAGCCATTCCAATTTTGATGGCCGGCGCGCATGAAAATGTCGATGATGATTATTTGGCGGCGGTAGCTGCGCGCAGCGAGCGGCTGCAAAATATCGTCGAGGCCTATATTAAATTGCTTAACCGGCGGCAGGGCGACAATGGCGATGACAACGCGGCCACCGAAACGATCGCATTGGCTGACGCTATTCGCGGGCGTTCCGTACAGCTGGCTATGGCGCAATCAAGCGCGCGAATGCTGATTCAAGACGGCACGCTGGCAGACCTCGTTCGACAAGAGCAAGATTTGAGTAAGCAAATCAATGCGCAGCTTGGTACGCTCAACAATGCCTTGGCGCTCCCGTCTGGTCAGCGCGACGAGAACGTGGTTAGGGCACTTAATGTCGCCATAACCAAGCTACGCAGCGAACACGAAAAGTTGCGTTCGGAAATTGCGAAACGGTTTCCGGATTATACTAACCTGATCGACCCACGTGCGCCGTCGATCGATGAAATTAGAGCAATGCTCAAACAGGACGAAGCGCTTCTGTCATTCTATTTCGGACGGAACACGAGCTTCGTTTTGGCCGTACCGAAGCAGGGAAAGGTTGCATTCGCCGCCATTCATGCAACGTTTGATGACATTAGCACAAAAATTAACAAGCTGCGCCAGTCACTCGAACCTGAAGCAACACTAGTTTCCGATATTCCACCGTTCGATCTCGCGCTCGGCTACGAGTTGTATAGCCTACTCCTCAAGCCCGTCGAAGACAGTTGGAAGCCGGCCAAGAGCTTGATTGTGATCACGAACGGTGCACTGGGGCAGCTACCGCTGTCGCTGCTACCGATGGCTTTGGCGCAGGAGCACGACGGTGATGGGCCGCTTTTCAGCGGATACCGCAGCGTTCCGTGGCTCGCCCGCACCCATGCCGTAACCTTCGTGCCGTCGGCGTCGGCTCTTCGCACGTTGCGGCAGTTGCCGCGGGGCTCGGCGACACGAGCTGCATTCATCGGCTTCGGCGATCCCTATTTCAGCGTCGAGCAAGCGGCTGATGCGGAATCTCGTCAAGGGTCAAAGCCGTTCGCCGTCGCATCGGCCGATGTGACAGCGACACGCGGTTTGCCTTTGGCGCGGCGGTCAAGTCCACGAACGGAAGGGGTCGACAGCGCTGACCTCGCGCAATTGCCGCGCCTGCCGGACACAGCCACGGAGTTAATTTCTATCGCCAAGGTCCTCGGGCTCGATCCAGCCAAGGTCCTGCATCTCGGCAAGGCGGCTAACGAGCGCACCGTCAAAACCATTGATCTTTCGCGCTACCGTATTATTGATTTTGCGACCCACGGACTCGTGCCGGGCGAAATCAACGGATTAACCGAGCCCGCGCTCGCGCTGACTGCGCCTGCTGTTAGCCAGGTTGAGGGGGATGGTCTGTTGACCATGGGTGAAATTCTCGCTCTTAAACTTGATGCCGACTGGGTCGTGTTATCGGCCTGCAACACAGGCGCTGGTGCGGGGGCGGGTGCTGAAGCCGCTTCCGGACTGGGTCGTGCATTCTTCTATGCTGGAACGCGAGCAATCCTGGTCACGAACTGGTCGGTACATTCAGTATCAGCGCGCGAGCTTGTAACGGACCTGTTTCGCCGGCAGTCGTCCGACCCGGCATTGAGCCGCAGTGAGGCCTTGCGACAGGCCTCGATGGCGCTGCTCGATGGACCGGGCTTTACCGATCCGAGCGGCAAGACGGTGTTTGCTTATGCACACCCGCTATTTTGGGCTCCGTATAGCATTATCGGCGATGGCGGCGGAGTCAGACCCTGAAATTGCATGGCGCGTGGAAAAACGAATATCGGGGCCGCTTTCTGCCGTTAGGAACGGGGGCCAAGCTAGAATGCTTAGCAAATCGGTGATCGTCATTTGTTTTATCACCACGATGGGCGCGCTCTGCGTTGGACGCTCTTATGCCGACTCGACACGTATCGTCCTGATCACTGCCGATGAGGCGCAACTACCTCTGGCGGCGAACGCCGATTTAACCTTTCGCGCTGGAATTTCTCGTGGGCCGGCAATCGAACTGGTGTCACCCAAGCCATCCGGGGCGTCGGTCCAGTCCCCTGTTCATCTTCAGTTGAAATTCGAGGGACGAGGCGGTGCGCAAATTGATCCGGACTCACTCAAGCTCACCTACATTAGAAATCCCTTCATCGATCTGACGAGCCGCGTCAAAGACTTCGCCAAACCAACCGGAATCGATGTACCGGAAGCTGACATACCGCCCGGCATGCATGTTATCCGTGCGGATGTGAAGGACAAAGATGGACGCTCGGGATCTTTGATTTTCAAGCTTAACGTGGCCAAGCATTAGGCAACCAATGCGCTGTCCATTCTGTGCCGAAGATGTCCGCGATGACGCTTCTGTGTGCCGTCATTGTGGCAATGATCTCAAAATTCCCGACTCTTTGATTGCCGAAAATTTAGAGCTCAAGGACCGTGTAGCAACATTGCGACGTGAGCTGAAAGATCTCCACAGCAAGCTTGGCCTGCGAGCGCGTCGATAGCCATCAAAGAGTCTCCAAGATCCACTCGGGTGATTTGTCAATGGAATGCCCATTCTGTGCTGAGGATTTCAACGACGAAGCGCTCGTCTGCAAAAATTGTGGGCGGGATCTGCGCTTGGTGCGTCCGTTTATCGACGAAAACCTTACATTGGTTGCTCAGATTGAAGAGTTACAATTACAGGTCGATAAAGCGCGTGCAGCGGTAAACCGCAAGATGGCGCCGGTCGCGTTCTGGTCGAACCACAGCGTGATTTACGTACTCGCCCCTGTTATTTTGCTAGTTGCGGCGCATTTTTTGATCGTTGTTGCTCTCGATATCTCACCGCTTTATTTGCGTCTTGCTTCGATAGTGATTCCGTTGCCCTTCGGTTTTGCCATGCTGTGGTTTTCGCACCATGGCGTCCCGTGGTCCATCTTAGATGGCATTTTCATTGGTCTTATTTCAGTGACCGGAATGCTCATGGTCGTGGCGTTTATGGACAATGTTTCCGTCTTGCCAGAGAACGTCCGTGAATTGCGCGAGACGTCGGAATATGTTGTTAGTATCGCGCTCGCCAATGTGACAGGAGCAGTCGTCGCAGTGCTCGTGCGTCGCATGCTGCCGCGAACATTGGATGCCACCGGGGCGCCGAGTGCAGTTGCGATTACTCTTGCTCGAATGGCGGGCCGGCACGTTGGGGAACAGGCCTTGCGGCGCCGCGCGCAGAAAATTCAGGACAATCTTGGAACAATCGCGACCGCGGTTGCTGCGGTGGCGGCGGGTGCTGGTTCAATCTATACGGGTGTTCGAGCTCTGGTTGGATAGCCGATGCGCCAGCCGTGAATAGCCCGCGGCTTCCGCTTTTGGCACAAAGCGAACAACCGACCGCGCCAGCGCTCGATGACCGACGATAGCGTGTATTGGGACTGTCAGTATCGCTCGTTCGAAGAGGGTCGACCGAACGTGCTGGCAGGCAGTCGTGGTTGGTGCAATCCGAGCTCGTACTCGCTAGACCCACATTTCGACCCCCGCGTCTCGAAATCGGCCATCGCTTGCTCATGGCTCCCCGCCTAGCCGCGATACTCAAACATCCATAATCGGCACCTCATCAACCTTGTGTCCGTGCTGATCCACGATGGTGACGAACCAGCCGGTCCAGTTCCAGTCCCGCATGACCGCACCATGTTTGAGGTCGCGTGCGAGTGCCACCCCATCGGCGCGAGCCGCGGCATTGCCAGACAAGTCAATGCCTTTGTGGTTGTTCAGAACTTGATTGCCATCGGTGAGATGGAAAAAGTAACGCGGCATGATAGATCCTGTGTGCTTGCCGTCTTTTAAGCGGGAGCGGCTCCGTCGTAGCGGTGCCGTGGCTTCCGTTCGACTGGCCCCCCAAGCGGATCAATCAAGCTGCAATTGCCCGCTTGGCCAACTTTAATATCGAATTGGCTAGCCGTGGCTTTGATGTAGCGCAAGTCTCTCGCCTATGTCCGCTATTGGCGTAACAGCGGACATCACGGTTTATGTAAAATTAGTTGCTGCACGGCCAAGTTTGTCGAAGCGCCTCGGCAGCTAACTTATTGAAATTTTCGTGCAGACGAGCCGGGCGGGCGTCGATGTATTTTATGACGATCTGGACACCTTGCATGTTGGTCGCGCCCTTGGGCGCACATGCGCCTGCAGCAAATTCAACAAGTGCCTGTACAGCGCCAGCACAATATCCCTGCAATAAAAGGTCATCTTTAGAACTGGATACATAATTACGGCACCCAATTATTCTTGAGCTGGCGCTCAAATCTTCTGCGAAGACTTCTCCGCAAGTAAGAAACAGCCCCGTTGAAAGCACGGTGGCATATCCTATCGCCGCGAGCGTCATTGCACGCAATCTCACTGCGGCCTCCCTGATAACAATCACGCTAGCGGGATACTATACTCATCAGCCGCGCAGTGCAGCGGCCTGAAAGGTCAATACTGCAGTGCCTTTTTCTATCCATTTGATATTTCTCAAGGCTTGGATCACGGTGTGGGCTACAGTTCAGCACTCTGTCATTCGCTAGATGTGATGCCCGTCACTGTCGGACGAGCTAGTAGCGCTACAATTTAACAACGATCACTGCGAACGAAGCGTTGATGTCTGGGGCCGTGGTACTGGAGTGATTCTGATGCGTGGCTTTGCTGGCCTGCTTGCGTACCTTGCCGGAGTCTCAGCAATCATCTGCATCGGTATCGTTGGACTGATGGCGCTACAGTCACTCACTGAACGAACGCCGCCGCCAACCGTTGCGGCCGCATTGCACAAAGAGAGTCTCGCCAAGCCGATCAAGCAGCCGATAAACGGTCAAAAGACAGCGCACCCCAACCAGAAGCACAAGACAGCGCATGTAACTCATAAGCAGCTGCACGAAGCGCTCACCATAGACGCAGGCCGTAACGCATACGGATACGCAGAAGAACCGCGCCGAATCGATCCGAACCGGTTTCCTTTTTTCGGCCGCTAGATACTGACTCTCGGAACGAATATGGTGCGGTCGAGGTGATCGACTGAACGGGCTCATGTCCGCTTTGGCCCTTAGCGGACAATTAAGCTTTGCTGCATCAACGAGCTTGCCGATTAAATCGGCTGAAGATGATCGCGCCGTCGCGAGGCATTGGGCGGGAGTCGCTAGCGGTGAGCGCCGGGGGAAAAGGGGTTCTGCTGCTGCACAGCGGCAGCACGCTGGTTATCGATATCTATTCGACACTGATTGTAGTCCGGTGATTCAAACGCGAAGCCGCGAGATCGACACTGCGCGTCGTCACTGCGGCGTTGCGCTTGCGCTGCCATTTCCGCCTCAGCAACGGCATCCGCTGATTGGTATTGAGCGCAGCTTGAGAGCACAACGCATCCCACTGCGAGCATAACAAAATGAATGTTCATTGCGGCTTCCCCCAAAAAAACCCGCGCAGCAGATTGTAAGCTGACGGCGAGGTCGCCGAATATAATTGTGCCGTCACGGGGCATTAAGTCTCAAGGCGCACGAAAATAGACACGCAATAGTCCGGCAACGACCACGGCGGTGATAAACAGGGCGACTATAGGCAACACGAACAGGAACGCGCCCAACAACAGGACCAATATCGCCGCCGATAGGAGACCGGTGATCAATACGACCAGAATTAAGCCGAGTGGCGAAGGCTTCCCGATATAAACGCGCTCGGTGCTGTGCGTATCAACAAAGACGCGCATTCGCGGTGTGCCTCGTTTAGCGTTACCCGGAGGAATGATCTCTGGCTCTGAACGCGGCTCTTCACCTTGCTGGTTTGGTCGTTTGCTCATGAGTTGTCACCGAAGATGATTGCGCCGCAGGTCATCGATATTTTTGTTGGCTAATCGCATCGGTCTCTTGCTCTGCTTACCAGGTGCTTACCGGAACATTTGTTCTTTACAGGCGGTGACGCGAGAATTAAAAATTTCTGAGTCTTATCAATGGTGAGCGCGATGGGACTCGAACCCATGACCTACTGATTAAAAGTCAGTTGCTCTACCGCCTGAGCTACGCGCTCGTCACCTAGCGCGTAATCTGGTCCGAAAACCGTGACCATCTCCGAACAAGGTCGAAGACAATGCTTTCGGGATCAAGCGCTTTTGGCTGTGTAGGAGCCCTTAACTGTCCGGTCAATAGGTACATGCCATCTTGTTGAGCTCGCGCAAGGCCCGAGATTTGTTAAACTATTGTTGCGGCCAGCGCCGCCCGGAGATTGTCATGCCGATTGTCAATCGCGTCGCCGACCTGCACGAGGAAATCACAGCCTGGAGACGCGATCTCCATGCCCACCCAGAGCTGATGTTCGACGTGCAACGCACGGCCGGCTCGGTTGCGGAGAAGCTCAAAGCCTTCGGTTGTGACGAGGTGGTGACCGGCCTCGGCCGCACCGGTGTGGTCGGCGTCATCCGTGGCCGTAAAGGCTCCTCAGACAAGACAATCGGGTTGCGCGCCGACATGGACGCGCTGCCGATCGAGGAGGCCAATGAAGTTCCATATAAATCGACCGTAGTAGGGAAGATGCACGCATGCGGCCATGACGGCCATACGGCCATGCTGCTCGGTGCTGCGCGCTATCTCACAGAGACGCGAAATTTTGCGGGTACCGCGGTAGTAATTTTTCAGCCGGCGGAAGAGGGTGGTGGCGGCGGCAAAGAGATGGTCGACGATGGCCTTATGGACCGCTTCGGGATACGCGAAATTTACGGCATGCATAATTATCCGGGCATGCCGGTTGGCGCCTTTGGCATTCGTCCCGGACCAATGATGGCAGCGGCGGATTCCCTGACCATCGACATTGAAGGCGTTGGCGCTCATGCCGCGCGTCCGCATCTTGGAATCGATACGGTTCTGGTTGGCGCGCAGATTATTAACGCTATCCAATCGGTGGTCTCGCGCAACGTCGACCCGCTAAAGTCGGGAGTCGTATCGGTCTGTATGTTTCGGGCCGGCAATACCGACAATGTCATTCCGCAAACCGTCCAGTTACGAGGCACCGCGCGGAGCCTTGCAGCGGATGTGCGCGATCTCTTGGAGAAGCGATTGCATATGGTCGTGGAGAGTACCGGGGCAGCCTACGGCGCGAAAGCAAAGCTCAGCTATCGGCGTGGCTATCCGGTGCTGGTCAATCACAAACAGCAGACAGAATTCGCCGCGTCGGTCGCGAGCCAGATTGCGGGCCAGGATAGGGTCGACACGTCATTGCCGCCGATGATGGGCGCGGAGGACTTCTCATACATGCTAAACGCGCGGCCGGGTGCCTTCATCTGGATTGGCAATGGTGACAGCGCAGGGCTGCATCACCCGGCTTACAATTTCAACGACGAAACGATTCCCTTCGGGACGTCGTATTGGGTGAAGTTGGTCGAAACGGCGCTGGCCGCCTAACCCGTCACCCCTCGAGCCTCTCTCGCACCTCAGGGTGGGAGTCCGAGATTGCGACGAGGCCGTCGGAACTACTGGACGAGTTCGCCGGGCTTCGGTGCCGGGGCAGTGTGCGTCGCTTCGGCCATCGTCGCGCTTCGCCGCGTGATTGGAAGTAATTCGCCCACGCGAGCCTCGAGACTGCGCCAATATGCGAAATCATTGAGCCGTGTCCGTTCAATCACGGCGAGGCCGACGGCCGCAACGAAGGGCAAGCTCTGTACGAGGAGCACGACAGCGAAAATATTGATCTCTCGGATTTCCTTGACGTTGGTCACAACCAGCACGACTGCGCCGACGATCAGCAAGCCCGCCAGCACCGCTTCCCAGAAGGCATGGAAGTCGGTTGAACGCCTCATCCCACCCTTGGACGTACGCACGAATGGCAAGTGATCCTTGATCACGCCGAAGCCGACCGCACGCGCGACGGTCCATTGAACTGACATTGCCGCGAAGACCGA
>Ga0187788_10000375_pt1 | contig 12300 bp, 11 predicted proteins | sample 1015_BV01_MP10_2_FD_133008 | JGI IMG/M metagenome (GOLD analysis project Ga0187788, IMG submission 133008) | Tropical peat soil microbial communities from peatlands in Department of Meta, Colombia - 1015_BV01_MP10_20_MG | ecosystem: Environmental > Terrestrial > Soil > Wetlands > Peat | place...
GCGATCCGGGAGCCGCTCTCCCGCCGGCCCACGAGGCCCTGACGCGCAGCACCGAGGATCGCTACCGGCGATGGCTGATCGCGTATCCGCGGCGGTGGCGGCGGGTGAACGCGGACGCGTTCGTGGGCACCTGGCTCGACGCGGCGCAGGCCGAAGGTCGGGAGCGGCCGACGGGTGGGGAAGTCGTCGATCTCCTGGTCCACGGTCTGGCCGAGCGGGTGCGACCAGTGCTCCCCTCTGCCGAGGTGCATCGGAAGGCGGCCCGCCTTGCCTTGATCATCGGCACGGCCGTGGTGCTGACCGCCCTGGTGCTGGGAGAGTTGCTGCCGCCCCACCAGCCGCGGCCCGACTTCCTGCCCGGCGTGCCGCACCGGATGGGCGCACTCTCCACCACCGGTCCGGTGCTGTACCTGCCCTGGCTCGTCGCAGCCGCGGCCGCTGCCTCCGGCGCCGCCCGGGCGGCGCGCACGCTGCTGACCGCCTCGTCGATCATTGCGCTCGCTCTGATCCCCGGCTCTGCGGCCTTCGACCTGAACCGGCCACCCCTGTCCTTCCTCCTCGGTCTGGCCTGGCTGGCCGTGCTCGCCGCCACGAGCCCGGCCGAGCCGGCGTCCTCCCACCGGTTACCCATCGCAGCCGCGATGGTGCTGCTGACCGGATGGCTGCTGATCAGCGGGGTGCCGTCGGTCACCGGGTTCGGCCTCCCGCGCGACCTCGCCAACCAGCGCTGGTTCTATGACTTCCCCTTCTATCGCGGCCCGGCCGGAATCCCGCTCGCCACCACCGCCCTGGCGGCAGTGCTCGTACTCCCCCTGGCAGCCCTGCTCGTCCTGGGACGACGACCGGCATGGCTACCCGCCGTCCTGATGACCCTGCCCGCACTGGCCCTCTTCACGCTGATCGGCCCGGACCGCGCCTGGGTCGCGTCCGTCGTCGGCCCCATTCCCACCCGGGCGTGGCCGCTGATCACGCTCCTGCCCGTCGCCGCCCTGGGTGTCGACCGCCGCCAGAAGGGTCGCGCCACGGGCACGACCGCGGAGAAGTGGTGACGTGCTGGGAAACGGCCTCTGACCTGGGTGGAGCTGAGGGGATTTGAACCCCTGACCCCCTCGATGCGAACGAGGTGCGCTACCGGACTGCGCTACAGCCCCAGGAACGTCGACAGGCTAGCACCGGGTCTGTGACGGCTTCGCACCCCTCACAGGTTGACGGCGCGGCGGCGGTCGAGGGCTGCGTCAACGTCCAGCTGCGGCACCGGCTCCCGGCGCGGAGGCAGCGCCTCCGGCGCGGCGACCTCGCGGACGGCGGCGGGTCGGGCCGGCGGCAGCGGCGGCGGCTCGGGACGGCGGGCGACCGGCTTGAGGGTGTAGACGGGAGGAGGCACGGGCACCGGGACCCACGTGTCGGGCCGGTCGTCGTGCACCGCCCCGGCACGCTCCGGCCGCCCGGACCCACCGGCGGCCGCCGGCATCGCCGGCGCCGTCCGGCTCGGTGTGCCGGCCGGGCGCTGGGCCGCACGCGCGGCCCGGCCCCTCGCACTCGCGCGCCGGTGCGTCGTGCGTGCAGCCGCACGACGTCGCGCCGAGGCCCGCAGGCCGACCAGGTCGAGCAGCAGCAACCCGGAGGCCGTCAGCCCCGCCCACCACGGCAGACCTGCCACGGCGACGGTGCTCCAGGCCACGACGTTCGCCACGACGAGCACCAGCAGGACACGCGCGCGGCGCTGCGCCGCGACCACGGCGGGGGGCCTGCACATGCCCTGCGGACGTGGGTGCCGGGCGGGGGTCTTGTGCGCGGTGCGCGCCGGGCCGGCAGGAGATGTCGCGGCGGGGACCGTGTCCACGGGGACCGTGGCCGCGGTGGGAGCGGTCAGCACCGCTCCCCCGGAACGGATCCGCCTGCCGATGACCGGGGTGCGCCGGGCGAGGACCCGGATCCCGACGGAGTCCCGGTCATCCTCCGGTGAGTCCACCAACTGGTCACGGCGGTGCAACCAGTGCGGAACCAGGTAAGCGGCCCAGACGCCGACGATCGCGGCGAAAACCAGGCTGCTCGGGTCCACGAACCGAAGGTACGGGGGTACGCGCCGGCGCTCACGCACCGTCCTCGGTGTGTCGCCGCCGAGTCTCCCGTGACTAGTGTGACTGGTGTGACTGATGTGGCTTCGCTGCGTCACTGACCTGGCCCTCCCGCTGCGCCGATCGCCAGCGAGTGAGCAGCCCTCCGGGCACTTCCGGAGCAGTCAGGGCGAAGCTGGCGTGATCCCGCCAAGCCCCGTCGATGTGCAGGAATGCCCGCCGGACGCCCTCCGGCCGGAACCCGAGCTTCTCCACCACCCTCAGGCTGGCCACGTTCTCCGGGCGGATGTTCACCTCGACCCGGTGCAGCCCGAGATCGAAGAAGCAGTGGTCGACCACCATCGCCACCGCGGTCGGGATCACGCCGCGCCCGGCGGCGCCGCGGTCGATCCAGTAGCCGATGTGCCCCGACCGCATCGACCCCCAGGTGATCCCGCTGACCGTGACCTGGCCGACCAGCACGCCGTCCACCTCGACGACGAACGGCAGGCAGCGCCCCGCCTTCGCCTCCCGGCTCAACGCGCCCACCATCTCGGGGAAGCTGGGCGGCCGCTCGGGGTTGGGCTGGGTCGCCTCCCAGGGCGCCAGCCAGGCGGCGTTGGCCAGCCGCAACTCCCGCCACCGGCGCGCGTCCCGGCGGCGCAGCGGCCGCAGGACGACGTTGCCCTCGGTCAGTTCCACCGGCCAGGACGCCCGCGCGCGGCGCCGCTCAACCATGCCCGCCACCTCTCCTCGCCTGGCCGCCACCGGCAGGGTGATCGCCGCCGCGCACCTGATCGATGGCGTGCGGCAGCACCCCGGTCAGGACGGCGAGCCCGTCCCGGCACCCGCCGGGCGACCCCGGCAGGTTGACCACCAGAGTGGACCCGGCGAGCCCGGCCAGTCCCCGGGACAGCGCGGCCGTGGGCACCCCGTGCGCCACGCCGTATCCGCGGATCGCCTCGGCCAGTCCCGGGACCGGGCGGTCCAGCACCGCGGCCGTGGCCTCCGGCGTCCGATCGGTCGGGGACAGGCCCGTCCCCCCGGTGGTCAGCACGACGTCATACCCCGCCTCCACCGCGCGCCGCAGTTCCTCCTTCACCGGGTCACCGTCGGGCACGACGACCGGCCCGTCAACCGCGAATCCCATCGCCGCGAGCCCCTCGACCAGCACCGGACCGCCCCGGTCGGCGTAGACACCGGCCGCGGCCCGGTTGGACGCGGTGACCACCAGCGCCCGGCCGAGGGTCGCGCCCCCGCCGGCCCGGGCCGCACCGCCCTCACTCGCGGCGCCAGTCACCGGATCTCCCGCCCCGCTTGGCCACCACCATCACACCGGTGATCTCGGTGTACCGGTCCACCGCCTTCACCATGTCCACCAGGGCGAGAGCGGCCACGCTGACGCAGGTCAGGGCCTCCATCTCGACCCCGGTCCGGTCGGCCGTGCGCACCGTGGCCCGGATCGCGACGCCCTGCTCGGTGACCTCGAGATCGACGTTCACCGCGTGCACGGCGACCGGGTGCGCCAGCGGCACCAGGTCCGGCGTCCGCTTGGCCGCCTGGATCCCGGCGAGCCGGGCGACGGCCAGGGCGTCCCCCTTGGGCACACCCTCGCCCCGCAGCAGCGCGATCACCCTGTCGGAGCAGCGCACCAGGCCGACCGCGGTGGCCTCCCGGACGGTGACCGCCTTCCCGGACACGTCGACCATCCGCGCCTGACCGCGCTGGTCGAGATGGGTCAGCCCGCTCTCGCTCACTGCCGTGCCCGATCGAGCAGCAGGCAGCGCAGCATGTCGCCGGCGCGGACCTGCGTGACCTGCTCCGGCACCACCGCGAGGCAGGTCGCCTCGGCGAGATCGGCGACCAGGTGCGAGCCCTGACCGCCGACCGGGGTGACCACGAAGGAACCGTCGCTGCCGCGCTCCAGCACGGCCCGCACGAACTGGCGCTTCTCCGCCGGGGAGGGCCAGTCCCGGGCCGCCGCCGCGGACACCTCGGGCCGGTGCAGGTTCGTCTCACCCCACATCTTGCGCAGCACAGGACGCACGAACACCTCGAAGGAGACCATCGCGCTGACCGGGTTCCCCGGCAAGGTGAAGATCGGGACCCGGTCCGGGCCGAGGGTGCCGAAGCCCTGCGGCATCCCCGGCTGCATGGCCACCTTGTCGAACCGCACCGTGCCCAGCCGGGAGAGCACCTCCTTGACCGTGTCGAACGCGCCGGCGCTCACTCCGCCACTGGTGATCACGAGGTCTGCCCCGGCCAGGTGCCCCTCCAGGGCGGACATCAGCACCTGCGGGTCGTCCTCCACGATCCCGACGTGGTGGGTGAGGGCACCCACCTCGGCGGCGGCCGCCGTCAGCCCGTAGCCGTTGGAGTCGTGGATCTTGCCGAAGCCGAGCCGGCGCCCCGGCTCGACCAGTTCGCTGCCGGTCGAGATGACCACCACCCGGGGCCGGGGACGCACCAGCACGTGATCACGCCCCACCGCCGCCAGCAGCGCGATGTGCCGGGGGGTGAGCCGGACGCCGGCCCGCAGCACCGTCTCGCCGGCCTCGACGTCCTCGCCCGCGGCGCGCAGGTACGCGCCCGGCTGCGGCGCCTGCTCGATCCGCACCCGGGCGACCCCGCGATCGGTCCACTCCACCGGGACGACGGCCTCCGCGCCGACCGGGGCCGGCGCGCCGGTCATGATCCGCACCGCGGTCCCGGGCTCCAGCCGCACCTCCTCGACGCTGCCGGCCGGCAGGTCCCCCACGACCGGCAGGACGACGGCACGATCCGCGGCCGCACCCGCCACGTCGGCCATCCGCACCGCGTAGCCGTCCATCGAGGAGTTCACGAACGACGGCAGCTGGATCGGTGAGACCACGTCCTCGGCGAGCAGGCAGTCGGCGGCCTCGAGCAGGGCGACGTCCACCGCCGGCAGGGGTCCGACGGCGGCCAGACCCTCGGCGAGGTGGTCGTCGACCGACTTCACACCGCCTCGCCGCCCGGTGGGTCGGGCTCGGCGGGCAGGCCGGCCACGAACTCGCGCAGCCAGGAGCGCAGCCCCGGTCCGAGGTCCTTGCGCTCGCTGGCCAGCTGCACCACCGCCTTGAGGTAGTCCAGGCGGTCCCCGGTGTCGTAGCGGCGTCCCCGGAAGACCACGCCGTACACCCCGCCGCCCGGCTCACCGGCCGCCTTGGCCAGGTCCTGCAGGGCGTCGGTGAGCTGGATCTCGCCACCCCGCCCGGGCGGGGTGCTGCGCAGCACCTCGAACACCCGCTGGTGCAGCACGTAGCGACCGATCACCGCCAGGTTGCTCGGCGCCTCCGCCTGGTCCGGCTTCTCGACCAGCCGGGTGACGTGCACGACGTCCGGGGAGTCGGTGGGCTCCACGGCCGCGCACCCGTACAGGTGGATGCTCTCCGGCGGCACCTCCATCAGCGCGATCACGCTGGCCCGGGTCTGCCGCTGCACCTCGATCATCCGGGCGAGCAGGCGATCCCGCTCGTCGATCAGGTCATCGCCGAGCAGCACCGCGAAGGGGTGCTCGCCGACGTGCGCGGCGCCGCAGAGAACGGCGTGGCCGAGGCCGGCCGGGTCCCCCTGGCGGGTGTAGTGCATATCGGCGAGCACGTTGGACTTCTGCACCCGGGCCAGCCGGTGCTGGTCGCCCTTGGTCTCCAGCACGACCTCGAGTTCCCAGGCCCGGTCGAAGTGGTCCTCCAGCGAGCTCTTGTTCCGCCCCGTGATCATCAGGATGTCGGTCAGCCCGGCGGCGACGGCCTCCTCGACCACGTACTGGATCGCGGGCTTGTCGACGACCGGCAGCATCTCCTTCGGGGTGGCCTTCGTCGCCGGCAGGAACCGGGTGCCGAGCCCGGCGGCCGGGATCACCGCCTTGGTCACCGGGGGTCCCAGCGCCTGCTCGTCGGACGGCGCGCCGGTCCGGGCCGCCTCCGGATCCGGCCTGCTCACGTAGCCCGCGGACACCTCGGTCATGGGGGAAGGCTACCCAGCCTGCGGAACCGCCCTGGCATCACCGGCCGACCCGGCGAGGCACCAGCGGTCGCGACCCGTCCGCTTCGCCGCATACAGGGCGGCGTCCGCCGAGCGGATCAGCTCCGCGGCACCGCGCCCGTGCACCGGGAAGGCGGCGACCCCGATCGAGACGGTCAGCTCCTGCGGCTGACCCTGCCGGTCGGCATGGCCGCCGAACGGCTGGGCACGCATCGCCTGCAGGACCCGCTCGGCGACCCGGGTCGCGCCGTCGGCGTCGGTCTCCGGCAGGACGACGGCGAACTCCTCACCGCCGTAGCGCGCCACCGTGTCCACCTCGCGGACGCAGTCGGTGAGCCGCCGGGCGAACTCGCGCAGCACGACGTCCCCGAAGGCGTGCCCGTGACCGTCGTTGACCTGCTTGAAGTGGTCCAGGTCGAGCATCAGCACGCTCAGCGGATGGGTGAACCGGCTGGCCCGCTCGACCTCCCGGCTCAACGTCGTGGACAGCTGGCGCATGTTGCCCACCCCGGTCAAGGGGTCGGTCACCGACAGCCGCCTGGTCTCCTCGTGCGCGAGCACGTTGCCCACCGCGATGCCGGCGTGGGCGGCCAGCGAGCCGACCGCCGCCAGGGAGGTGTCGTCGAACCCGGGCGCGCCGCGGGCCCGGGCCACCGTGAGCGCACCGACCACGCGGCCCTCCCGGCACATCGGCAGCGCCACCGCCGGCCCGAGCCCGGCCACGGTGCTCTCCCGGACGACGCCGGCCGCGGCCACCGCGGCGCGGGCCAGCCGGGTCAGGCCCAGGGCGGCCTCCTCCACGAACCCGGCCGGGTCCGCCGCGGCCGGCAGCGCCGCGGGGTCGCTCGCGCAGACCCGTTCCTCCAGGCCCGTGCCGTCCCCGAGCAGCGCCGTCGCGACCACCGCGTCGGTGCCGCGCAGCGCCGCCTCGGCGATCGTCCGCAGCAGCCCGTCGAGGTCGTGGGTGCGGCCGAGCGCCTCACCGAACCGCTCGAAGGTGTCCGCGAGCGCGTCGCGGCTCCGCTCCACCTCCACCACCCGGGTCTGCAGTTCGGCGGCCATCGCGTCGATCGCCCCGGCGAGTCGGCCGACCTCGTCCGCGCCCTCGATCCCGCTGCGCGCGCCGAGTTCCCCGGCACCCAGCCGCTCGGCGGTGCGGGTCAGCTCCACCAGCCGGCTGGTCAGGCGCGCACTGAGCACCCCGACCAGGCCCAGCGCCGCCAGCGCGCCGGCCAGCAGGACCATGGCCAGCGTGACCTGCAACCCCTGCCCCGGGATCCGGGTCAGGGCCACCACGACGTAGGGCACGCCGAGCAGACCGGAGCGCGCCGCGTACCGGGTGCCGGCCGCCGTCCCCGTCGTCGTCCCGGCCGTGGGGGCCTGCCCGCCCGGGGCGAGCGCAGCGAGCACCGGGCCGAGGCCGGCTCGCGGCACGGTGGCGGCGGCGACCGACCGCCGGGAGGCCGCGTCCGTGGTCCCCGGCCCCACCGGCGCCGCCAGCAGGACCAGGTCGTGGGTGATCCCGAGTTCCTGCCGCAGTCCGGCCAGCGCCGCGTCGTCGACCGGCAGCCACACGACCGCGGAGGCGACCACGCGGCCGCCCACCACCACCGGGACGGTCTCCGCCAGCGCCGGCGGCCCGTTCCCCGGAGCGGTGCCCCGGGCGCAGGAGGCCCCGGCGGCCCTCCGCGCCAGGACCGCCGGGTCCGCACCGCGTGCATCCGGTTCCCCGGCCGCGGCGAGCACCCGGCCCCCGGCCAGGACGGCGACCGCCGTGCCGGGCCTGCGGCGCGCCGCGCCGACCGCGGCGTCGACCGCGGCGTCGCGCACCGCCTGGGCACCCGCCGCCTGTCCACCCGCGGCGAGCACGCCGGTGGCCACCTGCTGGGCCACCGAACGGGCCACCTCCCCGACCGCCTGGCAGCGCCCGGCCAGGGCCGACGCCACCGCCCCGGCGGAGCGGTCAAGCGCGGCTCGCTGGGCGGAACGTGAAACGGTGGGAACTCCAACGCCGATCGCCAGCCAGGCAGCCACCAGGGGCCCGATCATGACCGTCGCGAGCACAATGGCCAGGCGGGTGCGCATGGACAACGTGACTCCCGCAGGTCGGTCCACCGGCCGCGGGCGAGGCGCTGAAGCACGACGGCCAGGGGTTGTGATCCCCCGGTGGAAACAGTGCGTAAGTGATTACATACAGAGAGTAGCCCGGATAGGTGACGGGGGCACGCATATGGACGCGACGGCGACCTCCGGCTCGGCCGAGGCAGGAACCCCGGCCGAGCCGACCCAGCCGCCCGGTGCGGTCAAGCGCGCACTGCGGCGGCGGCTGCGTGCCGACCGGGAACGCCGCTCCCCGGCCGAGCAGGAGCGGGTGGCGGAGGCGGTGGCCGCGGTCGTGCTCGAGATGCCCGAGGTGCACGCCGCCCGGTGCGTCGCGCTGTACGCCTCGATGGCGGGCGAGCCCGGCACAGCACCGCTGCGGGAGGTGCTGCGCCGGCGCGGCGTGCGGGTGCTGCTGCCCGTCGTCCTCCCCGACTTCGACCTGGACTGGGCCGAGGACGACGGCGCCACCGCGCCCGCCGGGCGGCTCGCCGTCCCCCATCCGGGCGGGCCGCGGCTGGGCCTGGAGGCGGTGGCCGGGGCGGACGTCGTGATCGCCCCCGCGATCGCCGTCGACACCCGCGGGCGCCGGCTGGGACACGGCGGCGGTTGTTACGACCGGGCGCTGAAACGGGTGGTGAGCCCCACCCTCGTGGTGGCGCTGGTGCACGACGAGGAACTGCTCGACGCGGCCGCGGAGCCGATCCCGGTCGAGCCGCACGACGTCCTGGTGACGCGGGTGGCGACCCCGACCCGCTGGGTCTTCCTGGCCGCCCAGCCGGACCACGGGTGATCGAAGCCACGGGACGCCCGCGCGGCGGGCGTGGCGTGCCCGCAGGGGTGCAGCGGTGACGATCGAACGGCTGAACCTCGCGCTGCTCATCGCGTCGGTCGTGCTGCTGGTCGCCGTGGCGGCGGTCCGCCTGTCGATCAACAGCGGCCTGCCGTCGCTGCTGCTCTACCTCGCGCTGGGCCTGGCGATCGGCGAGCGCGGCGCCGGGATCGAGTTCGACAAGTTCGACCTGACCGCCGTCCTGGGGTACGCGGCGCTGGTGCTGATCCTCGCCGAGGGCGGGCTGACCACGAGGTGGTCGACGATCAGTGACGCCGTCGCTCCGGCCGCCGTGCTGGCCACGCTCGGGATCGCGGTCTCGGTGGCCGTCGCGGGCGTGGCCGCCCACCTGCTGCTGCACCTGGAGTGGCCGGTCGCACTGCTGCTCGGGGCGATGATCTCATCCACGGACGCCGCGGCGATCTTCTCGGTGCTGCGCCGGCTGCCGTTGCCCCGACGGCTGGTCGGGGTGCTGGAGGCGGAGTCCGGGTTCAACGACGCGCCCGTGGTCATCCTCGTCGTCGAGCTCACCGCCGTGGCCGCCGGCCACGGCAGCCACTCCTGGGTGACGCTGCTCGGCCTGGCCGGCTTCGAGCTCGCCGCGGGTGCCGTGATCGGGCTGGCGGTGGGCTGGTTGGGCGCGGCCGCGCTGCGCCGGGTGGCGCTGCCGTCGCCCGGCCTGTACCCGATCGCGGTGATCGGGCTGGCGGTGGGCGCCTACGCCGTGGCCGCGGTGGCGCACGCGTCCGGGTTCCTGGCGGTCTACCTGGCGGGGCTGGTCCTGGGCAACTCCCGGCTGCCGCACGGCGCGACCGTGCGCAGCGCCGCCGAAGGCCTGGGCTGGGCCGCGCAGATCGGCCTGTTCGTCCTGCTCGGCCTGCTCGCCGACCCCGCCCGGCTGCCCGGTCAGGTGGCACCGGCGGTGGCGGTGGGGCTGGTGCTGCTGCTGGTGGCCAGGCCGCTGTCGGTGCTGGTCTCGGTCAGCTGGTTCGGGATGAACTGGCGGGAGCAGGCGTTCCTGGCCTGGTCCGGGCTGCGCGGCGCGGTCCCGATCGTGCTCACCACGATCCCGGTGGCCGCCCAGGTGAGCGGCAGCGTGCACCTGTTCGACCTGGTCTTCGTCCTGGTGGTGGTCTTCACCCTGGTGCAGGGGCCGACGCTGCCGCGGGTGGCCCGCCGGCTGGGGCTGCCCGAGGGGGTCGGCGCGATCGACCTCGACATCGAGTCCTCCCCGCTGAACACGCTCGGCGCCGAGGTGCTTCAGGTCAAGATCGGCCCCACCTCCCGGCTGCACGGGGTCGAGATCTTCGAACTACGGTTGCCGCCGGGCGCGAACATCACGCTGGTGGTGCGGGACGGCGACTCGTTCGTGCCCTCGCCGCGGACCATCCTCCGGCACGGCGACGACCTGATCCTGGTTACCCTCTCGGCGGTACGACAGGCCACCGAGGCCCGGTTGCATGAGGTCAGCGTGGGGGGAAAGCTCGCCGGCTGGTGGCGCCCGGTGACCACAGCCCGCAGGTCCCGGCGGGCGGGGACGGCGGCGTCCGGGGCTTCTCCGGCCGCGACGACGGCATATCATTGGCACTCGAAGCGTTGGAGTGCCAGTAGCGGCCTGCTCCGCCGCGGCTGGTCACGGGTCTCCGGCCGGGGCGACGGGCCCTGAGACTCCCCGGCCCGGGGCCACCGGGTACGGGCGATGGTGAAGAGGAGGGCGAACGTGCCGACGTACGCCTACGCGTGCACCGAGTGCGACCACCGGTTCGAAGCGCAGCAGTCCTTCACCGACCCGGCGCTCACCCAGTGCCCCCGGTGCCAGGGCCGGCTGCGCAAGCTGTTCAGCTCGGTGGGCATCGTGTTCAAGGGGTCCGGCTTCTACCGCACGGACTCGCGCGCGGCCGCCGCCAACGGGGCCTCCAACGGCAAGACCGACGCCGCCGCCAAGGGCAAGCCCGACGGCGCCGGGAAGGCGCAGCTGGACGGCGCGTCCAAGGGCAAGGCGGAGAAGGCCGCCTCCGGGTCCGGCAGCTCCGGGTCCGGCAGCTCGGGGTCGGGCGGCTCGGGCGGCTCGGGGTCGTCCTCCGGATCGGCGGCCTGACCCACCGGCAGGCGACGTCTCCTCCACAGCGGAGCGGCGCCCCCCGCCGTCCACAGGACCGGGCCGGAAAGGTCCGCAGCCGCATCGGAGGCGGCTAGCGTCGCGTCATGACCACAGCCGCCGCGGCCGAAGCCACCGCCGAGATCGGGATCCTCGGCGGGTCCGGGTTCTACAGCTTCATCGATGCGGGCCGGCAGGTGCCGGTCGGCACGCCCTTCGGCGCGCCCAGTGAACCGCCCGTGGTGGGGGAGGTGGCCGGGCGGAGCGTGGCGTTCATCCCCCGGCACGGGCAGGATCACCGCTTCCCACCGCACCGGGTGAACTACCGGGCGAACCTGTGGGCGCTGCGTGCGCTCGGCGTGCGCCAGGTGGTGGCGCCCTGTGCCGTGGGCTCGATGCTCCCCGAACTCGGTCCAGGCTCGCTGGTGCTGCCCGACCAGATCATCGACCGCACGGTGGGGCGCTCGCACACCGTCTACGACGCCGAGGGCGCGGTCGTCCACGTCGGCTTCGCCGACCCGTTCTGCCCGCGCGGGCGGGCCACGGTGCTCGGCGCGGCCGAGCGGGCCGGCTGGCCGGCCAGGGACGGCGCGACCCTCGTCGTGATCAATGGGCCGCGGTTCTCCTCCCGGGCCGAGTCCCGCTGGCACGCCTCCAGCGGCGCGGAGCTGGTCGGGATGACCACGATGCCCGAGGCGGCGATCGCCCGGGAGCTGGCGCTGTGCTACACCTCGATCGCCGTGGTCACCGACCTCGACGCCGGAGCCGAGACCGGCGAGGGCGTCTCGCAGACAGAGGTCTTCGAGGTCTTCGCGGCCAGCGTCGAGCGGCTGAAGCGCCTGCTCGGTGACGTCCTGGCGCGCCTGCCGGGTGACGACTGCGTCTGCCGGCACGCCCTCGACGGCCTCCGCCTGCCGTTCGAGCTGCCGTGACTCCGCCTCGATGGCGCCGGCTCCGACGATCCCTGCGGCTGGCGCTGGCCCGGCGACGCCGGCTGGCGGTCGGCGGGTGCCTGGCCGCCGCGGTCGGGGCGGCCGTGCACGCGCTGGCCCCCGCTCCCCCCGTGACCGTGCCGGTATGGGTGGCCGCGCGGGACCTGCCGGCCGGCCGCTTGCTCGCGCCGGACGACGTCACCACCGGCGCCTGGCCGCCCTCCGCGCGTCCCGACGGCCTGGTCGCCGACCCGCGGGGCACCGTCCTGGCCGGCC
>Ga0187788_10000376_pt1 | contig 12278 bp, 11 predicted proteins | sample 1015_BV01_MP10_2_FD_133008 | JGI IMG/M metagenome (GOLD analysis project Ga0187788, IMG submission 133008) | Tropical peat soil microbial communities from peatlands in Department of Meta, Colombia - 1015_BV01_MP10_20_MG | ecosystem: Environmental > Terrestrial > Soil > Wetlands > Peat | place...
GCCCGCGCACCTGCTCCGGCGACATGTAATTGGGCGTGCCCAGGATTTCGCCGGTGTGGGTGAGGCCGGCGCCCGCCTTGGCGATCCCGAAATCCATGATCTTCACCGCGCCATCGGGCATGATCATCACGTTGCTGGGCTTGACGTCGCGATGCACCACGCCGCGGGAATGCGCGTAGTCCAGGCCCATGCACACCTGGCTGCCGATATCCACCACTTTCTCGAGCGGCAGCACGTGGCGCTGGTTGAGCAGTGCGGCCAGCGTGGTGCCCTCGATGTACTCCATGGCAATGTAGAAGATTCCGTTGTCTTCGCCCGCGTCGTAGATGATCACGACATTGGGATGGTTGAGCAGGCCAGCAGAACGGGCCTCGTTGCGGAAGCGGCGCAACATCTCTTCGGCTTCGGTGCCATGCACATCCACACGCATGGTCTTGAGCGCCACGGTGCGTCCGATGTTGGGATCGACGGCGCGGTACACGACGCCCATAGCACCCTTGCCCAGTTCACCCGTCACCTCGTAACGCCCGATCTTCTGACGATCCATCACAATCTTCCTGTCGAAACAGCCGGCATGCGCGCTCCGGAACGGCTGCGCTCGCATTTACTGGGCGCTAAACACACCCCGGCTGACCTATCTCGAGGAACCCTTGGCCGAAAGTGTAGTCGTGATGGGATGACCAGAGGAGGGCACCAAAGTAACAGCACCTTTGGGTCGGCAGAAGCCGCTGAAAACGGAGGACTACTTGCCCGGCTTGCCGGTATTCATGTCGCCGGAAGGGGGAGGGGGAGCTGGCACCGAGAAGTGCTCGTGCACGATCAGCCACCTGTTGGCCCTCTTTTCCCACAGCACGGTCCAGCGCCCGTCCATGGCTGTCTTGTTGCCGTTCTTCAAAGTACCGGTCAGGCTCCAGGTAGCCGTGGCCCAGACAAGGGTACCGTGAGCGTGGATGCGGGTGTCCTTGCCCAGGGCGAAATTCACGCTGCGGAACGCTGCCAGCACTTCGGCCGCACCCCTTTCGTATTCGGCAAACCCGGAATACTTCATGGGCAGGATGTCAAAGAAGACATCCGTTGGCCTCTGGTCGTAGTACGGCGCAGCGTTGGCTGGGTTCATGGTTGACCACGCGTCCAAGATCTCCTGCATGAGTTTCGGGCTCGGGGACTGGAGCGCGCTGGAGGCGGACTTGCCGCCGGCCGCAGGTTGCTGGGCCGGGCAAAAGCCTGCGATAAGAAGCAAGATGGTCACCGCAAGTAGGCTTCGCATACTTCCTCCCACAAATGGGATCGAAGATAGTATGACGGAGCTTGGCAGCAGAGGTGTGCCGGGTTAAGGTAACGATCATTGCGTGGCGACGAACGCGCGCGTCGATGGCCTGTGAGGGCGCCGCCAACGTTGACGTTCCTGCGCTCAGCGCGTTAAAATCGCAAGGTTTGCCTGTACTGCCAGACCCCGTCAGGGGAGCCCGCTGCCGTCCTGGCAAGCGGGGGAGTGCAAGCGCTCTAAACTAAGCTCGGGCTGCGCCGCCAGGCGGCGCTGGTGGAGGCATTATGTACGCGGTCATCCGCACCGGGGGCAAGCAGTATCGCGTCGCCCCGGGAGATGTGATTCGGGTGGAAAAGCTGGCTTCCGGCGAGGACCAGGGAAGCAGCGTCCAGTTCAAGGACGTGCTGGCGGTTTCCTCCAGCGAAGGCCAGGTGGGCCGGCCCACCGGCGAAACGCTGGTCATAGGACGCGTGCTGGGCGAAGGCCGCGGCGATAAAGTTCTCGTCTTCCACTACAAGCGCAAGAAGCAGTACAAGAAGCTGCAGGGACACCGCCAGCCCTTCACCGCCGTCGAGATCACCGAGATCTCCGTGGATGGTCACAAGTTCACATCCGAGGGCTCGCGATCATACTTCATTCCTGGCGCGAAGAAAGCGGCGGAACCGGCAGCAGCGGCGGCTCCGAAGAAGGGGCGCAAAGCAGCGGCAGCGGGTGAAGAGAAGGCGCCTGGCGAGAAGGCCGCCGGGAAGAAGGCCGCGCCGGTAGCGAAGGCCAGCTCCGCGGCGAAAAAGGGCACGGCCAAGAAGGCTACGGCCGCCACATCGAAGAAGAAGTAGCAGGATTGAAACCGGAGATCAGGATCAAGTCATGGCACACAAAAAAGGATTAGGCAGCTCGCGCAATGGGCGCGACTCGAATGCGCAGCGGTTGGGCGTGAAGGTGTTCGGCGGACAACTGGTTCCGGGCGGCTCCATCATCGTCCGCCAGCGCGGCACTCGCATCAAGCCGGGACTCCACGTGGGCCGCGGCAAGGACGACACCCTGTTCGCCAAGGTAACGGGGACGGTGAAGTTCATCGACAAGGGCTCGTCGGGTAAATTTGTGATGATCGAGCCCGCAGAGACATCGAAGTCGTAGTTCGCCTCTTCCCGCTGCACTCCGACCAGTCACGCCCAATTTCCCCGACCTGCGAGAGCAGCGCTGCGAGCGATTCGGCCGCGCGTTGCGTGATGTTCGCCGACCGTCGATCGCTCTCCGTCCAGATCATTCCCCGGACTCAGCTTCACTCCCCCCACTGTCTCCTTCCGGATACTTCAGCTTCTGGCTCTCGTAGATCTGGCGCACCCGATCCAGCGTATCCACCTCCTCCGGCCGCTTGTCGGGGCGGAGGCGGACGATGCGCGGAAAGCGCAGAGCGAAGCCGCTGCTGTGGCGGTCGGAGACCATGACGGCATTGAACGCGACTTCAATTACGATTTTGGGTTCGACTTGCCGACGGAAACCTTCGTCGCGAATCGTGTGCCGCAGGAACCAATTTGTAAACTCCGCAATCTCCACATCGGTCAGACCGGAATAGGCCTTGCCCACGTTCAGCAGCGTTTCGTCATCGTCCGATGCCCGGACTGCAAAGGTGTAGTCGCTGAGTACGCCAGCGCGCTTGCCGTGACCGAATTCGACCGCGGTGACCACAACGTCGAGCGTAGCCAGTTCCCGCTTCAGCTTCAGCCAGGAACGGCCACGGCGGCCGGGGGTGTAAGCGGATTCGAGGTCCTTGATCATCAGCCCTTCGTTGCCGCGCGCCATCGCCTGCTCAAACAGCTCCTCCAGATGCGCGCTGGAATCGGCAGTTGTGGCGGGGGCGCGCAGGATCTCGGTGGAATTCGCCGCCGCTTCTTCCCCTGCGTCGCCCCCAGAGAAGAGCAGCTGCCCCTGGGCCTCGCCGGCATCCCTGCGGATTCCCTGGCGCGGATGGCGGCGGGCTTCCGCGAAGATGCGGTCGAGGATCTCGGCCCGCTCCCTCAGCGGGCGGTCGATCACCAGTTCGCCCTGCGCGTAGAGCACGTCAAAGACAACGTAGGCGATGGGAACCTGCTGCATCAGGCTGGCAGAAACCTTTTTGCGGCCCAGCCGCTGCTGCAACTGGGAAAAGGGCAGCGCCCGTCCACCCGGGTCGCCGGCCTGCCAGGCAAGAATCTCGCCGTCCAGGATCAACCCCTCGGGAAAGCTGGCCAGCGGCGCCTGCAGCTCGGGAAACGAACCGCTGATCTCTCCCAGAGTTCGCGAATAGAGGCGCACGTGGTCCGAGACATGGGCCTGGGCGCGAATGCCGTCGTATTTGTCCTCGACCGCGGCGCGTTCGAAGTACTGAAACGCCTCTTCCGCCGTCTCCGCCGGACTGGCCAGCATGAAGCCGATGGGATGAAACAACCTCATGCGCGCCTGGTCCAGCTTTCCTTCCGCGGCCAGGCGCAAGGTTTCGCCGATGTCCCCCAAGAGCATGTTGGCCCTCTGCACCCCGGGCAGGGTGGCAGCGTACGCCCTGGCGATCGCTTCCTCCACCAGGCTCTCGCGCAGCCCGATGCGCAGATCGCCGCCAATGATCTTGACCAGATACTTCAACTCCAGCGCTCCGGCCGGGGCTAGAAGCTGGCGAAGCAGAGCCGCCTTGGCTGAGGAGCCGCGTGTCTCGGCGATCTGGCGGAGTCGGCGAGCCACGTCCAGCACACTGAGGCCGCGCTCGGCTGGGACAACGTCCAGCATGAGGTCGTAGGCGGCCGCCCCCATATCTCCGTGGCGGCGGTAGGCAGCCGCGATCTCCCTCTCCCCCTTGCCAGAGATAGCCTGCACCGTCTCCCACAGCATGGTCCCCCCTACCTGCAGGGTGGCCTCCTCGCAGGCGGGAAAGGCGCGTCCGGAGAGAAAGACCGCGGAAATGGCCGCCTCCTCCAGCTTGCGGGAGCGGAAATAGTCGCCGAGCAGGCGAACTTTTTCCGTCTTCCTGGTGGTGGCGGCGATGGCTTCGCAGGCTGTAGAAAGCGGTCCCATGGTCACGATCGGGCGCGGGACGGACCCGGCGGAAGTTTGGATGCTCGCGGCTCCGGGATGACTCAGCTGCCGGAATCGAAAGACGGCGATGTCACGCCGTCGCCCTGCGTTCCCAACTGCAAGCATCCATGATATTTGCGGCGGAATCTCCAGGCTGCAACTTCCCGCTTTGGGCGCGGGTTACCGCGAGTGCACCACTCACCCACGTTGGTGACATGTGTCACGGCCTCGCCCCTATCCTCGCTAGACAATTTAGTGTTAAGGGGCAGGCTTTCGGGGAGAGGAGTCGGACCCCGGCAGGCGCCTGCGGAGGAGAGGAGGGGTGCCCATGATGCTGGCCTATCGGCTCGTTCGTCTGATCGAAACACACTCCAACCAACTGGCAGAAGGGCTGCTGGAGAAGCTGCACCAGTGCGAAAAGTGCCGCGACTATCGCACCCGGGTTCCGGCGGAGGATTTCCGCACCGCGGTATTTGAGATCTACAACCACCTGGGCGAATGGCTGCTGGGGAAATCGGAGCAGGACATCGAGCGCCGCTACGTCCAGATCGGCATTCGCCGGGAGCAGCAAGGGGTTCCGCTGAGCGAGCTGATGTATGCCATCGTGCTGACTCGCGACCACCTCTGGGACTTCCTCAAGAAGGAAGACCCCCTGGACCGTCCGGTGGAGGTCTTCGGAGAGCTGGAAATGCTGCAGATGCTGGAGGCGTTCTTCGATAAGGCCATCTATTACGCCGCCGTGGGCTACGAGAAGGCCCGTGCTGAGGAAAAGACGAAGAACCGGGAAGCAGTTCACGCCAAGTAGTTTGGGCTTTGGGAGACAAGAAAGGCCTGCGCCATGTCGGACTGGTTGCTCAGTTACAAAAACAAAGTGATGTGCGCCCACGATGCCTTGCGCTGCGTGGAATCGGGCATGCGGGTGTACATCCATCCTGGATGCTCCGAGCCGGAGACCCTGGTCGAGGCGCTCATGGAGCGTGCCCCCTTCGTGCGCGACGTGGAAATCGTTCACCTGCTCACCCTGGGAACCGCCCCCTATGTGGCGCCAGAGATGCAGGGTCACTTCCGGCACAATGCCATGTTTATCGGCGAGAACGTGCGCGAGGCGGTGAACGACGGCCGCGCCGATTACACGCCGGTATTTCTAAGCGAGGTGGAATCGCTGTTCGAAACCGGCGTGATGCCGCTCGATGTGGCGCTGATCCAGGTTTCGCCACCGGACGCGCACGGCTACTGCAGCCTGGGCGTGGGCGTGGATACCACCATGACGGCGACCAAGTGCGCCCGCCATGTCATCGCCCAGGTGAACGATGCCATGCCACGCACCTATGGGGACAGCTTCCTGCACGTGAGCCAAATCAGCGCCTTCGTGGAGAGCAGCCGGCCGCTCTGCGAGCTGCCCAAGGCGGAGATCACCGATCTGCACCGCGCCATCGCCAGGAACATCGCCGCCCTCATCGACGATGGCGCCACCTTGCAGCTGGGAATCGGCGGCATTCCCAACGCCGTGCTGCCCTTCCTGACCGACCGTCAGGACCTCGGTATTCATACCGAACTGGTCAGCGACAACGTGATTCCGCTGATCGAGGCCGGAGTGATCACGGGCCGCAGGAAGACGCTGCTGCCGCGCAAAATCGTACTGGGATTCGTGCTGGGGACGCACGAGCTGTTTGATTTTGTCGACAACAATCCCATCTTCGAATTTCGCCCCAATGCCTTCACCAACGACCCCGTGCAGATCGCGCGCAACGACAAAATGGTGGCCATCAACGCCGCTCTGCAGATCGATCTGACCGGCCAGGTATGCGCCGACTCCATCGGGCAAGTCTTTTACAGCGGGATCGGCGGGCAGGTCGATTTTCTGCGCGGATCTTCCAAGTCCAAAGGCGGCAAACCGATCATTGCGCTGCCGGCCACCGCCAAGGGCGGAACCGTCTCCCGCATCGTGCCCATGCTGACTCCCGGCGCCGGAGTGGTGACCTCCCGCGGCCTGACTCACTATGTGGTCACCGAATACGGCACCGCCAATCTGCACGGCAAGTCGATCCGGCAGCGTGCCGAGGCCCTGATCCAGATCTCCCATCCCGATTTTCGCAATGAACTCTACGAATATTGCGAGCGCACTCGCTGGCTGCAGCGGACGGAGACGCTCGCGGCGAGGTGAACATGCCGGTCCGGGGAAACGTCACCATCGATGTCAACGAGTGCAAGGGTTGCGGCCTGTGCGTGGAAGCCTGTCCGCCCAAGAAACTGGCTCTCTCTTCCGCACTGAATACCTACGGAGTTCATCCCGCGATTTACCTGGGCGAAGGCTGCACTGGCTGCGGCATCTGCTTCTACTGCTGTCCGGAACCGGGCGCGATCACGGTTTACCGCGCGATCACGCCCCCAAAGGCGGCTGTCATCAAAGAGGAGGTCGATTATGCGACAGTTGTGTAAGGGCAACGTCGCAGTGGTCAAGGGCGCGGTGCTCGCCGGATGCCGCGCATTTTACGGATACCCCATAACCCCCGCCAGTGAGATCGCCGAGTACGCAGCCCTTTGCATTCCCCAGGTCGGTGGCACCTTTGTACAAGCGGAGAGCGAAGTCGCCGCCATCAATATGGTCTATGGGGCGGCGGCGGCGGGAGCGCGGGTGATGACCGCCTCCTCCGGACCGGGCATCAGCCTGATGCAGGAAGGAATTTCCTACCTGGCAGGATCGGAGCTGCCCTGCGTGATCGTCGACATCGTGCGCGGAGGCCCGGGGCTGGGAAACATCGCTCCCGAGCAGAGCGACTACTTTGCCATGGTCAAGGGCGGAGGCCACGGCAATTACCACAACCTGGTCCTGGCTCCCTCCTCGGTGCAGGAGATGGCCAATCTCACCATGCTGGCGTTTGAGCTGGCCGACCGCTATCGCAACCCGGCAGTGGTGCTCACCGACGGCTTCGTCGGGCAGATGATGGAGCCGCTGGAGCTGGAGGCCGAGGACATCAGCGTTCCGGAGAAGCCCTGGGCGGTGAAGGGCACGGCGGAGACGCGCGATAACCTGATCAGCTCCATCTTTCTCGAGCCGGATGAGCTGGAGGCACATGTGCAGAAGTTGCAGGCGAAGTATCGCCTGGCGGAGCAGCTGGAGCCGCGCTTTGAAACCTATCTCACCGACGATGCCGAGCTGCTGCTGGTCGGCTATGGCATCGTCTCGCGGGTGCTGCGCTCGGTGGTGGAGCAGGCGCGGGCGGAGGGCCTGCGCGTCGGCCTCTTCCGGCCGATTACGCTGTGGCCGTTCCCCTCCAAGCCGCTGGTCGAGATGGCATCGCGCTGCCGCCTGGTCGAAGTGGTCGAGATGAGTACCGGACAGATGGTCGAGGATGTGAAGTTGGCGATAAATGGGCGTGTGCCGGTGGAGTTTTACGGACGCACGGGAGGCAACGTGCCCTCGGCGGAAGAAGTGCACACGCAATTGTTGGCGCATGCCTGAGGCGGGACGGGGCAAGGAGGGCAGCTTGGACTACGAAATCACGCATTCGAAGTCGCCGGTCTTTTATGACAGATACGAACGCAAGTCGGAGCTGCAGCACCAGACCCACTACTGCCCGGGCTGCGGGCACGGCATCGTCCACAAGCTGATCGCCGAAGCCATCGAAGAGCTGGGGCTGCAGGATCAGACCATCTTCGTCAGCCCGGTCGGGTGCTCGGTATTCGCCTACTACTATTTCAAGGTGGGCAACGTCCAGGTGGCGCACGGACGGGCGCCGGCAGCGGCCACGGGAATCAAGCGCTCCTGCCCGGACAAGACGGTTATCGCTTATCAGGGAGACGGCGACCTGGCCGCCATCGGGACCGCCGAAATTGTTCATGCCGCCAATCGTGGGGAAAACATCACCGTGTTTTTCGTGAACAACGCCATCTACGGCATGACCGGCGGACAGCTCGCCCCCACCACGCTGGTGGGCCAGACCAGCACGACTTCTCCCTGGGGACGCCGTCCCAACAACGAGGGTTTCCCCTTGCATGTGTGCGAGCTGCTCTCAAGCCTGCAGGCTCCGGCGTATATCGAGCGGGTTGCGTTGTCGGACACCAAGAACATCATGCGGGCGCGCAAAGCTGTCCGCAAAGCCCTGGAAATGCAGAAGCAGGGAGTGGGATTCAGCCTGGTGGAGATCCTTTCGCCTTGCCCGACCATCTGGAAACTGGATCCGGCGGAGGCCAAGCGCTGGGTCGCGGAGAAGATGATTCCGGTGTTTCCGCTCGCCGTCTACCGGGACCGCACTGCGAATGGCTCGCCGGCGATTCCAAAGATTAGCGTGCCGCAAAAATCCTTGATCGAAGTGCTGGAGCTGATGCCCACCGCCGAGCGCCAGGCTGTGCGCGGACCCAACGCGCGGACGCGCGACATCAAGATCAAGGTTGCAGGCTTTGGCGGCCAGGGCGTGTTGCTGATGGGAATCATCCTGGCAGAGATGGGCATGCGCGAGGGCATGGAAGTAAGCTGGCTGCCCTCCTACGGGCCCGAGATGCGCAGTGGCAGCGCCCACTGCCACGTCTGCCTCTCTCACCAGCGCATCGGATCGCCCCTGGCTTCGGAGCCCGACGTGCTGGTGGCCATGAATGAAGTGTCGCTGCGCAAGTTCGCGCCCCAGGTGGCGTCCGGCGGACTGATCCTTTACAACCGTGAAAGCTTGCCGCCCGACTTCACAGCGCCTCCGGCCCGCGTAATCGCCATTCCGGCATCGGAGATCGCCGATCGCCTGGGTACCGCCAAGGTCACCAATTCCGTCATGATGGGCGCATTATTGGAAGAAACCGAGTGCCTGCCCTTCCAGACCGCGCTCCAGGTCCTGGAACACACGGTGAAAAAGCCTGCCTTGGTCGAGATCAACCGCAAGGCCCTGGAAGCGGGACGGAAGTTCATCTCCGATCAGGTGAGGGTGGGCGCTGTCTCCCAGCCGGACGGCTTTGCGTATTGAGGCTTGAACGCCCTACCTCCGCTCGGCGGCTCATGTCGCCGCTACAGTCGTCTGGTCTTTGAGGTGCTCAACAGCGCCGCGCCCAGGGCTCCTCCGACGGCGGAAAAAATCACGAAAGCAAACAGAAACATCACCATGGCGAGCGTGACCATGGTCGCCAAGCCCTCGGGCGACAACAGGCGCTGCAGCATCTGCTGCACCTGGGGATCGGAGTTGCGGGCCGCCGACTCCTCCACCACCTTCTGCACCATGTCGCGAAACTGGCCGCTCTTGCGCGTCAGCAGCAACTGCAAGGCGGTGAGCACGGCGAAGATGACGAAAGCAAACAGGCCGGTCGCCGCTCCCACCTTCGCGCCCATGCCGGGTGTGAGCTGCTGCTCGGGATTGCGGCGGCGATAGAGGGCCACGCCCAGCGCGCCTCCCGCCAGAATCCATAAGCAGAAAGTCGAGAATGGCACCACCCAGGAGAGCCCGATGAGAACGCCCGCGACCAGCGCGCCGGGCAGCGCGTCAGCCCAGTTGAGGGAGGCAGGAGCAGCCGGCGGCATCGGTCCGAAGGACGAAGGCTGCGGAGGAGCCGGTATCCGTTCGCCGGCGGACTCGGGACTGGGAAAAGCGACCCGGATCAGGGGAGCGCCGCACTTGGTACAGAAAGCGGTGCCTTCTTCCAGGACTGCGCCGCATTGATGGCAGGTGGTCTCCACTCGCCTGCCAAGCTAACAGCACCGGTGGCGAGGGCGCAAGTTGGCGGGGCCTGCAGCGGCCGCGTACTCTACATGGTCTCGCGGCTGCGAAGCTGCACGTATACCAGCGCGAACTCGGTGCCGCTGCCGTTGGGCTTGATGGAGACGATGCGCTGACGTTCCGGTATGCCGACCGCCAGATCCAGTTTCCCGGCCTCCGAATGGCCTGAATCCGAGCAGGTGAGTTCGTGGCGGTCACCCTCGTGATGTTCCTTGATCCCCTTCGGGCACTCCAGAACTTTGCCATAGCGCTTCAGGTCCTTGCGGTAGAAGTCGATGACCTTCTCGGGTGCATCGTTGGACTGGAATTCCGCTGCCACGACTTTCACCCCGAAGCTGCCGGACCCGATGTTGACGTTCGCCCGGTGGGAATCGCCGCCGTCGGCCTGCTTGGGCTGCGCTCCGGGATAGAGGTTCAAGCCGGTATCGCTCACATTGGCCTGCGTGCCAACATGAATGCTGCCGACTACGGTGTCGATATCTACCTTCTTGGTTCCGTTCTGCTTATCCGCGTGGATCGCTCCCAGCGGGGTGTCGATTCTCACCTTCTTCCCGTCGTCCTCCTTATGGACGGTGCAGCCGACGAGAGCCAGGGTGGCGGCAACCACCAGGACAAGCAACTCGGGAATCCCTCGCTTCGTTAGCTCATGGAATTTTGGCTTTCGCATTGGGAGTTGTCCCTCCTTGCACAATCTGAGGATGGCTGATTCCTGAGCCGCGCGCAGCGATTTCCGGGATCGTGACCGGCAGATGTCCGCCGATGGGAATCTCTCCGAACAATGCCTTCACTGCGCTCAGCTCGGAGACCGAAGCGCTGGAGAACGTACACAGGTAGTTCTGCAGCTCGGGGAAATCCGACGCTATGTATGGATTGCCCAGGGCAACCACGGCGGTGCGCGGTCCCGCCGTCTGAAGGATCCGGTGCAGCAGGGCCCCGGTGTCATCCGCCAGCGACACCGTGTTTTTCAATTCATTCCCCACTTTCATCTTCTTGCCGGCGCTGGGAATCACGTACACGGGCACGATCACCTTCTCGGCGTTCCCCACCGCTGCCAGCACCTGTCCGCTCATTGCGGCAGCGATGCGCGGATCCACATAGAAAACGGTGGCATCGGGAATGCGCGCACGCAGCTCGCGCTCGAAGCTGCGGCCCGAATCCATGCGCACGTCGTCGCTGAAGATGACCGCGACCACTCGGTTCGTGGTTTGCTCCGTCAAGGTATACGGATTTCGCCGCTCGTTGGTTCCCGGGAGGGAAGAACTTTTTAGCGGCAGCACTTGCCCATTGTCGCGGACAAGGGTGACGGCGGAATCCGCCACCTTCTGTCCCAGTTCCAGGTTCTCCGCGCGGCCGACAAGGCGGCCCACGGCGTCGATATCGACCAGGCGCGCCCGATGCAATCCCAGCGATGCCTTCAGCCGCAGGATCTTGAGCACAGAGGCATCGATCTGCGCCTGGGGGATCTGGCCGCGCCGGAGGGCGTCGAGCACCCCCTGGTAGGCGCCATCGAGGTCCTGCGGGATGAGCAGCAAATCATTCCCCGCCTTCAAGGCTGCTATCGCCGCACCCGCCGAGGGGTTCCCCGAGTCGGCGTAGAGGCGCATCAGGCCGTTCATGTCCAGCGCGTCGGTAATCACCACCCCCTTGAATCCGAGCTGCCGCTTGAGCAGGGTGGTCACCACTTTCTCGGAGGTGGTCGCGACCTTGTTGGGATCGGGCTCAATCGCGGGCACGGTCACGTGAGCCACCATCACCGAATCCACACCTGCGCCGATCGCCTTTCGGAACGGCGGCAGCTCCACCGTATCCAGCCGCTGCGAGTCAGCGTTCACGCTGGCCACACCCAGGTGAGAGTCGGTGGCGGTGTCTCCATGGCCGGGAAAATGCTTGGCCGTGGTCAGCATGCCACCCTCGTGCGCGCCCTGGATGTAGCGCGTGATCAATTCACCCACCTGGGCGGGGTCTTCGCCGAAAGAGCGCGTATTGATGATGGGATTCAGGGGGTTGGAATTAACATCGGCGACTGGATAGAAATTCCAGTGAATGCCCAAAGCGCGCGCTTCCTCCGCCGTGGCGCGGCCGAAGGCCTGGGCGTAATCCGGACGGCCGGTGGCGCCGAATGCCATGGAGTGCGGAAACACCGTGGCCCCGTAAAGCCGCATGGATACGCCGCGCTCGAAATCAGCAGCCATGATCAGCGGCAGGGGAGAATCGCGCTGCAGCTGGTTCATGAGCATCGCCATCTCGTATGGCTCGTTTTTCAGCAGGAA
>Ga0187788_10000377_pt1 | contig 12236 bp, 13 predicted proteins | sample 1015_BV01_MP10_2_FD_133008 | JGI IMG/M metagenome (GOLD analysis project Ga0187788, IMG submission 133008) | Tropical peat soil microbial communities from peatlands in Department of Meta, Colombia - 1015_BV01_MP10_20_MG | ecosystem: Environmental > Terrestrial > Soil > Wetlands > Peat | place...
GCGAAGCAGGCCGGCTTCGATGCCGTACAGATCCACGCAGCCCATGGTTTTTTGCTTAGTCAGTTCCTGTCTCCGGCGTTCAACAAAAGGAAGGACGAATACGGCGGTGAACTCGGTAACCGTGCACGGCTTGTTCTTGAGGTAGTGAAGAGTGTCCGAAAGACAGTAGGTCCGGAGTACCCTGTACTTATCAAGTTAAACTCCGAGGATTTTCTGGAAGGGGGCATGACACGCGAGGAGGCCATTCAGGTCGCCAGTATGTTGGAGAACGCCTCCATTAATGCAATTGAGTTGTCTGGTGGAACAGTTGCCTCACCTGAAAAATTAATGCCTGTACGACCTGGCAAGCTTACCCCTAAGCAAGAGGTGTATTATCGCGAAGCTGCGATGCTGTATAAACAGAAAGTCACGATCCCTCTAATGCTAGTAGGCGGCATCCGCTCCTATGGCGTTGCAGAGGCACTGGTCCAAAATGGAATAGCCGACTATATTTCAATGAGTCGGCCGCTAATTTGCGAACCCTCGCTAGTCAAGCGCTGGCGAACGGGCGACCGCCGTGCAGCTGAATGTGTTTCAGACAATGCATGTTTTGCCCCTGCATCCGATGGCCGGGGCGTATACTGCGTAACCATGGCTAAAAAGCGGAGCAAAGTACAGTAGTCGCGGAAAGGGGAAGTTGGTTGACGGTAGGGGATTCGAACCCCCACTTCAGATCCGGCCCAAGTTGTGATTTTAGATAATCATCATCCCTGGACTATCCCCCGGCTTTGTGTGATTTCCTTCCCGAATGTTGGAGTAATTAGGTGCCGGAGTTTTAACATAACGAAATCCTGTCCAGATTAGTACAACCGCAAATATCACACGCAAAGAATTATCAGGAAGTAAATGTGCAAGGGTTCCTCCTACATACGTACCTATAAGAATTCCTGGGATAAGCCCAATAAGAAGATTTGTCGTAACATTCCCCAGCCTCCAATGTGTGAAGGCACCCACTCCACCTGCTGGAATCATTGCAAGCAGTGAGATTCCCTGTGCAGTATGCTGGCCAATACCAGCCAAAAGAACCATTGCTGGAACCATTACTGTCCCACCACCAACTCCCATCATCCCTGAAAGAAATCCGGTAAAAATGCCTGTTATCAACAGTACAATAATTTTGACCAAACCTGTAGCAGAGCCAACAATATGTGATAAATAAGGTTTCAAAAGTAGAAGTACCGAAACAAAAATCAAAAAGGCTCCGAAAGCCCGCTTTAACTTCCATTCAGGGAGTGCATGAGCATAACGAGCTCCTGCCCGTGCAGTAAATATTGCTGTTGTCGCTATAAGTATAGATGCTACTACATCAATAGAACCTTTTAAAGCATAGGTTATTGCTCCGCTAACACCCGTAAAGACAAGGGCTACCAGACTGGTACCATGGGCCTTGTGTTGACTCATTTTTAAGAATCCGACCATTAGTGGAATCATAACTACTCCCCCTCCTAGACCAACAAGTCCACCAAAGATTCCAGCAACAAGTCCAATCAGAAAACTGATACTATTCAGCTGCATTTGTTATATGGCGTCGATAAGTTTCACATTTGATCCTATAATTAGCCATTCCTCCTCCTCTTTCTTGTTGAGCAATTCATACGAAAAATAGCGTTTGCATTGATTACCATTTTAGCAGAGAAGATGGAGCAATATTCCAGGAAGTAGGTGAGACTTACTCAGGACGAGTCTTATCTTTCACAATTTAAGGGACTCTTAAGGCCTCAGGTTTCCCCTAAATCAAATGTCTGAGGAAGAGGCTTTGAGGTTCTGCCGCAAGAACTTCTATCCTGCTCTGACCTATTCGAGAATTTATCTCTTCCCGTTCCGTTGGTACGATCCGTTACGGAACGAGTTCGGAACGACTTCGAGGTGGCAGGGTTTATTTAATAGCAGGAAGTTACATGGCGGAGGGGGTGGGATTCGAACCCACGGTAGAGTTGCCCCTACAACGATTTTCAAGACCGTCGCCTTAAACCGCTCGGCAACCCCTCCATCGCTTGTAACCAGAACATGACAGGGAAAACAGAAAATATTATAACCCGAAAAATGCAGATATTGCTAAAAAAATTATTTAACTCGACGACCGTGATATCCTAAGAAAACGGTTCTGTTATAAAATAGAAATAAATCTGTGGAAGACAGTGATAAATAGAGCAGATAAAGCCTTTGCACTATAAGGATCTTATTATGCTATTTGACTTTTTGGGCTGAAAGCATTTTAATTAATAAAATTTAGTAATAAATTCAGAACGCGAGGTAATGTATGAAAGATTCGGCGTTTCAGTTGATCCTGCAGGCAGGTTATGTTGTTAAAGGTGTTTTGATCGTCCTTCTCTTCTTCTCAGTAGTATCGTGGGCAATAATCTTTTTTAAACAGCGATATTTTTCGAAGGCCCATAAAGAGTCCCAGGAATTCTTACGGGCGTATCAAACGAGCAGGGACTCGCAAAGGCTTTTTCAATCGACAAAGAACTTGATGATCAGCCCCATCGCGAATTTATTCAGGGCTGTCTATTCCGATGAACTGCATAAGGAAAAAGGCGAAACAAAAAGAGTTCTCAGAAGATACGGTGCACTCGAATCGGCGAAGCTTGAGAAATACCTCAATTTCCTGGCGACAACGGGATCGACGACCCCTTTTATCGGTCTGTTCGGTACTGTCTGGGGAATCATGACCTCCTTCATGAATATAGGATCTGCGGGTGCAGCATCACTTGCCATAGTTGCGCCCGGCATTGCGGAGTCTCTCATAGCGACTGCCATGGGTCTTGTCGCCGCCATCCCTGCGGTTATCGCATACAATTACTACCTTAGCATGGCGAGGCGCATAATTATCGAGATGGAAGACTTTTCAGAAGAGCTGCTTGATTTTTTTTCGCGGGACAATAGGGAATAGAATATGAAATTCAATAGAGACAGGAACGTCCTTTCGGAAATAAATGTTACACCCTTTGTGGATGTCATGCTCGTCCTTCTCGTGATCTTTATGGTAACGGCTCCTTTGCTTCAGCAGGGGATAGACATAAACCTGCCGAAGGCGAAAGGTAAAGATCTGCCTCCGGAGGAGAGAATAACACTCACGGTCAAAAAAGGAGGCGTGATCTATATGAATGAAAACACCGTATCTCTCGATGAAATGAGAAAGAAGCTCGAAGCGATCAATAAGTTAAATCCAAATGTGTTTCTGAAAGCTGATAAAGATGTGCCCTATGGATTTGTTGTTGAAGTTATGGGCGAGATAAAGGATGCAGGCATCGAAAAGCTTGGCATGATTACGGAGCCGAAAATAAGCCTTAAATGAGAGGACCGAGCCTCCAGAAGACGGCCTTACTGTCCTTCGCCCTCCACCTGACAACTTTCTTGATTATATCTCTTATTTTGAGGCAGTCCAATCACGTCATTATGTCCTCGCCTTATACCGTGAACCTTGTAGGCCACGATATCTCAACAAAGATTGATAGGGGAAAGGATAAAGACGTTGTCAGAGAGACCCGGGAACCCTCTTCAGCGTTGGATGTTTCAAAAAAAACTAAAAAGGAAATTGTTAAAGAGACGAGGGAAATAGAAAATAGAATAAACCAGCTGAAAATCAAGAAAGAGAAGATTGCCAACTTTGGTAAACTGCGCCAAATTTCGATTGATGCAAACAATTACAAACATGGTCTCGATTCGAAAATAACTTCTCCTTCCGTCGGCAAAGGCGTGATATCAGATGTCTATTATTCGAAAATAACGAGAGAGATATGGGATCAGTGGAACTGCAGCCCGAGTTTCTGTAAGAGGGAAATGGAAGCAATAATCGCCATAAAAATATCGAGAGACGGTACAGCCACAGTGCAAAAGATAGAAAAAAGTTCGGGGAATAAACTTTTTGATAGATCGGCTCTTCAGGCCCTCGCGAAGGCGAACCCACTGACGCCGCCTCCCTCTGAGATGGAGATAGGGGTAGTGTTCCACCCATGAGCAGAGGGTTTAATATGAAAATTCTAAAGGTTCAGAGCTTTAATAAAAAGGATAGCATGTGCGGTAGAATATCCCTCATTCTGTTGTCATTGACCCGAAAATACCATTATGCTGTCATTCCGGCAGGTCGTAAGCCGGAATCCAGTTTCTCTGAAAAGGCCATGGATTCCCGCTCAACAGACTGCGGGAATGACGGACATAGGTTATTTTTATGCTCCTTTGTGAGACAAGACTCATGTCGATTCCCGCTTGTCGGTAATCCTTCTTCGATACAGAAAGATTTCGGACGAGCCGGAATGACAGATTTGATACGCAGTCTGAAGCTCGCCGGTTTATTAATATTCTTGCTTACTGCCCACTGTTTGCTGCCCGCTTTTGCCGATGCAAAAGTCTACATAGACATTTCCTCACCCGGCTCCAAGAAGATGCCGATTGCAATAGAATTGTCCGGACCGTCGGGTAAAGAGATGTCGGACGTTGTCAAAAACGACCTTGAGTTCACCGGTCTTTTTGCTTACGTGGACAGGGCTGCATATCTGGAGAATCCTGCACAGCCTTTTAATCCAAGGAACTGGACGCCTATCGGGGTTGAAGCGGTTGTAAAAGGCACGGTTACTGAAGGCAAGGATCTAAGCATAACGGCATCCCTTTACGATGTGTTTGAGGGCAAAGAGATATTCAGAAAGGAATATAGAGCGGAGAGAGGACTGATGAGACCGCTCTCCCATAGTATCGCAAACGATATTTATTATGCGCTTACAGGCGAAGCGGGAATCTTCAGATCAAGGATTGCATTTGTCGGAGACGATAGAGGCGAGAAGTCCATTTATATTGGAGATTGGGATGGAAACAGGATGATGAAGACGGGATTGAAAGGGAATATCATTCTTACACCCCACTGGTCAAAGAACGGCGTAAAACTTGTCTATTCGGCTGAGAGGAATAGACAATGGGGGATTTATCTGTTAGAATTTACAAACATGAGGGAGAGGAAAGTTTTTTCCTCACGAGGTACGAACATAGCGGGAGATTTTACACCCGAAGGAGACGAGATCACCTTCTCTTCCTCAAAAGACGGAACTCCCGATATATACAGCATGAACCTGGCAAATAATAAGATAAAAAAGCTGACTTCATCTTACGGCATTGAAGTATCGCCCGCGGTGTCTCCCGATTCCAGATATGTTGCGTTCGTTTCGGACAGAGGAGGGAGTCCTCAGATCTATGTGATGCGAAAGGACGGTTCGGATGTGAGGAGAATAACTTTTGAAGGGTCCTATAATACCTCGCCATCCTGGTCTCCCAAAGGTGACAAGATCGTTTTTTCAGGTAGGCGGGGAACAAACCAGATATTCATTGTAAATCCTGACGGTACAGGACTGACTCAATTGACTTCACAGGGAAATAATGAAGACGCATCCTTTTCTCCTGACGGAAGATACGTTACATTTTCTTCCGATAGGGATGGGGTGAAGGGTATATATCTTATGAGGGCAAGCGGGGAGTCCCAAAGGAGAATCACTCCGCGGAATCTCAAGGCCTATGGACCCGGGTGGTCGCCGAATTGATAAGTAAGGAATTAGAATTTGACAGAAATATGGAGGTAGATTGGATGAGAAGATTTTTTGTAATGGCTATTGCGGTATTAATATCGGCTGTTTTCATGATCGGTTGTGCGGAGAAGAAAGTGGTCAAACCTGGGCAACAGGAAATGCAACAGCAACAGCAGCAGCCGCCGGAAACGACAGCAAAGGAACCCGCGGAGAAAAAAGGTCTGATCAAACCACAGGAGAGAATAACCGAGCAGCAGCTCGCGAAAATCGAAACAAAAGATGAGCTTGCAAAATACAAAGAAGAAAGCGGTCTCTTTAAAGACATCTACTTTGACTTCGACAAATACGATGTTCGACAGGAAGACAAGGATGTTTTACAGGGTGTCGCCTCCTGGCTACTGAAGAACCCCCCGGCGAAGATTTTGGTTGAAGGACATTGTGATGAAAGGGGAACGAATGAGTATAACCTTGCGCTGGGAGATAGGAGAGCGAAGGCGGCGAGGGATTATCTTGTTGCCCTTGGTATAGGATCTGTCAGAGTCGAGACAATAAGTTACGGGGAAGAGAAGCCGGTCTGCACGGAGAAGACTGAAGAATGCTGGGCAAAGAACAGAAGAGCCCATTTTGTTGTCCTGAGAGAGGCCGGTAAATAGTGGCAGATAGGGCTAAAGTTAGTGGACGTTTTTTATTTTCTGCTATTTGCTGTCTATTATCTGCCTGCGCTACTTCAGGCGACCTTGAATTGCTCAGGCAGGATGTCGATAAACTGCAGAGAGATTCCTTTTCCATGAGGGGCGAGCTGGACGGCCTGAAGGAAAAAACTACGGGAGTTGCAAAGGAAGAGTCATTTAATGTCGTGAGGATGAACCAGGCGGAAATGCAATCACAGTTGGCGAATGTGGCAAAGGATATTCAGGTATTGAGCGGCAGGTTCGACGAGAACAAGTATTTTATAGAAAAGACATTAAAAGATTGGACATCGGAAATGGACCTCATGAAGGCGCAGATGGCGGCTTTAGAGCGCCAGATGAAAGAAATGAAAGATAAATCGTCTGCCTTTGAGGGACAGTTAAAACCGTTGCAAGAATTTCCGAAAGAGCAGGAGGCAGAAAGGAAATCAGAGGCGTCGCAGAAGGGATCGCCAGCCAGGGAGGAACAGGCTGTCAAACCAGCGGCATCGGATAAACTCGCCAAATATGATGCTGCCTACAACGCGTTCACAAAAAAACATTATAAGGAATCGAGGGAGAAATTCGAAGCCTTCATAAGAGAGTTTCCCAAAGACGAACTCGCCGACAACGCACATTTCTGGATTGCGGAGACGTCCTACAATGAAAAAGATTTTGAAGGAGCTATCCTTTCTTATGAAACTTTCCTTAAAAAATATCCGAACAGTAAAAAAGCTCCCGCCGGACTTTTAAAACAAGGATTTTCCTTTATCGAGATCGGAGACAAAAAAACCGGCAAGGCAATTCTCGAACAATTGATCGAACGCTATCCCAAAGCGAAAGAAGCTGAACTTGCCAAGAAGAGTATTGAGGATCTCAGTAAAAAGACTGTGAAGAAGAAAAAATGAACGGGGTGAAGGATAATTTCGAGCGCACTATCGATTATATGCGCATATCCATCACTGATAGATGCAATCTGCGTTGCATCTATTGCATGCCTTCTCGCGGGCTCGCCCCGATGGAGCATGAAGAAATCCTCCGCTATGAAGAGATAGTTCGGATCCTGAAGATAGCGGTGCGAAGCGGCCTCAAAAAGATCCGTATAACAGGGGGTGAGCCTCTTGTGAGGAAAAACGTCCCTTATCTTATCAAACTGGTTAAAGCCATTGAAGGGATCGGAGATCTCAGCCTGACGACAAACGGGATTCTCCTTGCGCAATATGCGGATTCACTGGCTGAGGCGGGACTGGACAGGGTGAACATCAGCCTCGATTCACTGAGGCCTGATAGATACAGGGATATAACGAGGGGGGGTGACATCGATGCCGTTTTCAACGGGATTGAGGCTGCTGCAAAGGCTGGCCTCAACCCCGTAAAAATAAATATGGTGCCCATCCGCGGAATCAATGATGATGAAATTGCGGATTTTGCACTCATGACCTTTAAATCCTCCTATCAGATAAGGTTCATAGAATTCATGCCCATCGGCACGCCGAATGTGTGGAAACCGGAAAGGTTTATTTCCTCCGGGGAGATCAAGTCCCTAGTAGAAAGGATAGGTCCGCTCACTCCGGTAAGACTGAGAAAAGCCGGTCCGGCGAGATATTTCAGGCTGGATGGCGCGTCAGGCGTGCTCGGCTTTATAAGCCCGCTCAGCAACCACTTCTGCGGAGAATGCAATCGGTTGCGCCTGACAGCGGATGGTAAATTGAAACCGTGCCTTTTCTCGGAGACTGAGATAGACCTGAAGTCCGCTCTCCGCGGTGACGCACCCGATGCTGAGGTGGAGCGCCTTATCAGACTTTCCATCCAGATGAAGCCTGAAGGCCATCATATCAGAATAAGGAATGCCAAGCTTGGACGATTTGCCGACATAGCAGGAAATCCGACAAGACCCATGTCGCGGATAGGCGGTTGAGTTATAAGAGGGTCCTTGGTCGGGGCGAGAGGATTTGAACCTCCGACTCCACGGTCCCGAACCGTGTGCGCTACCAGGCTGCGCTACGCCCCGACGGAAAATGATAACATATCACTCTAACAAAATATAATCAGCGTCTTCAACAGTAATATTTGAGAGATCGATAGATCCCGGTACTTCGGGGAGTAACACCCTGTAAGAAGTCTTTCCAGAAAAAGTTCTTACCTGTTCAGGGATGCCTCTTTTCCATGCGTGTCCGTTTCCTGTGAGAACCACAACGGTTTTGACGGGAGTTTTTTTGAGGAAGTCAATGAGATTCCTTGCCATCACCTGGTCCCACAACAATTGAGCTTCGCAGAAATAGAGGAATTGTCTGCCGCGGTGTCCGTGCATCATATAGGCTCTTCTTATGAACTTCATGTAATGTTCATCTACCGCGCATCCCGTTTCGGGAGGAAGCTTTTCACGTTCCTCTCTGGTCAGAGACGAAAACCCCGATCTTGCGACCTTCTGTGTTATCTCCTCAGGCACATTCAGGCCCACCGCAGGGATTTCATTGTTCTTCACATAAAGGAAGATATCTTTGTACAGCCTCCACGGGAAGTTCCAATTAGCATAATAAACTTTGACAAAATCATCGGCACTGATTGTACCCGCCACCCAGCTGTCGAGCGCACTCTGGCTTGCGGCCTTGAACATTTCCAGTCCAACCGCAACAGGGACCTTCAAGTGATGAAGGGCCTTTATGGTATCGAGCTGGAATTGGTGGTGCGATTCATTGTCGTGTGTCTCTCCGACGAATACCAGGTCGGCTTTCTTGATATCGTCGATCATCTGCTCAAAACCGATTATCTTCCTGTCGCTCAACCGCAAAACACGCCTCTGATCCGCCTGTATCGGTGGCTGACAACAGAATTGGAATATGAACACTACGACCGGTAAAACCAAGACATATTTTTTTATGGAATCGCGGCTCACTTCATATCTCCCGAGAACGATTATTTTTCGACGATCCTGACCTTAATCTCGATTCTTTCATTAGGATTATCCCTTGCGTCTCTCGGCTGATTCACTATTTTATCGGCAACCTCCATGCCTGAAACGACCTCTCCAAAAACGGTGTATTGTTTGTTGAGGAACGGAGCATCAGCAACGCAAATAAAGAACTGGGAACCGGCGCTGTCCGGATGTCCGGCCCTTGCCATGGAGAGGGTCCCTTTTTTATGAGGTCTATCATTGAATTCGGCTTTTACGGTATATCCGGGGCCGCCCATGCCGTGCTTCGACTTGTCGGGATTTTTAGAATTGGGATCTCCACCCTGAATCATGAATCCAGGGATAACGCGATGAAAGGTCGTCCCGTCGTAGAACCCTTTTTTTGCAAGCTCGATAAAGTTATTTACATGGTTTGGAGCCACCTCCGGGAAAAATCTGAGTTCCATATTGCCGAACTTCGTTTCGATAGTCGCCCTTGTTTCTGCCATTTTCTTGATCTCCTCTTTCGTAAAAGTTTTTTGTTTCACCTCTCCATAGGCGAGGTGAAAGTATAGCACAAAGAATAAAGCAGACACGATCGATAAAAAACGCATATGACCTCCTTCTTAAATAACTTATTTTACCCTATCAGAGGCTCGCAGTATTTTCTATCTTGAGCTGATACCTTCTGAAGGCCCACGGCATGTATCATATTTTGATTGACAATGGTACAAAATTACCATAATATTTCAATAAGTTATGATGTAGCGATTCCACTGAACAATTCAAGAGTTTAATGACGGGAAAGTCTTAAATGTTTTTTAGATAAGTTGAGTGATTCCAAAAAATGTGTATAAGGGGTGAAATATGAAGGTAGATGAGATAATGATAAAAAAATTAGAAAGTATAAATGCCGATGCTCCTATCTATGATGCTATAGAAAGAATGATCGACAAAAGGATTCGGTCTCTGCTGGTGAAGCCCCGAGATGAAAAAGACGTCTATGGTGTTATAACTGTCAGAGACATTGTTTTTAAGGTCCTCGGGAAAAATCTCGATTTAAATAAAACAAAAGTCGGTGATATTACATCGAAGCCGTTGATTTGCGTCAATAAAGGTGTGGATGTCGAGCATGCCGTCAATTTGATGACCAAGTCTAACATCACCAGAGTTTTTATATGTGAGGGGAAGGAAATCGTCGGGATTATTTCGCTGCTGGACGTCATGTCTGCCGAATTGATAAAAAAGGCAAGAGAGGGACATGGTGCTTAAGAAAGTCTTTGGAGGCAGCACAGAGCAAAAGGTTCTAGAGAATATTAAGAGGCATATGCAAATCCTCTTTTCCGCATCCGGTTGTTTTAAGAAGGGCCTGGAGGAATGGGATAAGAAACAAATGTATTGTGTTGCTGACCTCGAGAGGGAGGGTGACAGTATACGGAGAGAGATAATATCAACTATCTATGAAGGCGCCTTCTTGCCATTTCTCCGCACGAGTATATGCAGATTTGTTGAGATAGTTGATGAGGCCTTCGATGCACTGAAAGATGCTGCTTCTGAATTCGAACACCTGGTACCGAAACTGGATAAAGAGATAAGGGATGATTGTATCGAGATTGCCGATATCAACCAGAAGATGTGCGATATGCTCATGATCGCTTTTGACACCCTATTCAATAAGGGAGATTTAAGGGAGAAAACACTGGCTATCAGGATTTACGAGAAAAAGATTGACGATATGAAAATTGATCTCATCAGCAGATTAAGGGGAAAAGAGGTGAAGGATTTCTGGGAAGGCAAGATACTCTCTGATTTTATAACGTATCTCACTCATATAAGTGATGTGATCGAAGACGCCAGTGACTATCTCCATATAATAAACTTAAGCATGAGATGAAATCATGATGACCAAGAGTGATATTTCCACTGAATCCGCTAAATGACGGAACTCATCCCCCTTGCAGCCTGCATTTTCATAGCCTTTGGCATAGGTTCCAATGATACATCAAACGCTCTTGGAATATGTATAGGGTGCGGAGTAATAAAGCTGCGCAGGGCACTGCTTCTATTTGGGTGTTTTGTTCTGATAGGAATACTGGTGCAGGGGCAAAAGGTCATGAAGACCGTTGGAAAGGATCTTGTGGAGGTAAGTCCCTCTATTATCAGCATATCCTTGTCAGTAGCCGCTATTTTAATCATTATTTCCAACTGGAAGAAATTACCCCTTTCAACCCACCAGGTAATAATCGGTAGTTTAGTCGGCTCCGGCGCTGCTTCTGGCGCAGAAGTGAATTTTGTAGCTCTCCTGGAGATTGTGGTTTCCTGGCTCGTCTCTCCTCCGGTTGCTTTCTTCTCCTCCCTCTTCCTGTACAGAGCAATGGAAAAGAGCATTTCAAAACTCTCCCTGTTCCGTATCGAAAGAATTTTGAGAGCCCTTTTGCTCGTGAGCGGAATTCTGATTGCCTATAATACCGGAGCAAATGAACTTGCGACCATCTTAGGCCCTGTCATTCATTCGGGACTTATGGAACAGACGCGTGCATCTCTCATAGGGTCTCTTTTCGTGTTTCTTGGGGCGATCATTCTGAGTTACCGCGTGATAGAGACAATTGGCAAAGGGATAACCACCCTGGATCCTTATTCAGGGTTTGCAGCACAGTTTGGAGCTGGAGTGTGTGTGCTTTTTTTTACCTCTCTCGGAATGCCTATTTCAACGACCTATTGCATTATCGGGGGAATCAGCGGTGTCGGGATGTCAAAGGGAATGAAAACGGTGAAGATCGAACTCATTAAGAAAATAATTGCCAATTGGATTATAGCCCCGTCTTTGGCCTTTCTTATCAGCTTTGTTATTATGCGGGCAATTTCTTGATATTCGGCTCGATCCCTCAATCTATTTCACTTCGGGTGAAGCATTCGGATCAAAGGGATTGGTCCTGACTGCGAGAGAAAAAAGATATGGGTAGTTATTCTTAAGATGATTCATGTAAGCCAGCCATTCGGAGAGCAATGAGGAATATACCCTTTTGATGTCTCCGGAAAGGTGTTCGTAATCCTTTTTAGACAGCTTCCCGACATCCTTTCTGTATTCCAGCTCCTCCGCAAGATGGAACACGGCACGAAGGA
>Ga0187788_10000378_pt1 | contig 12229 bp, 10 predicted proteins | sample 1015_BV01_MP10_2_FD_133008 | JGI IMG/M metagenome (GOLD analysis project Ga0187788, IMG submission 133008) | Tropical peat soil microbial communities from peatlands in Department of Meta, Colombia - 1015_BV01_MP10_20_MG | ecosystem: Environmental > Terrestrial > Soil > Wetlands > Peat | place...
CTCGCCGAAATAGTGGTGGCGGACGCGCCCCTTTGCATCGACGAAATACAGCGCTGGCCAATAATTGTTGCTGAAGGCGCGCCAGATGGCGTACTCGCTGTCGACGGCCACAGGATAATCGACCCGCAGCGCCTTAACTTCCCGGCGGATGTTCTCGAGATTTTTTTCAAACCGGAATTCCGGCGTGTGCACGCCGATCACGACCAAACCCTTGTCCTTATATTTCTGGGCCCAGGCGCGAACATACGGCAGCGTCCGCAGCCAGTTGATGCAGGTGTAAGTCCAGAAATCGACGAGAACGACCTTTCCGCGCAGCGCCGACTCCGTCAGCGGCGGCGAATTCAGCCATTCGTCCGCGCGATCGAGGGAAGCAAGCCCGGATTGATTGGCAACTGGGCCGTCGGCAAGACCATGAAAGAATGCGGCCCGTTCATCCGTGGGCTTCGCCGGTTGCGCCATGTTGATGTCCCCAACAATGCCCGCAATCGGGGCACCAATTGCGATGACAAGGACCGCGGTGATCAAAAGCTTACCTGCTTTCATCCGAACTCCATTCGATCAAGCCGCGCTTTGACGGAACGCGCGAAATGTGCGCACCAGTGCCTTCAGTTCTGGCGGGCCGATTTAAAGGTTGCGCGCACATCGGACACGAAGAGCGCAGGCTGCTCCCAAGCCGCGAAGTGCGTGCCTTGGGGATGCCTGCCGTAGTAGGCGAGCTTCACATACGCTTTGTCTGCCCAGCTCTTCGGTGCTTGATAGATTTCTTCGGCGAACGCACTCACGCCTACTGGAAGCTTGACGCCTCTTGCGTCGAAGAATCCGGCCGGAGGCAAATTATGCGTCGTGTCCCAGTAGAGGCGCGCCGAAGAGATCGCTGTATTCGTCAACCAGTAAAGCGTGATGTTATCGAGAACGTCGTCCCGACTCAGCCCTTCTGGCTTGCCGTCAAAAACGCGGGCAATCATCCGGTAGCTGCGAATGTCGTGATCGAGTATCCAACTCGCGAGACCGACCGGCGAATCGGCAATTCCGTAGAGCGTCTGCGGGCGAAGCGCCATTTCGTTGGCGTAACCCAACCCATTCTTGTAGAAGTCATGGAGCCCATCCCACGCGAACTTTTCCTCCGGGGAAAGGCCGGCTGGCTGCGGGCCGCCCGCACCAAGCGCTTTTGAAACATCAGGCGGAACCGTCGCCGCCATGTTGGTGTGAATGCCGATCAATCCGGGCGGCTCCTGCAGCGCCATTACTTCCGAAATGGCATTGCCCCAATCGCCACCCTGCGCCACGTATTTTGTGTAGCCGAGGCGCTGCATGAGCGTTGCCCACGCTTTCGCAATGCTGACGGGGTTCCACCCAGGCGCGGTCGGCTTGCCGGAAAAACCGTAGCCCGGCAGCGACGGAACCACGAGATGAAACGCATCGTTCGCAGTCCCACCATGCGCGGTCGGATCGGTAAGCGGCTCGATGATCTTCAGCTGCTCGATGATCGAACCGGGCCAGCCATGCGTGACGATCATTGGCAACGCATTTTCGTGCTTTGATCGCACATGAATGAAATGAATATCGAGCCCGTTGATTTCCGTTATGAAGTTCGGCAGCGCATTGATCTTCGCCTCGCATTTGCGCCAATCGTGCTTATCCACCCAATACTGCGCGAGCTTTTGCATTGTGGCGAGCTGCACACCTTGAGAGTCGTCGGCGACCTGTTCACGCTCGGGCCATTTCGTCGCGGCGATGCGGCGATGCAGGTCGTCGAGATCCTCCTTTGACGCTTTGAAGCTGAATGGCCGAATGGCATCGTCCGCTGGCGCGGCAACTGCCTGCGACCCGAGCATGCTCGCGGCGCGCGCTGCGGCGAGACCCGTCGCTGCGGCACCCAAAATCGTGCGGCGATCGTGATCGATGTGCTCGGTCGTCATCGTTGATTACTCCCTTCGATGATTGTCACACGGTCTCCATTGAGGAGATGGACTCGATAATTTCACGCGCGTTTACAATGGCGCTGGCGTAATTAGGCATGTTGATGTCCAGCGCGGCGTGCATCATCTCGTCCGAGTAATCCGCCGTCGCATCCCTCACGACGGTGACATCGTAGCCGAGTTCCGCGGCATAGCGGACGGTCGCTTCGATGCACGTGTGCGCGATTAACCCGACGACGATGAGTTTGTGAATGCCGTGCTTCTTGAGCTGCAAATCCAGGTCCGTGTTGGCAAAACCGCTGGAACACCAATGTTCCTGCACGATGATCTCGCCCGCCGTCGGTACGAACTCAGCGCGGAATTCACCGCCCCAGGTGCCATATTCAAAGGTTTTGTGTTGCCACGCCCCCCTCTGGATGGGCGCAATGTATTTCCATGTCTCATAATCGCCCGGACGGTAACGATGATGCATGGCATAGAAGATGCGAAGCTTCGCTGCACGCACGGCATGCAGGACCTTCAGCATGTTGGAAACGCAGTTGTTTCCTTCAGCAACAGTTTTGATGCGGGGCCAAATCTTTCCACCTTCGGAGATGAAGTCGTTGTAGGGATCAACCACCAGCAGTGCCGTCAGCTGCTTGTCGAATGTCAATTTTGCCACGGCAGTTCTCCGATATCGCATGCGGATGAGTTTGTGCGCGCGGTTCCTAAGGTGCGTAGCGCGTGAATACGTAGTCGTGATCTTTCCCAGGCTGGTGGCAGGGGAAGCAGGTTTTGTGCAGCGTCTCGTTGCCAGGTTTGCCGTTTGTGAAGTCGGCGAATCCCCAGCCTCCGGACGCGGCGTACTTCTTAGAGTCCTTGACCATGAATTGGACATTCACGGCCGACCCGGCAAAGGTGGATTCAAGGCCGAGACCGGGAAAACCTTCGGCTAAGACTTTGTTGTCTGAGTCTGACGAGTCTTCATTCCAATGCAGCGCTGCAATGATTGAGCCGTCCGGAAACGGCAGTGTCCCTTCCCTGTAGGCTTTGATCGCAATATCGTTGCCCAATTCGGCGCGTAATTGCTTGAGCTTGCCTCCCCCGCCTGTCAGTCGCTTGACCGAAATCAGGCGCCAGTCGCGATATCCGGCCGGAATCTTAACGCCATAGATCGGAGAGGCTTCACCATCCGCCCCTCCAGATGCCGGAACAACGTATGCGATCGCGCCAGCTAGTGCAGCGACTGCCACCGACACGAAAATAATTTTTTTCATAGTTTTCGCCCTCTTCCGCTAATCAACGAAGCGACCTGAACGCAGCGCGCAGCTCCGCGCTGAAAAGCTCGGGCTGCTCCCACGCTGCAAAGTGGCCGCCTTTGTCGACCTCGTGGAAGTAAGTCAGGTTGCGATAAGCGCGGCGCGCCCATGTTTCCGGCGCGCGATAGACGTCATCTGGAAAAACCGTTATGGCGACGGGGAGCGAGATTTCGCCGGTCCTTTGCGCGGCCGCAACAATGACGCTGCCTCGCGCACCATTCTCCCAGTACAATCGCCCAGCCGAGGTCGCGGTATTCGTCAGCCAATACAGCGTGATGTTGTCCAGCACGTCGTCTTTCGTGGGCGATTGTGCAGGATCGTTGCCATACGTCCACTGCGCGAAGCCAGGATGTACAAGGATCCATGCTGCGAGGCCAGCGGGAGAATCCGTCGCGCCATAACCGACCGTCTGCGGCCGCGCGGTCAGCATCGTAAAGTACGCGGCATTGCCTTTTTTCGCGTTCGCTCTCAGCGCGTCGAGCACCGCGCGCTCCTTTTCAGTGAGTCCAGGCGGGATAGCTACGCCGCCAAGCACCGCCGCAACTTCTGGCGGCAGGGTCGCGGGCAAGTTGATGTGAATGCCAAGCAATCCGTCCGCCTTTTGCCGCGCCATCGCACTCGAGACCGGCGTGCCCCAATCCCCGCCTTGGGCCACGTACCGCGTATAGCCGAGACGCTTCATCAGTTCGGTCCAGGCGCGCGCAATGCGGTCCGGATCCCAACCAGTGCCGGTTGGTTTTCCGGAAAAGCCGTAACCGGGAAGCGAGGGGACCACCACGTGGAATGCATCCGACGCGCTCGCACCATGTGCCGTCGGGTTGCTGAGCGGATCTATGATCTTCAGCTGCTCAATTATTGAGCCAGGCCATCCATGCGTTACAATGATTGGCAAAGCATTCGGATGGCTAGAGGGGACGTGGATAAAATGAATGTCCACGCCATCGATCGTGGTCAGGAATTGAGGCAGGGCGTTGAGCTTGGCCTCGCCTTTCCGCCAGTCGTAACCCGCTCCCCAATAACGAACGAGCTCCTGGAGTTTAGCGAGCTGTACGCCCTGCGAGCTATCACTGACGGTTTCCTTGTCCGGCCAACGGGTCGCAGCGATGCGGCGACGGAGGTCGGCTAGCTGATCGTCAGGAATATTGCTGCGGAAGGGACGGATCGCGTCGCCTTCTGCTGTAGCCAGATTTGCGACGAACAAGCTGGAGGTGCCTGCCGCTGCGATACTTTTTGCAATATTTCCAACAAAACGGCGGCGATCGAAATCGATCCCTTCATATGTTTCTATCAGCCCCATTGTTGAATCCTCAAATACACTGCTGCTCGCATCAGCGCATATTCCATCGAAGCCAAGCTGCGGCGCGATAGTGCCTTCGTTTGTACAGGTCATACGAAGGTTTGCAGCGGTAACTGACCGCATCTCTTGGCAGAATGCGTTAAAACGACGATGTGTTGTGTTGAATACGGGGGTGGCGACGCTTCATGCAGTCGCACTAGGCGCGTTTATTACATTTCTTCAGTGCGGCTGTGATGCATTGCTCAAGGGTGTTGCCATCAAAAGGCTTGATCAGAAAATGGGCAGCACCACGAGCGAGCGCTTGCGCGCGGATTTTTTCACTTGGAAAGGCTGTCACGAAAATAATCGGTGTATTGTTTCCGCGTCCACGTAAATCGTCGAGCAGCTGGAAGCCGTCCATTTCCGGCATTTGGATATCTGAAATTACGCACGAGGTGTTGGCTAGATCGGGTGACTGCAAAAACGCACGCGCGGACGCAAATTCACGAGCGGGGAATCCAAGTGACCTTACAAGCTTCGTAATTCCAATACGGCTTGACTGATCGTCGTCAACAACTGAAACGACACTTATGCCCTGCAATTTTCAGATCCATCGGTGCGCGAAACATGAAGATCATGCACGCAAACCCGAGGACAAAATTGATCCAGGTCAATTAAAGACGTAAGACATACATAGGTTTAAGACTATACGTGCCCAACCCGGCTTACACCGAGAATTTCTGCCATCTTGACGAGGTCTGGGAGGGATTTTGCATCCATTTTTCTCATCATATGGCCGCGATGGATCTTAACGGTAATCTCTTTTAGACCCATTTCAGCGGCAGCCTGCTTGTTCATCAGGCCCGCTGTGACCAGAGCCATCACTTGTTGCTCTCGTAACGTCAGCTCATTGAAACGGTTCTGCAGGTCGAGCCGTGCACTTTCCATGCTCAGCCTTTCTCGGTCGCGGTTGATCGCTGAAGTTACAGCTTCGAGCATGTCCTGATCACGAAATGGTTTCGTAATGAAATCAATTGCGCCACCTTTCATCGCCCGTACGGACATCGGGATGTCGCCGTGCGCGGTCATGAAGATGATGGGGATACGAACATTAGCCTTGGTGAGCTCACTCTGAAGTTCGAATCCGCTTAATCCGGGCAAACGAACATCGAGGATGATGCAACTCGGTACCGAAGGTAATTTTCTCTGTAATAATTCGCGTGCCGAAGCAAACAGCTCAGCACGCAGATCGACCGACTGAAATAGGAGGCCAAGGGATTTACAGACGATGACATCATCATCGACCACATAGACGATAGGCTCTTGGACGATAGCCCCCGTCATTTGCGACATGTTCGGAGCTGCATGGGTCATGAAAGAACTCCGTCACTAGTGGAAGGTACACTCACGTGAAATATTGCCCCTCTCGGCGCGTTTGGTGCCACCCACAGACGGCCGTCGTGAGATTCGATAATCGACCGACAAATCAGCAACCCCATACCCATCCCGTCTGCTTTGGTCGTGAACATCGAACTGAATATTTGATCGATTTCCCGCGGGTTAATTCCCTCGCCAGTATCGGCAATCGATGCGCCCACATAGCCGCCATCAACCATTCCGGACTTAACAGAAAGGATGCGAGATCCATCTACAGCGGCCATTGAATCAATCGCGTTTGTCATTAGGTTCACAAGGACTTGCTGGAGCTGAACCCGATCGCCCGTCACTTTTGATAGACTACCATTTAACTCAGCAAGAACCACTATGCGGTTCCTATTTAAATCCTCGCGCACGAATGTGAGGGTTTCCCGGATTAGCTCGTTGAAATCGAGCAGAGTCCTTCGGCGATTTTCGTTCCTGAAGATCGCTCGAACCCCCGTAACCACTGCCGCAGCGCGATGACCAGCAATAACAATTTGCTGAAATGCCTCCCTAGCCTCATCAAGCTCAGGCGTGGAGCGGTTTAGAAAGCGCAAGCCCGCATCGGCATTCGTTATCATTCCGGATAGTGGTTGCTTCACTTCGTGCGCAATGCTGGCCGCCACGACGTCACCGGTGATCAGCCGTGCCTCGCGCTCACGACGCTGGCCACGAACCGCACCGAGCAATCTCGAGTAAAGCGTCGTTATCTCGTACAGCAGTACGAACAAGACCAAGCTACTCGATAAAATCGCAATGACCCGAACCGAATACCAGCCGACGCTAAAACGCTCCGGAACGGGATAGTAGCTTAGAGGCACCTCCACGAGATAAAGGCACAACACAACCATCAGCCAGAGATCCAGAATTGAGCGTCGCCGCATCCAGAGTGCGATGAGAGCGGAAATGCACATCAGGGCGACGGGCGCCCCAACGAAATACGGCCACATCGGACCGAAATGTATCGTGTCAGCCATGATTGGCGGCAAAAATGCTTCATCCAATATGCAGGCAATTGCTACCGCCAGAACAAGACCTGCCGTCAACGCGATACACAGCGCAATCGCCCTCCAAACACTTCCGTGCTGTTTCGATTCCCTATCCTTCGATATTGCGTAACCCAATACGAACGCGGGGAAAACACAGTGCCACGCCACATAGAGCCATGCCGTGCTCTGCGGACCGCCAATAAGACCTTCGCCAGGCAGGAATACACCTGGAAACGTTAGCAGATAGGGAATTAAGAGAAGTGCCGTGAAGAGATAACCACTCGCAATAAAAAGAATTGCGCTAGAACGCAGAATCGAAAATTGAGCGAACAGAACTACCGCAGTGATCGAGTCGCTCACGAAGACTGCTGTCAAAAAGATAGGGACAAAAACGTCAACGCGACTTAGGTGGACAGTAGACAGCGGTCCGGTAACGATAAAATACACAACAAATATGCCGAGTACGACCGCTAGCGCTATCCGCTTCTGCAACGGACTCGGCGGCAGGTCTGTGAGGACGAAAAGTTCTTCCTCTTCGGCAACCGCGGCCATTCTTTTCACCGAAAAACCGCACGCGCAGGACAATACTCAAACTATCTGGCGGGATGCCGCCAACCGTTGTTCCCCGTTAAATCGCATTAAATTCCATCACCCTGAATGCCGGGAACACACTTTCGCGTGTTTGACAGCGCCTAAAAACCGGGCAGTCCTAAGTCCCGACACGTTCGTGGGTTTTGGGTTTCGTGCAGCTACCGGTCGCGATTCACATGAAACTTACCGCAATAGCTGAACTCTTGCGGCGGTTGGCGACTTGCCGGTCCAAACCTGGAACGCCCGTGTGAACGCTCCGACCTCTTTGTAGCCGAGCAACCAGGCAATTTGCGAAATACTAAGATCCTTGTCTGCAAGGTAACGATACGCCAGGAGCGAGCGCAGCTCCCGTAACACCTTGGAGAACGTAAGATCTTCGTCCGAGAGCCGGCGCGCAAGCTTCTTTGGACTTAAATGTAATTTGGCCGCTGCCGTTTCTATTTTTGCATTTCCGTGCGGCAAGAGTTCAACGATAGAATTTTCGACTCTTATTCTAAGTGAACTACCTCGCGATGTTCGTCGCGCGAGAGTTTCTTCGCAGACTCGTAGCAATAGTCGATGCAGATACGGATCGGCATTTACAATCGGCAGATCAGAACTCGCACCTGACAATTCAACTACGTCCGCGTGCGCGTCTCCCTCGATTCGCGTTCCAAAAAATTTCCTTAGTTCTCCAGTTTTGTCATTTCTGTGATGCACCAACCGAACGCGCAAAGGCTTAATTTCCCGATTCGTCAAATGTCGCGCGATACGTACGAGTGAAGTTGTCCAAAATTCGATTTGATGCCTGTCCGTATAGCGCGCTACGTCTCTATATTTGAAAGATATATGCAGTGATTTTTCGAACCGAATTCCAAATACAATCGCCTCATTGACGATCGCGCTACAGCGGGCAGCCCTTCGCAAAGCCTCACCAAATGTTTTAGCTGACGCGGCAACATAGTATAGAAGCCCGATCGCACGCAGATCGAAGTCAAGCGCAAGATGAAATCCAAGATTGGCGTCGCCGATCGTCTCAGCGACTAATTCAACAAACTTGATTTGTTTCTGAACGCCTATTGGGGCGCTTACATCGCGTATTTCATCGATCGTCAGCCGGGATCGTCTCAAAAGTTTTTCAACCCTGATACCTGCGCGCTGAGCACGCGCGTACGCGAGGCGCGATATTAGACCCAAGCTGCGCGTCACGCCTAAATCGGTCGGTTTATTCTTCGTCATGGAAACGGGGACCATGACATTTACACATTTGATCGCCGATCGGCACAGCAAACCTTCGTATGAGCGGGGCAAACGAACGTAGTATCGCTAACAACCTCGGTTCGATGGAGTGTTGCGTCGCAGAAAATTGTGACCGTGAAAGTCACTAAGCGTCAGTCCGCTTACACGCGGAGGAGTGGAAGTTATGACGGACATTAGAACAAAACACGATGAAGACGCACTTAGCTTTGAAGTGCCCGATGAAGCACTAGAAATTGCGGGCGCTGCAACGGGAGGCCAGGTTAGTTTTACTCTTGGCGCTTGCACAGGCCTGAGCGAATGCCCGGGCTGATCGACAGGGGGCGATGACTCCGCTTTTCTGAATTTTCGGAATGTTGGCCGACCTGCGGCAACGTTCATCATTCAAAATTCGGCTCTGACGGAAAACTGGAGAGCTTAAATTCGTCGGTAGAGTCGACAGCACATCAGATAAAGACGCACAATTCGAACGATATCGGAGGAGATCGCAGCCATGGCGCAAACACAAACATCAATCAAGCCAGACCAAAGCCAGTCCGCCGAGGCAAAGATTCAGCAGTTCCGAGAGCTGTTCGCCGACGCGCCGGAGGTGGGCAAGAAGGCGCTGGAGAACGTACTCCGAGAGCTGAAGTCGGATGCTTCAGAAACGCCGCCGCCAGCGATAGAAAGCGCCGGCCGAGTCGGCAGTCGTCTGGGCACAGTGTCAGAGCTAACCATGATCGTCCCACTCGCGCCCGGTGGCGCTAAGCGGCTGCGCGCGTTTCTGCGGCTGCTGCGCGGCAACCTCAAACGAGGAGGAGACCTTGTCGGCACTCTCCACAACATGCGCTTCGTGTTCCTCGACAACGACACAAAGTTGCTGTTCGCCACCACCTATGACGGCGAGTGGGATGCCTACATCGACGATTTTGTGAGCAAGATTCCAGATTACCTCGACCTCATCGACTCGTCTTGGGAGGGCTGGCCTGGAATTCGTAGCCCTGGGGCGAAGGACTACATTGCTAAACACCAGATCACGGCCGAAGGCTGGTACGTCGCGCATCCGGATCTCACGGTGGCGGAGATCGCGCGGCTCAAGCGTATCGGCAAGGCGGTCGAAGAATTCCTCGACAAGGTCGGATGACCGGAGCGGCTAAATCGTTCGCTTGGGGCCGGACCAACCAGACCCACCCCTCGAAAGGATGCCGTCATGCTGTCCGAGGAATCCATTAACGGGAATCTTTCGACGCAAGCGCCGGTTCTCGACCTGCAAGAGATCCAGGCGACCGTCCTCAGGCTGAGGCCGGCGCCCTATTTCGGCTCTCACGTGGCGTTGCGCGTCGACGACACTCAAGCGGGCCGCGAGTTGCTCCGCCGCCTGACACCTCATGTCGATTCCGCCGCGAACTGGTGGAGGCCGGCTAGCGCCTGGTTATCGGTTGTAATCAGCCATGCAGGCTTGAAAGCACTCGGCCTTCCACAGAACTCGCTACAAAGCTTCCCCGAAACATTCCGCGTAGGGATGGCGGCACGTTCTCGGGAATTAAGGGACGACGGAGTCAACGATCCAAAGAATTGGGAGCCCCTATTCGGCAAGGGCCAAATCCACATCGGACTAAACGCGTTCAGCGATTCCCGTGAAAAGTGGCAGCGCGTTATCGCTATCGCTCGCGAGCAGTATGAGGGATTGTCGGGCGTTCGCGTCTTGGCCGTGCAGGACTTCGGTGCGCAACCGGGCGATCTCAATTCGCTGGGTTACAAGGACGGCATCGACCAGCCGGCGATCGAGGGTAGCGGCGTCGAGCCGCTACCGGGCCAGGGACGGCCGATCAAGGCCGGCGAATTCATCCTCGGATATCCAGGTGAGGCCGGTGTCACTCTGCCGATGCCACAGCCGGACATCCTTGGCCGCAATGGGACCTACGTGGGCTTCCGCAAATATCAGTCGCTGGTCGGCGCGTTCAATCGCTTCCTCCGTGCAAATGGAAGCACCGAGGCGGAACGCGAATTGGTCGCGGCCAAGCTGGTCGGGCGCTGGCGCAGCGGGGCTCCGCTCACGCTCGCGCCGGATGTCGACAACCCCGCGCTTGGTGCGGACCCACAGCAGAACAACAACTTCGACTACGCAAACGACCCGCATGGCCGGCAGGTACCGTTCGGAGCCCACATCCGGCGCATGAACCCGCGGGACACGAAGCTCACCCGGCTGACTAACGTGAATATCCACCGACTCATACGGCGTGGGACGACATACGGAAAACCCTACGATCCGAACGCGCTGTCGGACGAGGATGACACCGTGCCACGCGGCGCCATCTTCCTGTTCATCAGTGCCAAGGCGATGACCACCATGGAATTTCTACAGCAAGAGTGGATCAACGATGGCAATTTCATCGGTGTCGGCGAAGAGCGTGACCCGATCATCGGACGTCAACAGGAAGGGGCGACCTTCACGATTCCGAAGGAGCCGGTCCGACGACGTATCCAAGGCATCGAAACGTTCAACGTGCTCCGCGGTGGGGAGTACTTTTTCATGCCGAGCCTCAGGGCATTGAAATGGCTTGCCAACTTAAACGCATGAACGGAGGCCAGTGATGTCCGATCACGTTGATGGTCCGCGGTCGATTGGCGACCCTCCGGCCGACGTGACCGACCTGTTCGCGTTCACGAGCCCGGAGAATCCGACCCGCACTGTCCTTGCCATGTGTGTTTTCCCCTCAGCCGGCGGAAGTGCGGTCTTCTCGAACGTGGTCGATCACGCGATCGTTGTTCGCCGCGTCACCGTTGCAGGCATCGGCAACGCCGCGAAGTTTCAGCCTGGGGACGACGAGATCCGGTTCAGCTTCCGCTTCAACGTGCTGGATCGCGACTCTGCGGGGAATGCGATCCAGCGGGGCGTTTGCTCACTGCCGGGCGGCCGCGAGCTGTCTCTCACCGTGAACAATGAAAACGGCGCGTCGACGCCGGAGGGTGATATCCGCGTGTTCGCTGGCCTGCGGTCCGACCCCTTCTACCTCGCATGGATCGTCTCAGAGCTCAGGAAGGTTCCAAATCTGCTGCAGCATGACAACGTGCTCTGCATGGTCGTCGAGTTCGATACGCGCCGCGTGCTCGATCCGGCAAAAGGTTCGCTGTTTGGCGTGATCGCCGAGACTGTCCCTGCACGGCAACCACACGGCCGCGTCTCGCATCCAGTGGCACGCATCGACTGGGTCGGACGCCCCGAACAGACGAACATAAGACTCAGTAATCCCGGGCTGTCGGGAGCAGACGATCTGCGCGACCTCTGGAACCAGCAGAGACCGTTCGCGATCGCAAAAGACCTTCAGCCAATGTTCCTGCGGCGGTTGAAAGACAGCTTTGCCGACTGGGACATGCGCGACGGCAAGACCGACTGGACGCCGGAAGCGCTCGCCGCCAACGCCAATGTCTTCCTCGACGATTTTCTGCTGTTCGATGTGACCAAGCCGATCACTAACGAAAGTCATCTCGAGATCGAGAAGAGCACGCTTTACGGTCGGC
>Ga0187788_10000379_pt1 | contig 12202 bp, 10 predicted proteins | sample 1015_BV01_MP10_2_FD_133008 | JGI IMG/M metagenome (GOLD analysis project Ga0187788, IMG submission 133008) | Tropical peat soil microbial communities from peatlands in Department of Meta, Colombia - 1015_BV01_MP10_20_MG | ecosystem: Environmental > Terrestrial > Soil > Wetlands > Peat | place...
CACGGAAAAGCCTCAAGCCTCCGACAAGCTAATGCTCTCTGGCAACATCGAGGCACATGAAAGCCTTGTCGGATTCAAAGTCGCGGGTCGCATCGTCGACCTGCCCGTGCAAGAGGGGCAATGGGTTGAGCCCGGCACACTGCTGGCGCGGCTGGACGATGCCGACTATCGCCAGAAGGTCGACATCGATAACGCCAACTTGAAGGTGCGCGAGTCCAATCTCGCCCTCACCCTGGCTGGCAGCCGCGAGCAGGAGATCAAGGCCGCGGAAGCCGCCGTGCTCGACGCGCAGGCCGACCTGCAGCAGAAGAGGATCGACGACGAGCGCGCGCAACGGCTCTACGCCAGGGACGCCGTCTCCGCCCAGGACCGCGATCTTGCGGCTACTGCCCTGAAGCGGACCACCGCTGCGTTCGAATCCGCACAGCAGCGCTTCGACCAGGTGCGGGAGGGCAGCCGCAAGGAAGACATCCGCATCGCGCAGGCGAACGTGGCCGCCGCCCGGCAGAGCCTTGGGCTGTCGCGGATCAATCTGGACTATACCCGTTTGGTCGCCCCCAATGCCGGGGTGATCAGCGTGCGCCAGGCTGAATTGGGCGAAGTCGTTTCCCCCGGCACCCCGATCGTCACGCTCTCTGACCTCGACCACGTGTGGCTGCGCGCGTACGTGGCGGAGACGGACCTGGGCAAAATCCGCTGGGGGCAAGACGCCACCATCACCACCGACACCTATCCCGGAAGGAAGTATCACGGCCGCATCTCGTTCATCTCGCCGGCGGCCGAATTCACACCCAAGAGCGTGCAAACCTACAAGGAGCGCGTCACCCTCGTGTACCGCATCAAGATCGACGCCGACAATCCCCATCACGAACTGAAACCGGGTATGCCGGCCGACGCCGCCATCGATCTCTCTTCGAACTCGCCGGGACGATCCCCGGCACCGCAGAGTTCTCAACTCCAGCCGCGTTCCCGCGCTACCAAGGAGGAATAGTTGCCTGCCGTTCCCCAGCCCGCGATCGTCATTAGCGGCTTGACGAAGAATTTTGCTGCTCTTTGTGCGGTTGACCATCTCTCGTTCGACGTGCGCTCTGGCGAGATCTTTGGCCTTGTTGGCCCCGATGGCGCGGGCAAAACCACCACGCTGCGCATGCTTGCCGGAGTCATGCCCCCGGATTCGGGTACCGCCAGCGTTGCCGGCTTCGACGTCGTGCACGACCCCGAGTCCACCAAGCATCACCTGAGCTACATGCCGCAGCGTTTCGGCCTTTACGAAGACCTGACTGTCGACGAGAACATCCGCTTCTACGCCGACCTGTTCGGCGTAAACAAGACGGAGCGCCGGCAGCGCTCGCTGCAACTGCTCGAAGCGGCGGGAATGGCGGAATTTCGCAGCCGTCTCGCAGGGAAACTCTCAGGTGGCATGAAGCAGAAACTCGGCCTGGTCTGTGCGCTCATCCATCGCCCCAAGGTAATTCTCCTCGATGAGCCCACCACCGGCGTCGATCCCGTTTCGCGCCGTGATTTCTGGCGCATCCTTTATGAGTTGATCGCCGAAGGCGTCGCGATCCTGACCTCGACCGCCTATCTGGACGAGGCCGAGCGCTGCCACCGAGTTGCGCTCCTGAACCAGGGAAAGCTGCTCTTCTGCGACACTCCCGCGGCGCTCAAAGCCCGGCTCGGCAAAGATGTGCTTTCCATCACCTCTGCCGAGGCCCGCCGCCTGCGCGATCAACTCGAGCACGCCGCCGGCATTTCCAGCCTCATTCTCACCGGAGACGGAGTGCATGCCGTGGTCGACGACGCAGCCCGCCGCATCCCTGAGTTCGATGCGCGCCTCCGCCAGGGGCACATCTCGTTCGAGGCGATCCACAAGGTCACGCCCACGATCGAAGACCTCTTTGTCGACGCGGTTACGAGCCCGGCGCGGAGATTTTCACCATGAACGGTGAACGTTCGGTGGTGATCGAAAGCCTGGTGAAGCATTTCGGCGATTTCGTGGCTGTCGACCACATCAGCCTCGAAACCCGCAAGGGAGAAATCTTCGGCTTCCTCGGCCCGAATGGCGCTGGGAAATCCACTACCATCCGCATGCTCTGTGGCTTGCTGACGCCCACTTCGGGGTGTGCTTTGGTCGCGGGCTACGACATCGCCCGCGAACCCGAGTCCGTGCGCGAGCACATCGGCTACATGTCGCAGAAGTTTTCCCTCTACAACGACCTGACCGTGATCGAAAACCTGCGTCTGTTCGCCGGCCTCTATAGCGTCCCTTCCCAAAACTGGAAGGCGCGCATCGAGTGGTCGCTCGAGATGGCGAACCTCAGGGGGCAGGAGAACCTCATCACTGGCACATTGCCCGGAGGCTGGAAGCAGCGACTAGCTTTGGGGTGTGCTGTTCTGCACAAGCCACCTATCATTTTTCTCGATGAGCCGACCTCGGGCGTGGATCCCATTTCGCGACGCCAGTTCTGGGATCTGATTTACGAGATGGCGAACGAGGGCGTCACCGTGTTCGTGACCACGCACTACATGGAAGAAGCGGAGTACTGCAATCGCCTCGCACTTATCTACCGCGGCAAAATGGTCGCCCTCGGCACACCGTCGGAGCTGAAGCGCAACTCGATGAAGGGCGAACTGCTGCTCCTCGAATGCGAGCCCCTCGGTCCGGCCGTAGAAGCGCTGCAGCACGCCCCTGGCATTATGGATGCCGCGGTCTTTGGCAACGCGCTGCATCTGGTCGTGCCCAATGCCGCGCAGGCCATGCCAGAAGTCCAGCGTTACCTCATCGCGAAAGGCATCCAGGTAAGGCGAATCGAAGAAATCCTCCCGAGTCTGGAAGACGTCTTCGTGGCACTGACCACGGAGCGTACCTCGGGCAAGGAGACCGCGGCATGAACTTTACCCGTCTGCGAGCTGTCGCCGCTAAGGAAGTCAGGCAGATCCTGCGCGACGTGCGCAGTCTCGTGATCGTGATCGTCATGCCGGTGATCCTGGTGCTCTTGTTCGGCTATGGCGTCAGTCTCGACCTCAAGCACCTGCCGGTGTATGTCTACGATCGCGACGGCAGTCAGCAAAGCCAGGACCTGCTGAAGCGCTTCCAGTCGAACCAGTACTTCGATCTGGTTCGCGTCGTGAACGGCTACCCGGAACTGGCGCGCGCCATCGACGAGGGCCGCGCCAAGATGGGCCTGGTCATTCCCTGGGACTTCTCTCAGCGCTTGCGCGACGGCCGCCCTGCCTCCGTCCAAGCCCTGGTTGACGCCACCGACGACAACACCGCCAACGTGCTCATCAATTACAGCCAGGCAGTCGTGCAGGGCTACTCATCGGACATTCAAGTGGATTGGCTGCGTCGCCATGGCTTGCCCTCACGATCGGCGTCGATCTCGGTCGAAGCGCGCACCTGGTACAACGAAGACCTTGAAAGTAGTGCCTTCATCATTCCCGGCGTCCTCGCCCTGGTCATGTCAGTGATTGGCGCTTTTCTCACCTCGCTCACCATCGCGCGCGAATGGGAGCGCGGCACTATGGAACAGCTTGTCTCCACTCCGGTCAGCCCGCTCGAGATCATGCTGGGCAAGCTTCTCCCGTACTTCGCCATCGGCATGTTCGACGTCATCGTCTGTGCGGCAATCGCTCTCTATTGGTTTCGTGTTCCCTTTCGCGGCTCTTTCACCGTTCTCCTGTTGAGCTCGGCCATGTTCATGATCGTCGTACTCTCACTGGGGTTCTTCATCTCGGTCATTGCCAAGAGCCAACTCGCCGCCAGCCAGGTTGCCTTGCTCATCACATTTCTGCCCGCCTTTCTGCTATCGGGCTTCCTCTACGCTATCGAGCAGATGCCAGCCGTGCTGCAATACATCACGCGCATTCTTCCTGCGCGCTATTACGTCGCAGTGCTCAAGAAAATCTTTCTCAAGGGTTCGCCTGTCCCGCTCTTGTACGCCGACCTCGTTCCCCTGGCCATCTTCACTCTGGTGCTGGCCGTTCTTGCCACGCGTTCGTTTCACAAGAGCCTGGCTTAGGAGGAAGAATGCTCGCTCGGCTCAAGCAGATGCTCATCAAGGAATTCATTCAGGTCTTCCGCGACAAGCGTACCCGCTTCGTCCTGATCGGGCCGCCAATCATCCAGATGCTGGTGTTCGGCTATGCGGCCACCTTCGAAATCCATCACGTACCCACCGCCGTTCTCGACCTCGATCACAGCCAGGAAAGCCGCGATCTTGTTTCGCGCTTTGTCGCCAGCTCGTATTTCGACGTGCAGCATCAGCTCACGGATCAACGGCAGATCGCCGACGTGGTCGATCGCGGCAGGGCTGCGATCGCAATCCAGATTCACGCGGGGTTCGCTCAGAGCCTGCGCAACAGCCAATCCGCTCCTGTGCAAGTCATCGTCGACGGTACCAATTCCAACACCGCGCTGATCGCCTTGGGTTACGTGACGCAGATCGCCGCCGGCTTTGCGCGTGACTATCAACAGGGCCGCATTGCGCAGACTATGCCTCAGCTGGCATCCGTCGTTCCGCAAGTACAGCTCGAACAACGCCCTTGGTACAACGAAGACCTCCAGAGCCGCTGGTTCTTTGTCCCCGGGGTCATCGGCAGCCTGACGCTCGTTCTGGTCACAACGCTCACCGCATTTGCCGTCGTGCGCGAGCGTGAAATCGGCACCCTCGAGCAGATCATGGTCACGCCCATCCGCCCGGCCGAATTCATCCTTGGCAAGACCCTCCCCTTCTTTCTGATCGGCTTGCTCGACGTCTCGCTGATCGCGATTGTCGGCACCCTCTGGTTTCGCATCCCGTTTCGCGGAGACATCCTGGTGCTGCTGCTGGGAGCCGTGCTGTTTCTGCTTTGCATGCTGGGCGTGGGCTTGCTGATTTCGACCGTCTCCTCGACCCAACAGCAGGCGATGGTCACGGCATTTTTCTTCATCATGCCAGCGGTCACTTTCTCCGGCTTCGGATTCCCCATTTCGACTATGCCGCCGTGGCTGCAGTACCTCACTTATCTCAGCCCGCTACGCTACTTCCTGGTTGTGCTACGTGGCACATACCTAAAGGGAGTCGGCCTCGACATCCTCTGGCCGCAGATGTTGGCCATGGGCAGCCTCGGTGTCACACTACTCGGAGTCGCAGTGCTTCGCTTCCACAAAGCGCTCGACTAAAGGTGGGACTCTTCAGGGCCGGAACGTTTCCCATGGCCTCCTCCGAACTTGACGTCCGATGAGGGTGCTCTGACGAGGTTCTCGGCAAGACACGCATCCGGACTAGGAAGATGGCCCGAGCAGCCCCGTTTTTAGATCCGCATTGGGCGGCTTCGGCCCGAGCCACACCGAGAACAGTACCGGTGCAAACGCCGGAGCGGCAATCCTCAGCTTGTCCTTGCCGTTGATGGCGAGGGTCGTTCCGGTAGCCGGCAGGTAAGTGAGCACCACTTCATCGCCGTCGTTAACCGACTCAAGCGCGCCAAGGAATTGGTCGATCTCCGCTTTCATGGTATTCCTCGCGTCGGGCGTGTTGTTTGCAAACGACTCCGCGAATGCATCGGCGATCTGCTCCTTGCTCACGTTGCGCACAAAGTGCATGACGATCCGCTTGGGTGCGTCGGCCTTGAGGATGGCGCTGGGGTCGGAGGATTTCTGTTCAAGGTAAAGCCCCGCCACATAGACCTTGACCACAAACTTTTTGCGCAATCCCAAGCCGTTGAGCAGCAGCGTTCTACCCTCAACTTTTACCGTGTCGGGCAGGGTCACGCCCGCCAGTGCGCCGGCAAGCAGGTCAATCGTCGATGTCATTGCGAACGCGAGAACAGCAAACAAAATTCCGGTCTTCCGCATGGGAGACCCTCCCGGATCAACGGCTTTGCCTCTGCCTGCACGAACTGGACGTCACTCGTGCGAGCGGCATTGGCGGCGCGATCCTCTAGTGCTGAGCAGAGTTGCTATAGAGAGCTTCGATTTGCGCCCGATAGCGCTGTTCGACGGCGCGGCGCCGCAGTTTCATCGACGCAGTAACCTGGCCGTCGGCGATGGTGAACTCGTCCGCGACCAAGGCAAAATTCTTGATGGTTTCGAACTGGGCGAGATTCTGGTTGACCTCCGCGACGATTCCCTCGAACAACGCCTGCACCTTGGGATGCTCAATCAGTTGCTGCCGGCTGGCGTAGCTCATGGCCTCAGCCCGCGCCCACTCCTCTAATACGCCAAACTCCGGTGCCAGCAGTGCCGAAGCAAATTTTCGGCCTTCCGCGAACACGGCCGCATAGGCCACCATCGAGCTCCGGGTCAATTTCATTTCGATAGCCTGCGGGCTGATGAACTTACCGCCAGAGGTCTTCTGCAAATCCTTCTTGCGGTCCGTGATGGTTAAGAATCCATCCCCATCGAGGTGGCCTATGTCTCCGGTCTCGAACCAGCCATCCTCAAAGGCATTAGATGTCTCATCCGGCTTGTTCCAATAGCCTTTGAATACTGAAGGACCGTTCACCAGAATTTCTCCGTCCGGGGCGATTTTGCACTCCAGGTTCGCCAGTACCTTGCCGACCGTCCCCAGCCGGTGAGCTTTGGGACTATTAATCGCGATTACGGGTGAAGTTTCTGTCAGCCCATAGCCCTCATAGATCCGGATGCCCATGTCCGCGAACCAGACCGCGAGATCGCTGCCCAAAGCAGCGCCGCCGGACACAAAGACCTGTGCCCGTCCTCCCATCGCGTCGCGGATCTTCGAGTAAAGCAGAGCATTGGCCAGTCTCCAACTCAAGGATCTGGGCTGCTTGCCGGCCAGTATCTCGTGCCTGTGGGAGCCACCCACGCGCAGCGCCCACTCGTACACCTTGCGTTTGAATCCTGCGGCCGTGTCGCGGAGCACCTTGGCCCGAACCTTTTCGTAGACACGGGGGACTCCGACGAAGAGATTGGGGCGGACCTCGGTCAGGTATTGCGGCATTGAGGTAAACGCAGGGCAGTAAGCGATGGTCATGCCACAGCTGAACATCACATAGTCGAGATGACGCGCAGTAACGTGGGAGAGCGGCAAGAAAGAGATGCCGATCTGGCCCGGTGCCAGGCCGAAGTACTCCCCGGCATAAAAGAGGTTGGCCACCAGGTTGTCGTGCGTGAGCATCACCCCCTTGGGGATGCCCGTGGTCCCCGAGGTGTACACGATGGTTGCTAGATCGCCAGGGCCAACCTGCCTGCCCTCGGCCTCGATCGCAGGATCGCGTGCTGCGTCCGGGTCCTTCATCGAGTCCCACATGGGGATCGCCTCGGGCATGGGGACCGCATCCATGAGCACCACTTTCTCGATGGCGGTGCGCGCCTTGATGGCGAGTACCTTCTGGAGCTGTTCGACGGTCGAAACAAAAGCCAGGCGAGCTCCCGAGTCCTGCAGGATGACGAGGGTCTGCTCGGCCGTGAGCGTGGGGTAGATGGGAATGTCTGCCGCGCCCCGCAGCATGCTGGCAAAATCGGCCACCGCCCACTCCGGCCGGTTCTCGCTGAGAATGGCAACGCGATCGCCGCGGCCGATCCCACAGGCGCGCAGCAATCGCGCTGTTCCCATCACGTAGCCGTACAGTTCGCGCGAGGAGACGGGCAGCCATTGCGACCCTTGCTTATGCAGCATGACCCGCTCGAGGTCGCGCTCCACCACCGAGAAAAGGAGGTCGTTGATTGTGCGCTTCACAACTGCCTAGCCTCTTGCCGTCAATCGATCGACGGCTCCGCACAGAAGAGGAATGCAGTCCCCGCAGCGAACCGATTGCTCGGCAGCCTTGGCGCTGCGGGCTCAGTACCCGACTCGGATCTTCTTGCCAAAACTGAACTTGGTTGCAACCGTAAGCCGTACCGTGCCACGAGTGCCGTTCAACACGTCGGGGAAAAAGTTGAACCAAGCCGTGTCGGCCGCGATGCGCAGGCCGAAGTTCGGGTGGATCTCCCAGGTGGCCCCGCCGCCGAAGCCGTAGAAAACGGCGTTGTCAGCGGTGGATAACTTTCCCCCCAGCAGGGCGCCGACAATCGGCGTCGCGACCGGGTTCGGGTGGGTCTGGATCTTCGCATGCAGCAGCCCGAGGGCCGGGCGAACGAAGAGCGTCACGTGTTTAAACCGGCGGTAATTCAGTTGCGGTCCGACTTGATACGTATAGGTGGAGGAAGTGTAAGGCACCGTTACCGCACTCGGCGGGATCCCCGGCGGGAGTATCTGCGCCAGCTTCCCGAGCGTTTCCGCATTCAGATAGCTTGGCAACAACGTGGAACCACCGGTGAAGCCACTGAAGTCGAAACCGATCGACAGCCACGGGCGGACGTTCTGGGCAAAGTCAAAATTGTATCCGCGTTGCGCCAGATTCAAGGATGGAGTGTGCAGGTAGGAATAGCCGCTGATCAAGGTGAATTGCCGGATATCGGTTTGTTGGGAGGAACAGATCATGGTTGCGAGAAAAAGAAAAGCGGACACACAGAGCAAGAGACGCCGCATATAGGTCTCCTTACGAATTATGCTTTTCCCCGTGAGCACTGGGGCGCTGCATCATTCAGAAAGATCAGCGCGTCCATTATTGGCAGAAGAAAAATGCTTTTCAGTGATGCTCGTCCTATCATGCCGTGATCCCTCCGACTCGCTCCTGAAGGCAGTCGAGAACCGAGTCTCAGACAAGGCCGACGCGTGACCCCGCGGGCCAGCTCAACAACAAAATTCCTTGAGAAAGGAATGGCAAGAGCCCAAGCAGCCGAGTTCCGGTGACCGCGTCAATCCCCTGGCCCACCTCCATTCCCACGAAGGGAATGCAGGTCGACAATCAGGGTGGCGACAGTGGCATCTCGGCCCGGAGAAGAACCTTGTGCAACGAACACGCAAAACAACCGCCTTGACTCCGACTGGCTTTCTCTCGGAAGGCGTTTACTCGAGGGTGTGCCGTTTGTTCGCTCGGGACCGGGTCAGTTATGGAGGACACAGCCGTCCGAGAGATCTGTTCCAACTCCTCGCTGCCACAGCGCGGAAAAGCAGTACTGCGTCTTCGTGTTCAGTGGGAGTCAGCGTTTTCCAGGGAAGGTTTATTGCAAGTGTGGCAGAGGAACTTGGAGTGGGTCACGCAGCTGGCCCTCCTGCACCACACAATCGTTTTAGACCCTGCTTGGCCACGGCTCAATCTGGCGGCCACTTGCTGTGATGAGCGACCCGCAGCTGTTCGTCTCAACCCAAGTGAGGAGCACAGCTTTCCAGATGGATGGATGTCACCCCCCATCGCTCCGAAACCCCGGCGTGCCGCTTCGATCTGGGTTGCAAACTCTGCCTGGAATGATCACAGACTTGGGCCCATGTCCCGGTCGATTATAGGAACGGTGAAAAGAGCTCCCTAGGTGTGACAATGCTATGTCTTCTCTTTATGGGGGTTGTGTTTACCTGCGCAGACCCTTTATCCGGGCAAGGAGCAGTTCGACCCTATGTAAATGCAACAGTGACGATTACCCCATCGAAGACGACCATGTTTGCCAGCGAAACAAAGACCTTTGTGGCTGAAGTCGCTGGGATCGCCGACAAATCGGTGAATTGGGCTGTAGAGGAGGAAGACGGAGGGACCATCACAGATTCCGGTGTGTATACTGCGCCAAAGATCCAAGGCGTGTATCACATAACGGCAACCAGCAGAGGCAGTCCATCGGCAAAAGCGGTCGCCACTGTCACTATCCTCGCTTATTGTGACCCCCTCCCTCGAGCCCTCAGGCAATAAACGCCGTCAAACCGTTCCGCGGACAGGATACGTAAAGTCAGGCTTATGCCAAGGGGAGAAGAAACACGAGTACGGGGGTCCGCGAACACATCCCCGTGTTTATGGGGCCTGAATCGGGTAGACCCGGTCAAATGAGTGAAGCATATTTTCGATTCTACGCGGAGTTGGGCGAACTGCTTTCGCCACCAAGAAGAGCCCGGAGTCTCGTGCACGCTTTCGAGGTCGCAACGGTGAAGGATGCAATCGAGGCACTCGGTGTGCCACACACCGAGGTTGATTTCATCCTCGTGAACAGCGAACCGGCAGCCTTTTCCTGCCTGCTGCGAGATGGAGACAGAATCAGCGTATACCCAGTTTTCCGCTCCCTCAAACTGAGTCCGCTCACACCCCTGCCGCCACAATCAGCAAGCGAGACACGCTTCGTACTCGACACGCATCTTGGAAGACTGGCAGCATATCTGCGAATGCTGGGTTTCGACAGTTTGTATCGCAGAGGCTGCCTGGACGAGGAAATTGCGCATATCTCTGCAAACCAGCATCGAACTTTGTTGAGCAGGGATCGCGGACTGCTCAAGCGCAGTATCGTGACGCACGGATATCTCGTGCGGGAGGCAAATCCAGTGCAACAGCTTATGGAGGTTGTGCGGCGTTTTGACCTGCCTGATTTCATGGCCCCATTCCGACGCTGTCTCCACTGCAACACCCTGCTCCGTTCGGTGGCGAAAGACTTGGTCAACGATCGCCTCCCGCCAAAGACGAGACAACATTACGACGAATTCCACATTTGCCCGCAGTGCAACCGCGTCTATTGGAAAGGATCGCACTATCGGCGAATGAAAGCTCTCATCAAGGGCTGCTTCAGTCAGTCCACTGACCTGCGGGATTGAGCCTCTTGCCCATCTAAGTGTGGGCGACAGAGAAACGGGGAGGACCTGGCACGACTGAAGAGAATGTCGAGACACTCCACGTCACAGGCCCCTGCCTGTGCTGCGGCGCAGGAAGCAAGATTTCTTCGCGGATACGCTTGTAAAGATTCTTTAGTAACGCCCCCCTCCGGCGAGCACAAGGCTCGCAGCTCGCCGTGACTGTGCTCCCCCACTTTTGTGAGTAGAGCGCGTAGCGCCCCACGTGCCGTCACGATTACGACTAGGTCACGTCATTGCAATTCCTTTGCAAAAGGGAGCCTAATCAAAAGGGGCACCTTGCACATAGGTCTGACTTGAAAGATATCCGCCGCCGCAGGCGAGGAGGCTTTCATGAGGACGCTGATACATCTCAAGAATCAAGGGAACAGTCACTTTCACCCGCAGCATGCGCTCTTCACGCTGCTCGCGAGCTTTGTGTTGGCGCTGCTGGTGATGCTGATACTGGTTTCATCCGCGAGTTAAGCGGCAGGCGAAGGAATCGCGTCTCGTCGAAATTGCAGGGAAGATCCCTGCCGTAAGCAGGTCGCCCTTCAAAACGCGTTCTATTTTCCGCACTACCGTCATTATCTGATTGTGAGAGCTTGCATCACGCGGCAGATGTCGATCTGTGAGAGCGATACCAGATTGGCGCTATGTCCCGGGTGAAGATCCGAGCGGTAACGGGCCCAATGTGTTTGAACTTCTGCAAGCGGGTCGATAGCTCCGAGCCATCTCTTGCTTGCTCAATCATCTGTGTCAAGTTGCCATAGCGCTGCTTCACTTCCTTGCATACATCAAGCAGCTTGGTGGCGGTGGAAAAGTCGTAGCGCACATAGTGCGCTTCATCGAGCAGGCGGACCAATTCATCCCAGCCCGCATCGAGCACCTTATCGGGACTCTGCATGCCTGTGGACACCAGCCGGGTGTACGCTCGTTCGGCAATTTCCCGCTGGATCGGCTTGCCATAGAGCAAGCAGGCCAGAAACCACTTGAACAGATCTTCTTCCTTCCGCGAAGATAAGTTGATCCCCAACGCCTTTGACACAACCGGCATTTGCGTCTTTCTGGGAGACTTCACAGCGAGCTAAGAACTCCCCTCAGGGGGACGTCGCAACAAGCGTTCCCCGCTGGTCGAATGGGCATAATCCAGTATGATTATCGCGGCTTTTCAATTTCCTTTCGGTCCTCTTTTCCACGGGATCAATACACCTCCCGAACCCTTTAGCGGATCCCGAAGTGGAAGGTGAGAGAAAACGTTGCGATTGTTGCCAGACCGACGATAACGTAGTGTATATACATCACTTCTTGCGGGATGTCGGGCCTTAAACCAACCAGCGTACTCACCACTGCCGCTACCCAGACCAGTGGGGCACCGACAAAAACCGCCAAAGCAATCGACAGCGACGACACCAAGTCCCACTCCTCGATGTGACGCTGAAGCACGGAGTTCGCAATGATTGCTGCCCCACCCGTGAGGCTGGGAAGGCACAGAAGAACAGTCGGAATCAGGCTCGTGATGCCTTTCGCGTACACCGAGATACGCCGTCTCTCCATGACACAACCTGGCAACA
>Ga0187788_10000380_pt1 | contig 12175 bp, 10 predicted proteins | sample 1015_BV01_MP10_2_FD_133008 | JGI IMG/M metagenome (GOLD analysis project Ga0187788, IMG submission 133008) | Tropical peat soil microbial communities from peatlands in Department of Meta, Colombia - 1015_BV01_MP10_20_MG | ecosystem: Environmental > Terrestrial > Soil > Wetlands > Peat | place...
CTCTACCCGGACTGGCCGGACCGGACCCGCCTGCTGGCCGAGATCGGCGTCCTGGCCCTGGAGGAGCTGCTGCCCCGGCTGGAGTCGGGGATGGTGCCGAAGATGGAGGCCTGCCTGCGCGCGGTCCGCGGCGGGGTGCCGGAGGCCACGGTGATCGACGGCCGGGTGCCGCACAGCGTGCTGCTGGAGGTCTTCACCCCCGAGGGAGTGGGCACGATGGTGGTGCCGGCGGGCCCGGCCGTGATGCGCCCCGCGGTGCAGCCGGAAGCCGTGCGGTGAGCGCGACGAACACCCCCGCACCCGGCCCCAGCGGTCCCGACGGCCGGGCCGCGGCGTTGGGCGCCGTCCCGCACGGCGGGTCGGTGGACTGGACCCGGCGCTACACCGCCGCGCTGATGGGCACCTACGGGGTCCCGCAGCGGGTGCTGGTGCGCGGGGAGGGGTGCTACGTCTGGGACGCCGAGGGGCGCCGCTACCTCGACCTGATGGCGGGGATCGCGGTCAACGCGCTCGGCCACGCCCACCCGTTCCTGGTCTCCGCGGTCACCGCCCAGATGGCGACGCTCGGCCACGTGTCGAACTTCTTCACCACCGCGCCGCAGATCACCCTCGCCGAACGGCTGCTCGAGCTGCTCGCCGCGCCGGCCGGCTCCCGGGTGTTCTTCTGCAACTCCGGCGCCGAGGCGAACGAGGCGGCGTTCAAGCTGGCCCGGCGCACCGGCCGCACCGGCATGGTGGCCGCCGAGGGCGCCTTCCACGGCCGGACCTTCGGGGCGCTCGCGCTCACCCACAAGCCGGCCTACCGCGAGCCGTTCCAGCCGCTGCCCGGGGACGTCGTGCACGTCCCGTTCGGTGACGCCGGGGCGCTGGCCGCGGCGGTCGACGAGCGGGTGGCCGCGGTCGTGCTGGAGCCGGTCCAGGGCGAGGGCGGGGTCCGGCCCGCGCCGCCGGGGTACCTGCCCGCCGCCCGCGCGGCGACCTCCGCCGCCGGCGCCCTGCTGGTGCTCGACGAGGTGCAGTCCGGGGTCGGCCGGACCGGTTCCTGGTTCGCCCACCAGCAGCCGCAGATCGGCGGCGGCGCCGCACCCGACGTGGTGACCCTGGCCAAGGGGCTGGGCGGCGGCATCCCGATCGGCGCCATGGTGGCCTTCGGGGAGGCCACCGCCGGCCTGCTCGGCCCCGGCGCGCACGGGACGACGTTCGGCGGCAACCCGGTGGCCTGCGCGGCGGCCCTGGCCACCCTGCACGTGATCGAGCGGGACGACCTGCTGGGCAACGCCCGCGCGGTGGGCGCCCGGCTGGTCGCCGGGGTGCAGGGCCTCGGCCACCCGCTGCTCGCCGGGGTGCGCGGCAGCGGCCTGCTGCTCGCCGTCGTGCTGCGCGAGCCGGTCGCCGCTCGGGTCGCGCAGGCCGCGCTGGAGGCCGGGTTCCTGGTCAACGCGGTGGCGCCGGACGCCGTCCGGCTGGCCCCGCCGCTGGTCCTGTCCCCCGGGCAGGCCGACACCTTCCTCGAGGCGCTGCCCGGCCTCCTCGACGCCGCGACCGGAGAGGTTCCGTGATGCCGTCGAAGACCCGGCCGCGCAGCACGGCGGCGACCAAGACGGCTCGGCACCGGCAGATCGTGGACATCCTGCGCCGGCTGCCGGTCCGCTCCCAGGCGGAGCTGGCCGCGCTGCTGGCCGCCGACGGGCTGGCGGTGACCCAGGCCACGCTGTCCCGGGACCTCGTCGAGCTGGGCGCGGTCAAGGTGCGCCACGACGGCGGCCTGGTCTACGCCGTCCCGGGGGAGGGCGGCGACCGGACGCCGCTGGCCGGCGTCCGGCAGGAGGTGTTCGACGCCCGGCTGGCGCGGCTGTGCGAGGAGCTCCTGGTCACCGCGGAGGCCTCGGCGAACCTCGTGGTGCTGCGCACCCCGCCCGGCGCGGCGCAGTTCCTGGCCTCGGCGATCGACCAGTCGGTGATCCCCGCCATACTCGGCACGATCGCCGGTGACGACACGGTCCTGGTGGTGGCCCGCGACCCGCACGGCGCCGCGCGGCTGTGCCGCCGCTTCCTGGCGATGGCCGCACGGGGAGAGGACGCACGGGGGGAGGACGGGTGAGGGAGACCGCGGAGGAGCCGCTGCGGTTGTGGGGCGGCCGGTTCGACTCCGGTCCCGCGGCGGCGCTGCAGCGGCTGTCCGCCTCGGTGCAGTTCGACTGGGTGCTCGCGCCCTACGACATCGCCGGGTCCCGGGCGCACGCCCGGGCGCTGCACCGCGCCGGCCTGCTGTCCGCGGCGGACCTGGAGCGGATGCTGGCCGGGCTGGACGCGCTGGAGGCCGACGTGGCGGCCGGGGCGTTCACCCCGGTGCCGGCCGACGAGGACGTGCACACCGCGCTGGAGCGCGGCCTGATCGAGCGGGTCGGCCCGGAGCTGGGCGGCCGGCTGCGGGCCGGCCGCTCGCGCAACGACCAGGTCGCCACGCTGTACCGGATGTACCTGCGGGACCGGGCCCGCGAGGTCGCGCTCGACCTGCTCGACCTGGCCGGCGCGCTGCTGGAGCAGGCGGGCGCGCACCCGGGCGCGCCGATGCCGGGCCGCACCCACTTCCAGCCCGCGCAGCCGGTGCTGCTGGCCCACCACCTGCAGGCGCACGCCCACGCGCTGGCCCGCGACGTCGAGCGGCTGGTCGACTGGGACCGCCGGGCGGACGAGTCCCCGTACGGGTCCGGCGCCCTCGCCGGGTCCTCGCTGGGCCTGGACCCCCAGGCGGTGGCCGGCGAGCTGGGCTTCTCGGCGTCGGTGGACAACTCGATCGACGGCACCGCCGGCCGCGACGTGGTCGCCGAGATCGCGTTCGTGCTGGCGATGGCCGCCGTCGACGTGTCCCGGATCGCCGAGGAGGTGGTGATCTGGACGACGGCGGAGTTCGGGTTCGCCACCCTCGACGACGCCTACGCCACCGGGTCGTCGATCATGCCGCAGAAGAAGAACCCGGACGTCGCCGAGCTGGCCCGGGGCAAGGCCGGGCGGCTGGTCGGCAACCTGGCCGGGCTGCTGGCCACCCTGAAGGGCCTGCCGCTGGCCTACAACCGGGACCTGCAGGAGGACAAGGAACCGGTGATCGACTCGGTGGACCAGCTGCTCCTGCTGCTGCCGGCGTTCACCGGGATGGTCGCGACGATGCGCTTCGACCTCGCCCGGATGGCGGCGCTCGCCCCCGCCGGGTTCTCCCTGGCCACCGACGTGGCCGAGTGGCTGGTCCGGCAGGGCGTGCCGTTCCGGACGGCGCACGAGATCGCCGGCGCCTGCGTGCGCGAGTGCGAGCGGCGCGGGATCGAGCTGCACGAGCTGTCGGACGCCGACCTGGCCGCGATCTCGCCGCAGCTCGCCCCCGCCGTGCGCGGGGTGCTGGACGTCGGCGGCTCGCTGGCCTCCCGCGACGGCCGCGGCGGGACCGCCCCGGCCCGGGTCGGCGAGCAGCGGGAGCGGCTGGCGCGGCGGCTGGCGGCGCTGCGCGAGTGGGCCGCCCGCCGGGCCGGCCCGGTGAGCCGCCGGGCGGCCGGCCCCGGGTGAGCCCGCAGGAGCTGCGCCGGCGCCGCGCCGGGGCCCAGCTGCTGCACCGCCCCGCCGGATCCGGTCCGGCTGGGATCGTCGGCCGGCTCCTGGCGGTCCAGTCCCAGGACCTGCGCTCGGCCAGGCTGGCGCTGCGTGCCCGCGGGTCCGGCTTCACCGCTGCCGACGTCGACGACGCCCTGACCCGGGACCGCTCGCTGGTCGTCGGCTGGCTGTTCCGCGGCACCCTGCACCTGGTCCGCGCCGAGGACTACCCGTGGCTGTCCGCGCTGACCGCGCCGGCCGACCCCCTGCCCAACCGTCGCCGGCTGGCCCAGGAGGGGGTCTCCGCGGCGCAGGCCGAGGCCGCGGTCGAGGTGGTCGGGCGGGCGCTGGCCGCCGAGGGCCCGCTGCTGCGGGCGGAGCTCGGCGAGCGGCTGCGGGCCGCCGGCATCCCGAGCCGTGGCCAGGCGCTGCCGCACCTGCTGGCGCTGGCCGCCTGGCGCGGGATCGCCGTCCTCGGCCCGGTCCGGGACGGGCAGCAGGCCTTCGCGCTGACCCGCGACTGGCTCGGGCAGGCTCCGGTCCCGCTGGCCGGCGAGGCGCGGGAACGGTGGCTGGCGGAGCTTGCCCGGCGCTACCTGGCCGGGCACGCGCCGGCGGGCGCGGAGGATCTCGCCGCCTGGTCGGGGCTGCCGCTGCGCGACGTGCGGACCGCGATGGCCGCCGACCCGCCGCAGGAGCAGGACGTGCGGGAGGTCCCGGCCGGGCTGCTGCCCGCCCTCGACCCGTACCTGCTCGGCTGGCGGGACCGATCGTTCGCGGTGCCGCAGCCGTACGCGCGCCGGGTGCATCCGGGCGGGGGCGTGGTCCGCGCCACGGCCGCCGTCGACGGGCTGGCGGTCGGCACCTGGACCGCACGCCGGAGCCGGGGCCGGCTGGCGGTGCGGATCGAGCCGTTCCGCCCGCTGCCGCAGCGGGCGCGCGCGGCGCTGGCCGCCGACGCCGAGGACGTCGCGCGCTTCGAGGAGATGCAGGGCTCGGTCGCGTTCACCGGTGGGTGACCCGGCCCCGGCCGACCCGGCGTCTCAGGCGTCGGCGATCCGGATCCGCAGGCGGCGGAAGCCCTTCCCCTTGTTCTCCACCTTGACCACCTCGATGCCGCCGATCGCCCGGGTCGAGGCCACGTGGGTGCCGGCGTCGGCCTGGGTGTCCAGCCCGGCGATGTCGACGATGCGGACCATCACCAGATCCGGCGGGAGCAGGTTGGTCGCGGTGCGGATCAGGTCCGGATAGTCGGCGAAGGCCTGCTCGCGGGGCAGCGTCGTGGTGGTGATGGCTCGGTCGGCGGCGACCTCCGCGGCGCAGGCCGCGGCCACGGTCTCCTTGAAGCCCGGCGGCACCTCCGGCAGGTTGAAGTCCATCCGGGCCTCCAGCGGCTCCATGTTCCCGCCGGTGACCAGGGCGGCGAAGTCGCGGAACACCACGCCGGAGAGCAGGTGCAGCGCCGAGTGGGTGCGCATCAGCGCGGTCCGCCGCTCGTCCTCCAGCGCGCCGCGGACCGCGGTCCCCGGCGGCGGCAGCGGGTCCTCCGGGTCGGGCACCAGCCAGAGGTCCTCACCCTTGCGCGCCCCGACGATCCGGGTCTGCACCCCGCCCCACAGCAGGACGCCGTGGTCCGGCGGCTGCCCCCCGCCGCCCGGGTAGAAGGCCGACCGGTCCAGGACGACGCCCTGCTCGGGATCGCTGGCCAGGACCGTGGCCTCCCAGGCGCGCAGGGTCTGGTCGGCCAGCTCCAGGCGGTGGGTCCGGCCGTGCCGGCTGCCGCCCGGCACGTCGGGGACGCCGGCAGTGCCCTCGGCAGGATCAGGCGACATGGCCCGAGCCTACGCACGTCGCGCCCGGGTCCCCGGCCCGGTCGGGCGGGGACGTGACCGGTCTGCTCCCCGGCCCGGTCCCGGCCGGGACGTGCGCTACGCGACACACCGCGCGCTTTACCTGGCCGGTGGGCAGGACAAGACTGCACGGAGATCCCTGGACGGGACCCCGGGCACGCGTCGCTCACCCGGCGTGACACCATCGACGCCGGCCGGAGGCGCCCGGGGCGAGCGGTATCCAGGTGGCCGGATCGCAGCCGAGACCGGAGGGCGATGGACATGGCGGTCGAGACCACCTCGGGCCGTGGCACGGGTGTGTTCAGCCAGGGCCGGGCGCGGATCGCCCGCAGGACGCTGCGCACCGACGACTGGCGCCTTCAGCCGCGGGTGCTCGCCGTCATCCTGATCTTCTTCGTGCTCTACTCCACTGTCCGGATCTTCATGAACCAGTGGTACTACGCGCCGGCGGAGAACTACCTCACGCCGGTGTACTCGCCGTGCATCAGCGCCTCGTGCCCGGAGGGCGCCGCCGACTTCGGGCACTGGCTGCCGGCGTTCCCGGCCGCCGTGCCGCTCTCGATCCTGATCTTCCCGATCCTGGCCGGGTTCCGGGTCACCTGCTACTACTACCGCAAGGCCGGCTACCGCAGCCTGTGGCTTTCTCCCCAGGCGTGCGCGGTGGTCGAGCCGCACCGCCGCTACACCGGGGAGACCCGGTTCCCGCTGGTGGTGATGAACTACCACCGGTACTTCTTCGCCCTGGCCAGCATCCTGCTGCTGGTGAACCTCTACGACGCGATCAAGGCCTTCTTCCCGGCCTCCGGCGGGTTCGGCTTCGGCCTGGGCACGCTGATCATGGTGGTCAACGTGGTCATGCTGGGGCTCTACTCGCTGTCCTGCCACGCCTGCCGGCACCTCGTCGGCGGGCGGCTGCGGCACTTCGCCAGGCACCCGGTCCGCTACCGGATGTGGACGTTCGTCTCCCGGATCAACCCCCGGCACGGGACCTTCGCGATGATCTCGCTGTTCACCGTGATCTTCACCGACTTCTACATCATGGCCGTCTCCGCCGGCTGGATCTCCGACCTCCGTTTCATCAACTGACTTGACCACCTGAGTTCATCACCAGAGTTCATCAACTGAGCTGCCCGGACACCACGCACAGGGACGTCACCGATGACCACAACCACCACGCAGCGGCACTCCTACGACGTCCTGGTGATCGGGGCGGGGGGCGCGGGGCTGCGCGCGGCGATCGAGGCGCGCGAGCAGGGAATGCGCACGGCCGTCATCTCCAAGTCCCTGTTCGGCAAGGCGCACACCGTGATGGCCGAGGGCGGCGCCGCCGCGGCGATGGGCAACGTCAACAGCAAGGACAGCTGGCAGGTCCACTTCCGCGACACCATGCGCGGCGGCAAGTTCCTGAACAACCCGCGGATGGCCGAGCTGCACGCCAAGGAGGCCCCGGACCGGGTCTGGGAGCTGGAGACCTACGGCGCGCTGTTCGACCGCACCCCGGACGGGAAGATCAGCCAGCGCAACTTCGGCGGGCACGAGTACCCGCGGCTGGCCCACGTCGGCGACCGGACCGGCCTGGAGATGATCCGCACCCTGCAGCAGAAGATCGTCTCGCTGCAGCAGGACGACGAGCGCGAGTCCGGGGACCCGGAGAAGTTCCTGCGGGTCTTCCACGAGACCACGATCACCGACCTGCTGCTCGACGGCGGGTCGGTCAGCGGGGCGTTCGGCTACTTCCGCGACACCGGTGAGTTCGTGCTGTTCGAGGCGCCGGCCGTGGTCCTGGCCACCGGCGGGATCGGCAAGTCGTTCAAGGTCACCAGCAACTCCTGGGAGTACACCGGCGACGGTCACGCGCTGGCCCTGCGGGCCGGGGGGACGCTGATCAACATGGAGTTCGTCCAGTTCCACCCCACCGGGATGGTCTGGCCGCCCTCGGTGAAGGGGATCCTGGTCACCGAGTCCGTGCGCGGCGACGGCGGCGTGCTGCGCAACTCGGAGAACCGGCGCTTCATGTTCGACTACGTGCCGGAGGTGTTCAAGGCGCAGTACGCCGACACCGAGGCGGAGGGGGACCGCTGGTACACCGACCCGGAGAACAACAAGCGCCCGCCGGAGCTGCTGCCCCGCGACGAGGTGGCCAGGGCGATCAACTCCGAGGTGAAGGAGGGTCGGGGGTCGCCGCACGGCGGGGTCTTCCTCGACGTGTCCAGCCGGCTGCCGGCCGACGTGATCATCAAGAAGCTGCCGAGCATGCACCACCAGTTCAAGGAGCTGGCCGACGTCGACATCACCGCCGAGCCGATGGAGGTCGGCCCCACCTGCCACTACGTGATGGGCGGCGTGGAGGTGGACGCCGACACCACCGCGGCACGCGTGCCCGGGCTGTTCGCCGCCGGCGAGGTGGCCGGCGGCATGCACGGCTCCAACCGGCTGGGCGGGAACTCGCTGTCCGACCTGCTGGTCTTCGGCCGGCGGGCCGGCCTGGGCGCGGCGGACTACGTGCGCTCCCTCGGCGGGAGGCGGCCGGCGGTGGCCGAGGCCGACCTGGCGGCCGCGGAACGGACCGCGCTGGCGCCCTTCGGCGAGCCGGAGGGGGAGCCGGAGAACCCCTACGCGCTGCACGCGGAGCTGCAGCAGACGATGAACGACCTGGTCGGGATCATCCGCCGGGAGGCGGAGGTGCGCGAGGCGCTGGCCACCCTGGACCGCTACGACGCGCGGGCCCGGCGGGTCCGGGCGACGGGCGGCCGGGCGTTCAACCCGGGCTGGCACCTTGCCCTGGACCTGCGCAACATGCTGCTGGTCTCGCGCTGCGTGGCGATGGCGGCGCTGGAGCGCACCGAGAGCCGCGGCGGGCACACCCGTGAGGACCATCCCGGGATGGACCCGTACTGGCGGGGGATCAACATCGTGCTCGCCGTCCAGGACGGGCAGGTGACCCAGCACCGCCAGCCGGTGCCCGCGATGCGGCCCGACCTGCTCGCCCTGTTCGACCGGACCGAGCTGGGCAGGTACGTGACCACCGCGGAGCTCGCGGCGCTGAACGGGGAGGAGTCCCGGTGAGCTACCAGGCACGGTTCCGGATCTGGCGCGGCGACGCGGACTCCGGCGGGATGGCGGACTTCGAGGTCGAGGTGAACGAGGGCGAGGTGGTCCTCGACATCATCCACCGGCTGCAGGCCACCCAGGCCTCGGACCTCGCCGTGCGCTGGAACTGCAAGGCCGGCAAGTGCGGCTCGTGCAGCGCCGAGGTGAACGGCATGCCCCGGCTGATGTGCATGACCCGGATGAACACGTTCACCGAGCAGGAGACGATCATCGTCACCCCGCTGCGGGGGTTCCCGGTGATCCGCGACCTGGTCACCGACGTCTCGTTCAACTACGCCAAGGCGCGGGAGATCCCCTCGTTCGCACCGCCGAAGGACGTGCCGGCGGGGGAGTACCGGATGCAGCAGACCGACGTCGAGCGCTCGCAGGAGTTCCGCAAGTGCATCGAGTGCTACCTGTGCCAGAACACCTGCCACGTGGTCCGCGACCACGAGGAGAACAAGAAGGCCTTCGCCGGCCCGCGCTACCTGATGCGGATCGCCGAGCTGGACATGCACCCGCTGGACGCCCGCGACCGCAAGCGCGACGCGCAGACCTCGCACGGGCTCGGCTTCTGCAACATCACCAAGTGCTGCACCGAGGTCTGCCCGGAGCACATCAAGATCACTGACAACGCGCTGATCCCGATGAAGGAGCGGGTCGTCGACCGGGTGTACGACCCGCTGGTGTGGCTCGGCAGCAAGATCCGACGCCGGGCGTGACCGCCGGCCGGACGGCGGGCGCCCGGCCGGACCTGCCTGAGCCGCCTGAGCCGCCTGAGCCGCCTGAGCCGCCTGAGCCGCCTGAGCCGCCTGAGCCGGCGCTCGGGGAGCTGCCCCGGTCGTTCTTCGACCGGGAGGTCCGCGAGGTGGCCCCGGACCTGCTCGGCTGCCTGGTGGAGCACGCCACGCCGGCGGGGGCGGTCACCGTGCGGCTGACCGAGGTCGAGGCGTACCGGGGGGAGGGCCTGGATCCGGGGTCGCACGCCCACCGCGGGCCGGGACGGCGCAACGCGGTGATGTTCGGACCGCCGGGCCACGCCTACGTCTACTTCACCTACGGCATGCACTGGTGCGCCAACCTGGTCTGCGGCCCGGTGGGGGTCGGTTCGGCGGTGCTGCTGCGGGCCGGTGAGGTGGTCGGCGGCCTGGAGGTGGCGCGAGCCCGGCGCCCGTCCGCGAAGCGGGACGCCGAGCTGGCCCGCGGCCCGGCCCGGCTGGCGGTCAGCCTCGACCTGGACGGGGGCAGCGACGGCCTGGACGCCTGCGCCGGCGGGCCGCTGCGGGTGCTGGCCGGTCCGCGACCCGCGCCGGCGGCGGTGCGCAGCGGCCCGCGGGTCGGGGTCTCGGGCGAGGGCGCGGTGGCGCCGTGGCGGTGGTGGCTGGCCGGGGAGGCGTCGGTCTCCGCCTACCGTCCCGGCCGGCCGCGTCGTCGGCGGGCCGGCTGATCCGGCAGTCTTGTCCCGCACACGGCCGTACCCGGGCACGGCCATGCCCCGCGCCCGGCCGACGGCGGGCGGCACGAGGGAGGGAGCTGGGTGACCGACATCCTCGACGAGCTGCGGTGGCGCGGGCTGGTGGCCCTGCTCACCGACGAGGCGGCGCTGCGCGAGGCGTTCGCCGCGGGGCCGGTCACCTACTACTGCGGCTTCGACCCCACCGCGCCGAGCCTGCACATCGGCAACCTCGTGCAGATCATCACGCTGCGCCGGATCCAGGCGGCCGGCAACCGGCCGCTCGCCCTGGTCGGCGGGGCGACCGGGCTGATCGGCGACCCGAAGCCCACCGCGGAGCGGGTGCTCAACGACGTCGACGTGGTGGCCGGCTGGGTGCGCCGGATCAGGGCCCAGATCGAGCCGTTCCTGGACTTCGAGGGGTCGTTCGCCGCGCGGATGGTGAACAACCTGGACTGGACGGCGGAGCTGCCGGCGATCGAGTTCCTCCGGGAGATCGGCAAGCACTTCCGGGTGAACCGGATGCTGGCCAAGGAGGCCGTCGGCGCCCGGCTTGAGTCCGAGGCCGGGATCAGTTACACCGAGTTCAGCTACCAGATCCTGCAGGGGATGGACTTCCTGGAGCTGTACCGGCGCTACGGCTGCACGCTGCAGACCGGCGGGTCGGACCAGTGGGGCAACCTCACCGCGGGCGTCGACCTGATCCACCGGGTCGAGGCTGTCTCCGCCCACCTGATCGCGACGCCGCTGATCACCAAGGCGGACGGGTCCAAGTTCGGCAAGACCGAGGCCGGCACGGTCTGGCTGGACCCGCAGATGACCACTCCCTACGCCTTCTACCAGTTCTGGATCAACGCCGAGGACGCCAAGGTGGGCGACTACCTGCGGGTGTTCACCTTCCGCGACCGGGGGGAGATCGAGGCGCTGGAGCAGGCAACCCGGTCGCGGCCGGCCGCCCGGGAGGCGCAGCGCGCGCTGGCCAGCGATGTCACCACGCTGGTGCATGGTCCGCAGGCGGCGGAGCGGGTGGCGCGCGCCAGCGCCGCCCTGTTCGGCGGCGGCGACCTGGACGCCATCGACCCGGAGACGCTGCGCGACGCGCTCGCCGAGCTGCCGACGGCCCGGCTGCCGCGGCACCGCCAGCCGGTCGCCGACCTGCTGGTCGCCACCGGGCTGGCGCCGAGCAGGTCGGCCGCCCGGCGCACCCTGGCCGAGGGGGGCGGCTACGTGAACAACGCCAAGGTGGCCGGTGAGGACGCCACGGTCGAGGTCGGCGACCTGCTTCACGGGCGCTGGCTGGTGCTGCGCCGCGGACGCCGATCCCTGGCGGCCGTCGAGCTGCAGGACTGAGCCGGCTGACCGGCGCGCGGATGGCCCCCGGCGGGTCTGCGCAGGTCAGGACCGGGCCGGTCGGCCGGCGCAGGCCGGGACGCCGGGCCGGGACCCGGGTCGGGCGGGGGCCGGACCGGGCCGGCCGGCGGGACTAAACCGGGCGGTCGAGGCGTTGTGCTGCATGCCGTGGGCGCTCGGCCTACGCTCGGGCCCGCGGCGGACACCTGTAGTCAGTCGTGTGCGCTTCGAAGTCATTGCAGGTCAGACACATCGTCGAATGGATTTGACTGCGACACGCCAGGCTGCCTAAGGTGGCATCTCGTCGTCTCCGAGGGAGCAACGGACACCGCGTGTGGCCGGTCCCGGAGCGGCTCCCCGAACAGCGGCTGATCGTGGCGACACGGTCAGGTGCTCTCGGGGACCTCGTCCGGCCAAGATCCTTTCGATTTGACCGGAATGTCACGAGGGTCTAAAGTAGAAGGGTTGCCCCGAAATCGAGCCGAAAGGCCTGATGTCGGTGCGCGTCCGCTCCTTGAGAACTCAACAGCGTGCCAAAAGTCGATGCCAAAACCTCGTCCGTGGATGCGTCGGCCGGTTTTCTGCCGGTTCGGGGCGACCACGACGATTCCTTTGGTAGAGGCAGATGAATGAACTATGAACTCATGACATCTGCCCATGCCAGATCAACCGGCCCGTAGGGCCGGCTCCTGATGTTCGGCGCCCCGCCCTGCGGAGTGCCGAGACGGACATCAACGGAGAGTTTGATCCTGGCTCAGGACGAACGCTGGCGGCGTGCTTAACACATGCAAGTCGAACGGTGAAGCCCCTTCGGGGGTGGATCAGTGGCGAACGGGTGAGTAACACGTGA
>Ga0187788_10000381_pt1 | contig 12170 bp, 11 predicted proteins | sample 1015_BV01_MP10_2_FD_133008 | JGI IMG/M metagenome (GOLD analysis project Ga0187788, IMG submission 133008) | Tropical peat soil microbial communities from peatlands in Department of Meta, Colombia - 1015_BV01_MP10_20_MG | ecosystem: Environmental > Terrestrial > Soil > Wetlands > Peat | place...
AAGGGCGGATGTTGCGGCAAGGTACCCCTAAGGCATGTGTCGAAAACCTCCCGTGTTGTAGACGTGGAAAAGCACTGATTTTTCATTGCCAATCGCTGGATAGTTGAATGTGCGGGAATCACAGGGTTTCGGCATGATGGCAGTCACGATTACTTGTGTAATCGCCTCTCTTATCAACCGCTATCCTGACTTACCATGATCTGACTATGAATACTGAGCTGGAAATCACCCCAGAAATGCTGCTGGAGTGGTGCGCACTTTCTAAGGACAAGCTTGCTTCAGCGTCCCCACGGCTGCAATAGTCGCTGCGTCGAGTGGCTTCGGGTACAGCGCTCATTCAGGAAACTGCTCGGCATTGGTTAAGAGCCTCTGCCGAATCTCAGCGCCTTCGGGACGCGATTGGTATTCCGCAAAATTCGGGTCAACAGCGAGTCGCATGAGCCACGGATCCTCCTCGTCGCAAGCTGTTCGCAGCCAGCGAAACATCCGCTGATCATCGCGCAGCCCCGCGTAGATGGTCGCAATCTTGTACGCGGAAAAATACGCGGCATGCCGCTGCGCCAACAATTTATCCAGGATGATCTTTGCCTGTTGTGGGTCGCCCGAAATTGCGTACACATGCGCCAAATCGGCTTCCATGTACCCGCTGCCACCCGATGCGGCAATGGCCTCCTGCATCGAGGTGATTGCCGCTTTATAGTTTTTCAACTGCGCGTAAGCGGCGCCGGCCACCCACAGGGCAGCGGCATGACGCTGAGCTTTGGTTTCTACTAACTCCACGGCCTGCCTGTACTGTCTGGCATAGTAATAAGCGTTGGCGTGGGTTCCATAGGAGCCGGGCCACAGCGGATCAAGCTCCGCCGCTTTTTGCGCCTCTGCCAGCGCCTCCTCGAAGCGCCCGTTCTGCACCAGGAAAAGGGAGTAGCCATGATGCGCGTCGCCGGAGTTCGGGCTCAATTCAAGAGCACGCCGAAATTCAGCTTCAGCGGAATCATTTTGCATTTTTGGAAATCCCAGGTAATAGCCGCGTTGGGTGTGAGCGTCTGCGAGGTCCGGATCCAGTTCCAGCGCGCGGCGAGAGGCCGCGGCTTCCAAGGGAAAGGCCTCCAGGGGTGCCATGCCACCGTAGAATGCCAGCAAGCCGTAACTCGCTGCCATGCCGACATAAGGCAGGGCATAAGTGGGATCCAATTCCACCGCCCGCTGGAAGTAGCGAAGCCCCTCTTTAATGTCCACATTCGTGCGTTTGCCGAGGGTATACTTGCCCCTCAAGTAAAGGCGGTATGCTTCAGAGTTATCTGTATCGTGACGTGCGATGCGAGACTGCACTTCCGGGGACAGCCGAAGACGCAGGCGCTGCGACAGCTCTGACGCAATTTCCGCCTGGATGCCGTTTAAATTCGAGAGCTTGCGCGTGTAGTTCTCGCCCCAGAGTTGGTGCTCATCGGTGCCATCGATGAGTTCCACACTGATCCGCAGGTCGTTTCCATGCTGGCGAAGCGAGCCCATCAGCAATGCACGCACGCCCAGATCAGCTGCAACCTTGCCGGGCTTAAGCTCGGGCTGCCGATAACGAAATGCCGAATTGCGCGACATAACCTTGAGCCCCGGCACCTGCGAGAGGTTATTCATCACGCTTTCGGCAATGCCATCGCCTAGGTAATCGAGGTCGGCGTTACGGTCGGCACTTAAGAAGGGAAGCACTGCGATGGAGTCTATTGCCGACGTCGGAGCTGACCGCCATTTCAAGACGACACTCACGGCAGCGGCAACCAGGAGCATAGCCACGGCCGCCCATAGCGACGACGGGCGTTTTCTTGCCGGTGCTGTCAGCAGGATCGTCGGTTTGGCCGTCGCTACCGAACCACTGTCGCTGGCGTCGCAGGGAACTGGCTGAGCGCCCAGAACTGGCTGTCGCGTCGAGTCAACACGTTCCACCGAACTAATGAAGCGATATCCGCGCCGGGGTAACGTCTCGACGAAGCGCGGTGTATCGGCATTGTCGTTGAGCGCTTCGCGCAGACGCCGTATGGCGGCGTTCAGCCCGTGTTCAAAATCAACGAAGGTGTCTTCCGGCCAGAGCATTGCACGGATTTCATCACGCGTAACCAGCTCGCCAGGACGCTCGAGCAACATCGCAAGAATCTGGAAAGGCTGGTCCTGAAGCTTGAGCTTCAGTCCGTGCTTTCGCAGTTCGCGAGTGTGCAAGTCGGCCTCGAACGGACCGAAGCGGATCACCCGCGAATTTTGCGCTGCTTCTGGCATCGGTGCCGGAAGTCTACACCACCACTAAGTCACGTTACCCCTCTATTTAAGTCTTGCTCAATCAGGCACTTGCCTCGTGAGCTTCGTTTTCGAAACGCGTGCTACCCCGGGCATTGAGATCAAGAAGGCTTGGGCGCAAAGCTGGCCTCGCCTGAAAGGAGGCACCATGAAAAAAGCAGCTCTTGCTCTGGTCCTGACCGTTGCCGGTCTCGCTTCCACCACTGCGCTTGCACAAGCCAACTTTGTCCTGCGCGCCAACGTGCCGTTCGCCTTCGCCATTGACGGCCGTTTGTATTCGGCTGGGCAATATTCGCTTCAGGCGAAGAACTCAAATGGCGTGATCCTGCGCAATCAGAAGACAGGTGAGTCCGCGATTGTTCCGCTGATCAACCCGCGTGACAACAACGGCCGGGCCCCGCAATTGGTCTTTGCAGTTCATGGTAGCCGCGCCACCCTCGTCACGCTAACCGATGCCGAAGGGCACACTTGGCGAGTTCCGGCTTCACCCAAGAACCACGAAGAAAACCGAAATACCCAGCCCATGCTGGTTGCGGTCGCATTGAAGTAGCGGTCACACCATCAATTCCGGCCCCAGGAAACCCCTACCCTTGATCAATGGAGGTTGTTATGACGCGCGTTGGTTTCCGTAGTTTCTTGTTGACTTGCGCAATTCTCGGCGTTTCCTGGATCGCTTCCGCCGACGTCATCACGGAATGGAATGAGCGGGCAGTCCAGAGCACGATTGCGGCAAAGCAATACCCCTTTGTTGGCACGCGGACCTTGGCGATAGTTCACACCGCCATGTATGACGCGGTCAATTCTATTGAGGGCCGTTATGCGCCCTACAAGGTGAAAGTGCCGGCGCCGGCAGGAGCATCGGCGGAAGCTGCCGCCGTGGCTGCAGCGCACGCTGTACTCGTGCAACTTTGCCCAGATCAGAGCGCTGATCTCGACTCGGCGTACGCCGTCTCTCTGGAAAAAATCCCAGGGGGAATCGGTAAAACTGCGGGCATCGCGATAGGCGAAAAGGTGGCTGCCCAGACTCTTGCGCTGCGCTCATCTGATGGCGCCAACGCACCCAATACTTATCGCTCCATCACCACTGCGGGCGTGTACATCACTACTACATTGCCGATTGGGACACAGTGGGGAAGCGTAACTCCCTGGCTCATGGAGCACGGCTCACAATTCCGTCCAGAGCCGCCACCAAAATTAACCAGTGCGAAGTGGGATCGCGATTGCAAGGAGGTTATGGAGATCGGGGGCAAGAAGAGCACTGTTCGCACCGCCGAGCAGACCAACATTGCGCGCTTTTGGGCGATTACCGGTCCGGCCAGTTGGGACCCAATCGTCCGCCAGTTGGCCGACTTTCCTTCGCGCAGGCTGGTGGAAAATGCGCGCCTGTTTGCCTTGGTGGAAATGGCGGCTGCGGATGCTTACATCGCCGTGTTTGATGCCAAGTACACCTTCAACTTCTGGCGCCCGATTACCGCTATACGGAATGGCGATCTCGGGGGCAACGCCGCTATGAGGATACCGGACTGGGAGCCCCTGATCGACACGCCTCTTCACCCCGAATATCCATGCGCCCACTGCATTACATCGGCAGCTACCGGTACCGTACTCCAGGCCGAGTTTGGCCGCGGAACCGTTCCTCCTTTAATCATGAGCAGTGCCGCATCTCCCGGCGTCGTGCGCAAGTGGACCAGCATCAAGAACTGGATGGATGAAGTCTCGGCTGCACGCATCTATGGCGGGATTCACTATCGCAACTCGATGGACGTCGGCCAGGCAATGGGCAGAAGAATCGGTGAGTTGGCGGTCCAGAACTACCTAAGGCCAGTCCAGTAATAGGCGTATCCTACGTTGCTGAGATTTTCAAGGAGGCTCTGACCACTGTAATTGGTGATAAATCGTCATTTCACAAGTAAAGATCGTGCCGAAACGGTTTCTTTTCCAGCAAAGACTGGGAGCTGCTTGCAAGCGCTCCAGCGATTGCGACTTGTGTGTGCGAAAAGTGTCCGCGAAAAGAATCGGCGCAAGAGACTTGGCTAATCTCAGCCCATGATCCCAGCCCACGATTGGCGCGCCTTCTACGTATTTGCAGGTACTTGGCAGTCTCCCGCAAACCTGTAAGTAGTTGTAGGTTCAGGTTGAACTAGGTCTGAAAAGGCTGGCGTCGGCGGTTCGATTCCGTCCCTGGCCACCATAGAATTCGATCACACTCGAGTGGTCTTCGACGTTTCGGTTGGAGGCGCCTTTCGCTGAGTTCTCTTGTTGGCGGATCGGCAGAGAGATTCCTGCAAATACGGTCAACATTATTTCGTGCGTCAAGGCGGGAAGCTGATCCCGATTTTCACTGTGCCGACCACCATCTAGCGCTTATAGCCGAATTTGCGCAGCAGGTCGTGCCGCCAGGCGATGTCGGCATCGCCTTCAACGCCTTTGGGAGAGCTACCGTCGATCACTCCCAAAACGCCCCTTCCCTGATCGCTTTGTACGACGATGACTTCGACCGGATTGGCAGTCGCGCAGAAGATGGAACACACCTCCGGCACATTCCGAATCGCATTCAGAACATTGATGGGATACGCATTCTGCAACATGAGAACGAACGCATGCCCCGCTCCCAAGGATTGGGCATTGCGGACCGCGATCTCCCGAAGGGCCTCGTCATTTCCTTCTGAACGCACCAGGCAGGCGCCGGAGCCCTCGTTGAAGGCCAGGCCAAATCTAGCCTGGGGCACGGTGCTGGTGACTGCCTCGTAGAGATCTTCCACGGTCTTAATGAAATGGGATTGCCCGACGATGATGTTGGTCTCTGCCGGGATCTCGATGGGCACCGCTTTCAATTCGAGCATGGCTTCTACTCCGCTTCTGGCTGCCGTGAGATTTGCTGGCCGGGACGCTCCACCTGTGACGCCTGCTGCAGCCAGGCGAGCGACACCTTGTAGCCGACTGACAAGACAATCGCACCCAGGAACAGGCCAATAATCCCCATGGCCACAAATCCGCCGATCGCACCGAGAAAGACGACCACGATCGGGACGGCAACGCCGCGCCCCAGCAGCAAGGGCTTCAGGACGTTATCCATCAAAGCAACGATGATGCACCAGACGAGAAAAATCACGGCCTTGGTGGTGCTGGCGATGGCAAACACATAAATTACGGCGGGAACGAGTACTACGGCTCCGATCTGAAGCACGGCGGCAAGAAGGAACACCACCGCCCACAAGCCCGCGGCAGGGAGTCCCACAACCAGAAAGCCCAGGCCAGCGCAAACCGATTGGATGAGCGCAACTCCGAGAATGCCGGTGGTGACGCTGCGGATGGTGGATCCCGCAAGGTCTTCGAACTCCGGCCCCTTCTCGCCGAACAGGCGGGTCGCCAACGAGTGGGTGGCTTGGGCGCCGCCTCGGGCATAGGCGAGGAGAAATCCTGAGAGCACGATGGCAAGGACAAATTGCAAGACCCCGAGGCCGATTCCCGCAGACGTGGAAAGCAACCCCGGGACAACCCCTTTTATCTGGGGAGTGAATTTTCTGAGCACGTCGGTCAGATTCGCAGAAGCGGCACTCCACAGGGCTTTCAGGGGAGGACCGACGACCGGCCAAGTCTCGACGCGGGCCGGGGGCGGGGGGACGGCAAGAGTGCCGTCCCTAAGGTGGCTGATCAGACCCTGGACACCTTCGATCAGCGTCTGCATCAGCAGGAATGTGGGCACAATCAGGATTGCCAACAGCAGAACTGTCCAAAGAGCTGCAGCCAGGTTTCCACGTTCGCCCAGGACGGTCTGCAGCTTTCGGTAGCCCGGGTAAGAGGCGATGGCGATGATGATGCCCCAGGCGATCAGAGGCAAGAAGGGGAGCAGGATCATCAGACAGGCGGCCACCAGCAAAATAACCAGGCCAATGTGGATGGTTGCTTCCAGGGCGCGGCCTATCTGGGCTTTGTCGTTCGCGAGGTGTTCCATATTCATGGTTGATGCCTCCCTGGGAAATGGCGGAAGCGAAGGAGTATCCGCGCAATCTCAGCAAACTGGTGTGCGTGTGGTCACCCGGCCGCGTGACCCTCACGCTGGAGGGCCGTCGTCGTTGTCAATCATGCTCCAAAAATCTCAGGAAGAGTCCCATTTGACCAAAAAGAAAAGCCCCGCGAAGCGCGGGGCGGATCCGGCCCTGTGCTTCTTATCGACCTCCTCCAGACATGCCACCGGCCGCCCCTTCCTGAGTTTCAATGGAAATCAGAAAGGCATTGCGATCGGTGTAGGAGAACTGGTGCCCTATGACGTCGGCACGGTGGTCGAGAGAGCGATACAACTCGAACCCGTCGTTGTTCTGCGCCCCGAAGTACTTGACGTTTCGCAAAACGACTCCCTTGCCGTCGGCACCCGGTTCTCGCCGCAGCCTCATCGTGGCCATGCGGCCGCCCGCGAGTTTGGCATCAACAATGTCGCCTTCGCGGTTGATCTCAATGGGGGCTTCCTGCACCTTCAGTTCACCCCAGTCAAGACCATAGGTCTTGAGGATCATCGGCGCGAGAGCCTCGCGCTGTTCCTTTGTGGTGGCGGGATCAAAGGACACCACCACCCAGCTTCCTTTCTTGTTGGTGCCCCACTCGTCGCCGAGATCGCCGGTGAGCCAGTACCTGGCTCCCGACAGACTGGTGCCGCCGGAGTATCCTTCCCGCACCTTGACAGCCATATTGAATTCGCAGTGCGGGTGTTCTGCGTGCTTGTTGAAGTAACAAGGGCAGAACAGGTGACAGCTGCAGGCTTCGACGTAATCTGCTTTCATGCGCCAAGACGGCTTGGGCGGGGCGGAAGCGATGAGCAAGAGCACACACAGTGTGAGAAGGCCTAACTGTCCCCACTTCTTCATGCCGCGCCTCCTGACTTATGCCGGAGGATTGTACCGCCGCGGCGCTGGAAAATCACGCCAGCCGAGTACCGGGTGCAACGGGAGGCGCCAAGGCAATCAAATCTCTAAGATTTCACCCTGCGACGGCAACTGGGGCCTTACGCCAAATCGCTGCTGGATGAAGGCAGACAAGGTCTTTCGCGGAGTGTCTTCGCCGTGGGTGATCATGACTCGGGGCTTCGACACAGCAAGAGGGGTAAACCACTTGATCAGGTCGCACTGCCCGGCGTGCGCGCTGAATCCGCCCAAGGTGTGAACCGTCGCCCGGACGGAGAGCTTTTCGCCGTAGATGGAAACGGACTTCGCGCCCTCAACTAATCTCCGCCCCAGTGAGCCATTCCCCTGATACCCGACTATCAGGACGTGAGTGCTCTCGCGATGGAGGTTCTCACGGAAGTGATGGAGAATGCGCCCGCCATTGCACATGCCGGCGCCGGCAAGAATCAGGCAGGGTCCCTCGATCTTGTTCAAGCTCTGAGAGTCACGGGCGGTGACGCTGGCGTGAAACCACTTCTGATCGAGGGGCAGAAGCCCGCGATTTTTCCATTCGAGCAACTCTTCATCGAACAAGTCGGGATGCTTCACCATGGCTTTGCTGGCCTGGATGGCCATGGGGCTATCGACGTAAACATGAAAAGGTCTTACCGTCTCGCGGCTGAACATGACGGCGACTTGAAAGAGAATCTGCTGCGAACGACCGATGGCAAAGCTGGGGACGAGGATCTTGCCGCCGGCTCGGGCGGCGTACTTAACGAGGTCCTCAAACTCAGCCACGGTCTCGGAGTATGGGCGGTGGTTTCGGTCGCCGTAAGTGGATTCGAGGAAGACCACGTCGGCGCGGGAAAGCGTCTCAAATTCGCGGACGATGGGCAGCGTAGTGGGTCCGAGATCGCCGGAGAAGGCGATGGTGCGACTATGGTCGCCATCCTTGACGGTCAATTCGATACTGGCAGAACCAAGCATGTGACCGGCTTCGATCCAGCGCGCGGTGATGCCGTCGGCAACGTTAACGTGCTCGCGAAATGGTACGGCCTGTGCCAGGTTGCGAAAGGGGGTAACGTGTTCCGGTCCATAGAGCGGTTCTGCCGGACACTCGGAGGGTGGCCGCCTGCGATTGATGCGCTCAGCATCGTAGGCCTGAAGCCTTGCCGAATCCTGGAGTATGAGTTCGGCCAAGTCAAGGGTGGCGGCAGTGGCAAAGATCTTCCCATTAAATCCGTGCTTGATGAGGAGGGGAACTCGCCCAGTGTGATCGAGGTGGGCATGGGTAAGCAAAACCGCGTCCAGCTTCGACAAGTTAACGCCGGCAGGAAGACGATTCTTGGCCTCGGATTTCTTTCCGCCCTGGAACATGCCCGCATCGACCAAAACCGATGCGCGATCGGTCTGCACGAGGTAAGCGGATCCGGTCACTTCTCCGCCAGCGGCCCCGACAACCTTGATCTTCATGTCATTTCTCCTTGGGCGGATGCAGGTGTTCTTTGAGCGCGGGCGGCAAACTGCGAATCACGGATTCGACGGCCTCGTCTGCCGAGTCGGTGATGCGGGCGAAGCCCACTTCCGCGGCGCCAAACACCCCCTGCTCCACCATGAACAGGAGGTAATCGCGCATGCCGCGCCAGAATTCACTGCCCAGCAGGACGAGGGGGAAGGGGCCGATTTTGCCGCATTGCAACAGAGTCGCGGCCTCGAACAACTCGTCGAGGGTGCCTAGCCCACCCGGCAGAACGATGTAGGCGCATGAATACTTGACCAGCATCACCTTGCGTACAAAGAAGTAGTGAAATTCGACGTTTTCATCGATGTACGGATTGGCATGCTGCTCGTGAGGAAGAACAATGTTGAGCCCGTAAGAAGGCCCGCCGGCTTCCCGCGCGCCGCGATTGGCAGCCTCCATAACTCCCGGTCCGCCGCCGGTAATCACCGTCAGTCCGGCCTCGGCAAGCTGTCTGCCGACCTGGCGCGCGAGTTCGTAATAGGGGTGACCGGGCTTGAAGCGAGCCGAACCGAAGACGGTCACCGCCGGACCAAGTTTGTGCAGGCGACGAAATCCGTGCTCAAACTCGCCCATGATGCGCCGGAGCCTGTCTCGCTCCCGTTCGGGCGTGCGCGGTTGCATCAGAAAGTTGTGCTCTTGCTGGTTTATGTCAGATTCGCTCTGCTGCAACTCGTAGGGAGTGAAACCGGTCTTCTGCCAGTGTCTGCGCCAGGCGCGTTCCCATTCGTCGGCAGACTTGCGCTGATCGGGTTTATGTTCTCGCAGCGTCACATTTCCCCCTGGGTGTTTCGAAGTCTTAATTCAGAGAGCTCGCAGAGGTGTGCTGAATGCAGCACGAAGAAAGCTAGGCGAACGCGCGGGCTGGGAGAACTGTCTGAATTGACAGTGGAGAAGGCTAGCCAGGGGCCAATCTTGACAAGCTACAGCGTTGACACACGTACAATGGTGCAATCGATCTGCTTACCGGTTGATCCGGTCACTTTTCCCTTGTTGCCATTGACCTCGTACTTCACATCGCTTCCCACAACGAAGTCAGTGGCTTTGACCTCCTTCTTGGGCTTGGTGCGGCAGGTGTACTGTTTGGTCTGCGTAGCGAAGGAGAGGTCGTACTGCTGATTCTTGTGGTTCTTGTCGGTGGTGCCCGCCGGCTGGAGATCCTTCAGCGTGGTGGTTCCTTTTTCCTTGGAACCGGCGCTTGCGGTTAGAGCAGCCATGATTACCAGCAATGCGATCGCACACACCTTTCGCATGATCGGACCTCCAAAGCGATTGTAGCCGGTTGGCGGGGCCAGCCCTGGAATTTTTGTGGGCCTGAGGTTAAAGCGCTCGGGGAAGCCCTCTCGCCGGCGTGACGGTCAAGCGGCGATCAGGTGGTTCCTGACCGCGTAGCGCACCAACTCAGCATTGCTCTTGGCGCCGAGTACCTCCATGATCCGGTACTTGTGAAAAGCTACGGTCCGGGTGGTCATGTTCAGGATATCGCCCACTTCCTTCATGACCTTGCCTTCGGCGAGCAACTGCAGGACTTCGCGTTGCCGCTCGGTCAGCCGCGCCTCCTCGTCCACCATCCTGGTATCTTGCCGGCGCAGGTAGTTGATGGTGTCCTTCGGGAGTGTGCGCGACATGTACGTTCTTCCGCGCAGCACTTCCCGGACAGCGATCAACAACTCCGCCCCAGCGCAAGTTTTCAACAGGTACCCGGAGCCTCCGCGCCGGAAGGCTTCGGCAGCCACTTCGGTATCAGGGTTCATGGTGAGAAACACCAGCTTGACTGCGGGTATCAGTTCCTTCACCTGCTGCCCGGCATCCAGGCCGTTCAACACAGGCATGGCGATATCGACCACAATGACGCTGGGTTTCAACTCCGTGGCCGCTCGAACCAGGGCACGGCCGTTGTGTACCGTGCCCACCACGTCAAATTCGGTTTGGAGCAGCGTCTTGCACAGCTCGGCGACGAGGTTGTGATCGTCGGCGATGAGAACGCGGGGCCGATTGGATGGCACGTGGTCCCTCCTGGGAAATAGTTGTAGGGGCCTCTCGCTACTAGAGATTTGCGAACGCCTTGCCGCAGGGACACACATGAGTCTGGGATGTGTGTCACAAGGTTGCGACCGGAACAGACTGGCCGTACTTAGGCTAGGGATTATATACACCCGGGAGCTAAATTTATTAATTGCAACGATTGCAAGAACCGAAACGGAACTGGGGCAGAGGTAGGGTTTTTCGGGGCAAACGGGCCGTGGCACCTCAAGAAGGTTAGATCGGTAAGAACAAAGCCGGGTTCGCCTCCCGTCCCTATGCAATGAGGGGAAAGCGAGCCCGGCGTTCTATTTCTGCCAGGCAGCTTATGCTGCTAGGCCGGCTTGCGAAACGCCCTTATTCCGAGTGAGGAAACCAGGCTTAGCACACCCAGCAAGCCGAGGAGAGGCAGGAGGCTGCCAGTCTTCGGCAGAGCGGCCGCAGTTTGGGTAGCAGGGGCTGCAGGCGCGGCTGGCGTGGCTGGCGTGGCCACCGCAACCAGGATGGGAACATCAGCTGGGGGCGGCGCAGGCATGCTGCCTAAGATCTCTTTGTGCTGGCTGACATAGGTAATGGGTTCTTCGACAACCTTGGTTGCCGTAACCTTCATTCCTTTCTTCAAGCCCCAGGCATCCATCATTTGTCCATCTACGTTGAATTTCTGGCCTTTGGGAATGTTGAACTTCTGATTGGTGCCGTCTTGCAGGGTGAGGATGACGGTGCTCGGGGGGCTTATGTACCAGACCGTTCCGCTGACACTTTGCACAGTGGTGATGACTTTGGGCGTGGTGGTGGTGGTGATGGTTCTCTGGAGCTTCATGCCGGGCTTCAAATCGTGAATCCCGAGTTGTTTGCCATCGACGGTAACGCGGGCGCTTTCTGGCACGTTGGAAATGTGGCGAATCGTGCCATCCTCCATTTTGAGCACCAGATCGTTGCCGGTGACATATACCACTTCAGCACGCTCCACCTGCACTTGCCTGGTGGACGGCTCTGTGGTGGTAGTGGTTTGGGTTTGCACCTGTGCACTGACGTTCAAGGCGAAAACCATGCAAATCGCCGCGACCGCGAGCACCAGCCACAGTTGCGGCCGCTTGTTTCCTGGGTTCATTGTGAGTCTCCTTTTTTGGCTATTCCGAACCATGGAGCCAGGGCCCGTAGTGCCGGATATTGAAACGATTACTTGATAGTCCCTTGTGCATCGATCTGTTTGGACTGCAATCTGGAGCTGCTGTCGACCGACTGTCGGTAGCTGGACTCCACCCGCGACGCCTGCACGATGTACCGCTGCGGAGCGCTGCCGACGAAATAGAACGGATAACAGGTGACCAGGGTAAGCGACGGATGGTCCTGCGGTGCGAGTACAGAGATGTCCGCAGGCTCGACAATGACCATGCGGTCGATCTTGTAAGTGCTGGTTTCGCCTTTCGCCTCGATTTCGATGGTGTCTCCCGCGACCAGGTCCTTCA
>Ga0187788_10000382_pt1 | contig 12137 bp, 13 predicted proteins | sample 1015_BV01_MP10_2_FD_133008 | JGI IMG/M metagenome (GOLD analysis project Ga0187788, IMG submission 133008) | Tropical peat soil microbial communities from peatlands in Department of Meta, Colombia - 1015_BV01_MP10_20_MG | ecosystem: Environmental > Terrestrial > Soil > Wetlands > Peat | place...
AACCACCTCACCCGAACAGCCCGGGCAGCTGCAATCCGCCCAGCATTCCACCCAGGCTGGATTGAATTTCATGGTCCACTTTCTGTCCGGCAGCGTTGAACGCGGCGGTCACCAGGTCCTGCAGCATCTCCACGTCGCCGGACTTGGCCATCTCCGGTTCGATCGTGACCTGCAGCACCTGCTTCAGGCCATTCATCTTTACCGTCACGCTGCCCCCGCCGGCCGACGCTTCCACCACCGTAGACTGCAACTTCCGCTGCATCTGCTCATACTGCTGCCGTGCCTGCGACATCATTTCCTGCAACTGCCTGGGGTTGAACCCGCTCATGATGGCCGAGCGCTCCTTCTACCGCCCATTCTTGTCCCGGTGATCGACCACAGTTCGTATCTCCGCGCCAAACTTCTCCCGCATCCTGCGTACGACGGGATCGCTTACTGCCCGCGAGCGCGCATCCTGCCCGTTCTCGTCTGCGGCGGGCGCCGCCGCTCCCGCAGCCCCGTTCACCGCCCCGCTGATCAGCCGCATGCGTAGTGGTCGGCCCAGCGCCTTGACCACCGCCGCCTGGATCACCTGCCGGGCGTCGGCATTGAGGGCCGCATCCAGCAGACTCTGCCGCCGATTCACCGTTACCGCCAGCTCATTCTCGGTGAATGCCCACGACCCTGTTTCCAGGGTATCCACCAGCATCTTTTGGCCGGCATTTTCCAGCGCCGTCAACACCTGCCGCTGCACCTCCGCCTGCCGCGCGGCAACCGGGCTGGCCTCAGGCTCTTGCGCTTCCACCAAGGCCTGCGGCAGCGGTTCGATCGCTAGTGCGGAGCTGCCGGAGACGATGTCAGCCGCTACTTGCGTGCCTCTCGTGCCCCCGCCTTTTCGCGCAATGTCGGCCTCGAACGGCGACGGCTTCGGCGCCCGCTGTGGTTGCGCCTGGGGCAACGTCGATAACGGCGAAGGAGCCGAAGGCGCGGCAGGCAACGTCTGGCCTCCTTCCGGCCTCGATCCAACCGCCCTGGAAACTTCAACCTGGGAGCTAGTGGGCCCTTTGCCCGGCCCGGCGCTTGCTGCCGCCCCGCTCAGCAACTGTTCCACCGGCAGGAGGCGCTGTGCATGCACCATCTTCAGGACGCCCAGCTCCAGGTGAAATCTCTGCTCCGGGCGGTAGCTCAGTTCGCCGTGCGTGCGCAACATGATCTGCAAGAAGCGAGTCAGGTCCTCCTCGCTGAACTTCTCGGCCACGCGGCTGACGCGATCGATCTCGTCCTGCGAGATCTGCAGCAGGGAAGAACTGGCCCCGCCCACCTTGACCACAATCGCGTTGCGCAGAAAGCGCACCAGCTGGCGGGCGAAATGCGCCGGATTCTGTCCTTCGTTCAGCAGCTCGTCCAGCAGCCGCAGGGCTTGCTCGCTGGAATTGCCCTCCACCGCGCCCAGCAGCGCCTCCAGCACCTCCGAGGGAACCGTCCCCACCAGCTGCCGGATCGTATCCGCGCTCAGCGTGGTGCCGGAGCTGGCAATCGCCTGGTCCATGATCGACAACGCGTCGCGCATCGAGCCATCTCCCGCTTCCGCCAGCATCGCCAGAGCGCCTTCATCGGTCGCGATCCCCTCCGTCTTCGCGATCGACCGCAGTTGACTCACGATCTGCTCGAAGCGCACGGCGTGAAAACTGAAATTCTGACAGCGCGACCGGATGGTCTGCGGGATGTCCTCTGCTTGCGTGGTCGCCATCATGAACACAATGTGCGGCGGCGGCTCCTCCAGCGTCTTCAGCAGTGCGTTGAAGGCGGCATCCGTGATCTGGTGGGCCTCGTCAAGAATGTAGATCTTGAACCGGTCTCTCGCCGGACGGTAGCGCGCCGCCTCCCGGAGCTCCCGGATCTCGTCGATGCCGCGGTTGGTGGCGGCGTCAATTTCGATTACGTCCACCGCGTTGCCGTTGCGGATCTCCACGCACGAGTCGCACACTCCGCAAGGCTCCGCCAGCGGGTGGTCCGTCGAGCGGCAATTCAGCGCCATCGCCAGGATGCGCGCCACCGTCGTCTTCCCAATCCCCCGGTGACCGCTGAAGATGTACCCGTGCGCGATCCGCTGCTGCTCAATCGCGTTCCGCAGGGTGCGGGTCACGTGATCCTGCCCAATCACTTCGGAAAATCGCTGTGGCCGGTACTTCCGGGCAAGCACCTGATAGCTCATGAGATTCCTTCGATTATAACTGCCCGGCTCAGTCCCTTCCGGCGCCCCTTCGCCCGCCCGGTGGGAGCCCTGGGGAGGCCCTACCACTTGGGTTTCACGATGGTACGTGAAGTCTTCCAGCCGCCGCGAAAATGCCCGCTGTACTTGAAAACTCGTCCTCAAACGGCTAGTCTTGCCCCTGTTTTAATGGGAGGGGACCGCAAATGCAGCTTAAATTGAACACCCGCGTCGTGGACGGGATAACCATCGTCGATTGCAAGGGCCGCATCTTGTTCGGAGACGAAGCCGCAGCGCTGCGGGACCTGGTCAAGAATCTGCTCAACGGCACCAAGAAGATCATCATCAACCTGGGCGACACCACCTATATCGATAGCGGTGGCCTGGGCACCCTGGTTGGTCTTTACACCTCAGCGCGCAACGCCGGCGGCAACATCAAACTCGCCAACCTCAGCCAGCGCGTTGTCGACCTGCTGCAGGTGACCAAGCTGCTCACGGTTTTTGAAGTTTACGACGGGGAAGACAAGGCTCTCGGCTCATTCGTAAAGGGCGCCGCTTAGGCCCTGGATTACTCGCGCTCAACTCGGCCGCGGCCTTGGGTCATGGCGGCAAGTGCCTCGCGAAAAGCGTCATATTCGGATACCGGTAGAGACGCCGCAAGGGTGGGGGTCTGGATACTCAGGATTCAGGAACCCCACAACGACCTCAGTCCCGCTTTCGCTCTCGCCTCCGCTTGCGCATCTCCTCCCGCGAGAATAGCGTGCCCCGGCAGCGCTTCGCGCCGCAGGAGCAGGGCGCGTCCTCATCGCCGTCGAAGAGGTTGTAGTCGTAGGTCAGCTCCTCACCGGCCTGAATATTGCGCAACGCATAGACCCATATCTTTCCGCGCACCTCGTCGGTCTCGCAGTTGGGATCGCAGCAGTGGTTGATGAACATGGCGATCCCGTGGCCGTCGATCACCCGCCCATCTTCCAGCGCAAAAAGGTAGGTCACGGGCTTCTCGTCGTAAATCCGGTCGCCTTCTTCCTTCGTGACCCGAGGGCCGGTGTACTCCACGATCCGCTTTCCCTTGCGGATGGGCGTGGTGGTGAACACGCCGGCCGCGTGCACGTCCGAAGATGCCACAATCAGAGCCATCTCGCGTTCCTACATCTGCAGGACTTCTGCCAGCTTCTCCGCCGCGACGCGCAGGCCGACGAAGAACGATCCAAACAACGCATAGACCGCGCTGACCTCATCAAACCGCATTTCGTAAATAAGCTTCTTGAACACCAGGGGATTGTCCGCGAACAAATCCACGCCCCACTCCCAATCGTCGAAACCGATGGAAGCGGTGATGATCTGCTTCACCTCGCCCGCATAGCGCCGGCCCACCATCCCATGTTCGTGCATCTGCCGCTGGCGCTCTTCGATGGGCAATGTGTACCAGTTCTTGTCCTCGCCGCGCCGCCGGTCCATGGGATAGAAACAGACGTAACGGGCGTCCGGAATTGCGGGATACAGCCGGCTCTTCATCGCCTCCCGCTGCCGCTCCACGATGGCTCCGACCTCCTGCTCCCACTCCGTGGAGTGCGGCTCGACGCCTCGCGTGGCCAGCGACTCGTACACCTTCACCGTCGAGTCATACAGGCCCAGCTCAATCATCGACAGGTAGGAATTCACCCGCTCCAGGTAGTCGGAGAGCTCCAGCTTGCTGATCTCGATCTCGGCGCGATTTAACTCGTCGAACGAAGGGCGAAAGTGCACCAGCATGAAATCGCCCTTGTGGCCCAGCAGCGAGTAAAGCGCGCTCTGGCTGGCATCCGGTCCTGCCTCCATTCCCCTGAGCACAGGCGCGGCAGCCCTCAGGATGTCGGAGCGCTTCGCCGCCGGCAAAGCCCGCCACGCGGGCCAGTGGAACCGCATCATCTGGTGCAGAACGCTGGCTCCCTCGATGGTCAGGGGAACCGCGGGCATGGGTGCGCGCGCCACCTCTGCGCGGCTGTTGGTGGCAGACATGGATGCTTTCAGCCTCGAGACGGAGCTTAGGTGCGTCTCTATTTTACCCGCGCCCGCTAACCGAGGCCTACTTTGACTGAATCAAAATCGCGCTGCATGGCCGGTTGCCGATGCGACGGTAACTATGCTGGTTGCTGGCATCGAACTGAATCGAGTCGCCCTCCTCCAGCAAGTATTCGTCGAGGCCGATCTTTAACTGGAGCCTGCCCTCCAGCAGATAGATCACCTCGCAGCCCGCATGATGATGCGCAGGGGCCCGTCCGTTCTCGCTCTCAAACTGGGCGAGAAACACGGTCAGTTTGCTTTCTGGGGCCGCCCGGTTCAGGCATTCGTATAAATACGCGACGCCTGACGCCCCCATCTTCTCCGGAAATCGCAGCCGCTCCTCATGGCGCGTAGTCGTGGCGGAACTCCCATTAGCCGTATTGAAGAAGTGGTCCAGCCCCACCCCGAAAACTCGCGCGATGCGCAGCAGGGTCGGCAGCGTGGGATATAGCTTGCCGGTTTCCAGCTTGGACAAAAGGCCTGGGGATAGCCCGGTCTGCTTCCCCAGGTGCACCAATCCCATGCTCCGGTGAAGCCGCATAGCCCGCAGCTTGGGCCCTATGGCATAGGAGTCCAGCCCATCCACCTGTCCCGCCCCGGCAGCCTTGGCAGCGGGGCCTCGGGTGTTGCGAAAGGGTATTGCTGCGATCGCTGAGGTCGCGCCCATGGTGTGTCCTCCCCCGCTAGCCTTTCCCGCCGCTAACGGTCATTGTTCTAAGGGTCCGGATAGTGAAGCTTGTAAGCAAGAGGCCCGGCAAAAATTACATCCTTAGACGATGCACGCGCTCGCAAGTCAATTTTCGGCTGAACTTCCGATGCTCTTACGAGACTCCGATCTCGGCATCTCGCAGCAATGCATCCTGGCGTTCGTATTTCAACCCCGGGCGGCCGAAGACGCAGCTCCATCGCTCCGCCCAGCTCCTCGCGCCCCGCAAGTCATGCACAATGTCTGCCCGCTCGTGAAACGCGATGCGCAGGGGATTATAGCTGTTGATGTTCTTGGTCAGGCCGTAAAGCGGTGGGTTTTCTGGATCCTCGGGTTCGAAGGTGCCGAACAGCCGATCCCACACGATCAGCGTGCCCGCATGATTCCGGTCAAGGTAGGGATCGTTGGAGGCGTGATGCACCCGGTGGTGCGAGGGCGTGTTGAGCACCTTCTCCAGTGGGCCCATCCTACGCACCAGTTCGGTGTGGATCCAGAATTGATACAGCAGGCTGATGGCCTGCATGGTGAGGATCATCATCGGTTGGAACCCGATCAGCGGCAGCCAGAGCCAGAAAATGAACGACGCAAAGCTTCCCGTCCAGGTCTGCCGCAGGGCGGTTCCCAGGTTGTAGCGCTGCGAGGAATGATGTATGACGTGCGACGCCCAGAAGAACCTGCACTCGTGGCTGGTGCGATGGAAAGCGTAATAGGTGAGATCCTCCGCAAAAAACAGCAACCCCCAGGCCCACCACTGATAGCCGATATTCTTGAAGATGGCGTAGGGATGTACCACCGTGAAAATCGCGAATACCATCGCCTTGCTGAATAGCGCGATCAGCACATTGCCGACGCCCATCGTCAGGCTGGCCGCCGTATCCTTCCACTCATAGAGGTCGCGGCGCATGACGGCGCCGGCCACGGCTTCTGCAATCAGCAGCAGCAGAAAGGCTGGAATCGCCAGATGGATAAGGTTGTGCACCTGCTCCTGGCACCTCGTGCGGTGCAATGTTCCACTTAGTCTAGCCGAAAAACAACCTCCGCGCCCTGAATTGGTCATGCAGGAGCGCGACTTGTAAATCGGCAGGGTTCACACAAGAATCAAAACACCCGGACTCTCGCCGTGCGGCCCCGGCTTCTCTTCGTGAACGCTTCGGGTCCATTCTCGATTCGGCGGAACGCCGATTCGGCCTGCGCTCGCACAGGGAGGGCAAAGGCAACGGCGGAATTCCGCCCTCCCCCAACCGATTCTCACCACACGTGGTAATACCCATCGCGCTGCGTCAGTTCCACGGGCACGCCGAACACTGCCCGCAGGCTCTCTTGCTTCAGCACCTCTGCCTTCGCTCCATCCGCCACAATGCGGCCCGCATTCATCAGAATCACCCGCTCGATCTCCGGGATTACATCCATCAGGTGATGGGTCACCAGCACGATGGCGATTCCCGCGCAGGCCAGCTTCCGCAGCATGGCGCGCAGCTCATGTTGCGCGAGCAGGTCCAGGCTGTTGCTGGGCTCATCGAACAAGAGCGCCCTGGGATCGTGCACCACCGCGCGGGCGATCAATATGCGCCGGGCTTCGCCCGAGGACATCTCCGTAACCAGCCGCTCCCCCAGGTGCGGCACCTCCAGCAGCGCCAGCAGTTCCTCGCTCTTCTGCTGCATTGCCGGAGTTACCTTGTGGTGCGGCCAGATGCCGGCGCTGCTGAAGAAGCCGGAGAGTACCGCCTCGCGGCCGCTGATCTCCCGCGTGCAGAACGTCATCAGGTCGTTGGAGACGATTCCCAGCAGGAAGCGCAGATCGGCGACATTCCAGCGTTCCACGCCCAAAATCGACGCATGCATCCCCTCCTGCTCCAGCGGATACAGGTCACGCGTGATCGTCTGGATCAGGGTGGACTTCCCACACCCGTTTGGCCCCAGAATGGCAACGTGCTCACCCAACTCGATCCGCAGATTCAGATCTCGCAGCACCAGCTTCTGCCCGCGCATTACCCACAGGTGGCGAAAGTCGATCAGTGGTGGTGGCCCGTCCGGCATGGCTCATTGTAGAACTCGCTCGGTTGACGGATCGTTTCCGGCGCGCAACCTCCGCTGCCCCGCACCATCAATTGCATAATCCGCCCGGTTAGCCGCCACTTCCTTTTTTGTGCCCTTTTCGCACCTAGGGGGAAAACCGCCCGGCGGCGGGTTGTCATTCCCGCATTCACGCGCTACCTTGGACTCGTCGCAGCGGAATCACGGCCTTAACCGGCGGATTGGAATCCCTGCGAGCCGGCTCACGATTGCGGACAGGGAGCTTGACATGGGCAATCAAACTTCTTGGCTTGACCGTCTCCTCCTGCGGGCGATTCACCGCGCCGCCGGCCCCGTTCCCGTTCGCATGTCGTCGAGCGGCGACGGCGCCGGGGATTCCGTACTGTCCACCATCCCCGTGCTACGCGTCGCCGACCGCCGCACGCTCCTCTCATTGGCTTTGAACCCGGAAATGGGTTTTGGCGATGGCTACACCGCGGGCAGAATCGAGGTTGAGGGCGACCTGCTACGCCTGCTCGAGATTGTCAGCAAGCGGCCGCGGCCCGTCGCCACCCGGTACTCTCGCCTGCTCTCGGGCTGGCTTGCTTGGATTCAGGCCAACACCCTGCGTGGCTCGCGCAGCAATATTCATCATCACTACGACCTGTCAGGGGACTTCTACCAGCTTTGGCTCGATCCCCAGATGGTCTACACCTGCGCCTATTTTCCCGAGCCCACGGCGACGCTGGAAGCCGCTCAGAGCGCAAAACTGGATCATGTCTCCCGCAAGCTCTGGCTGCAGCCCGGCGAAACGGTCGTCGAAGCCGGCTGCGGATGGGGCTCGCTGGCCCTGCACATGGCCCGCAACTACGGCGTCCGCGTCAAAGCCTTCAATATCTCCCACGAGCAGATCGCCTTTGCTCGCGAGCGGGCCAGGCGCGAAGGACTCAGCGGCCGTGTCGAGTTCATCGAAGATGACTACCGCAATGTTCGCGGCCAGTTTGATGTGTTCGCATCCGTCGGCATGCTGGAGCACGTCGGCCGCGAACACTACCGCCAGCTGGGCGACATCATTCATCGCGCCATCGGCGATCGTGGCCGCGGCCTGCTGCACTTCATCGGGCGCAACTACCATCGCCCCCTCAATACCTGGCTCCGCAAGCGTATCTTCCCTGGGGCCTACGTGCCGACCTTGCGCGAGGTGATGGACGTGGTCGAGCCCCATGACATGAGTGTGCTCGACGTCGAAAATCTCCGCTTCCACTATGCCCGCACCCTGGAGCACTGGCTTACTGCCTTCGAACGCTCCTTCGATACCGTCGTTCAGCGCCACGGCAGCGACTTCGCGCGCATGTGGCGCCTCTACCTGGCCGGTTCGATCGCTGCTTTTCGTGCCGGGGCGCTGCAGCTTTTCCAGCTCGTGTTTGCCGGCCGCGACTGCCAGAGCATTCCCTGGACCCGCGCCTACCTGTACGAAGCTCCCGGGGAAGACAACCAGGGAGAGGCAACGTGGATTCGTGCGATCTCCTGATCGTCGGCGGCGGGCCCGCCGGTTCTTCCTGTGCCTGGGGACTGCGCTCCACGGGGCTCGATGTCGTCATCCTCGATCGCGCTACCTTTCCTCGCGATAAGCTCTGCGGCGGCTGGATTACGCCCCTGGTCCTCGAGGCGCTGGAGATCGATCCTGCTGGCTATGTTGGTAGCGCCAATGGCAATGCCCGCATCCTGCAGCCCATTACCGGATTTCGCGTCAGCTGCCTGGAACAGCCCGACGTTGCCGTTCACTATGGCCGCACGGTCAGCTACGGCATCCGCCGCTGCCAGTTTGACGACTATCTGCTGAAGCGCTCAGGAGCGCGGCTGCGCCTGGGCGAGGCCCTCAATCGTATCGAGCGCTCAAAGGATGGCTGGATCGTAAACGGCGAGATCAAGACCCGTGTTCTCGTCGGCGCCGGCGGGCATTTCTGTCCCGTCTCGCGCTGGATGGGAAATCGCGACGCGGTTACTCCGGTTCTGGCGCAGGAGATCGAATTTGAGATGGACAGTTCCCAGGCCGCCGCCTGCACCTTCGCCGGAGAATGTCCCGAGCTCTTCTTCTGCCGCGACATCCGCGGCTACGGGTGGGTCTTCCGCAAGAGCCACTACCTGAACATTGGCCTGGGACGCCTCGACAAGCATGCCCTCTCCGCCCACCTGCACCGCTTTGTTCAATCCCTGCGGCAGAGCGGAAGGCTCGCTTTCGATCCTCCCGCCAACTTTGCTGGCCACGCCTACCTGCTCTTCGGTCACTCGCAGCGAACGCTCGTCGCTGACGGCGTGATCCTCACCGGCGACGCCGCCGGCCTGGCCTACCCGCAAAGTGGCGAGGGCATTCGCACCGCCGTAGAGTCCGGCTTGATTGCCGCGCAGGTCGTCCGAGCCGCCGCCGGCGACTACCGCCGCCAGCGTCTGCAGCCCTACGTCGCGAAATTAAGGGAGCGTTTCCAGCAGCGGCCAGGCAGGTTGGAAGTCCTGTTCCGCCACCTGCCCCGTGGGCTTCGCGATGCCTGCGCCCGGCGATTGCTCAGGAACGCCGGTTTCTGCCGCAATGTGATCGTCGAGAACTGGTTCCTTCACACTCAAGATCAGAGGCTGCCCGGCATAGCAACAACCCCATGATCGCGCCCACCACTTGCGATTGGGAATTCAAAATTTGCCGCTTGCCCCGCTGCACTCCTTCTCCAGCGCCACGGCGCGCGGGAACAGGATGTTGTTCTCCAGGTGTATGTGCTGGTGCAGGTCCTGCTCAAACTCTTCGAGCGAACTGAACAGCGTGCCGTAGCTGAAGCAGGCGTCGGCCGGCAGCGCGTAGTTGTTGGTGGCCTGGCGCATTTCGCGAAGTTTTTCGCCGGCGCCGTCGTGCTCCATCCTCATCACCCGGATCGGATTTTCGACCGTCCCAAAGCACGACGGCCCGCACTTGCCCGCCACCGCCATCTGCCGCACGTAGGGGAACAGAATCTGCTCTTCCTTCATCAGGTGCGTCGCCAGCTCGCTGCCCAATGCCGCAAATGCCGCCTGGACCGTGGCCAGCTCGGGATGATTCTTGCCGTGCACACCCACCACTCTGGCGATCAGGGCCTGCAGGCGCGGAACCTCCGCCTTCACGTACGTGTGGTGCTTCTGAATGATGTGATCCACCAGCTCGTCGAGCGGGGCGTGGCTCCAGTCGCGGTCGGCCGCCACGCGCGTGACCGTGCCCTCTTCCAGCGCGCGCAAGACCTGCTCCGTTGAAAGCTTCGCCTCCGCGCAAGCCTCCGCCAGCGGCTTCTGTCCTCCACAGCAGTAGTCGATGCCCAACTTCTCGAACACTCGCGTTGCGTTCGGCACTTCCACCGCGAGCTCGCGGACGGTCTTGGATGCAGTGATCGGCATAACAGCAGTCTCCTGGTTGCAGTCGGTTTGGGAGTCGGTGTCCGGCTCTGCGCTTCCTATCAGCGCGCCCAGTTCCGCTGCGATCTTTCTGGCATCCTTGTTCGCCGCCAGCAGGATCTGGAGAGACTTGCGGGCCATCCCAAACTCCCTCGCCAAGAGACTAGCGGCGCCCCTGAGCCGAGCCGATGACTTATGTCACAGCTTGCTTCCGTTGCACTGCCCACCAGTTAAGAGGCACACCCCATGAGGCGAATGGTGAATTTCCCCAAGGTTGTGAATGTAATGGACCTGCTGTTTTCCGGATTGCAGTTTTCTACGATTGCTGTTCAGGCCTAGCCCTGCTGATCGCGGATCTCGGCTTCCAGTCGGGCGAGGTCGGGGATGGTGATGTTCTTGCCCTCCATCTGGATCAGTCCCTCCGCCTGCAGCCGGCTCAGGTTGCGCGAGACCAGCTCCCGCACCGTGCCGATCTGCGACGCCAGCTCCTGGTTGCTGACGTTGACCTGGAAGTCGGCGCGCCCGCTGCGGTGGCCCGCCTCGCGCGCCAGGCGCAACAGCAACCCTGCCAGGCGATGCCGCACCGTGGTGAAAGAAAGCTCCTCGATGATGCCCACCAGCCGCCGCAGCCGCAGACCTACCATCCGCAGCACCTTCAGCGCCACCTCCGGGTGCTCCACACACAGCGCGCGAAAGTCGCTGCGGCTGATGAACAGCAGCGTGGACTCGGCTGCAACCATTGCCGACGCCGGATAGGCGCCGCCATCGAACACCGGCAGTTCGGCCACCGAACTGCCCGCCTGCTCCACCGTCAGCACCTGCTCCCGCCCACCCGCCGAAGTCTTGAAGATGCGCACCGCGCCCGACTCCACGATGTACAGCCCGTTGCAGGGATCGCCTTCATTAAAGATCAGCTCGCCCGCCGCGTAGCGCCGGGGGACGGCGCGCTCGGCCAGGAATCTCAGTTCCGCCTGCGAGAGATCGGCGAATATCGGTACGCGCCCGAGCACGCTGGCACGCCCGCTCTTTGCATCCGCGGCATCCGCCATAGCCGGTATTGTAAAGGCCCTGGCCCCACCCATGGTTGCCCCCATCCTGTTAGGATGTCCCACTGGAGTTCAATTCCCACCGAAGCGAGAGAGATGGGACATCCGCGCCTCGATCTCAAGAACAAAACTGCTGTGGTAATTGGCGGCACCTCCGGCATCGGCCTGACTCTGGCGCGTGGACTCGCCTTGGCTGGCGCCAATGTTGTGCCCACCGGTCGCCGTCCCGACCTGGTTGAGGCCGCTTGCGAGAAGGTCCGCGGCCTGGGCATGCAGTCCCTGGCCGTCACCTGCGACGTAACTGACCGTGCCAGCCTGGAAAATCTGTCCAAGGCCGCCTGCGACGCCTTTGGCAGCGTCGAAATCCTGGTCAACGCCGCCGGCCGCACCCGCCGCACCCCCACCCTCGACTTGCCTGAGGAAGAGTGGGACGAAGTGATGGACACCAACCTGACCGGCGCCCTGCGCGCCTGCCAGATTTTCGGCCGCCACATGCTGGAACGCCGCTACGGGCGCATCATCAACATCGCGTCTCTGTCTTCCTTTGTCGCCCTCTACGAGGTGGCCGCGTATGCTGCCAGCAAGTCGGGACTGGTCTCGCTCACCCAGTCGCTCGCCATCGAATGGGCGCGCCACGGCGTGTGCGTCAACGCCGTTGCTCCCGGGGTGTTTCGCACCGCCTTGAACGCGGATCTGCTCGACGGCACGGCACGTGGCCAGGAATTTC
>Ga0187788_10000383_pt1 | contig 12113 bp, 8 predicted proteins | sample 1015_BV01_MP10_2_FD_133008 | JGI IMG/M metagenome (GOLD analysis project Ga0187788, IMG submission 133008) | Tropical peat soil microbial communities from peatlands in Department of Meta, Colombia - 1015_BV01_MP10_20_MG | ecosystem: Environmental > Terrestrial > Soil > Wetlands > Peat | place...
GCCCGGCGTATCCGTGGGAACCGTCGACGGGGTCGGCGGCGCAGGGGTCAAGGAGGGGGTGGCGGACGGCGGCGAGGTGCGCGTGGCCGGCAGGGGCGGCGCGGCCGTCAGAGTGGCGGCCACGCCGGTCTGCAGTACGGAAGCCGGCGGAGCGGCGGCCTGCCGATTGCAGGCCGCCGCGGCGAAAGCCAGCAGGGAAAGCGCCAGAGCGCGTCGCCTCATGGGATGAAATCGATGTTCCAGTAGGCGAAGTCGTCGAAGGTCCCGGTCAGATCATACGTCTGCGAGGCGCGGGTGTACAGAGCGAAGGTGCCGTAGGAATGCTTGTAGTTGGTGTCCCAGTATTCCCCGACCGGCTGGCCGTTGATGAACAGGCGGAAACGGGCCTGGTACCCCCAGACCCCGAGGCGGTTGGTGGCGCCGGGGCCGGTGTGGATGGCCGGCGAAGGAGTCCAATCGATGAACTCCACCTGGTCGCCGCCGACTTGATGGAGGCGGAAGCGGTAGGCGCCGTCGCAGGAGACCTCCAGCGAATAGCCGCCGGCGGCCGTGTCGCGGTCAACGCGAATTGCCATGCCCAGAGAGTCGCGCCCGACGCAGTCGCCATTGGTGGCGCTGACCTCCGCGTAGACGTTGCCGGAGGCGGTGTCGGTGTACGTCCACCAGGTGTAGATCTCCTCCGGTTCGTAGTCGATGCCGAACAACTTGCCGTCGGCAACCCAGTAGGCGGCGCGGCCGGCGGTGTCGTAGTCGAACCAGGCGTCGGGGTTGTCGAAGTAATCGACGTGGTCCGGATGCGCGAGGTCGAGCTTGGCGCGCGGGTCGTCGGCCGCGACCTGCGGCGGCGTAGGGGTGGGCGGCAATTCGAGCCGCCGGGGGCCTTCCTGCGTGGGCGCCACCTCCGTCGCCTCGGCTTGCGCCATTGCTTCGGTGGCGGTGGCCTGGGCCTGAGGGGCGGTCAGCCCGCGCCCCATCAGGCGGTCGATGACGGAGCACGACAGGATCAACAAGACCGCCGCGCTCCAACCGGCGACGAACCGCAGACGTGGCTTCATGGATCCCTCCCCGCCTAGGGAGTGAGCATGACCTTCCCGGAATCGCCGGAGGCCATTCGCTCGAAGGCGTCATGGAAATCCTCCAGCGAAAACCGGTCGGTCACCATAGGAGAGAGGTCCACGGCACCGGAGCGGATGAGGCCGCGGCCCTGATACCAGGTTTGCCACAAGCGGCGCCCGCTGATGCCCATGACATGCGCCGCCTTGAAGACGATGTGGTGGTTCCAGTCGAAGGGGAAGGGGCCGGGTGCCACCCCGAGCAGCGCGGCATCGCCGCCGGGCTTGAGCAGACTGAAGCCCTGATCGATGGCCATGGGCGCCCCCGACATTTCCAGGAGCACGTCCACCCCTTCGCCGTCGGTGGCCTGACGCACCTGCTCCAGAACCGGATCGTCGGCGGCGTGAAGCGCCAGGTCGGCGCCCATGCGGCGAGCGAAGTCGAGGCGGAAACGACTGATGTCGGTGGCGTAGATGGCGCGGGCGCCGATGGCGCGGGCGACGGCCACCGTCATGAGGCCGACCGGGCCGCAGCCGGTGACCAGCACCTTCTTCGCCCGCAGGTCGAAGGCGAAGGCGGTGTGGACGGCGTTGCCGAAGTTCTCCTGCAGGACGGCAATCTCGAGAGGCAGGTCGGGTGGATTGGGCCAGGCGTTCTGCGCCGGGACGGCGATGTATTCGGCGAACCCGCCGTCGCGGTCGATGCCGAGCAGGCGGGTGTTCTCGCAGATGTGGCCCTGGCCGGTGCGGCAGAAGGCGCAGGTGTTGCAGATCACGTGGGACTCAAGCGAGACGAATTCGCCCACGGCCGGCGTGCTGACCATGGCGCCGCGATCGACGACCTCGCCGCAGATCTCGTGCCCCACCACGAGCGGTGGGTGGACGCGGCCGGCCGCCCACGGGTCCCAGCGGTAGACATGCAGGTCGGTACCGCAGATGGAGGCGGCCCGCACCCGAACCAGGACGTCGGACGGACCGATGGCAGGGACCGGGACCCGCTGCATCTCGAACCCGGGTGCGGCAGAGGGCTTGACGACGGCGCGCATCGTCTCGGTCATGCGCTCCTCCTTGGGGATCCTCGGGCAGGCGCGAAAGACACGGCCACACCCCTGTGGGCCATGCCCGGGGAGGCCGGCGGCGGCGAGTATAGCATCAGGGTGCCGCAGCGAAGCGCTGCGACGAGGCTCGGCTAGGCGCGCTCGCGCAGCAGACGCTCGGCCGTCAGCCGGGCTGAGATCAACGCCGTCGGGACACCCGTGCCCGGGTGGGTACTGGCACCGACGAAGTACACGTTGCGCAGCTGCGGGTGGCGATTGGCGGGGCGGAAGTAGGCCATCTGCGTCAACGTGTGGCTCAGTCCGTGGGTCGAACCGCGCACCAGGTTGTAGCGCCTACGCCAGGAGAGCGGTGTGTAGTTCGCTTCGAACTTGATGTGCGCCTCGAGATCGCCTTCCCCTAGTTCCGCCAGCCGCTGCAGCACGGCACGCCGGGCGCGCGCGCGAAGGGCCGGCCAATCTTGAGGATGGTCGTCGTCCAGGTGGCCGACGGGGACGATGGCCGTCAGGGTGTCCTGCCCGGGCGGCGCCAGCGAAGGATCGATGTGGGCCGGCGCGTGGACGTACACGCTCGGGTTGTCGGGCAGGGTGTGGCGGCGGTCAAGCGAGTCGAAGTTCCCGGCGTAGTCATCGGCCAGGAAGAGCGTGTGCGGCCCGACGGATTCGACCGGGCGGTCAATGCCCCAGAAGAAGCTGATGACCGAACACGAGTAGCGCAGGCGCGCCAGGCGCGCCGCCTGGCCGTCCGCCGGCAGGAGCTGCTGATAGACGTAGGGCAGGTCGGCGTTGGCGATGACGGCCTGGGCCTCGAACGTGCGCCCGTCCTCCAGGACGAGCCCCTCGGCCGACGCGCTCTGCGTGGCGATCCGGCGCACCGGGGTGTGGAAGTGAAACTCGACGCCCGCCTCACGGGCAATGGTCATCAACGCTTCGACAATCCGGTACATGCCGCCGCGCGGGAAAAAGACGCCGTGGACCAGTTCGCTGAACGGCATCATCGAGAAGAGAGCGGGGGCTTCGAACGGACTGAGGCCCATGTAGATGTCCTGGAAGGTAAAGGCGGCCTTCAGGCGCGGGTCGTCGAAGTAAGCCTGCATGTGGCGGTAATGAGGCAGGAAAGCGCGCGCTTGCCTCAGCAGGGTCAGGGCCCGCGGAGACAGCACGTCGGCCCACAGTCTCGGCTCGCGCTCGACCAGATTGCTCATGGCCCAGGCGTAGTCGCGGGCGCCATCCTCCAGATAGCGGCGCAGGGCGGCAAAGCTCCCCGCTTCGATCGTCTCCAACTGGCGGCGCATCGGCTCTTCTTCCGAGGTCAGCGCCAGCTGGCTGCCGTCGTCGAAGACCAGGCGATAGGTTGGATCGATGCGCACCAGGTCGAGGCTCTGGGCCAGCGACGCGCCAAGGGCGGCGAACTCCTGGCGGTAGACCAGGGGCAGTACCAGCAGGGTAGGTCCGGTGTCGAAGTGATGCCCGTCGCGCCAGAAGTGGTCGAGGCGCCCGCCTGGTCGACCGTTCTTCTCAAACACATGCACCCGCTGCCCCAGGCGGGCCAGGTGCGCAGCGGCGGCGATGCCCCCGACGCCGGCGCCGATGACCGCGACCGGTCGTTCCCCGCGCCCGGCGGCGCTGGTGGCGTGTCCGTTGCGGCCGGGCCGGAGGGAAAGCCTCATGCCGGGTCCGATCCTTTCGCCCGCGCCGAGCGGCCGGAGTACGTGGAGAGCGTGGCCGATCGGCCCTGACGGCGGATCGCCGCCAACAGGGCCGGCGCGAAGACCCCCAGCGGCCGGCGACGCCTGGGCGCCGAGATCGCCGGCTCGGGGACGCGGAATCCTTCGCTCTCGATCACGTCGAGACACTCTTCGAAACGGAGGCAGTAGGCCAGACCGGCGACACGGAAGCGCAGGTTGTCGATCTGCACCAGGTAGAGCCGGCCGAGGCGGAGGCAGCGGCGGGCTTGTTCGACGCGACGTCGCACCCACGCCAGGTAGGAGGGGTGGTCGAATTGCTCCGGAGTGAGATCGGCTGCCTGCAGAGCCTCTCGCGGGATGTTGAAGTAACCGCGTGCCACGTCCTCGCGCGTGTCGCGCAGCATGTGGGCCACGTGGGCGCCGGCGGCGGCCAGATGACGTGCCGGCGAGGGCGTCGCCGGACGCCCGCCGATGAAGTAGTGAAGGGCTTCGGTTACGCCCAGTGCCAGGCGGCGGGTGTAGCCGCTCAGCTCCTCGGCGGAGATCCATCGGCCGCGCCGGGCCGTGTCGAAGGTCATGACCTCCATCAAGTTGCGGATGTACAGCGCCAGGCCGCCGACCGGATCTCGATCGCGACGGAGGAGGTCGAGCAGCAGGTTCTCTTCGGGCTCTTGCGCCGGGAGGCGCCGGCCGCGGTAGGCGGCGCCGATCAACTGGTTCTGGCGCGTCAGGAATGCCTGGGCGGCGGGACGATTGAACTCACCGAGGTCCAGGCGGTCATCCACCCAGCGGAAATAGGCGTAGGCGCGGAAAGCGTCGGCGGTGAGTCGCCGATCGGCGAGCAGCCGGATGGTGGTGTAGGCGTGGTCATTGCCCGATCGGGTAATGGAACGGGCCAGAGTTTCACTGGGAGTCGCCATAGCAGGTGCGGCCGCGCCGCGGCCAAGGAGAAGCATAACGGAGGACGCGCTGTTGGGGAACGAAGATGCTCCTGCCTGAGGCGAGCGACCTTCCTCAGCTGACCCGCCCGAGTCGCGCTGGGGGGATCGAGGCCTTCTGCGGGGCTGAAGAGACACCCAGGTCGAGACCGCCACCGGCCTCGAAATCGATGCGATCGGCGAAGGCCCGGCCAATCTGCTCGAGCAGCTCGACGGCCCACACGGCGTCCATCCCGATGCCGGTCGGATCGACGCGCGGCGGGACGGCCACGCCCAGGTCCTTCAGAATCGGGCGGGAAAGGTCGAGCTGGTAGCGGCGGAAGTCGAGCCGCCCTGGCTGGCCGTATTCGCGGCGGGTGATGTAGGTCTGCCAGTCGGCCGAGTCGCCCAGCAGTTCATCCAGCACCCAGAAACCCCAGTCGACGATGCTGGCGCGCGGGGCATCGATGCTGTGCGGCGAGCGGCCTGTGCCGAAGGACAACATGCGGGTCTCTCCCGCCGGGTAGCGGCCGGCGCTGTAATGGAACGCCTCCACCACCGCCTGGTAGCAGGGGTTGCCGGCGACGCCGACGCCGCCGTCGACCCAGATGTATTCCTGGCCGCGGTGGGTGGCCTGATGGGGCGGGAAATACGTCGGCGCGGCGACGCTGGCCAGGACGGCGTCGCGCAAGGGCAGGTCGCCCCACAAGCCGGCGTTTCCCTCCTGGTCGCGGACGAAGAAATCCGTCCGGCCGGTACGGGTGTTCTTGGCCGTGATCATCACGTCGATCGGCAGACTGTTCAGCGGGAGATGGGCGCCCATCTCGGTCAACAGGCGGGCGACGAAGTCGAGACGATAGCGATGATTGCCCTTGTTGAGGACAACCTGCCACCAGGGCAAGCGTTGAAAGGCGTCCGTCGCCAACTCACGGTACAGCGAGAGCAGGCCGCGGGCGCTGACGCCGAGTGCGATGCCGCCGGCGATGACGGCGCCGGTTGAGGTGCCGGCCGCCATGTCGAAGATCTCGCGGCACGGGCGCCCCAGACGCGACTCGAGCCGGACCAGGCAGGCCAGCGGAATGATGCCGCGTACCCCTCCGCCGTCGATCGACAGGATCGTCTTCATCGGAGACGGCTTGTTGCGGAAATCGTGCCGGAGGCGGAAGTCCTCCGGCATCTGCCAGAGGATGCGCATGGCTGCATCTTGCCGCACCAGGGAGGTCCTTCGCCGGGCCCAGACGCTCCCTGAACGCGGGTTCCCCATCGCAGACCGATGTAGGGAGCCGTGGCAAAGTGGGTGGACAGAAGGAGCGCGGGATCCCCTGCGCGGGCGCTTCCTCGATCGACACCGAGCTGGCCTTCAGCCAAGCGTCGTTTCCACCATCTCAAAACCGAAGACCTCTCCAAAGGCGGAGATGACCTCGCCACGGACTCGCTCCATAGAGGGGACGGGATTCATCAACTGCTCGAGCGACACCACCGGGTGGTCGACCAGCCCGCAGGCAACAATCCCCTCCCAGTAGTCCATCTCCGGGGTGACGTTGAGGGCGAAACCGTGCCGGCTGACTCCGGCCGGGTCGACCTTGACTCCGATGGCGGCCACCTTGGCCGGACGACGACGGGCCGCCGGAGGGCAGCGGGGGCAGCGCGAGGCGACATCCGGCTGCACCCACACTCCGGTCAGACCAGGTTGCTGTCCGCTGGCCAGGCCGAGGCGCGCCAGCGCCAGGATCAAGACGCGCTCGAGACTCCGGACGAAGCCGACGTAGTCGGCCTGGGGAAGCCGATCGTTGCCGTCGAGGCGGCCGAGTGGCATGACGGGGTAACCGACGAGCTGGCCCGGCCCGTGGTACGTGACGTCGCCGCCGCGGTCGACCCAAAGCACTTCGACCTGGCGCACCGCCCGGGTGGCTTCATCCCACAACAGGTTCTCCGCGTTTCCCCGTCGCCCAAAGGTGAAGATGTGGGGGTGCTCCAACAGGAGCAGTGCCGGCGGCTGCTCGCCCCGGCCGATGGCCGGCGCCATCTCTTCTTGCAGGTCGCGGGCTACCTGGTAGCGAAGGATTCCAAGGTGGACGACGCGACAGGGAGGCTTCTCGCCAGACATCAACGGCCGGCGCGATTATAGCGGAGGCCTTCGCGGGTAGAATGACCGCGTGACATCCGCCGCGCAGACGGTGCGGCTCCGCCGCCAGCGTCGCCGTCGGGCGACGGGTGGCGGCATGCCGGGCGCCGCCCTGTTGGCCGTCGTCTCTGTCGCCGTGTTGAGCCTCGGCGGCGTTGTCGTGGCCGGCGGGCGAGCCGTGCTGGCGGCGGCCGCAGGTCTGCCGCCGGCCTCCTCGCTGGAGACCTTCTTCGGCCCGCAAGGTCGCGAGCGCTTTCGCCCTGCCCAGTTGTTCGATCGCAGCGGCACGGTCCTGCTGGCCGAGGTCATTCATCCGTTGGCGCAGGACCGCCAATGGCGTTCGCTCGACAGCCTACCGCAAGCGGTCCGCCAGGCGACGGTCGCTTCCCTCGATTCCACGTTCTGGACCAATCCCGGCTACAACCCATCCGCCGCCGCGCGGGCACTCGCTCGTTCGGTGGTCGGGGGCGCCTCGCCCGAGGCGCCTCGCACCATCACCGAGATGGTAGCCCGCCAGGCTCTTGTGGGGGGATCGTCACCGGCCCTGGCCGGCATGCTGCTGGCGGGCGATATCGCCGCAGCCTATCCCAAGGAGCGAGTGCTGGAGTGGTTCCTCAATAGCGCCGACTACGGGAATCTGGCGTTCGGCATCGACGCCGCGGCGCGGGTGTACCTGGGCAAGCCGGCGACCGACCTGACGCTGGCCGAGGCGGCGATGCTGGCGGCACTGCCCGGCCACCCGGAGGTCGATCCGCTGGCGGAGCCGGCGGCCGCGAGGGCGCTGCAGGAGGAAGTCCTGCAGTCCTTGCGTGCCCAGGGGTTCATCACTGCCGCCGAGCAGCGCGCGGCGCAGACGCAACCGATCAACCTACGCCGCGAGGAGGCCCGTCAGGCCATGCAGGGCCTGGGGTTCGTCGAGACGGTCTGGCAGGAACTGCGCACTCGCCTGGGCGCAGGAGCGGCCCAGAGCGGCATCCGCGTCATCACAACCCTCGACCTGGATCTTCAACTGCAGGCGGATTGCGTCGCGCGCTCCTACCTGGAGCGCATGAGCGGCGGCGACCCGACGAGCGTCCTGCCGGCGGCTGACGGATCGCCGTGTGCCGCTGCCTCGCTCCTGCCTCCCATCCGCCCGGGCGATAGCGGTATCGACCACGGGATCGATGGGGCGGCAACGGTGCTGCTCGACCCTGCCAGCGGCGAGGTGCTGGCTTTGACCGGGCCCGCCGGCGAACCGCACGCGGCCGGGAGGATCCTGACACCGTTCGTGGTCTTGAGCGCTCTCTCGCGCGGCTACACCCCGGCGACGATGGTCATCGACTCCAGCGGCTCCGCCGCAGGCGGCCCAATGCGCCTGCGCACGGCGCTCGCCGAAGACAATGACGACGTGACGGGGCAGTTGTTGCGCGCCCTCGGCGGGGATGTGGTGGAGAGCACCCTTGACTCGATCGGGTTGGGACTGGCCGGTGGTGAGCAGGTCGGTGAGGCGGACACCCGAGTGCGCCTGGACGAGCTGACGGCGGCTTTCGGGCTTCTGGCCAACCGCGGGGTACAGGCCGGGGCCGTCTCTCCCGGCGACCAGGTGGAGGCCTCCACGCTGCGGGCGGTTTTCAGCGCCGAAGGGAAGGAGATGTACCGCCTGCAGCCGGCGCGACGCAGCGTCATCTCGGAGGGCTTGGCCTACCTGCTCAATGACATGCTTTCGGATGAGGCAGCCCGGCCGGCCGATCGGGGGGCAAGCAGCCCCCTGGCCATCGGACGGCCTGCGGCCAGCGTGACCAGTGCACAGACCGGAGGCACGTGGACGATCGGGTACACGCCGCAGATCGCCGCCGGCGTCTGGGTGGGGGCGGATGAGGGTGGCCGCTTGCAGGGCATCGGCGTTTTCAACGGCGCGGCGCCGATCTGGCACGCCCTACTTCGCTACGCTACGCGCAGCCTTCCCCCGGATAGCTGGCCCAGGCCGGAAGATGTCAGCGAAGTTGAAGTATGCGACCCCTCGGGGTTCCTGCCGACGGCCTATTGCCCGCGCACGGTGCGTGAGGTCTTCCTCGCCGGTACCGAGCCGACGCACAGCGACACGCTCTTCCGACCGTTCCGCATTAACAAGGAAACCGGCCGGCTGGCGACGTACTTCACGCCGCTGGATCAGGTGCAGGAGATCGTCTACTTCGTTCCGCCGCCCGAAGCCGCGGCCTGGGCGACGGCTTCCGGGCTGGCGGCGCCCCCGACCGAATATGACCGAGTCCTTCCGCCGGCGACCGCCGACGCGGACGTGAAGGTGCGCTCGCCGGAGTTCTTCAGCATCGTCGGCGGCGAGGTGGGCGTGATCGGCCGGGCCGCCGGCGACGGCTTCGCCAGCTACCGGCTCGATGTCGGTGAAGGCCTCGACCCGCGTCAATGGCTGCAGATTGGCAAGGAGCAGGCGACCCCGGTGGCGGACGGCCTGCTCGGCCGATGGGATACCTCGGGCTGGAACGGGGCCGCTATTCTCCGCCTCACGGTGGTGCATGGCGACGGGACGGTCGAGACCGCCGCCGTCCCGGTCACGGTCGACAATCGCCCACCAACGGTCGAACTCCTGCTGCCGGTGGACGGGGCCGAGTTCAGTCCGGCCTCCGACCCCGCTGTGACGATTCAGGCGGAGGCGACGGACGAGACCATGCTCGATCACGTCGTGCTCCTGGTCGATGGCCGGGTTGTTCTTTCGAGGGACGCGGCGCCGTGGTCGATGCATTGGCCATTAGGCGCGGCCGGAGAGCACACCGTCCGAGCCCGGGCCTGCGACGCGGCCGGGAATTGTGCCGATTCGGCGGAGGTGACCATCCGGGTCGTCCGCTAGACCGCCGGCGCAGGAGAGGGTCGTGCGGAGGGGCGAAGCCTGGCTTCGCCCCTCCGCGCGTTCAAGTCAGTAGATGATGATCTGCGTGGGGGTGCGCGTCGGGGTCTTGCTCGGGGTCAGGGTCGGGGTAGGAGTCGGCGGGACGGGGCAGACGCCCGGCTCGTTGCCGACGGGGTTGAAGTCGAATCCCCAGCGACAGGTATTGTCGATCAGGGCCAAGTCTTTGATCGGGTACTGCGAATTCTCACTCAAGGGGGACCCGGCCTGCGCCAGCGAGAAATGATCCTGGTAGTCGTACCAGCCAGGTTGTGGGTCGGCAAGGGCCCACACCCCCCAGAGGAATTCATTGTCGCCGCCGATGAGGCCCGGCTTGAGGGCGATCTGGACGACCTTCGGATCATTGGGCGACAGGCGGATCCAGGCGGCGTCCGGATCGGGGCCGGCCCCCTGATCGAAGACCAGCGTCTCGTATCCATCGCCGACGCCGGAGGGCGCGTCGGCACGGACCGGGGTCTGAGCCCCGACGTCGTTATTGGCATCCTGGTAGGCGCGCACGCCGTCGGTGCTCCAGGTCGTGGTGGCGGGAGCCGAGCCGACGACCAGCCAATCGCCACGGCCGTCGAGATCCAGATCGAACTCGGCGCCGTAGAAGGCCGGTTCCGAGGCCGAGGGGGGGTTCTCGAGGAATAGAGAAAGGTACAACCACCCGGCCGTGGCGGCGATCTCGCCTCGCGTCAGGTCGAGGTATCCCTTGTAGTCCATCACCTGCGAAGTGAAGGGGCGCTCGAAGAGGCCGTTGTTGAAATCGTCGGCGATGCTGCGATGTTCGGTGGCCAGAACGGCGGAGGAGCGGTCGGTCATGTAGCGCGCCGCCGAGGGTGGTTCGCCCGGAAAGAGCGTGTGGACGATGGGCACGGTCGCGGTCGCTTCGGGTGTGGCGACCGCCAGCGTTGGAGGCTGACCGGTGGCCGACGGGACGGCGGTGTCGCTTGGTTCGGGGCTGGCCGCCGGCGCCTGGGAGGGGAGGTTGACCGCGTTGCAGGCCAGGGCGGCCGCGGCCAGCAGGAGGACGACGAGGGTCAGACGCACTTGTCGCATCGGCGGGGGCTCCTCGAAGGCTGGTGGCTGCGGGGTGGCGACCCGGTCCGGCCGATCCCTTCCGAGCCGGCCGCCAGCGAACCAGGCGCGCCGGAGGCGCCGGGGCGTCTCAGGGTGCGTAGGGCTGCCAATCCGGTTGCTGGTCTCGCGCCGGGTTGTTGGTCAGGTTCACCTGGTCGGCGCCGGCGGAGGTCATGCGGTAGACCTCCGGGTTCTGGTCGCGGGTCGAGGTGAAGGCGATGAAATTTCCGTCGGGGGAGAAGGTGGGCTCCTTGTTCCCGGCCGACGAGGTCAATTTCACCCAGCCGCGCGGATCGTTGATCGGTACGATGTAGATCTCGTTGCTGCCGGGCTGCACCCAGGTGAACGCCAGGTAGCCGGTGGTCGACCAGTCGAGATCGTCGGCGCCGATGAGCTTGTCGGCTCGATCGAAGCGGTTGCCGCCCCCGCCGCCGGGCCCGCCGACGTAGATGCGGCCGGGTGCGCCGCGGATGCGGGCAATGACGGCCAGTTGACCGCCGTCGGGTGACCAGGCCGGATTCGACTCGGGCGAGAAGTTGGGGTCGGTCATCGAGACGAACTTGGCCTCACCCGGTGTGCATGGATCGGGGTACGGGTCGCAGTTGATCGGCATCACGTACAGGAAGGCATCCGATCCGCCCCGCCGCGTGCTGGCGAAGGCGATCGAGTGGCCGTCGGGCGCCCAGCGTCCCAGCGTGTCGTCGCCGACGCTGTTGGTGAGATTCGTCTCGTTGGTCCCGTCGGCGTTGATCACGAACAGGTCGAGGCCCAGATCGTTGCCATACTGATCGACGCCGCCCGGCCTGCTGTACAGGATGCGCCGGCCATCGGGCGACCAACGCGGGTTCTGCTTGTTCTCGGTGCCGAAGGTCAGCTGGGAGGGGTCTGAGCCATCGGGGTTCATGGTCCATAACTGAAGGAAGCGGCGGTCGGCGCGGTCGCTGACGAAGACGATGCGGCCGCCGCCGCCAAGCAGCGGGGCTGCGGTCGGGGTGATCGTCGGAGTCGCGGTGGCCTGCGGCGCGGCGGTGCCGGTGGGAAGAATCTCGGTAGGGCGCGGCGTAGAAGTGATTTCGACGATGACCGCCCTTTGCGTCGCTGGAGTGGTCGTCTTGTCGCCGTTCAGGGCGCCCAGAGCCAAGGCACCGCCTCCGGCCAGGAGCAGGACGCCGAGCAGGCCGGCACCGCCGAGCAGGACAAAGAGCCAGACGCGGCTGCCGCGCCGCGGCGGGGCCGCCGCCACCGTCGGGGCGGCGACGTGAGCCGACGGCTTGCGGATCGTCTCCATCGCCAGTTCCCCGCGCAGCGCGGCGAC
>Ga0187788_10000384_pt1 | contig 12106 bp, 9 predicted proteins | sample 1015_BV01_MP10_2_FD_133008 | JGI IMG/M metagenome (GOLD analysis project Ga0187788, IMG submission 133008) | Tropical peat soil microbial communities from peatlands in Department of Meta, Colombia - 1015_BV01_MP10_20_MG | ecosystem: Environmental > Terrestrial > Soil > Wetlands > Peat | place...
CACGCCGTCCCCCAGCACGCCGTCCCCCAGCACGCCGTCCCCCACCACGGACGCCGTCGCGGGCCTGCGCGACCAGGTGCGGCGGGTCCTGGACGGCGCCGACCGGATGGACGCCGACCACGCCTTCGAGATCGGCGAGCGGCGGATCTGGGCCCGGGTGCGGGTGCGCCGGATGAAGTCGCGCGGCCGCGTGGCGGCGGTGGTGTCCGCCGTCGACGTGAGCGAGCAGACCGAGGCGATGCACGCGCTGCAGGCCCGGGCGCACCGCAACGCCGTGCGCGCCAGGATGGCCGCCTACACCGACGACATGCTGCTGATCAACGGCCCGGACGGCCGGATCGAGTGGGTCAACGAGTCGTTCGTGCGCAAGACCGGCCTGAGCCCGGACGAGGTGGTCGGGCGGCCGCGGACCGATTTCATCACCGGGCCGTTCCGGGACAGCGAGGAGTACCGGGACCTGCACGCGGCCCTGTCGGCGGTCCGCCCGGCTCTGGCCGAGTTCCTCATGCCCACCCGGGACGGGCGGTCGATGTGGGTGTCGCTGCGGGCCGAGACGCCTGTCGTCGCCGACGCGCACGTCGTCGGGCAGCTGATCGTCGAGCGGGACGTCACGCAGCTGCGGGAGGAGGAGTCCCGGACCAGGCACAGCCTGGCGCGGGCCACGTCCCTGGCCGACGAGCTGCGCGAGCAGAGCAACCGGCTGCAGGAGCAGCTGCGGGACCGGGACGCCCAGGTTCACCGGCACCGGCGGGCCTACCGCGACTTCGTCGCGCTGGCCTCCCACGAGCTGCGCACCCCGCTGACCGCGGTCATGGGGTACCTGGAGATGCTGCACGAGCAGCAGGCGACGGCGACGTCGCTGCAGCAGGGCTTCCTCGAGGCGGCGCTGCGCAACACCGCGCGGCTGGAGCACCTGGTCGACGGTCTGCTGACGCTCAACCAGATCGACACCGGTGACCTGACCCTGGCCACCACCCTGGTCGACGTCGACGACGTGCTCCACGCCGTGGTGGCGAAGTTCCTGCCGCGCGCGGAGCGGCGCGGGATCCGGATCGAGGTCCGGGGCCCCGGCCTGGCCGCGATGACGGATCGCCGCAGGCTCGACCAGATCGTGGAACACCTGCTGGCCAACGCGGTGAAGTTCACACCGGACGGCGGGTCGATCGGGGTCAGCGGCACGGTGAGCGAGGACCACCTGACGATCGAGGTGCGCGACACCGGGTGCGGCATCCCCCCGGACGACCTGCCGCAGGTGACGCAGCGGTTCTACCGCGGCGGGACGCCGACCGGCGAGGCCCCGGGGGCCGGGCTCGGCCTGGCCATCGTGGAGGAGCTGGCCGGCCTGATGGACGGCAGCCTCCGGCTGACCAGCGTCCCCGGCCAGGGCACCACGGCCACCGTCGAGCTCCTGCTGGTGCCCGAGCCGACCGCAAGCTCGGCCGGTCCGGTGCCGGACCACGCTTCGTAGCCGCCGCCGGGAGCCCCGTGACGGGGATGCTCCGACCGGGCGACGGGCGTGGCGCCCGTGGCTCCTCCCTCGTAGCGTGCACACTGGTAGGGCAGATCCGTACAAACAGACCAGTACAGGCGCATCGATGCAGCAGACAGTTCGGTACGACGTGGTGTGGCATGCGCGCCCACCGGAGGAGGTCCAATGATCCGCCGGCAGATGAAGGGTGAGCAGGTACGCATCACCTTCGCCATCCCGGAAGACGTCCCGGCCGGCCGTGTCTCGGTGGTCGGGGATTTCAATGATTGGACCCCCGGCGTTCACACGATGATCAAGCGCGCCAACGGCATGCGCAGCGTCGCCGTGACCGTCCCCACGGGCACGGTGACCCGGTTCCGTTACCTCGGTGAGAACGGGCGCTGGTTCGACGACCCGGACGCCGACGCCCGCGACCGCGAGGACGGCGTCCTCATCGTCTGACCCGATGAGCTGATCCATCGACTGACCGGTCGGGGTCATCCGCGCCGCAGCACCCGCGAGCGTCACACCCGCGACCGGGAGCCCGGGAAGGTCTCACTCGTAAGCGAAAGGGCCGTAAAGGTCGCGCCCGCGGGCGTTGCAGCCGTGCCTGCAGTGCAAAGCGGTTGTCGACGAGACTCCGTCGCAGCCGGATCAGGCGCGGCCGCGGGCACCACCGAGGGCCCGGCGGGTCAGCAGGCGGGCGAGGTGCCTGCGGTAGGCCTCGCTCGCCTGCAGGTCCGCGGTCGGCGACGTGTCCCGGTCTGCGAGGGCGGCGGCCTCGGCCGGTGACGCCCCCGCGGTGAGAGCCTCCTCCGTGGCCGCAGCCCGCACGGGGGTCTGCGCCATCCCGGCCAGGGCCACCCTGCCGTCGACGGCAGCGGCGGCCACGACCGCCCAGTCGTTGGCCCGCCGGACGAACTTCTGGTAGCCCCAGGGCGCGTCCGGGCACCGCGGCACGCGGATCTCGACGAGCAGCTCGTCCGGTGCTGTGCTGGTCTGCAGGAAGCCCGTGAAGAACTCGGTGGCCGCCACCCGGCGCTCACCCCCCGGCCCCTGCAGCACCAGCGTGGCGCCCAGCGCCAGCACGGCGGCGGGCAGGTCTGCCGCCGGGTCACCGTGCACCAGCGACCCGCCGATCGTGCCGCGGTTGCGGATCTGTTGGTCGCCGACCAGGGCGGCGACGTCGGGCAGCAGCGGCACCTCGGCGCGCAGCACCGGGGAGGACACCAGATCGGCGTGCCGGGTCAGCGCCCCGATCGCCACGTCCTCACCCTCGATCCGGATGTGGCGCAGGGCGTCCAGCCGGCCGACATCCACCAGCAGCGCCGGGGCGGCCAGCCTCAGCTTCATGATCGGAAGGAGGGAGTGCCCGCCGGCGAGCACCTTCGCGTCCTCGCCGTGCTCGGCGAGCAGGCGCAGCGCGTCCTCGACCCTGGCCGGCCGGACGTAGTCGAACGGCGCGGGGATCATTCCGGCACCTCCGCGCCCGCTGCGGCCGCGGCGAGCACCGCGCGCACGATGTTGTGGTAGCCGGTGCAGCGGCAGAAGTTCCCCTCCAGCCCCTCGCGCACCTCTCGTTCGCTCGGGTGGGGGTTGCTGCGCAGCAGCGCCGTCGCCGCCATCACCATGCCCGGCGTGCAGAACCCGCACTGCAGCCCGTGCTCGGCCCGGAACGCCGCCTGGACCGGGTGCAGCCTGCTGCCGTCGTCGCCGGCCAGACCCTCCAGGGTGGTCACCTCGCACCCGTCCGCCTGCACGGCGAGCACCGTGCACGACTTGACCGCCTCGCCGTCCAGGTGCACCGTGCACGCGCCGCAGGACGAGGTGTCGCACCCGACGTTGGTCGCCCGCAGGCCCACCACCTCGCGCAGGTAGTGGACCAGCAGCAGCCGCGGCTCGACGTCGTCGCGGCGGGCCACACCGTTGACCGTGACCTTGACCTCCATCAGACCGCCCCTCCCGATGCCGAACCCGACCGCATCCCCGATCCGGAGCCCAGGGCCTCCCAGACCCGCTGCGGCGTCGCCGGGAGGTCGATGTGCCGGACGCCGAGGTGGGACAGCGCGTCGACCACGGCGTTCTGGATGGCCGGCGTGGAACCGATCGTCCCGGACTCACCGATCCCCTTCGCGCCCAAGGGGTTGTGCGGCGTCGGCGTCGCCATGTCGACCAGCTCGAACGCCGGCAGCTCGGTGGCCGACAGGAACGGGTAGGTGGCCAGCGTCGAGGTCTGCGGGTTCCCGTCGGGGTCGTAGACGACCTCCTCGAACAGCGCCTGCGCCGCCCCCTGGGCCAGGCCGCCGTGCCGCTGACCCTCGGCGAGCAGCGGGTTGAGCACCGTCCCGGCGTCGTCCACCGCCACCAGCCGGCGCAGCACCACCCGGCCGGACTCGGTGTCCACGTCCACCACCGCGACGTGGGCGCCGAACGGGAAGGTCGGTCCGGGCGCCTGGAACACCGTGTGCACCGCCAGCGGCTCCCGGCCCGCCAGATCGGCGAAGCTCAGCCAGGCGTGCGGCGCGCCCCGCACTGCGACCCCCCGCCGCGCGGTGTCCACCACGACGTCGTCGGGCTCGGCCTCGAGCAGCTCGGCCGCGCGGCGGCGGGCCACCTCGACCAGTTCGCGGGCGGCCTGCTGGACGGCCGCGCCACCCTGCTGCAGGCTGCGGGACCCGGCAGTTCCCCCGCCGGCCGGGACCAGGTCGGTGTCCCCGTGCAGCACGGTGATGCGGTCCACCGGGATGCCCAGCTCCTCGCTGACCAGCATCGCCCACGCGGTCGCGTGGCCCTGGCCGTGCGGCGAGGTCCCGGTGAGCACGGTCGCCGTGCCGTCCGGGTTGACCTCGACGGTCGCGTTCTCCCGAGGGCCGCCGGCCTCCATCGCCGGCCCGGTGATCTCCACGTACACCGAGATGCCGATCCCGAGCTGGACGACGTCGCCCCGCTCCCGCCGCTGCGCCTGCTCGCGCCGCAGGTCCTGGTACCCGGCCGCGGCCAGGACCCGGTCCAGGGCACCGGGGTAGTCACCGGTGTCGTAGTGGGCCCCCGCGAGCGTCACCCGCTCGCGGTCGAAGGCGGGCATCAGGTTCACCCGGCGCACCTCGGTCGGGTCCATCCCGATCTCCGCCGCGAACAGGTCCATCGCCCGCTCGATCGCGGCGGCGGCCTCGGGCCGTCCCGCTCCCCGGTAGGCACCCACCGGCGTGGCGTTGGTGACGACGCTGCGCCCGCGGGACTCCAGCCGGGGGATGTCGTAGACCCCGGGCGCCATCATCCGGGTCAGCGCGGGCAGGAACGTGCCGAACCGCGGGTAGGCACCGCAGTCCTGGAGCACCTCGAGGCGGTAGGCGAGCACGCGCCCGTCCCGCCGGCCGCCGATCGTGATCGTCTGCACCTGACCCCGCCCGTGGGTCATCGCGACCAGGTTCTCCCAGCGGGTCTCCACCCAGCGCACCGGCCGGCCGAGGTGGCGGGCCAGCCAGGCCACGACCACGTGCTCCGGGTCCGCCCCCATCTTGGCCCCGAAGCCTCCCCCGACGTCCGGGGTGATGATGTGGACCTGCTCCCGGGGCAGGTCCAGCGCCCCGGACAACTCCCTCTGGGTGACCTGCGCACCCTGGTTCGAGACCCAGGCCGTGAGCCGGCCGTCGTCCGTCACGGTCGCCGCTGTGCTGCGCACCTCCAGCGGGGCCGGCGCCAGGCGCTGGTTGATGATCTCCCGGCTGACCACGACGTCGCACCCGTCGAACAGGTCCGCGGAGGGCTGGTTCTTCCAGTCGTGCTCCATCGCGGTGTTCGTGCCCACCTCCGGGAACAGCAGGACCTCGTCCCGGGCGGCCGCCCGCGGGTCGATCACGACGGGCAGCGGGTCGAAGTCGACGAAGACCAGGGCCGCGGCGTCCTCGCCCTGGTACCGCTCCTCGGTCACCACCACCGCGACCGGCTCGCCGACGAACCGCACGACGTCCGTGGCCAGCAGCGGCTGGGCCATCGCCGCCTGCGGGCCGATCGGCGGGATCCCCGGCAGCGCGGCGAGGTCGGCGCCGGTGACCACGGCGACCACTCCCGGCGCCTGCTGCGCCTCGCCGGTGTCGATCCCGGTGATCCGGGCATGGGCGACCGGTGATCGGACGAACGTCACGTGCAGCGCGCCGCTGAGCCGCTCGTCGACGACGTCCTCGGTGTACGTGGCGCCGCGGGTGAGGAACAGCGGATCCTCGTTGCGGACGACGCGCGCGCCGATCAGGCTCATGCCGGACCTCCCCTGCTGCGGCACCTGACCGGTGGACGCCGCCGGTCGGCCGGGAGGATCCTCCCTCTCCCCGGCGGGCAACGTCCACTCCAGCGTGTCACGTGCGGTGGGCGGCCGCGGACCGCTCCGACGCGCTGGACCTGCCCGGCTCCCGCGGCACCCGCCGTGACCGATAGCAACCGTTTGCAACGGACTCTCACGCTTCGCCCAGATATACGATTCAATTTCCCTTCACGGGTGTATCACCAGAGGCCCGGACCCCCTCTCACCCGGGCGAGCGCCGTCCCCGACCCGGGCCAGCGCCTCTCGAGTGCACTCAGGAGCGGAGGCACACCACATGCGCGGAAGGTTGTTGTACGCCGGCCTGACCAGCGCGCTGCTCGTCATGGGCAGCGCCGCGGTCGCGCCCTCCTCCCAGGCGGCCGCCCCGGTGGCCTGCCCGGACGCCCTGCCCACCGAACAGGCGGTGGACGGGCTCGTCGGCACCGGGTACACGGTGGACCGCGGCACCACGCCCGCGCCCTTCACCGCCACCCTGCTGGGCCGGATCACCGACGGGATCGCCCCCGGTATCGATCTGATCATGGCTGATCTGGACTCCCCCGCGATCGACGCCGCCGGCGTCTGGGCCGGGATGTCCGGGTCGCCGGTCTACACCTCCGACGGGCTGCTGATCGGCTCGGTCTCCTACGGCCTGGCGGCCGCGTCACCGATCGCCGGCATCACCCCCGGCGCGGAGATGAAGAAGCTGCTCGACCTGTCGTCGACCTCGGTCAGCGCCGCGGACCGGGGCGTCGCGCTGGGCGCCGACAAGGTCCCGGTGACGGCCACCGTGGCCAAGCAGCTGGCGGCCACCGGTGACGCGACCCTGGCCCAGGCCTCGGCGGGCTTCCAGCGGCTCCCGCTGCCGATCAGCGTCTCCGGGCTGAGCGGGGTCTCGGCGGGTCACGGCCAGGCCGAGCTGGACCGCCTCAGCAAGCGGATCCCGAACGCCCGGATGCTCTTCGGCAGCGCCGCCGCCACGGGCGGGAACACCGCTGCGGACATCGTCCCCGGCGGCAACTTCGCCGCCGCACTCTCCTACGGCGACGCCACTCTCGCCGGGATCGGCACGACCACCTTCGTCTGCGACGGCCAGGCGGTCGCCTTCGGGCACCCGTTCCTGTTCACCGGTCCCACCAACATGTCCGTGCACCCGGCCACCGCGCTGTTCGTCCAGCCGGATCCGGTGTTCGGCTCGTTCAAGGTGGCCAACATCGGCAGCCCGGTCGGCACCCTCGACCAGGACCGGCTGGCCGGCGTCCGCGGCCAGCTCGGCACGGTGCCGCTGACGGCTCGGATCAGCTCCACGCTGACCGCGGTGGGCGGGGGCACGCGCACCGGCACGACGCGGCTGGTCTACCAGCCGTTCGCTCCGGACGTCACGGCCATCCACACCTTCACGAACATCGACCGGGTGCTCGACGCGATCACGCCGGGAACCGCCACCGTGACGACGCGGATCGTCGGGCTGCGGGAGGACGGAACGCCGTTCGTGGTGAACCGCACGGACAGCTACGCCGACCCGTTCGACATCAGCTTCGCGGTCGCCTTCGGGATCGCCGATCAGCTCTTCGCGATCGTCAACCAGCAGTTCGAGAAGGTCACGATCACCTCGGTGAACATCACCGGGACGGTCGACCCGACGTTCCGTGACTACCGGGTCGGCTCGCTGCAGGTCGAGCAGGACGGCACGTTCGTCACCCCGACCGGCAGCGTGACCGCACCCGCCGGTTCCACCCTGGCGGTCCGGCTGGGCCTGATCCCGCTCGGCGGCGGTGCGGCGAGCACCCTCGACCTCGCGGTCCCGGTCCCGGACGCCGCCGGCACGACCGGCTCGCTCACGATCGATGCCGGGCCCGCGTTCCTCGACGTCTTCTCGGCGACGTCCCTGGACGAGATCCTCGCGGCGATCCGGGCCCTGCCGCAGTCCAACTCCGCACGAGGCACGCTGAACGTCACGACCGACAGCGGCACGCTGACCACCTCGGCCTCGGCCACCGCCGACCGGGTGATCGAGCAGTACTCGGCGGGCCTGGACGTCGAGATCACCTGACCTGTGCGCACGGTGCCACACCGTGCGCACGGGAAAGGCACGGTGTCACACCGTGCGCGGTAACGCGACGGGGGCTGACCCGTGGGGCGTGGCTAGAGCTGCACCCCACGGGTCAGCGCGCCGTCCACCACGAGGTTGGTGCCGGTGGTGAAGCTGGACACCGGGCTGGACAGGAACACCACCGCCGCGGCCATCTCCTCCGGGGTGCCCATCCGCCCGGTCGGGTTGAGCGCCAGCGCGGCGGCATAGAGGTCGGGCATGGTGTTCTTGGCGGTCTCCCAGAAGCCGCCCTCGAAGAAGGTGTTGCCGGGGGAGACGGTGTTCGCCCGGATCCCCCTGCCGGCGAGCTGGAAGGCCTGGCCCTGGATGTAGCCGACCAGCGCGGTCTTCATCGTGCCGTAGGGGCCGGAGGCGAAGTCGGCCTCCCGGCCGGAGACGCTGGAAATGGCGACGATCGAGCCGGACCGGCTGCGCTCCAGGTGCGGCATCGCGGCGTTGACCATCCGGACCGTGTGCATCATGTCGACGGCGAACGAGGCCTGCCAGTTCTCCTCGGTGTCCGGGACCGCCAGGGCGCTGACGTTGGCCACGACGATGTCGATCCCGCCCAGCTGCCCGGCCGCCCGCTCCACCCACGCGGTCAGCGCCGGGCCGTCGCCGACGTCCAGGACGGACCCGAAGACCGTGCCGCCCCGCTCGGCCAGCGCCTTCTCGGTCGCGGTCACCTCGTCGCCGACGCGGGCGCAGAACGCCACGTGCGTGCCCTCGCCGACGAACGCCTCGACGATGGCGCGCCCGATCCCGCGCGTCCCTCCGGAGACCACGGCACGCATGCCGGCGAGCTTCAGGTCCATCCCAGCCTCCCTCTCCCGCTCACCCGTGCGCTCAGACCGTCCCGAGCTCGGCGGCGCGCTGCCGCAGCTCCCGGTGTATCCCGCCGAACGCTTCCGCGGGCGGCAGCAGGGACTTGCGCGCCTTCACCGGCACGCTGTAGTTCGCGTCCACCACGTTGGCGATCGGGACCTCGGTGACCTGGGACAGCAGCTGGTAGCCGTCCATCGGGTGCAGGCCGTACAGCTGCTCGAACCAGCGGACCATCTCGACCTGGCCGATCCGCCAGGCGTCCTCCAGCGGCCGGTAGGAGCCGATCGCCATCCAGTGGTCGTCGTCCTCGAGCCGCGGCCAGGCCGGCGCGCCCCCCTTGATCAGTTCGACGATCAGCGTGGTGTTCATCGCGCCCTCGACCGCGGTGCCGCACGCCTCACCCTCGCCCTGGCGGTAGTGCCCGTCGCCGATGGAGAACAGCGCGCCCTCGACGTTCACCCCGAGGAAGCAGGTCGCGCCGGCGCGCATCTGCGGGGTGTCCATGTTCCCGCCGAACCGCTCGGGCACCAGCGAGGTGCGCACCTCGCTACCGGCCGGTGCCACCCCGACCGTGCCGAGCATCGGGGCCATCGGCAGCTCCACGCTGAAGTCGCTGAACCGGGCCTGGAAGCCGACCGTCCGCCGCGCGGAGTCCACGTGGTAGATCCAGGTGGTGTCGGGCAACGGATCCTGCAGGGTCGCGGTCAGGGCCGTGCTGGTCAGGCCGCCGAAGAAGGGGATCGCCGCCGACGCCGCCCAGTCCCGGGCGGGCTCCACGCTGACGAAGTGCAGGGCGAGGGTGTCCCCCGGCTCGGCGCCCTCGACGTAGAACGGGCCGGTCTGCGGGTTGACGAAGCGCAGGTCGATCTTCTCGGCGGAGCGGTCGTCGACCGAGCGGAGGACGCCGTTGAAGGCGTCCTCGGTCCACAGCTTGAGCACGTCACCGGGCTTCACCCTCCGGATCGGGGCGACGCCCCCGAAGGTGAACGCGTACTGCTCGAACGTGGGGGTGAACTCGACGACGTCCATCCTGGCGATGCTAGGGGCCGTTCGGGCCGCCCGGTAGGTGCGCGCGGGGCGGCTTCCCCCGGTCGCGGCGGCGGCATCCGGTGAACGGGCGCGGCGGGCTCAGCGCAGGTGGACGCAGTCCCGGTCGAGCTCGGCCACGGACGGCACCCCGAGCAGTTGCAGGGTGCGGCGGATCTCGGCGGTGAGGATGTCCACGGCCCGCTGGACGCCGCGCTCGCCCCCGGCCATCAGCCCGTAGAGGTAGGCCCGGCCCACCAGGCAGGCGCGGGCGCCGGTCGCCACGGCGGCCACGACGTCGGCGCCGCTGAGGATCCCGCCGTCCAGGTAGACCTCGGCGCGCCCGCCGACCGCCTCGACCACGCCGGGCAGCGCCTCGAGCGGCGACACCGCCCGGTCCAGCTGGCGGCCGCCGTGGTTGGACACCACCACCGCGTCGGCACCCGCGTCGACGACGGCGCGCGCGTCGTCCACGCTGAGCAGGCCCTTGACCACCAGCGGCCCGGACCACTCCTCGCGCAACCGGCGCAGGTCGTCCAGGGTCATCGAGGCGTCGAAGATCCGGTTCACCAGGTCCGCCACGGTGCCGTTGGAGGAGCGCAGGTTCGCGAACTCCAGCGGCGGCGTGGTCAGCAGGTTGTACCACCACGCCGGGTGCAGGGCGCCGTCCAGGAAGGTCCGGGGGCTCAGCGCGGGCGGGATGGTCATGCCGTTGCGGACGTCGCGCAGCCGCTGCCCGGCGACCGGGACGTCGACGGTGAGCACCAGCGCCTCGTACCCGGCCTCCCGGGCCCGGGCGACGAGCCGTCGGCTGGCCTCGCGGTCCCGCCACAGGTAGAGCTGGAACCAGCGCCGGGCCAGCGGGGCGTCGGCCGCCACCTGCTCCAGCGACGTCGTCCCCATCGTGGACAGCGCGTACGGGATGCCGACCCGCTCGGCCACCCGCGCGACCGCGGACTCCCCCTCGTGGTGCACCATCCGGGTGAACCCGGTCGGGGCGAACGCCAGCGGCAGCGCGGACGGCTGGCCGAGGATGACCGTCGAGGTGTCCACCTCGGCGACGTCGCGCAAGGTCCGGGGCAGGAACTCGACCCGGGCGAAGGCCTGCCGGCAGCGGCGCAGGCTCACCTCGTTCTCGGCCCCGCCGTCGGTGTAGTCGAAGACCGCCCGCGGGGTGCGGCGGCGGCCGGCCGCCCGCAGGTCGGGGATCGTCGCGGCCCGCTCCAGCCGCCGCCGGGTGGGGTCGAGGTGGGCCGGGCGCGGTTGCAGCAGCGGCTTCAGCTCCGACCAGCGCGGCGCCCGGCGTCGGGTCATCGGACCTCCTCCGGCGGGGTGGCGGGAGGACCAGTCTGCCTCGCCGGGCACCGCGACCGGCAGGCTGTCCGGATGAGCGATTCGCGATCGGGCACCGTGTGGGTGGTCGCCGGGCCGCCGGGCGCCGGCAAGTCGACGGTCGCCGACCTGCTGCTGGGTCGGCTGCGGCCCGCCCCGGCGCTGCTGGACAAGGACACCCTGTTCGGCGGCTTCGTCGCCGAGGTGCTCGCCGCGCACGGCAGGCCGCACGGGGAGCGGGAGGGTGACTGGTACGACGCGCACGTCAAGCTGCACGAGTACGCCGGGATGACGGCCGCGGCGCGGCAGATCCGCCGTCCCGGCTGCCCGGCGATGCTGGTCGCGCCGTTCACCGGGGAGATCCACGACCGCGCGAGGTGGGCGGCCTGGGTGGACCGGCTCGGCGGGGAGCCGGTGCGGCTGGTGTGGGTGCGGTGCGACGCGGCCACGCTGCGGGCCCGGCTGCTCGGCCGGGGCAGCGAGCGGGACGAGGGCAAGCTCGCCGGCTTCGAGGCGTTCCTGGCGCGGGTCCAGCCCGGGGTCCGCCCGTCCGTGCCACATCTGGAGATCGACAACCGGGACGGCGCCCCGCCGCTGGCCGACCAGGTCGCTGCGCTGGCCTCCGAGGCAGGTCGGACCGCCGGCCCCTGACTGCTGAGGGCCGCGGGCCGAGCGCGCGGATTTCCTCGCGCACATGCTTTGCACTGCACGCAGACACGCATCACAGGGCGTTGGAGCGCAGAGGCTTTGCACTGCAAGCAGACATGCACCGGGTCTCCCCGGCCGGGCGATCGCGGACCCAGGCCCGATCACCCGACGCGGCGTGATCTCCCGACGCGGCGGCTGATCTCCCGACATGGCCGGCGTGTCCCACGTGCGCACGTCGGGAGATCGCCCGGGCGCCGGCGTGATCTCCCGACGCGGCGGTTGATCTCCGGACATGGCCGGCGTGTCCCACGTGCAGTTGTCGGGAGATCGCCCGGGCGCTGGCGTGATCTCCCGACGCGGCGGCCGATCTCCGCGCGCAGGGCTGCTGCTTGCTCACCGAACGCCGCATTGCTCACCG
>Ga0187788_10000385_pt1 | contig 12098 bp, 6 predicted proteins | sample 1015_BV01_MP10_2_FD_133008 | JGI IMG/M metagenome (GOLD analysis project Ga0187788, IMG submission 133008) | Tropical peat soil microbial communities from peatlands in Department of Meta, Colombia - 1015_BV01_MP10_20_MG | ecosystem: Environmental > Terrestrial > Soil > Wetlands > Peat | place...
TTATTTCATTGCCGTCGCTGAGGAGGGCAGCCTTGCGAATGCCGCCGAGCGGCGACTGCACACCGCGCAACCATCGCTAAGCCGCCAGATTCGCGATCTCGCACCCCTTTCTTGAGGACAAATGCCTGCCCGGTCGAGGACTCTTTCCACGTCATTTCTGTTTCTGCAGCTTGCGGCGGATGTCGGGCCAGAACTCTTTGATCACGAGAGTCAACGTGTCATAGCCGATCTGTGACCCCCAGACGCTGGCGGTATTCCCCAAATTACGATCTTCGTGTGGATGATAGCTGTAGGTGGAGATGGCGGCTGACATCGCACTGCCGACGAGTTCGGAGTAGTTGAACTGCGGGTGACCCGAATCGGTGCGGGTAACGACGATGCGGCTCATGGCGTATCCGGTGCGATGCCAGAATCCTCCCGTTCCCAACTGAAAATAGCGAGGATCCTGATGGAGCAGGCTGGGCAGGACAGCACCGGTCATATAGTTCTCGATGGTGCCATCGGCGAAGTAGGCGGCAAAGCGTTTGCCGTAGCCTTCCGCGCCCTGACCGTAGCCGGCTTCGCTGTTTGTCGCCTGGCTCACCCCGGCCAGAAAGGCTACCAGGGGATCTGGATATAGTCAAAAGAACCGCGAGTCACGACCTTGAATTTCTGCCCGGCGGTGAGAGGAGGTACGTCCTTGGTCTCTACCGTGAGGAAATTCGGTAAAGTGTAGAAGAGGCGGTCGTTGGACGTCCCGGTTTGCTGCTGCTTTTGAAGGTCGCGGTGTTCTTTGCTTTGCTCCGGCGAGGTTTGAGGCGATGGTGAGGAGTCGGCGGCCGGCGGTTGTTGGGCTGTCGGGGAAGCCTGTGCCGCTAGATTGGCAGCCGCTATCGTGAGAAGAAAGATCTGACAAGGGCGAGCGAAGAAAAATTTCACGGTAGCTGCTCTCCTGCACACCTGAATCAGCCTAACAATCGGCTGAACACGAGGTGATGAATCCTGAATTCATTTACAGTAACTTTACAAATGGCTTATGGGGTAAGCGGCGTTCCCACTGCCGCTTCAAGTTGCGCAAGATTGGTTAGGTACGAAGCGAGCTCCTGGCGATAGGCGAGTTGGGTGGCGCGGAACGTTCGCTCTGCATCGAGGAAATCAAGCACCGAGGCCGCTCCATTCCGAAAGGAGAACTCCTCGATGTCGAGCGATTCGCGGGTGCGGGAAAGGTAGGTCTGCTCAAAAAGCTGGACACGCGTGCGACTCGACTCAAATGACGCGTAGGCAGTCTCGACATCCTGCAGGACCTGATTGCGGGCCGCTTGAGCGAGCGAATCGGCTCTGAGCTGCTCGGATCGAGTACGCGCGACTTCTCCTTGATTACGATTAAAAATTGGAATGGGGACGGAAGCGACGGCCAACCCCATCGCGTTGGAGGAAAGACCTTTAGGATAGAAAGGCTGAAACCAGCTGGGGCCGCCAATCTCATTGCCGGTGTGCAGATAAGAGGCGCCCAAGGTGGGATCGGGCCAGCGATAAGCGCGGGCCACGCGGGAGTCTGCGGACGCCTTTTCACGTCCGGTTTCGGCGGACTTGAGATCAGGACGATTGGCCAGAGCGAGCTGCTGGAGATCAGCGAGATTTTTGTCCAGAGGAACGGCCCGCAGAGCGCCTTCGACGTCGAAGTCGGGTGGGAGATTGGTTGCACCAACCAAGGCGCGCAGCGTTGCTTTGGCTGTTCTCAGAGCCAGGGTAGCGTCCTCGAGGTCGGTTTGAAATTGCAGAGTCTGGAGTTCGATTTTGAGGAAGTCTGCACGGGAGAGCTGTCCTTGTTCGAACATCAGACGGTTGAGATCGACTACCTTCTGAAAGTTCGCGAGATTTTCGTGCGCGAAGCCGAGATCGGATTTGGCGACCAAGGCGGCGACGAATGCCTGTCGGAGGTTAAACACGAGGGTGCGGCGGGCGTCGTCATAATCGGTGCGGGAGATGGCGGTGGCGATGCGAGCGCTGTCGAGGCGGGCGGAGCGCTTTCCTCCGACTTCGAATTCCTGATAAAAGCCGATGGTGGCCGAGGTGGTGTCGTTTTGAAATGTGGGGTTGGGCCGCAATCCGGCGGTGATTTCGTTGGCCCGACTGGACTCGATGCTCTGCACCGCGGCGCGCAACGTGGGATTCGTGGCTAAGAATCTGTCGCGAATCTGCTCCCAGGTGAAGCTTTGCTGCTGGGCGGATGCGGCTTTGGAAAGACACATGATTGCAGCCAGAAGCATCAGGACTCGGAGTTCGGTGGGAGCGCCAGTTCTGAGAGACGCGATGGATTTAGTTTTCAAACTCTTCCTCCGGCTCGGGAAGGACGTCAAGTGGCCGAGCGATCCAGACATAGAGGGTAGGCAGTAAGAAGACGCTGATAATAAGGTTGGTCATCAATCCACCCACGATCACGATGGCGAAGGGGCGTTGCGAGTCCGAGCCGATGTCGTGGGAGAGCGCCGCGGGCAAGAGACCGAGAGTGGCCACGAGCATGGTCATCATGATCGGGCGCAGGCGCAGGGTCGCTCCTTCGATGGCAGCGTCTTCCGCTGACTTGCGGTGGGCGCGCAACTGGTTGATGTATTCCAGCATGATGACGCCGATCTGGACGGAAACTCCGAACAGTGCCAGGAATCCCACACCCGAAGAGACGCTGAAGTGCGTTCCGGAGAACAAGAGCGCCAGCAATCCGCCGAGCGGGGCCAAGGACAGGTTCAGCAGGATCAGGAAAGACCATTTGAAAGAGTGGAAGGCCGCATAGAGGATCAGCAGGATAATCAGAATCGTGATGGGAATAATGATTGCCAGGCGATGATTGGCGCGTTTCTGATTCTCATATTCACCGGCCCAGTCCAGCGTGTATCCACTTTCGAGCTTTACCCTCTGGTTGACCCGGCGGATCGCCTCTTCGACCGTGCTACCCAAATCGCGGCCACGCACGCTGTACTTAATGGCGATGTAGCGGGAGTTGCCCTCGCGGTAGATCATAGAAGCGCCGTCTTCGAGCTTGATGTCAGTCACTTGCTCCAGCGAGACGCGCTCGCCGCTGGGCGCGAGCAGGCGGATGTTGGCAATGTCCTGGACCGTACGCCGGAACGGCTCCTGATAGCGCACGACCAAATCAAAGCGCTGCTCGCCTTTTAGGATCTGGCTGACCGGTTTTCCGCCCACTGCGGTTTCGATGGCGTCCTGAACGTCGGCGACGTTGATTCCGAAGCGGTCGGCTTTCTGACGGTTTACCACCAGGTTGACATTGGGCTGACCCAAGACGCGGAAGATTCCCAGATCTTCGATTCCCGGAACCGTGCGCATCGCGGCAACGATCTCATCACCCTTCTGCTCGAGTTCCTTGAGCTCGGGACCAAAAATCTTGACGGCGAGCTGGCCTTTTACACCGCTGACGGCTTCTTCCATGTTGTCGGCGATAGGTTGCGAGAAGCCCCAATCCACGCCGGGCATTTTGGTTACAGCATCGTCCATGGCGGCGATGAGTTCGTCTTTGTTGCCGTGAAATTGCGGGCGCCAGAATTTGCGGAGTTTGAGATCGACAAAATATTCGGTGTTGAAAAAACCGGTGGGATCGGTGCCATCATCGGAACGCCCAACCTGTGAGACCACCTGTTTGACCTCGGGAAAGCTGGCGAAGATGAGACGGGCCTGATCCATGATGCGCTGACCTTCGGTAGGTCCGGTGCTGGGGGCCAGAGTCCCGCGGGCCCAGATCGCGCCTTCATCGAGGTGGGGCAGGAACTCGGAGCCGATGATGCCGCTCGTGGCGAGATAGACGGTTAGGGCTCCGAGAGCGGCGGCCATGCTGAAGGTGGCTTTGCGATGTTCAATGGCCCAGCGCACTGCGATCCGATAATGCGTGATTAGCCAGGTGAGCACCGGATTCTTCCATTCGCTGGTGCGATGGCGGAAAAGGAAGCTGGCTAGCACCGGGGCAATTATCAGCGCGAAAACCAGGCCTCCCACCAAGGCGAACGCCACTGTCCAAGCCATCGGCTTGAACAATCGTCCCTCGACACGCTGCAAGGTGAAGATGGGCATGTAGGTGACGATGATGATTGCGCGCGCGAAGAATACGGGCCGCTGCACTTCATGCGCCGCGATGCGAATGGTGTCAATGATGCCTACATCGCGCACATCCTGATGCTCGAGATGACGTAGGATGTTCTCCACCATGACGACGCAGCCATCCACGACCATTCCGAAATCCAGGGCTCCCAGTGATAACAAGTTGGCGGGAAGCTGGCTCAGGCCGAGCAAAATGGCGGCGAAGTAGAGCGAGAAAGGGATAGTGAGGGCGACGATAAAGGACGCACGCAGATTCCCCAGGAAGAGGAATAACACAATGACGACCAGCAGGATGCCTTCGCCGAGATTGTGCAAGACGGTGTGCGTGGTGTAGTGCACCAGATCGTCACGGTCGATGTGGGGAACAATCTTCACCCCCGGAGGAAGCACGTGCTGATTCAGATAGTCAACTTTTTCGTCGAGCAAGCGCAGGGTGGCCTCGGCTTCTGCGCCCTTGCGCATGAGCACGATGCCTTCCACCACGTCATCGTTATCGACGACCCTGCCATCCTCGTGGCGGATGGCTCTTCCTAATCGACCCAGCCGGATTTTTGCTCCCTGCATGACGGTGGCAACATCGCGCACCCGTACCGGAACCCCGTTCTGGGTCTTGAGCACCGTAGTTCCAATGTCGGAGACATCCTGCATCAGGCCGACAGCACGCACGTTGTAGGCCTGCTGCCCGCGCTCAATGAAGCTTCCACCAGCGTTGACGTTGTTGGCAGCCAGAGCCTGTTCCACTTGGGAAATGCTCAGTCCATAGGAGACCAGCTTGTCGGGATCCACCTGCACCTGATATTCGCGGGTCTTGCCCCCGAAAATGGAAACCGAAGCCACGTTGGGCACCGACATGAGCTGCTTGAAGATCACCCAGTCCTGCAGCGCCTTCAGGTCCATCACGTCGTAGCGCGAATTGGTGCTGGTGACGGTATAGAAATAGATTTGTCCTACGGGGCTGAAGTCGGGACCGATCTGAGGATTCAGACCAGTTGGAAGATTGACGAGCGTGAGCTTTTCGAGCACCTGCTGGCGGTCTTGTAGGTTGTCGGAAGCATCATCGAAAATTGCGCTGACGAAAGACAGCCCGGCGAGGGACACTGAGCGCAAGTGAGTCAGGTGCCCGAGGCCGTTCATCTGGGTTTCGATGGGAATCGTGAGCTGCTGTTCAACTTCCTCCGCGGCGCGCCCTGGCCATTGCGTGATCACCCAAACGTATTTGTCGGCGACATCGGGATAGGCCTCCACTGGAAGATTGTGGAAGGAAATAATCCCCCATACCAGCAGCCCGACTCCCAATCCCAGGACGAGAAAGCGATTGCGAAGGGCAAATTCGACAATTTGGTTGATCATTGTCTATTGCGTCTCCGAGGCACTGGAGAACTGCAGAGCGTTGCTGACAACTTTGTCGCCGGGTTGCAGGCCGGCGAGGACCTCCTGCGTGTTATCGGGCAGGCTCAGTCCGGTCTGGATTTCGGTCCTGCGGAACTTGTTCCCGCCTACCGGCTTGAAGACCCAATCTTTGTCATGCAGCCGCAGAATGGCACTGGCGGGGATAACCACTTGCTCTGCTTCTTTGCGCGAACGGAACGACGCAGTGACGAACATGGCCGCGCGCATGAATCCTTGGGGATTTTCCATTTCGATTCGAACCTTCGCGGTTCGAGTGGATGGGTCAAGCACCCGGCTGATGTTGCCGACGCGTCCGGTGAATGCGCGATCGGGATATGCATTCAGACGGATCTCTGCGGTGTCGCCGAGGTGGACGCGGTCCAGCATGTTTTCGTACACATCGCAGAGCACCCACACACGAGACATGTCGGCAATCGTGAAAAGACTGGGGGAGTTGTCGATGGAGCGCACCGCGCCACCGTTTGTGGTGTTCTGCTCGATGATGGTTCCGGAAATCGGCGCTTTGACGGAGAGGATTGGCGAAGGGTGGTCGGGATCGGCGCCCAGGATGCGAAGACGGTTGGCAGCGGTGGTCTGGTCGACCAGGGCTTTGTTTTCGGCGTTCTGCGCGGCTTCCAAATCGCGTTGTGCGATTGCGCCCCTGGAGAAAAGCAACTGCGACCGCTCCAATTGCTTTCGCGCCAGCAGTTCATCAGCAGAGTACTTCTGGTAGTCGGAAAAAGCGGCGGCGATGTCGGGACTGCTGATCAGCAGCAGCACCTGTCCCTTTTTGACGTCATCGCCTAGGCGCACACGAGTTTCGACGACGCGTCCACCGGAGAGCGAAAGCACCGGGACTGCCCGGCTGATGTCCGGTGAGACCACTCCGTTGACGCGCAGGATGTCGGCGATTTTTCGCGTTTCCACGGACACCAGTGGAAACTGCTCTGGATGATCGATGGAGAGCAGATTGGGATCGCTGTTAGTTTCGACAGTGGTGGTGGCGGTGGTGGCCTTCGCGCCTTGTCCCGAGCAGGCGCTCAGCAGCAGCGCGGCTGGGACAACCAGGAGGGCTATCAGGATTTTGAGGCGCACAGCTGCGATGACAGGGCGCAGGCCGGATTCGCTGATACGAGCGCGTAAATGCTCTAATACCTGCTTCGGAAGAGGCTGGGCGGGGTCCTGGCGCATCGCAGGTGAACCCGACGCTATGCGACTGAACGGCAGGTGCAGATAATTCATCTTCTTTTATCTGGCCCGGATGGGCTTTTGGCTGAGCTGGAAAGTGCGTTAGAAGGAACGCGCAGACTTAGAGAGCGAAATCGGGCGGGGCCCTCGCGATCAAGGAAACCAGGAAACCGTCGAGCGGTAAAGAAGATCTCTCAGAGGACGCTGTGCCCCAAAGTGCAGAAGCTGAGAACGACAAGGCAGTGATCAGTAGCAGCAAAACAGCGAAGATAACTACAGTGCCTTTTTGATGATGGGTGGATAGGAGCTGGGAAATTCGTTTGGCTGGAGCATCCGTTGCCAGGTACTCAACGTGCAAATCGTCGGTCAGGGAAATCGCCGGGAAGAGAAGAGTGGCAATGCAGACGAGGCTGGCGATGACCATCTTCCAGTCATTACGTGGTTCTGTGCAACCCCAACGACGACGACACATCCCTGCGAACAAGAATGTAACTACCACCAGCCACAGGAAATTGAGGAGAAGTTCCACTCGCCCTATATTACAACGACAGAGCTAACGCGAGAAATGCCAGGGAGGAAGTTAGAAATACGCCGCGAGGAACCCCTTACCCGCCGGGCTCCCAGAGCCCGACTGATAAATTTCGATTTACACAGGTAAAGGAGCGTGCCGAAACGATTCAAGAACAAGAAAACCTGGCATTTTCTTAGGTAATAAGCTGCCAGTGTATGATCTTCGCTAAGTTCTCTCCGAAATATCCAAACGGGGAAATCCTAGAAATCTTCGAAAATACGCGGGGCTTCCTAGCCCCGGATTCGCGTATGGCTGGCACTGCGACGGCAACTCGATCGGCGATCAGTCTACAGCACCGCAGGGGAACGGGCGTAAGGGGCCAAGGGAGAGGCCGTCGTCAGAAGGCGAGCCTCAGCGAAAACATGATCTGACGTTGCAACGCAGTACCGAGATATGCAGTGTTGAGAATGGCCCCGCCGTTCTGGCAATCCACGCAGGTTTGTGGAAGGTCGAGATTGACCCTATTAAAGACGTTGAATATGTCGGTGCGGAACTGCAGAGACATGCTTTCGCGCAGCGAGAAATTCTTGGCGACGGAAAGGTCAGCCTGGAAGAAGCCAGGCCCACGCAACGAATTCCGCCGCGCGTTTCCAAATGTACCGGAAGCAGGCCGCTGCCACGGTCCGATCGTGTCTCCTGGTGTGCCATTAGGTTGTAGCGGCACGCCACCGGTGGTCGTGAAGTAGCCGTTGCGGCTTCCTGTGATCTGAACCGGTCCTGCGAGACTGGGCCGGCACGGACCGGTATCTCGATCGGCAAAGCAACTGGAATAGGAGGGCGAGAACGGCAGGCCGCTCTCCCAGGTGGTAGCAGCACTAAGCGACCAGCCCCCGATTATGTGATCTGCAATTCCGCTGACTTCACCGAGAAACGGTTTACCCCTTCCGAAAGGCAGCTCGACCAAATTGGTCATGACGAACACGTGCTTGCGATCGGTGTTAGCAGGGCCATAGTTGAGCCGCGGATCGATCGTGTAATAATCGGCGTCGTAGTCCAATCCTTTGGCCCAAGTGTAGTGGGCAAGGAACTGATATCCCTTGCTGAATTGCTCTTCTGCCACTACTTGCAGAGAGTTGTAATTGTCGGACGCATTGCTGCCGTAGTAATTAATCTGTTGTGTCCATCCATATTTCTTAAAGAATGGCTTCCTTTCGTCGGTTGTGAGCGCCCCAAAACCCGCGATGGTGGGTTGATTCGCATCGTAGGCAGCTACGTCGCCCGCAAATACGTGCGTGCCTTTGTTGGCGACATATCCAACTTGCAGGGACAGCGTGGGCGTGATCTCCTGTTGCACCGTGATGTTCCAGGCGTCCACTGTGAGGAGTCGAAGCTTGTTGGGAAGCGCATTGGCGCTGACCTGGTCGGGAAGCAGGAATTGTCCTGAAGGCGGGATCGCAACGAAAGTAGGAGGCGGCGGCCCCGTTGAGAGGCTGAACACACTTCCTGTGAACGGCGACGGGTTGAGTTGTTGTTGCACCAACACCGGAAGATTCTGAGTGACGTTGTGCCCAAATACCGAGCCGAACACACCAATATCAAAGCTGCGGCCATAACCCAGGCGAAGCACAGTTTTGCTGGTTGCTTGGTAAGCGACGCCGAGACGGGGCGCAAAATTGGTGAAGTTATTCTTCACATTTCCCTGCAGGTTGATGTTGCCGTAGCCCGCCACGTTGATCAGCCCGGTATTGAGGTCCAGCCATCCTCCTGCGCCCTTTCCCGTGACAGACTGCGGAAAATAAATTTCCCACCGCAATCCGTAGTTTAGGGTCAGACGGTTGGTGATGCGGAACATGTCCTGCCCGTAAAAGAACCAGCGGTTCTGGCGTTCTCCGGCATTAGTGATGCTATTTACCCAGCGAGTAAAGGCGCTGACGTCACCGAGCAGGAATGCAGCCAGGCCCAGGCCGCCGCCGCTGGGACCCTGGGTGCGTGCGTTGAAGAAACTCAGACTTCCAGAGCGTGGCGGACCACCACTGGTCACGCGGAGGTTTTGAGCATAACGCAGATCGGCGCCCCATTTGAACATGTGGTTGCCGGCGGTCTTGGTCCAGTTGGTCACCCATTGAAACTGTTGTTCCCTTTCCAGCAGCGGACCGGGCAGGGTGCCGAAGAAGAAGTCGTCCCCTTCCTGGCCTGCGATGCCAAAGAAAGGCATGCCCGAGGTGAGGTTGTCCCCCAGATTCAAGCCGGGGATTCCCGCATCCTTTGCCGGAGTTGTTCCCACACCATTGGGCCAAACATTGACGTGATAGCGGAAGAAACCGAATCGAAAGTCGGCCAACAAAGTGGGCTTCACCACGTAGGTGAAACCCGTCGCAATGCTCTGATTCCGCGTCAGCGACTGGCCGGCAAAACCATCCGCAGAGAGGCCGGGGCCTCCGGCTACCTCCCCAAATGCTCCTAAGGCGTGGATTCTGAAGTCAGCAAAACTGTAACGACCGAAGAGGTTTAATTTCTGCGTAGGGTTGTGGTCGATACGAATGTTGAAGGCGTCGTCATTGTACTGCTCGGCACCTGAGGTAATGTAATTCTGCGTGATCCCAGCGCCTGGTACGTTGGGTCCCGGCAATAGGGTCAAGAGATTCACCGCTTGAGCAGATACCCGGTTGCGCGGGATCTGGTTATTCGGAAACTGCGAACTGTTGCCGGTAGCAGGATCAAATAGCGGCTGTGGATATTCACTCAGATCGCAAAATGGAGCACTTGCATCAAGGCAGGTAGAGCGAACCAGAGCGGTGGGCACGTTGAGCCGAACCGACGCGCCATTCGAGCGCCGCGTCCCCTGATAGTCGCCGAAGAAGAACAGGCGGTTTCTAATGATGGGGCCTCCCAGCGAACCGCCGAACTGGCTCCATTTGATGGGAGGCAGCGGTTGGTCAGGAGGCTGGGTGAAGGGATTGCGCGCCTGCCCCCAGCCGGTCCTCCGGAAGCCAAAGGCACTGCCGTGCAAGTTATTTGTGCCGGATTTCGTCTGCACGGTCACAACACCCGCCAATGCCTGGCCAAACTCCGCGTCGTAGTTTTGGGTGGCGACCTTGGTCTGCGTGACAGATTCCAGGGTGGGGTTGATAACAATGATGCCCAGCAGAGGGTCGCGATTATCTGTGCCATCCAGTTGGTAAGAGCTTCCGCCGAAGTGCTGGCCGTTCACCATAAGCTGGATGCTGCCCTGCGGGTTTTCCGCAGAAGTGTGCTGCCACCCCAACTGCGAGGTTCCCGGGGTGAGAAGCTCTAAGGCGGTGAAGTTGCGGTTGAACAGGGGCAGATGTTCGAGCTCCTTTTCGTTGAACGTAGTGGCCACGTCGGCTCGGTCGGTTTTGAGCAGGGGCAGCGCTTCGCCGGAGACAGTCACCATCTGCCTGGTTGCACCTACCTCAAGTTGCACGTCCACCCGAGCTCCCTCGTCGGCATACACCGAAATCCCTTCTAATTCTGTTGTTTTGAAGCCGGAAGCCTCTACGCGAACGTCATACTGATCTGGAATTAAGTGCGTAAGCGTGTAGTTGCCGGTTTCGGAGGTCGTCGTCTGGAAGTGAGTGCCTTTCTGAACCGAGGTTATCGTCAGCTTAGCGCCGACCACTGCGGCTCCGGAGCGGTCTGTCACTGTGCCAAAGATGCTCCCGTAAACAGCTTGAGCGCGGGCAGGTGCGGGCACAAGGACACAAACAGAAGAAATGATCAGCACTATGATTGGCAGGGCCGGGGAACTTGCGGTACTTGAATGCTGGCGGCCGAGCGTCCGGCCGGATTTGTGGTGTAGTTTGTTTGCAGAGTACAAGAACAGGGAGCGGCCTTGCAGAGCCGACGCTTGCGACATCGAACTCACCCCAAGTGAACGGAACTCTACCACCGGCAGTGAAGGCTTGCGACAGATTTTGGGTGCTGTGTCCTGCAACGTGGGACGACATCCGGCGCAAACAACAGACTCCCTTCTAGTAACCAACATCGAAGGCAACGCGCGGGAGTTGCTGAGGGGACAGTTTGGTTGGACGATTCCCTCTCCCGACGGGCGGTATCTCGCCCAGACGGAATTGGTTGGCACGAACAACGTCTGGCGGCTAGAAGACTTCTAATCTTCTTCGAGGTTCCAGGAAGAACCGACTCTCGCCCCTCGCCACGTTCACCGATCGACAAGAACTCAGAAATTCGCGAGCAGCCACGCATTGGAGGTCTCGGTGTTTGCTCCAATGGCCAGGCGGTGACCATCAGGAGAAGGTGTGCCGCCCATGACCTCCGGGTTATGCCCTGCCAACAAGGTCCTGACGTTGCCGTTCAGATCGACGTTTACCAGTCCCGAGCGGGTGCCCCAGGAGCCTCTTCCCATGAAGCCTCCCACCCACACACTCTTGCTGTCAGCAGCCCAGTCCAAACCCATGATGAGTTTCACTTCCGGCACCGCAATGTATCGTTTGGTGCTGTCAGCAAGATTGAATATCCGCAGTCCCGACGCTTCGTAAGGGTTCTGCGACTGGGAAGTCACCAGATATCTGCCGTCGGGAGAAAGGTTCCAGTTATTCATACCGTCGGCTTTCTCGATCCTGGCTGCCGGAAGCTCCGCTCTCTTTCCACCCGACGGATCGAAGGTGAAGAACCTGTAGTATTCGGAATCCTTTTGTCCGTAGATGCACAAGGTGGAGGGTAGCCTCGCACACTGATGCACAATCCCCAGCCCTTCCAACACCAACTGCGAAGGGCCCCCAAAGAGTGGCATTCGCATCAGGCGGGTCCTGTCGGAAGGATTGCCTCCTGCAGGAGTGACGAGGTAAAGCACACTTGAGCCGTCTGGAGCCAATCGGGGCAGCCAAGCATCATCCTTTCCGCCGACCAGCAGTTCCGGCTGGGTCTGGTCGATGTTTTGCTTGAA